>Ga0307507_10001382_pt1 | contig 54472 bp, 10 predicted proteins | sample 7_EM_MG_FD_207223 | JGI IMG/M metagenome (GOLD analysis project Ga0307507, IMG submission 207223) | Populus trichocarpa ectomycorrhiza microbial communities from riparian zone in the Pacific Northwest, United States - 7_EM | ecosystem: Host-associated > Plants > Roots > Unclassified | place... | reverse complement strand
GCCAGAGCTAGACGACCGTCGCTAGAACCAGACGACCGTCGCCAGAGCCAGACGACCGTCGCCAGAACCAGACGACCGTCGCTAGAACCAGACGACCGTCGCCAGAACCAGACGACCGTTACCAGAGCCAAATGACCGTCGCCAGAACTAGACGACTGTCGCCAGAGCTAGACGACCGTCGCTAGAACCAGACGACCGTCGCCAGAGCCAGATGACAACGACTAGCCAGCGAGCACTATAAACGATTCGATTGATTGATCGAATCAAGGTAGCACAGACAGGTAGGCACAAATAGGGAGATGCTGATAGGTAGGCAGATACAGACAGGTAAGCAGATGCAGACAGGTAAGTAGATGCAGATAGGTAAGCAGATGCAGACAGGCAAGCAGATGCAGACAGGTAGGCAGATACTGACGGGTAGGCAGATATAGACAGGTAGGCAGATATAAATAGGTAGGCGATGCAGACAGGTAGGCAATGCAGACAGGTAGGCAATGCAGATAGGTAAGCAGATACAGACAGGCAAGCAGATGCAGACAGGTAGGCAGATGCTGACAGGTAGGCAGATATAGACAGGTAGGCAGATGTAAACAGGTAGGCGATACAGACAGGTAGGCAATGCAGACAGGTAGGCAATGCAGACAGGTAAGTAGATATAGACAGGCAAGCAGATGTAGATAGGTAGGCAGATGCTAACAGGTAGGTAGATATAGACAGATAGGCAGATACAAATAGGTAGGCGATATAGATAGGTAGGCGATGTAGGCAGGTAAGTAAGTTAATAGATAGATAGGTAGAAGAGAACCATTGCTATATTATATTAAATTATCTAAAATAATAATATTTATTTTGCTAGCCTTATAAATAGCTTTAAAGTAGCTTTTATTTATTTAAAATATGTTATTAGTATAAAAGAGGTAAATATAATTATGGTTGCTAAATACGCAGATTACTGGCAAGTTGCGCGTAGGTTGCGCGTAGGCTACGTACAGGCTGCGTGTTAAAAAAACACAACATAGGCTAGTCGGTCGAGTTGCTAAATAACCTTAACTGCGCGCTAATTGCGTTAACCACCAACCATTAAGGCTATTGAAAGGGTACCATATTTTGCCAATGTAAGTATACGCGTTCTATAACTCTTAACAGTCTTTAGGTTCCCTAAGTAACTTATTATAGGGTCTTGTGTTTAATCTACCGCTAAGAAACTTAACGGTAAACTGGCCTCTACGCTGCTTAAGGTTTAACATATCTTAGAAAAGTCCGCACGTGTTCTTAAAGCTTAACGTCTGGCTTATACTTGTCTTTAACGTCTTAAATATATACGTAAGAAGGTTCATTCTAAGGAATAAAAACTAGTTTAACAGGGTCTGTCTAAGCTAGGTAATAAAAGAACTAGCTCTCTTTCTATAAGGGAAATAACTCTAAGTAGCTCAGCAATTGCTCCTCTTAGGTCCCCCTTAGGCAACTTGTTTTTTAGCGATTTTTCCTTATTAATATTACCTAACCTGCTTTCTTCTAATACTCCTATACCTTTCCTATAGCGTTCTCTAGGTTGCTTAGTGGTTTCTAGGTAGTCTTACTATAGCCTATCTACTTTACTTTATACCATGTTTTATTATCCACGTCCTCGTGACTGATAATCTTTAAAACTTGCTATTTATCCTCTTCTTATCCTCTATATATGTCTGCCTTATAAACTGGTAGCTTAATATCTCCGTGTACTGGTTCTAGCATTATAACGTATTATATAGGGTAGATCCTTATTTTGGCTAGTAGGTTTAACTTATATATAACTAATAAAATTCTTTATATAATTTTAAAAGGTCCTAGTCTAACGTGGTCCAACTTCTTGCTTAGTTATTAACTCTTAAAACTTTTATATAGTAGCCACACTTTATCTCCCTCCTTTAGATCTGGTCCCTTAGATCTCTTAGCATTATAGTACCTTTTTATTCGCTTTTATACTAGTTTAGCTGTTTCCGTAAGGTCTGTATAAAGATTCATTAATGTCTCTATTCTTTGTTTAGTTGTGCTACTCGTTTTCTTCGCTTGCTATAGCAATAACAACGTTCTTGGCTCGTATCCATAGTTTGCCTTAAATAGTGATATCCCCATTCCTTCTTATGGTGTTACATTATATGCAAACTGTGTAACTGGTAATAACGATACCTAATTATTCTGTGCGTAATTAATATAATGCCTTAAATACTGTTCTAGTGTCTAGTTTAGTCTTTCCGTTTATCTATCTGTGAGGGGAACTTGTAGACAGGGGGCTATAAGGACACAATTGTAGAACAAAATAGATTGGTAAGAGAGACGAATCCTTAAGGAGGTAAGGCCTTGAGGATCGTGGAGACTATATACTACGGGCACGTGCCTCCGGCACGTGACCGACGGCCATCCAAGGGGTGTCTGGGGGTTGTCCTAAGGGCAACCTAAGGTGACCTGCAATAATATCCCTTACATTGCCCCCCCCTTTCTTACGGTTAGCCCCCAATCGCCATTACCTTATAGTAAAGGGAGATTATAAGGGCTCGTCCCAGAAGGGGTTTAGAGAGATGTTGGTATACTACTATATATTATCTATCTATCTAACCCCTGCTTTGAACTCCTAAAAACCTTAATAAGGAAAAACATAACTAGAGAAAAGATATAAGGATTGCTAGAAGACCTATTAGAAGCCTATTAAAAGCATACTAGTAACTACCTAGGCTGACCTAAGGATTTTTATATAACTCTACTTCTAAGCCTTTATGCCGGTCTGCAATTAATCGCAAGTGTTATAGGCAATTTGGTGTTCCTAATATAGTTCCATAGAACCTTTTAGTATAGGATTTAATGTATAGGGCCTTAGCTTACTGTTGTCTTTAACTATTAAGATATAATCTATAATCCTTTCTCCTGATCCCCTGCGTCACTGACGCATTGCTCCTATATTTGCCCTTAGGCTGCTATATATAGTTAGGTAATTAATTAGTTAATTAAAGAGACTTATCTTTTAAGATTTGGTGTATATGGTTTTAAATCTGGTGGTCCTATACTATATAATTGGCGTAGCTTTACTGCCTAGCAAATAGGAGACACTTCGCAATAGCGCCTATAGCTATTATGCGACTATTAAGAACGTTTGTAACGTTATTCTTTTAATATTATAGTATTGTTTAGGTATAATTTAACCTATATATATCTTTAATTAACGTCTTAATTGCCTTCCCCAGCCGCGTGATCAGTTTTTATAAGGAAGTAATAGTTAAATAACTTATATGCGTGTTTCCTTCCTTCTAAATAACGCTATTGTAGCGGAGTTATATCGGCAAGGTTGCGGCTATTCACTAGAAGGGTATTGGATGGTAAAGTATAAGGACACCTTGCTTATTAAGCTATTCCTTTTCCTTAACACCTTACTTCCCATTATTAACCTTCGTCTAATTTTGGACGTATCTTTAATATATTATTAAGATTTTCTTCTTTTCTATTATTATTTTAGTATGCCTCTTTATTCTCCTACTAACTGCTCTTCTAAGCCAATTCCTTAGCGTATTCTGGCCCTGCCGCTGTATATAGAACCTTAACCTCCGCTAACCCGCAACTGGTGCTGGTCCTACCTAAATAATTTTGCCTATACGTCCTTAAAAGACCAGAAGTCTGATAAGAGGATTCTGGAGGCTTATAATAAGACGCACTATATTAAATCTAATACCTTTAGTCCTTATAATCGATGCATACATACCAAGAGCGGTAGTTGCGTTAAGGTAAGTTTTTCTATTCTTAATAGATTTCCATTGCTGACTTTAAGCTTTAATAGCCTAGGCCTAAATAGCGATGTTCCTTTAATATCCTTAACTACTATATTGCCTGGGCTCTCTCTTATTCTAGCGTAAACGCTAAACAACTTGGTTAAATTTAAGACTATGCCATGGCCATCTATACTACCTATAATTCCTAGTAAGCCAGCCAGCAACGCCTTATACAAGAGTAAGGTTAGTACACTGAGGATAGGGTAAGGGATAGGGGTAATAAGAAGAAGGTTGCTGTCTACTATAAGAAGAAGTTCGCGTATACGCGTTAAGTTTTGAAAGAGCATAATATAATGCGGTATTAGGTAGGTTACCCTTCGGGTACCTAACAGATAGGTAACTAATAGTTGCTATAGCAAGGTCTTAGTGGTTCTGGACTATACCAGCTAGCTAATATCTCTGTTTATTCTAGGCTTGAGCGTGTCTTTATTAACTATAAGCTGACGCCGCAAGAGCTTTATTAGTATTGGTTTGGACCTAATATTGGTGTTAAGCGTTTAAGGGTCTCTGCCCTAGCTACACCTTATTGTCCTGCCCCTATTTTTATGCCTACTTGTACCCCTACTAAGGGGTCTAGATCCCATTCTTATTAGCCATTACTTAGTGGCCTAATGGATACTAATCCTGCTCCTAAGGATAAGGCATAGTGGCTTTTTAGATTAGGCATTTGGGATTTATTCTTGTATATAGTAGCAATTAAGAACCTTAATTAGGTACTTAAGAAGGCCTTAAAGGGCTTTTAGGAAGGGCTTAGAAGCCCTAGAAACAATATTCCTAATATAGATTAATAAATGGGAATGCAATTCTAGCAAAATGCCCTATTAACTCTATACTATGTATATAAAAAGGCTGAGGACCTATCCTGCCTTAGGCTATAGCCCTAATCCTTATAGTTTCTGGAGCCTGTCCGTTCTATATCCAATTTAACCTATTTACTCTTTAGGGCCTTTTGCGGTCTACCACGAGCTTTCTTTATAGGTTGCAATAACACCGTAGTATTAGAGCGCTTTCTGTGATTTATAGATTATGGACCTTGGTCCTAATATTCTTTTAGAATATCTTTATAATATTTAAGGTGATCCTCTGGTTCCTATATAGAGTCCTTAGCGGGCCAGCCTAGTTATTTAACTTTATATTAAAGCTTGTTCTTAACAGACTTATAGTGTAGTATAGCTTCAACCTCGTACCGCTCGCCTACCACCTTAGGGTGTTTAATTGGGCCTAGACGGAAGTTCTTTTCTAGTAGTAGTCTATGCCATGGCTCTAGTAGGTTTACGTAAAACACTAGATGCACACAGGCCATAGATAGGGGTAGCTAGAGACAGTAGGCTAGCTTACTAATTTGTTTCTTAACTTGAAAGGGACCTAGGTATCTTGCATTAAGCTTCTTTAATAGTCGACGGGTTTTGATATTTGTTAAATATAATAAAACCTTATCGCCTACTCTAAAATACTTGTCCTAGTGTTTGCAGTTATACCAGAGTCTCTACTGCTCTTAGGCATCTTATAGGCTCTGCTTTATATGCTTCTATTACTCCTTCTATTCCTAGAGGTATCCTTGTACTCTCTAGTAGATATTCTTTAACTTCCCGGTGGGATCCCATAATTGATTATACGGCCTTAGCTAGTAATTGCTAGGTATACCATTAAACCTAGATAGTTAGACGCCATAGGCAATCTGGATTAGTGTATACTTATACAATATATATTGCTTTAAATTGTAAGCGTACTCCGCGTACGGAAGTAGCTCGCACTAGTTATCTTGCTGGTAGTTTAAATATATTTATAGGTAAGACTCCAGTTCCTAGTTCTAACGTTCTGTTTACCCGTCCATTTGTGGATGGAAAGCTGTACTATAACGGTGGTCTATCTTTAAATAAAAGCATAGATCCGACCAGTACTGGCTTATAAAGACACTGCCCCTATTGGTAATAATAGAGTATAGCTAGTCTACTTTAAGAAAGCATTTCTCCTTAATTAGGCTGATAAGCGCTTATGCGTTAATTGTCTTGTTAATAGGAAGGTATTAGATGTACTTTAAAAACCTATTAATAAGTACAAGAACCGAATTATATATTTATCCTTAGTCATCTTTAGATGGCGGGAGATCCGTAATAAAGTCCATGGCGTAATATTGCTATAGCTTACTGGCGGGGGGAACTAATTTAAGTAGACCCTATAGCTTGTGCCTACGGATCTTATATACTTAACACTTCTCGCAATAGCTAATGTACTCCTTTACTTCCTGCTTAAGCTTTAGCCAATAGTATTTGCGCTAAAGTAATTCCACTATCTTAGCTTAACCATAGTGGCTGCCTAGAGGATCGTCGTAATTCCTTATAAGGATCTTCTGTCGTAGATTTGCTTTATATGGCACCCAAACCTTGCCATTTCTACGTAGTAGGCCCATTGGGTCTAGTTTCTAATTTTAGCACCTTATAGCTTTCTTTCCGTTACGTTTCTGGTCTACTTCCACATTGAAGATGGCATAGGAAGTGTCCCTCTGTTATACCTTATAGATAAGATCTATTAACCTTTCAGATAGTTCCTAGGTAAAAGCTGTTTCGTCTTATACTACTCTAAGTATAAGACTTAATGGTACTATAGATCTTGCAACTCTTCAATACACATGCGTTAGGAAGGCCGCTACAAGGTTAAAGTCCTTTAGTTATTGCAGGGCTCTGAGTTCTGATTGCTCTATAGCTTCGCTTTTAGCTTAAAGGGATAGCTTAGCAATTAGAGGTGGCGTATCGCTAGGTTCCAAAGTTGTGTCAGGGACGTCCTGTCCAGGTATATTCGGACCCTTATTAGCCACGAACTGGGTACCAGCCGGAACGTTAGTGGAAGCTGACAGGGTTTGCACCGCCTAAGACTTAGTACATAAAGCTATAGGTGCTTAAGCATCCTACACCCAGAGCTTGTTCTGCAATATAGGGAGTAAGATATCTATTATCTGTTTTCCTTCTCCTGTTTTAAAGCCTTTGGCATAGTCTAGCCGTCGTAACGGTCTATTAGTAGGGTTGTTCTCCCCTGGCTTATATTTAATCTTAAAATTAAATCGCGTAAGCTCCTCTACCTATCTGGCTTATTAAGGTATAAGCTCCTTTATAGTTATAAAGTAGCGTAGATTGTAATGATCTAAGAGTATACAAGTGGTATAGCTTACGTGCTTAAGGTAATATCGCCACTGTTTAAAGCAGTTGACTATAGCCAGTAGTTCCTTATTGTGGGTATAATACCTAACTTTAGGCCCCTAGAATTTTCTGCTATAGAATACTACTAGTCTCTAGTAGAGCTGGGTAGCGTCCAGATCCCTATTAGGTTATAGTAGGATACCAGCAAGGGCAAAATTTAATGCATTAGTAATTATTATTAATAGCTAATCTAGGTTAAAATGCTGCAGCAATAAAGCTTCTATAAACTTTGCTTATAGTTTCTAGAAGGCATCCTGAACCTTTCCAGGCCATAACTATGGTTTATGCCATTTAGTTAGTCCTTTTTTGGTTTTCTTTCTTCCCGCCTTTAAGCTTTTTGCTCCTTGGGCTGGGTCTTAGGAAGCTTCCGCAACATAGTTAAATAGGTATTAGGCGACGTCTAAGTAGTTATAAATAAAGCGCCTATAAAAATTGGCAAAGCCTAGGAACACTTAAACATCCTAATAGCTCTCTGGCTCTGGCCACTCTTAGATCATTTATACCCGTACTAGGTCCATAACTATGTCTATAGGCGTTATAATATAACCCAGAAACTCGACCTGCTTAGTATTAAAGGTATACTTTAATGCCTTGGCGTAGAGGTCCCAATTATCCAAACGTTCTAGCACTTGGCGGACGTATTACTTATACTAATCCTTATCTTTTAAGTAGATCAGGATGTTATCTAAATAGATAATATATATGCGGTTAACTAGTCCCCCTAAGGCTCTGTAAATATACGATTGGAATATTATAGGCGCATTAGCTAGCCTAAAAGGCATTACTATATACTTAAAGTGGCCGTATTAGGTCTTAAAAGCGGTCTTCTACTTATCCCCTTCTTTAATACAGAGCCTATAATAGGCGTCTTATAGATCCAGCTTTATAAAGATCTTCGCCCTAGATAGTTAATCCAGCATTTCACTAACCAGTAATAGTGGGTAACGGTTCTTAATTGTAACTTTATTAAGACCGTAATAGTCTACACATAGCCTTATAGTTCTATCCGGTTTTGGGATAAAGAGGATCGGTACGCCTACTAGCAACTTATTGGGCCGGATCCATCCCTTTTCCTATGCACTATTAAGGTATTCCCATAGGATCTCAAGCTCTTTACAAGAGAGGTTATAAATAGAAAGGTTTAGGGGTTATTTACCTTCTTTTAGATTAATTACATAATTATATTCTAAGTTCTGCGCTATAATTTTGGCTCGCCTACCTAAGAATACCCTTAGTAAGTCCCTTAGGCCTAATGAAATATTCGACAGATTGGGGTCGCGTTTATTCTCCATATCGTCATCAGGTAGGTCCCGGAGCTCCCTTAAGACGCTTACGGGTAGCGTCGCGCGCTATAGTAGTTATTTGTATATAGTTGCTACCGTATGTTAAACCATTTCATGCGGTAGCTAGTGGAGGGTAGGGAACTCTTTAACACAGCGTTTAAGGTGCCATAGCATATTCTCTATATATTGCTTAAGCCAGAGTAACCCATGGCGGTAAAAGTATCTTATAAGATCTTCAAGATCGCTACCTCCCTATAGTATCTCCGCGACCTGTCCGGCAGCTCCCCATAGGGTCTCCATTATAGAGGGGTTATCACCTATACTAGGCTCTATACCCATCTTGCTATAGAATAGGGGTTCGATCCAATACTCCTTTAGGTATAGAGTGTATACTATTTTACCTAGAGCCATATCTTCTAGAATATCTTTTAAGCTTGCTAGTAATATACGCCCTTCTAATTCTTTATTATTCCACCATTTAAAGGCTCCTATCTTAGAGCATATCTTAAAATCTGCTTCCGCAAGCTAAGGGTATCTAAGAATAAGGTTATAGCCTTTAAAGTCAGCCACCTAGAAGGGTTGTAGGCCAACTACCTTAGTGCGGTTGTGCATATCAGCCACTAACACTATAAGCTTATAGGCACTGTGTAGTTTAATCTAATGCTTATCCAGGAACCCTGCAATAGGTTTCCGCTACCTTAGCGACAGGATAAGCTTATACTCTTTTACCAAATTATATCATATAAGATTAATTTCGGCACCGCTATTATATAGTGCTTAGAACTGACATACCTCGCCTATAAGGAGTACCATTTCCAGCTTAATAGTAATATGGAGAGTCTCTCCTTCTATATCTTGCCCTAGTTGCAGCTGGGAGAAGTCCGCGACTAGGGCTTTTCTTTTTTTAGATTATTAGTGCGGTTATCGCCCTGCTTATTTTTCCAATTAGGTTTACCTCTAGAGAAGTTTTCTCTTAACCTTTTAGAGTGTTCCCATAAGGGTGCTAGACAGGTATTAGGTTAGCCCTAAGAGTCTTTCCTATTACTTAAGGTCCCTAACTTTAACCCTTCTAAATTTCTCTTTAAAAACGGCTTTTTTAAAGTTTGGGTCTACCCTATATTGCTACTAGAGTGCCCGCGCTTCTGGTAACCCCCTAGCTTCCTACTAGAAGAGGTCTAGTTCCTTACCACATCCTCAGCATTTAGAACTGCTCGTTTGAAATCCGCATATGCGGTAATCCGCAGTAGGGCTCCTACGCGCTTTATTTTATCACGAATTACTAGCTTAATTTTAGCCTAGATAAATCCAATCTTCTCCTTCTTATAGACGCTACCGTCCTCATTTTTAAAGGGCTCTAGATCTATTAGTTAAGCACAAGTTTCCACAAAGTTTATAAACTGGCGGAAATTGTGGCGGTCGAGCTATATCCCATTCCAGAATAGTTCTGCATAATTGTATTATACAACATACAGATCTTAAGTCCACTTCTTTAAAAAGGTTTGCAGCTACAGCTATAAGGTAATTTGCTCTTTATTAAGCTAATTAAGTGCGATCTGGTTTAGCGATCAGTCTTTAATCTTATTAATAATCCAGTATATACGCTCTTTAGTATTATCTCGTATTATTAGCATTTTAAAGAAGTTGTCTACCTTACAAACCCAATTATCCAGCTGTTAGGCATTAGGTCTATAACGAAGTTCTAGGCTATTAAAGGCCTTAGCTAATCAATTTATATTCTTTTTCTATTTATAGCGTAAATAACTCTCTAAGTCTTCCATACTTCCTTAGGTAGATACTAGGTAGCCCCTAAAAAGCCCTTAGCCTTAGCTAGGTTATAAAAGAGTTTATCTAGCCTAGATTAATTCCTACCAGATCTAGATTTACCCTTAAAGGGTTCTAATATGTTTACTAGTGGCCTCCTCCCGTATGGCTTCTAAGAGCCTTGCGACAGCTTCCCAATATCCATCTTAAAGGATATTAGTATAGGGCTCTTAACTTTCCGAACTCGGGCCTAAGGAAGCTCTGGCTATAGAAGTAGTATTAGTACTAGTAACTGGTGTAGGCTTTCTAACAAGGCTTAGGTTTTAAGTTAGTATTTAGGTTAGGTTACCAAAAGGGGTAGGCCCACTTAGCTTATAAGCAGTCTATATACCGCCACTATGCCAATTATAGGCCGATAGTCTTCCGGGAGGGTTCTGGTTGGATCCCTAATTAGACACGTTAGTGTATTCCTCTGGCATTTCTAGCTTAGGGGAAGATCTTAGAGTTACTTCTAGCGCTTAATCTTCCAATTGGCCTAGGTAGGACTGGAGGGGTTCCAGTTGCTTTCTAGCAGCGTTGCAACTATTATAGAGGGTGTCTACGTTTTCCTCCGCGTTATTAGTAACTGTAGGTATATAAGAGTCTTTAAGCTCCTAGCGCATTTAGGTGTTAGGGCTTATTCGGCCGTCTTGCCTAGAGGTTTATATTATCGCAATCTTTTGCTATTAGAGGGACCTTCCTGCCTTAGCGCGACGGCTTTCTATAAGGTATTTATAGAGTTTCCATTTAGGTCATCGCGAGATTTTTAAGGGAGGATAGTAGGTATAAACAAAAATATAAACAATCTAGTTCTTAAAGCCAGCTACCCTTCTAAAAAGAGTAGAAAGGATTTAAATATAAGGGGAACTTATAGACAGGGGGCTATAAGGACACGATTATGGAACAAGATAGATTGGTAAGAGAGACAAATCCTTAAGGAGGTAAGGCCTTAAGAATCGTGGAGACTATATACTACGGGCACGTACCTCCGGCACGTAACTAATGGCTATCTGAGGGGTGTCTGGGGGTTGTCCTAAGGGCAACCTAAGGTGACCTATAATAATATCCCTTACACTATCCGTCTGCGGATAATACGCTATAGAGGTTACTACGCAAACTCCCTATTCTACTAGAAACACTTCCTAAAATACTACTATAAATCTTAGATCTCTGTCCGATATAATTTTGTCTAGTGCTTTATATCTTGTAAATACTTCCTTTATATAGATTCTAGCGACATCCTCTACTAATATCTCTTTAGTGCATGCTATAAAGTATCCCTACTTTATTAGCTTATCTACTATTACTAAAATCGCGTTATAATCTTATCCTATAATAGGATCTTTTCACTTTGGTAATTTAATAATAAAGTCCTATAATATAACTTCCTATGGTCTTCCTGGTGTCTTAATAGGTTATAGCCCTCTATATAGCTTATGCCTTGTTGGTTTGTTCCTTTGGCAATTTAAATATTTCTTTATAACTTGTCTTACTAGTCCCCAGATTCCTTAAATAATGTACTCCTTTTAAAGTCTTAACACTAAGCCTATAGCTCCGTTATGTTCTTATATTATTTCCTTATGGAATTCCTTAACAAACTCCTTTATAATAGACTTAGGCATATATATTACTTCTTTATTTTTGTATTACTCTAAGTCTAGATCCTTTACTTATACTTTTTAGATCTTCTATATCTAATCACTTTCTAGTAATTTATAGATCTGACTTTCTTTAGTTACTATAATCTTTAGATAATTATACCTAATTAATCCGTCTTAATCCCTTTATAATAAAGCTCCTAATAGCTTTTTGTTACTTTGTAGTTTAGCCTTTCTACTTAGAGCGTCTGCTTGTGTATTGTCTATACCCTTGGTATACTAAATCTCAAAATGGTATTCTATAAGCATTTCCGCCCATCTAACCTGTCTTTAGTTGAGTTCCTTTGTTATTAAGAATCCTATAAGGTTCTTATAATCTATCTTAACTATAAATGGTTTCTCTGTGCCTTATAAGAATGCTTTTTATTTCTTAAGAACTGCAACTATACCTAATAACTCTTTATTATAGATATTGTAGTTTAACTCTAGTGGTGTTATCTTCCAACTATAGTATGCTACTGGATACTATGCGTCTTAGTGCTTCTATAGCAAGCATACTCCTAGTGCAAAGTCTAATGCATCTGTCTTAATAACCGTTTCTAACTTTGGTTAATAGATCTTAAGGACTGGTTCTTAGGTAAACAACTTTTTAAGTTCTTAGAATAGCTTCTTCTACTTATTACCCTAAACCCACAGTTCCTCCTTCTTTGTTAGCCTTATAAATGGCTTAATACTTTTTAACTACTGTGCTATAAACCTTCTATAGTAGTTATAAAACCCTAGAAACGACCTTAACTGCATAATATTCTCTAGTTCTTGCTAACTTACTATAGCTTTAACTTTCTTTAGGTCTATACTAATCTTTCCTAGTTTAATAATAAATCCTATAAAATTAGTTTTCCTTATAAAGAACTTATATTTCTTAATTGCTACTAGCATCTATTCTTCCTATAGTCTCTTTAAGACCCATTTGACGTGTTCTCTATGTTCTTCCTTACTCTCTAAGTAGATAATAATATTGTTAAGATATACTATAATAAACTTATCTAGGTGTTCTCCTAATACACTATTAATTCACTTCTGGAACGTTACTAATATATTTATAAGCCCGAATTGTATAACTAATGGCTTATATAGTCCTTTCTTTGACCTAAAGGCTGCCTTCTACTTGTTGCCTTTCTTGATCCTAATCTAATGGTACGCCCACCTTAGATCTATCTTTATAAAGATCTTTACGTTGCCTATCCTGTCTTAGATTTCGCTAATTAAGGGTAAAGGATACCTATCCTTCCTAGTAATGCTGTTTAATTGTTTATAGTTTATATATATCCTAAGTTTTCCGTTTTTCTTTAGGATAAACAGTACTAGATATTCTGCTAATAACTATAATAGTCTAATATATCCCTTGCGTAAGTTCTCCTGGATAAACTCCTTAAGCGCTATTAACTCTATTTTAGTAAGCTTATAGATTGGAAAGAACTTTAGATTTATTCCCTCTTTTAATTCTATCTTATAGTCCTATGCTGTATACTCTAACAGCTTTTTACTTTCTGGTAACTATAACTTCTTACTATACTTGTAGTATTTCTTTGGTATATAACTTAAGCCTTGCTTAGTCTCTTTATATATCGCTCTAACTTAGTACTATACCAACTTAGTTTACTGTCGCATTTTATATTATTAAGTATCCCTAATATTAACCTAACCTATAACCTAATTAATCTTTAGATTGTACTTCTATAACTAAGGCATTCCTAGTATCGCCTTATCCTATCCTAATAGTAGGATATTAAAAGACATTCTAACCTGTCTCCCTTTAATAGTTAACTAAATAGGTCCTGTTTTAAGATTAATAATACCTCCTCTATAGGCTATCTAATCTCCTAAAATTGTTATAAGTGGATATAGGTGTTTCTTCTATCTATATAGTAACCCCATCCTTTCCACTACTTTTGGTAATATGTGGTTTCTTATTGCTCTACTATTTATTAATACTTTAAACTGCTAATCTTGCCACTTAACTTATAAGTTTAAGTGTTATTCTTATATTCCTTTAAGGGTCTAAGGCTCTAATACTAGTTCCCTTTAGTCCCGTATACCTCCCCTTTTCCTAACTATTAGCTGCTAGATCCTGTTTATACTTAGTCTAACTTAGGCTAATACTTAGTTTATTTCTTTTCCTCTATATACCATAGATAAGTGTTCTCTAGGCACTTCCACCACTGTTATTTATCTAGGCATTCTTCCATAAGGAATCTTTCTGGTTAAAGTGTTAAGTCTCCTTAACCTTATACTTCTACTGGGTGCTATCTATGTATATACTTAGCGTTCCTAAACCGCCTTTCCTTGGGTGCCTAATATATCCTTATTAAGTACTTCTGGTTTTTATCTTTTGGTGCTCTATATATATTATAGGTATTATCCACATAAGCTATCCACGATAGTATATAATACGCTAGGTAACTTAGGTTAACTCTTAGTTTGTCTTTATCTTTAAGTTTAAACTTATACCTAGTTAACCTAACTACTAGTATTTCTATGACAGGTACTAAGATTTATTATTTACTTCTCTAGTCCCTAGATCCTTCTTTTAGGTTCCTTAATATTATAATTAACGCTCCTTTAATGTAACTTATGCGTTTTTCCGTAATGGGTTGGTCTTAGACAACTTTTTTATTTAGCTATATATAAAAATCTTCCTATTTATTGTTATGTTGTTGCCTATACCACTTTCCATACAACTGGTTTAGTGTATATGGTCTATCTATTAGAAAGTACCTTGTTATTACTATATTATAATATTCTTTAGTATATCTTTCTTTAAACCTGGTTAGAATATTTAGATCCTCTTTTTATTCTAGTTTATCTAACCATTTTGCCCTAGGTGTCCCTGCACTTGGCCTATTAGTAACTCTTTATATAGGTACTCTATCCCTTATACAACCTAGTATAGCTAACCTCTTGTCTAGCTTTTGCTCTTGCTATATAATAATTCTTATTCTGAACTTATCTATAGTTTCTTATTTTCTGTATCTTGCAGCTAGATCTTTATAGTTACCTTGCTTTTTAATCCTGGTATTAACTGTTTAATCTTTAAGCTGAATACTACGTTTACCTAGGATTGCTAACGTTCTTACTTATTCCCTAAACTTATAGTTCTTAAACTTGCGTTCTATACTTATTTATTTGTCTATAAACTAAGTAGCTACTCTTTCCTATTAGTTTTTGTCCGTTATAGGTTCTTAGGTGTGTTTTATCTCGTTTTAAAAATCTTAAGCTTCTTATATCTCTTCTTAAGAATCTTAAGCCTGTGGCCTTTTGCCTTTATTAAGTAATAAGCTAGCACTAGTAGTTGTCTACTTGCTTAGTTTCTTCTAAACATTACTCCTATTATCTTATAAAGCGATGGAAATCGTATCTAATAGTATTATGGTATCCGTTACTAAACCTTGTTCTATAATAGTCTTAGTCTCTACTTCTATTTTAACTTCTCTAAGGTCTATATACTCCTAGTAAGCTGCCTTTATTGCCTTATTATTGGTAAATGCTTCGCCTATATTAAATTTATTATCTTTAATGTCCAATCTATAAGCTAGTTTGTTAGTTCCTCTAAACTTAGATAATAATAGCTCCTATAGCTAATAGCTTACGCCGTACTTAGCGTCCTTATAAATTCGGCATACGTTGTTATAATAATACGCAAAACTGTTAATTAAATACTCTTTTATTCCTTATAGTGCACTGTTGTTCCTCTATATGTATATGCCGTCTGCTGGCCTAGTTCCCTTTACTACATAATTACTCTAACCACCTTTATAGTTTCTGGCGAAATAACCTTGTTTTCCGCAATTTATATAAGCTCCATCTTTAAACCATTTTTCTTATTATGGAGTCCGCCTAAACGTCTTCTGCTGCTAAGATCCCTGGTTTAGCCTCTACTCCTAGGTCCTTTAATTACTAGATCCTTAACCTCTAGGTTTCTATAATTTCTTTTCCCACCTTTAAGTTTCTTTAGTACCGCTTAGGTCCATTAGCTTTGCGCTATTTTATAGTTTTTAACTCTATATCTGCCGTTGCGTACTCTGCGCCTTATATAACTATAGAACTCTATCTTGCCCTTTTTTGGCTTGTTCCCTTTAATAGATCCTATTATTAATCTTTATTAACTGGTTTATTAACTCCCTTAAAGTATCCGCATCTTCTATTAGAATAATTGCGTCCTAGACTCTAGCCTTAAGTCCTTATTTATACTGTACTATAAGTACCCTATTATTCCACTTAACCTATATAGCTAGTATTTAAAACTGCGTTATATACTTAATTGCTAAAGTGCGTTATACTAAATTCTGAAGTTTTCATTCCACTGTTATGGTTGCTTTGGGGTCTCTAAATATTTATATTAACCGTTCTGCGAATCCGTTCCAACTTGCAAATATATACCGTACGTCTAGGTTAGTAGTCGTTATACTATTTACTTATATCTCTGTAAGGTAAGGCTTAAACCACTCTAGAGCTCTTCCTAATAAGAATAGTCCTGCGTATACTACCTAGTCCGTAGGTGTTACTAACTTCGCTCCTTTCTGCATAACCTTAAAATATATCTGCGTTAGAAACCCTTTGAGCTTTAACTTCTCTCCTAAGAACTGTTTAATTAAAGGTAACTTAACCTTTACTACTTTGATTCCATTAATGCGTTCTTTAAGTAGCCTACTATTATTCTATAAGCAATTAACTATTTCCTATAACTAACCTTGCGTAACTACTTAAGAATCTATATCCACTATACTAGTATCTCCTAACCCTAAGGTCGTGGCTGCTGTTAACATTATCGTGACTAGTGCTTTAGGTGGCATGTTATTCGATCTTATTTAGTACCATAACCTTAGTAGTAAATGTGTAACGGAACCTTGTAGTAGGAACTACAGTAGGTCCTATTATTAGGCTAGGTATATAGGTAAGAACAAATCAACAATATAATAATAACTGGTGGAGTGGTTGCCTAATAGATTAACTCCAATTGTATTCTAAGATTTACTATAAAGAGAGAACTATCTGGGTAGGGACTATAGTCCTTTAAATACACAACCATACACCTAAGAAATCCCTTCGCTCCGTAAGGTATGTATACTCTGTCTACTCTATTACAGATCACACAGATTACACAGATTATATAGATTACATTATATAACCTCGGCTACCATTCCTCATTATATAGTTCCACCGGATCTATCCTGGACTATGCCTATATTAACTAACTAGCTTCCTCCGACTCTTCTCTAAGTAGTTATAATATTGTACTTAAGCTGTCCGTAACAGCTTCAACTTAATACTATACTACTTTAGTTACTTATTATATTTTACGTTTTTAAGTATTTTTAATTTTAACATAGCTTATAACCTAATTAATTGTTAAATTATATTCCTATAACTAAGATATCCTTAAGACCACCTTATTCTTTTCTAGTAGTAGAATATTAAGAGATATTATAATTAGTTTTTTTAATAGTTATTTAAATAGGTCCTATTTTAAGGTTAATTATACTTCCTTTATAGGCTATTAGATCGCCTAAAATCGTTAATAATAAATATAGGGTTTCTTTTTATCTATATAGTAATCCTCTATATATTAGCTAAAAGATAATACTTCTAGTAGCTAGTATAGAGAACTATAATATAATACTCTTAATATAAAGAGGTCTTAAGACGGTTACCTAGTATCTTATTAGTTAGAGCGTTTTAAGCTAGTTTTAGGTTATAAAGGAAATAGTAAAGAAAGGGAAGGGGGCGAATAGGCGCCCCTTATTACAATAACGATGTATTATATGCGAACACTAGATAAGCAAGCATCAGATTTAAAGAATTGATAGCTATATACGGCTGTTGTGGAAACTTAAGAGGATTGCTAGAGAGCTTAAAAGGAATGCGGCTGCGTCTAAATCCATATAGGGGCAACAGGGCGGACAAACTGGCTACCGAATGATACTAAATAAGAAAGGAAACAAACAAATAAAGAAGGGAATCCTATAATGCCAGCTACGCGCATGGCGTAGCGCATGTAACGGGTAGTCCCGTAACACCCCTTAGGAGCTCTATAGTAGAAAAGTAAAGCTTAGAATAATAGCGCATCTATAGGCTTACTGCGGTAATAGTAGTTACTAAAGAGACCGAAAGTAAGGATATAGAGGACTATAGGCGACCTATAGATAACCTATAGATAACCTATAGATAACTTATAGGTAGGTAGGACCTAAAGATAGAGACAGTGTGTCCAACAGTCAGCCTAGCTGCGAGCTTGAGCAAAATAGCTGACTGACTGCGTTAATTAGATCGCTCGCTGTCCGCTAACTGTTAGATAACGTACGCTGACTGTCAAGCTGTCAGCTAGCTGTCCTAATTAGGAAATTTGTATAGAGTTTATGGTGTTTTACTTTGGATTATTGGCAGCACCTCTTTATATACAAATATTAACATTGCCCGATTTAAATCCAGCCCTAATTTACTTAATATAGTATTTAAGCATAGCTAAATTCGTCCTGCACCCGTAGAGGCTTAAAAGGTAGGTAGAACGGTCGGTGGTGAGGGCTCCGGAGGCTCTATTTCTATATCAGATTTAATCAAATATAAAGCTCTATTGAATTTACCTTACCAAGCTGGCTTTTCTGCCTCTGTAGTTAGCTTATAGCCAGTAAGATTAACATTTAAGCTCCTCAACCAGGGTGTAGTTAGAGCTCCATTAGGGTTAATATAGTCAATTAAACTGCTTAATAAAAGGCCTTTGATTAACCACCACTTCTAAACCACCACTTCTGATATTGATCTGCTTCAATCGTGTCGGCCGATAGTCTATTCCGCTCATCGGTAACAATTTTTTTTTAGCTTAATTAAAGGCTCGTTCGCATGCAGAGCTTATCGCCAGTATAGGAAGCAGTTAATCTACAAACCCTACGCGGTGTTAAAGGAGTTGAGTGACGCGTAGATTGTGAATTTAATAAGGAAGAAGTAGAGGAAGAAGCTCTATTGCCTAGCTAACGCGTGAAATGTAATGTATGTTACATTTTGCATAGGTGATAAAATGGTAATTTTTGGCATAGGAGAACTGGCTTACGGCGCGTAATGGAGATATTGGGGAAAATGCTTTATTTACTATGGTTAAGCGAGAGATTCCTATGGGTTTCTCGTTGCTTGGCGTATAATCTTAGTCGAAGATTTGAATATCCTTAACTTCTACCAAAAGCTTCAACTTACCACCAAATCTTATTACTAAGGCAGCAAGCTGCCAGCTAGCTGCAGTCTTATAGCTGACTGACTGTTATAACTCTATAAGCTTGCTGACTGCTTATATTATCAGCCTCTTGGCAGCGACGCTGGCAGCGACGCTAACTCTTAGACACTGAATAGAGAGATAGGATACGGGGTTTTCTTATAGAATTTTCTCCCTATATATGTAAAGATCTAAATTAGACGTTAAGTAATTAATAATAATAATAATAATTCTGATTTAACGTCTAATGCGGTCCTCTAATTAAGTCTATATAGATAAATACTAATAAGTTAGGTATAAAAAACCTTTAAGGGAGGCGTAAAAGGTAATATAGTGTTATGGAACGCCGCCGCAGGAGCCTCCATGGGAGACTCCCTAGCGGAACCCCGTGCCCTCGCGTACGCTTTGCGTACAGCTTACGTCAGCCACGCGTAGTATATCACCTTCCTACGCCCTCGATCCTTACGATTGATTGTGTAACGTCTTGTAGACTCCTCGAATACATACGCTCTGTAGCTATTGCCTACGTCCCGTGACATTACGTTGCGCCCTTTTTTTTACTACTGATACCTAGCCTATGACTAATTCTACGTCTCTACGATACTGCAGGCGCTGCTAGAAGTAGCGTGTCTACAAGTAACCTCCGCACTATAATAGTAAGACGATATTCCTTACTAGCTACTATGTTAAGCCTAAAGAGTAACCTAATACCTTAACCTAACCTACAACGCCAATTAATCCTAGGAGAATTTAATTTATTAACCCTAGCCTTAACCCCTAAGGGCAAGCCTAGCGGCTTAGAAGAGTTATAACTATAAGTACCCCTGAGCACCTAGCACTACCTTAAAGATGATAAGAGTTAACTAGCCTAGCAGGATAGGTACACCCCTATTAGTATAGGTGGCCACAGCAATGACCTTAATGAGATAGACACCGGCAACGTCTTATCCTTTATTAATTACACAGCCATGGAAAAGTAACTAGAAGGGCAGCTACCTATTGAGATTAAAATATAAGACGCCGAGATATTTATATAAATAGTAGCATAAGAACCTAATAAATACTACCGCCTTCTATAGAACTACCACCTAAAGCTTATGTGAGCTAAACTGCGTGCTACCCAAGATTATGATATTATCCAAGACTTATAAGCTAGTGAGGCACTTGCTAATAACACACGCTAAGAGACTGAAGATGACCTCCGTATATCTAAGCGCGACGTTTAACAATTAAAGAAAGCTAAGATTGTACTTATTGCCTAGGTTACTAAGAAGGAGGGTATAATTAAATACCTACAGTCTTAGCTTAATGAGTACATCCGTAATGATGCTAAGCACCTCCCTACTATACACTATACTACCTAAGTCCCTATGCCTCTAGTAACCTTACCTACCTAATACTTAGCCAAAAGTTAGCGTCAAGCAGCTTTACCTAATAGGGATGACCCCTATAACAGCAACCGAATTTAAGCTATAATTGTGGGGTCTAATATATAATACCCTAATCTTCTAGTCTTCTAGGGAGACCGCAAGGAATATAGCCACTAGAAGATGTAAATCCGCGAGAAACTAACCTAGAGTGCCTACCTTTTTCCTAGGGAGGATACTAAGATTGGTTATATTATTAGGCGTATAAAGGGTACCCTATTTAACAGACTCTTCGCCTAATGGGAGACTAATGGCCCCTAGAAGTAGTAGTCCTACTATAAGGTTCTTAATAATCTTAACCTAATATATTATAACCACGACCTAGTAGCCACTAGTTAAGCCAAACTACGCGCCCTAAAGATAAGTCCCACTGAGTTATTTAATAAGTTCTATATTAAGTTTTAGGAATACACTAGAGTCCTCTTCTAAGATAATGCTAAAGACCAGGAAGACCTCCTTAAAAAGGTTACCTATTGTCTTAGTCACGCTGCCGCTAGTTATAATTACAATAACGTTTACAGCATAGTGGCAGCCCTATGGAAGATTAAACGATGGCTAAATTAGATCTCTACTGCTAACCCTCGCCTAAAGGCTCCTATATAAAAGCCCTCTGGACTAACTATACCTATATATACTAGGTTACTGACGCCTACTACTAATACTATTACCGGAGCCAATATTAACCTCTCTATTCTAACCTTCCCATGTAAACTCCTAGACGGAGAGCGTGAGCTACTTTAGAAGCTAGGGCGCTGCTATAGATGCCGTTAAAAAGGCTGTTATTGCGAAAACCTAAACTGCCTAATGGCTAGGTTTGGTAATTGCCGCCTAATACCTAACTTTATACCTTAAACACCGAATACCTCGCTACGCACCATTACCGTATAAGATAAAGAAGCAGCAGCAGCGGAAGTAGTGGGAAATACTTAGTCCTAGCCCTAAGTCGCGAGCTGGGATACCCTAATAATAGAGGGATCTATATATCAGCCTGCTTAATAGATAACTTAGTAAGAATGGACAGACGGAAATAGATAGTTTTACCTATAATAGGAACAACTACTAAAAAACAATATAAAGACCGTTCTATAATTAACTGCGGAGCTACTGATAAATTTGTAAATACCTAATTTGTGCGTAAATATAACCTACTAACCTTACCCCTTACTAAAGCCCGTGCCCTATAACTCGCTAATGGTAGTTATACTGCACAAAAGATTATTTATATGGCATAACTCTACCTGGATATAAATGGATACTAAGAAGAGCTTTAGGCCTATATTATACTACTTGCCAATTACCCTATTATCCTTAGAATGAACTGGCTTGAGCAGTATAACCCTATTATTAACTGGAAGAAAAGAGAAGTAACCTTTAACTCTAACTACTATAGAGAGACCTGCCTAGGGTATAGCCTAGCCGCCTTTACCTACTCCTTAGGATATTAACCTAAAGAACCTCTGATTATACTACCTATAACCAACTATTACCACATTAGTGCCGCAGCCTTCTATTGTATAGCACAAAGGAAGAGCTGGGTTATTATAGCAGCCTCCTACTTACGGCTATATGAACTTGATAAAGAACAGGATTACGTCCTTTATAGTAATAGGATAGATCTAGTAGACCTCCTAGAGGATAATACACCCGTAGAACTTAATAAACTCTCAACCTTGGACTTTAAGAAGTTTATAAAGCTTAAAAAGGGACTTACTAATAAGGAACTCCGTAAGCTCCTTCCTAAGAGGTACCACGACTTTATCAATATATGCTTATAAAAGGGCGTAGATACACTTCCCCTATATTAACCTAATAACCATGCTATTAACATTAAATAAGGAAAAATGCTATTTTATAAGAGACTCTACCTAATGTCAAAAGATGAACTTCTAGTTATAAAAAAGTATATTAATAAGCACCTTAACAAAGGGTTTATTCGTCCCAGTATATTACTAGTAGCTACCCCTATCCTTCTCGCTAAGAAGCCTGGAGGAGGTATCTAATTCTGTGTTAACTATAGAGGATTTAACGCTATTACAATTAAGAACTAATACCTAGTACTGCTTATATATAAGACCCTTAAGTGGCTTAGTTAAGCCAAAATCTATATTAAGCTCAATATTATTGCCGCCTTTAACTATCTCCGAATACAGGAAGGCGACGAATGGAAAACCGCATTTGTATCGCGCTTTGGCCAATTTAAATATACCGTTATGCCCTTTGGCGTGTGTAATGGCCCAGGCACCTTCCAAAGCTATATTAATAACGCCTTATGGGACTATCTTGATGTCTTCTGCTTGGCGTACCTAGACAATATACTTATTTATAGTAATAACCCTTCTAAGCATACTGAGCACGTTTAAAAGGTCCTATAGCGCCTTAGGGAAGCAGGACTCTATATTAATTTAAAGAAGTGCAAATTCTTAGTTATAGAAGTAAAATACCTTAGATTAATTGTTACTACTAAGGGTGTCCGTATAGACCCCAAGAAGGTATACATAATTACTAAATGGCAAGCCCCTAACTGCATTAAGGACGTATAAGCCTTTCTTAGTTTCGCCAACTTCTATTGGAAATTTATATATAACTTCTTAGGCGTAGTAGCACCACTTATAGCAATAATGCGAACGAAGGGCCTTTCTGTAAAAGGAAGAAAAACGTATCTACGCTTTACCTGGACGCCTAACTACAAGAAGGCGTTCTAAGATCTTAAAAATGCCTTTACTAAAGCACCTATCCTAGCTCACTTTACACTAGGATGATAACTCTATCTTAAAACCGACTCCTTAGACTATGTTAACGCAGGCGTTCTCTTCTAGATAGGTGATAATAGTCTCCTCTACCTAGTTACATTCTACTTGTCTAAGCTTATACTATAAGAGTGTAACTATGAGATCTATAATAAAGAACTCCTTGTGATTATATAAGCGTTTAAAGAATTCTAACCGGAACTCTCCTTAGCAGAACCCGACTAGCCAACTAAAGTTCTTACGGATTATCGCAACCTTAAATACTTTATAACTATAAAGTAGCTAAACTAATACTAAGTATATTAGAACGAGTTCCTCTCTGGTTTTAACTTTAAAATTATATATAGGCCGGGAGTATAAGGTATAAAACCTAATAGCCTAATACGCCGCTTGTAAGATCTTCTTTAGTTAGAGGACGACCCCTATAATTAGTTCTAATAGCAGATAATCCTAAAAGCAAGGAACCTAGCCCCTAGCATACTACCTATAACAGAACCATCCGCACCTTAGCTTTACGCTATAGACTTAGAGCCGCCCCCTAAAATTAATAAGCTTATTACTGCTGTATATAACATCTCTATTAACCCGTTATTATACTAACTTATTGCCGCGAAAACTGCTAGCGCCCGTAAGCTACCCACTAGCCTCCGAAACTTAGGCCAAATTAATATAGTAGCCTTAGAAGTAAAGAAGAATAGACTTTACTATAGAGGCCGTCTATTTATCCCTAATTTAGAAGACCTACAACGGCAACTAATCTAGATGGCCCATGACCTTTGGTTAAGCGGTTACCCAGGTAGAGGAGGAACTTACGAACTCTTTAGCCGATACTACTTCTAGCCTAAGATGATAGACTTAGTTAAACACTTTATAAGTGCCTACCACGGCTGTAAGTGTGTTAAGGCCTTTCGCATTAAGTACTAAGGACTACTGCACCCGCTACCAATCCCTATACGGCGGTAGGCAGATATAGCTATAGACTTTATTACTAACCTACTACCCTATAAACGGCATGGTCGTACCTATAAGAATATCCTAATAATAATATACCGACTTATAAAGGAACGTCACTACGTCCTAACTGAAGGCATAGCCGTTAATGATGTTGCAGACGCTTTTCTTTGCGAAGTCTACTGACTATATAGGATACCTGACTCTATTACGTCTGACTGGGGTACGCAATTCGACTCTAACCTATAGAGACGGATCTGTTAACGTCTTAGTATCTCTATTAAGATGTCTATATCCTTCCACCACGAGACTGTGGGATAGCCAGAAAACGCCAACGCTAGTATAAAGGCGTATTTACAATAGGTCGTTGCCTATGGCTAGGATAACTGGGTAGATCACCTTCTACTAGGCGAGTTTACAGCTAATAACCACGTCTTAGCCACTATAGGACTTACTCCATTCTTTGCGAATAAGGGTTATTACCCCTGATCTGGTATAGAGCCACTAGAACCTATTGATAAGAAACTGCCATACGGAAAACGCCTTAAGATGCTACTTGCTGACTAGCATGCAGACCGCATAAAAAATCTACTCGACTACTATAGGGGAGAAATAGCCTGGGCTTAAGCAAAGTAGGCCTACTTTGCTAACTATTATAGAACGCCACCACCGGAGATGCGTGTTAGCGACTGGGTATGGCTAGATATACGTAATATCTCTATGTAGAGGCCTATAAAGTTACTTAATTATAAGAACCTCGGCCCCTATTAGATTAAACGAGTTATTAATAGGGGAGCCATATATAAGCTAGAGCTCCCGCCGGCCCTAGCCACCTGTGGGATATGGCCTGTATTTTACCTATAGCTACTATACCTTCACTAGCCTAACCCCTTACCGGGACAGATATAGCCTAAACCCCTACTAGTACTAATCCGAGACAAGAACGAAGACGAGAACTATAAGGAGTGGACCGTTAAACGAATTATTGACTCTAAATACTTTAGCAAAGGCAGAGGATGGTGGCTCTACTATAGAGCTATCTATACAGGATTTGACATAGATTAGCTAGAATGGCAACTATAGGAAGACTTTAAAAATGCAAAGGACCTAATCAGCGACTTTTACTACGCGAATCTATAGAAACTGGGCCTAAGTAGAGATTTTATGCCTAATCCTCTATAGGAGCCCTTATAGAGTTCAATTGTTGTATACTGCCATATAAGGGCAAATTGCCGTTAGATTGCCGCAGATTGCTATTATATAACTGAAAAATCGTTAAGATGTCCAGGAACTTTAACCGCCGGTTAAAGTTATCTAATTAATTAAATTCTTGGGTGCCAAGCTTTATTATGTAATAACGCTGCGGACTGTAAAGATGTCAGTTTAGCTTACTGCCTTCTACTAAGCCAATAGCGATTTTCTATCCTGGGGATGGAAAATCCTGATTGGTCCATTTAATGATTAGAGCTGGTAGAACTCCACACTGCTAACCCCTTCAGCGTTATTTCTTTTCCTTCTCTATGCCTTAAGCATTCCTTCTATATGTATATAGTAACCACAGCGTCGCCGGAGCTCCGCCTCTATAAGAGGGGGGGTAGTGTCACGGAACGCCGCCGTAGGAGCCTCTATAGGAGACTCCCTAGCGGAACCCCGTGCCCTTGCGTACGCTTTGCGTATAGCTTACGTCAGCTACGCGTAGTATATCACCTTCCTACGCCCTCGATCCTTACGATTGATCGCGTAACGTCTTGTAGACTCCTCGAATACATACGCTCTGTAGCTATTGCCTACGTTCTGTGACATATAGCATATACTCTATTAGGTAGTATATCTCTACTACATTAACGGAAGGAAAAATATCGTTAGGTCGCTGCTTTAAGACTTTTATAAGGGGGTGTCCTAATTACCTATCTTGCCCTATTTACTATTTATACTATACTTTTACTTAATTATAAATTGCCGTAAGATTGCTATAAGGTCTTATATACCTACCCTTACTCCCATTTAAATACCCTATATATATATATACGCCTACGGTCCTCCTACTTATAGTATAATTTCCATCCTAAAAAAATAGCAGGACGTATAGAAAAAGATATAGGTCCCTTATTCCCTATCTTCTATATCTAATAAGTACGCTTAGCTTAGTACTAGTAGTAGGAGTGTATTAAGCCCCTATGCTTAAGTACTTATATTGCTAATAGTACTAGAATATAGCTAGGTGGATTAAGGTATAGAGGAAAACGGAATACCGCGTAGTAAATCCAAGCTATTAGGTAGAATAGGGAATAAGAAGTTTATTATAGACTTCCTAAGGCGTATATAGTTCGTTTAGTTACTGTACTATATATAGGTGTTATATAGTATAGTAACGTAGGTCTACTATATAGGAGAAAGGAGGACGCTAGAGGTAGTAGATACTGTGTTTTAAATAATTAATTAGAATATATATAAAGACATAATAGCGGTATCGAGTTCTTGTTAAGGCTTACTCTCTTAGTAAATTTTTTTTACAATACTACCATGTCGCTGTGCCCGCGCTACGCCGCCGTATATACGTCTCTACGTTTACTCTATAGTCTATTAGCACAATTCTAATAAAATGCCAATAGCTATCTACTAGGTTTCTAGGCTTTACGGCGTAGAGGTAGAGAGGCTGGTTTTTATAAAGCCCTAATAATAATATATATGAGCTTTGCAGTGTAGGAGAATTAAATAAACGACTTAATTTTGAATGTAGCTCTAAAGTCTCTATATATATACGAGGTGGGTAGTAAGAGGATAACGTCGATGCCGACAATAGCCGCTGTAGACAACGTAATAGAAATAAGTAGTAAGACATATAATGTCAAGAAATAGGTAATGGAAATAAGTAGTGAGACATGCGATAGCTAAAGGGCATGGTGGTAAGTCGTAAAGTAATATCTAATATGGTATTGGCGGTTGGTTACGATATATTTTAGACCTTAGCCTTTAGTCCTCGTCAATACTACGCTATTAGCGCCCGTTAATTCTATTTAGTTTACACTACTAGAGTTTAAAACTATATTGTATACTCTATTACTAACCCCTTCTATATATATTAATAGATCTTTCCTTTAACTATTGCTACTAATTTTAGACCCCCATATATTTATATAAGCCTATTAATAAACCTACCCTAATTTAAGAATATATACTATACTCCTAAGTTACTAATTATTAACCTATTAGCTTATACCCCTATAAGATAGGGTTTTAACTACTTTAATACCTTACCTATTAGGAATAATCTCACGTACACTACTTAGTTAATTAGTTTTGCTAGCTTAGTTCTTTTATATTAAACCGTTAGTTATATCTATATAAGGAATCCCTTTAGTTTAGACTTTTCTCTTATAAACCTTTTAATTAATAGTATTGTAGTTTTCTCTCTCTTTATATCCAATAACTGTTTAACAATCAATAGTTAGTTATTATCCGCTTAAGCTATAAAGTCCTTAAGTTATACCATCATAACTATCTATAAGTCGTTATCCCGTATATTAGTGTTTCCTTTTAACCTTAAGGCGTATAAATAGAGTAGATAATAAGCTTTACTATAAAGTAAGTATCTAATAAATTAACTTTAATTATATTCTAAGATATACTATAAAGAGAGAACTATCTACGCTAGGGACTAAGGTGTAACGGGACTGTCCCGTTACAGTAAGGACGTTTTAGTAAAATACTTAACAATAGTAGAATTCTATTAATGTCTCTCAAAGCACATGCACGTACCATAGCTACCCCTATATCTTAACTACGTCGACCTAAATCTATTCTACTCCTTATTTAAACATCTTATTACTTATAAGGTCTATATAGTTTAGCTTTTAATAAAATCTTATTTCCTTAAAGCTGCCTTAAAGTACCTTACCCCCTTATATAAGGGTCCTTAAATATATAACTATATGCCTAAGAAATTTCTATATATATAGGGTATATAAGATATATAAGGTATATAATAGGCCTTATAGATCTTATGGAGCTTATAGAGCTTATTATATAACTTTGCCTAACTACTTATTATATTGCTCCACTAGTTTTATTATAGCCCGTACTATGGCCCGTAGCTTATTTAGTTTACTTAAAAGTATCCGTAATACTTTTATTATAAGGTCCGTAATATAGGTAGAACCTTAATCTAAAGATTTAAGAACGCATTAAAGTAAAACTAGCGAAATGTTTATAATTAAGGATATAGGTTTAGACGGAATAGAAACGGATATGGAATAAACTTAAGCTATAGCAAGATCTAATAACGTTTTAGATTTACCCTGTAGCTAAATCTAGGGGGGTATATTAATTAGGCGGTAATATTAACTAAGTGGCGATTACAAATCGTTATCGTCGCCATTAGGATTAATGTTAGTATTTCGCTACCTTATGTATATAGGCTCCTAGAGCCACCTTAAATAGATAGACTTCTTATTCTTAATTTATCTATTAATAGATTAAATACTCCCCTATTTCTTATAGCATACTAATATCTTCTTATATGTTTATATCCTTTACTACTTTAGTGCCCTTTGCTACATTAGTGCCCTAACTGCTTTTATAGTCTCCTTATTTTCCGCAATTTATATAAGCCTTATCTTTAAACCACTTATTATATTATAGAGTCCGCCTAAATATCTTCTACTACTAAGATCCTTAGTTTAGCCTCTACTTCTTGGTCCTTTAATTACTTAATCTTTAACCTCTAGGTTTCTATAATTTCTTATTTCTTTTTAACTCTTACATTCCGCTAAGGTCTATTAGCTCTACGTTATACTATGGTTTAGACACCTATTACTATAAAATTTTCGCGTATATTGGTCTCTATTATCCTTTATTTAATTTCTCGCTTTAGTATAGTAGATTATCTATTTTAATAACTTACTCTATTAATTCTCTTATATCGCTTAAATTGTCTATTAGTATTATTATATATTAAGCTTTAGCCTTTAGCCCTTATTAATACTATACCATTAACGCCCCTTAGTTCTACTCCGTTTACACTACTAAAGTTTAAAACTATGTTGTATATTTATTGCTAATCCCTTTTATATAAGTTGACAGATCTTTTTTTCTACTATAGCTTTTAATTCTAGGTCTCTATATATTTACGTAAGTCTGCTAGCGAATCTATCCTAGCTTAAGAATATAGCCCACGCTTTTAGATTAGTAGTTATTAACCTATTAGCTTATATTTCCGTAAAATAGGGCTTAAACTACCCTAATGCCCTACTCGTTAGGAATAATCCTATATACGCTACTTAATTAATTAGTTCCGCTAGTTTGGCTACCAGTATTTATTACGGCGCTGGTGGAAAACGGTAGATTATAGTGGTAGATTGTGGCGGATAATCGCAGACAGTTTCTTACTATTTCAGACAGTCGCAGTTACGTAACTAGACAATCGTATAAAACCTTAAGCGGCGCTACCCTTTTTCTCTTTTCCTTTCTCTAGCTTTGGATCCTTGTTTATAGACTACCAATTATATAGGCTTGCACGTCCCTTTTACCGTACTTATGCCTTAATTAACTAAGTCGCTGTAACGGGACTAGCCCAGTTATAGTAGGAATGTCTTAGTGAAACACTCGACAGATAAATTCCGACGCTTTAATCAAATTCAATTGAATTCTACTGAAATCCGTCAAAGACCGCGTGCTTACGTACGCGCGCATCGACCACCAAAACCCCTGACTGTTTAATTATAAGATTCTTTTGTTATTCCTTTTTCTTCTTTATGTAACATCTTATACTCTACAAGGGCTATATACCCTTAGATTTAGATAGAATTTATATTATTCCTTTAAATCTTCCCTAAAGCTTCTTCGCGCCTTTACATTACGTTATATTAAAACAACTACTATTAAAATGGTAAATAAACCTGAATCCCTTTTAATAACCACGAGTATTATAACCCTAGTTAGGGAATAGTTAACTATAATGCAATAGTCCTTTATAGACGCCTTAGCTTAGTAGTGGGCTGTACTAAAAGTCTAGCACTAGTAATTAATGGAAGTACTCTATAAAGAACTCTATAATGTTAAGGTATTTACGTTATAGACCCTAACAGCAACACCTATAAATAAGATTAAAATAATGGTACCTAAACCTAACCTGTTAAATGTAAACACTAAACTAGTAATGGTAGCTTAACCTATACCTATAGCGAACCTAGTACCTACTGCAAAATCTAAAAAGCTCCCTAATCCTCTAATATTTAATAAAAACTAAAATAACCTATATCCCTTTATAACTAAGCTCCGTCTTAAACTCTTAACAAACTACAATTGATACCCCACTAAGGCTAGTAAGGTTAGCTATGGAATGTTTTATTTAAGTAAGGACGCTGTATAAACTATAGATCCATTCTTCCGTAATAGCACTTTTATTAATTTTAAAACCTTTATCTCTTTGCTAGAACGAATATATAATAACGCCAGCTATGAATATATAGCTATTACTAAACTTAAAAACCTATAATAATGGAACCGAGACTTTACTAGCTTCTTTTTGGAATTTTTAGGCCTTATTAGCGAGCTGGATTAAAATAAAGCCGCTAGAGTTGTTACCCTTTAATAAGCTATTTTGGATAAGATTAGAGCCTAGTTAATAGGTAGGAAACTGCCAAAAAACCTGTCTAAATTTGCTATAATATGTTAACAAATTAATAAGGACCTTTAATATAACAGACTTATTTTCTAAAGTTAGCTATACCTCACGTTTAAAACTCCATAAAACCAGTATATGCTCTAAGGCGTGATCCTTCTCCAAGACCTAAAAGCCCTATATATAACCATATAGACCTTAATGCCGCTTAATCCTATGCACCCTTAGGAACTGATAAATGAAGAACTTAAGCTATAAATGGAGAATGCTTTAAATATAGTAAAAAAGGATATATTTAAAAGCATTACCAAACTCACCCCTTTAAAAAGGTCCGCCGTAGTTCCTTCTGTTCCTTAAATTATACCCATTTCTTAAGTCATACTTATTCCTTAAATTATACCCACTCTATAAATTATACTTGGACGCTATAAAGCATCTCGCCTTTAGTTAACTTAGAAAACGAATTATCCCAAGGCTAAGTTGCGCCTTAGGATAAAAAGTGGAGGAGTATAAGTGTTTAGGCTCTTTTAGCGCTAATATATAATATAATTCCCTTAATGTACTTGGCAAAATTTAAATACTTAAAAAATAGAAGAAGGTATGAATCCTAATAGATAGCGGAGCCACTAGTATAGGCTTTGTTAATACAAACTATATGAAAACTTAATACCTAAATTTAAAGAAACTTAATAAGCCCTAAGGCCTATAAGGCTTTAATGGCAAACCTTTAATATATGGTAAAATAACGCACTATGCCCTAGTAAAAATGTGGATAGATAAATACCTTAAATACATCTCCCTGTTTGTAATACCCTTAAAGTAATATAAAGTTATACTTAGATACGGATGGCTAAAGTAACACAACCCCTTAATTAGTTGGGTTAAAGAAATACTAAAGTTCTATATAACTTACTGCCGAAGCTATTACTTAAAATACTATATGCCCTACAAATATGTATATAACTATTCGAATTTAATATAATACAAATTACTCTTGCTATAACCCTTAAAATAAAATAATAAAGCTATAACTACCGATTATGGTAAAGAATGTAAAGATGTTTTGTTAAAACTTCTTAAAATTTATATAATATAGGCCGCACCTTTTATTTTGTTAGCAAAAAGATAAGATTATAAAATCTTTACTATAACTATAAAAGATATTAAGAAAGCACTAGAACCGAAATAATATATTAATCCTTAACCTCTTATACCTAAAGAGTACTATAATCTAATTAACAAGTTTAAAAAACAATTTATAGACTAACTAGCCCTATACTAAGATAAGCATAATTTTAAGATAGAACTTGAGCCTGGTATAACACTAAAGTTTGGTCCGCTATATAGTATATTATAAGAAGAACTACTTATAATGCGATAATACCTTAATAAGCATTTAGAAAAAGGATTTATTTGCCCTAGTTAATCTCTATTTGCCTTACTTGTACTATTTATTAAAAAGCTAAAAGGAGGCTTAAGATTCTATATTAATTACTAAGCTTTAAATATAATTATAATTTAAAACTAATATCTAGTTCCTCTAATTTAAAAGACGCTTAACTGTTTAGTAAAGGCATAGTACTTTATAAAGCTTAATATAGTTGCCGCCTTTAATAAAATCTGTATATATAAAGGAGATAAGAAGTATATAGCTTTTTATATATAATAGGGACTCTTTAAATACCTAGTAATATTATTTAGCATAAAAAATGGTCCTAGTATATTTTAGTAATATATTAATAATATCTTAATCTACTTGTCTTTACTTTCTAAATATTAAAAATATATTAGAATGGTCCTTAAACGCCTATAAGATATAGGCCTATAATGTAATATTAAGAAATACAAGTTCTATACGTTAGAGGTTATATACTTAGGCTTAATAATATCCTATAATGGAATTATAATAAACCCTAAAAAGGTTGCTATGATTATAAACTGGGAAAGCCCTAGCAATATATAAGATATTTAAGGATTTCTAGGATTTATAAACTTTTACTATTAATTTATTAACCACTTCTTAGAAATTATTTAGCTATTAGTAAATGTTAGGAATATATCACATGTGGTCACGTGTAGCCGCGGCACTAGCGTGGCGAGGAGCCTTAAGCTCCTCGCCCTCCCCTATTCTAGATCAATAAAGCATATTAACTAACATCACTGTAACCCTACTCAAGTAGTCGTTATTGGTAAGTCACCCTATATAACCAACACTGATTAGTGGTTGAATACACAGTTAACCACAGAACAGCAAGGTTCTCAACAGAAGAGATAGTCTCGTGCAGGGGTACTATATACGCTCATATAGAATGGATCCCGGCGATACTGTACTACCTTAGACTTACGGAAAACTAATAACAGAAGTGTTACTAAGTACTAGGAGATACCAAGTTGCGTCTATTACGCAGAACAACTACGTTTACAAAGATTTGGTCAAGTACTTTAGGTTAGAAGTATTACTAAACCTAAGGTCCCAAGTCAACGTCCGAAACGCGTCAAACAACATCTCGAATTGCCTACCTCTTGACAGCAAACCTACGAGATTCTATAAAACCGAAAACCCTACCTACCTTTAACCTATTATGGCGTTAACCTACCCAAAGAAGTATGAAGAAGATATTAACCCAAAGACATGGAACAAAGACATTGACCCTACAAACGCTGAGCAAAAGGACCTAAACGGATTCTTATTATACCACATAGTACACTATACAGACAGTAAATACAACGACACTATGCTATGGTATTGCATAAAGGAGGACTTCATTGGATAGACAAAAAAAACATAGGCTCTTGCGAACAAGCTTATTATATAAGACTTCCATAACTTCCTTTGGGAGAATAGAGTGTTTGTCCCTATGGATAGAAGCGCTATTAGAGACAATATTCAAGAGCAAGTTATTAACGCAAAAGAAGAGCATAAATGGACTCCATAGGAGATCAAGCACCAACTACGCACTATAAGGAAGCTCAACTCATAATAGAATCCAAATAATACGCTACCAAAGCAAATACAAGACCCCCCTACTTCGCAAGCCAACAGCCTTTAGACTCCACTAACTAGACCTACATCCCCATTACAACCTACAATGCAACTCCCTCCTCCATCTCAATCTCAAATCAAAAGCACTTCAAAATTGCTTACAGAACTTGCAAAGCTCTATTCAGATTAAGAAAATAAATTCGGTAGGGAATTATATAATGTTCTTAATTCAAAACTGCGTATCTTCTACGACTGTTGCTAAAAGATAGGAATAGAGTCTAATTAATACCACAACGCCTATTCTGTTATGCTTAGGGGCCAAGCTAGCACCTTCTATTATAATCGTTTAGCAGGAAAAGGATACAATTTCAACCGCATAATATATAAGTTAAGGTGCCACTTTAAAACAGAAGAGAATAAGCAACAGTATATATTAAAGTAGAGAGAGACTACCTTTTTAAGGATTATTGCTACAAACCTAGGTGTTTCTCGGCTTAATTATCTTCAAAAGCTCTTTAATTAACTTTAGATAATTTAGCGTGGTTTATCCAAATTATATTAAGAGGACTTTAGCCTACACAATTAAGTCATTAGTATATGCCAAGGTGTTAAAGAATATAACCTTACCCTCTTTAATCCTGTAAATACTTACAAAGGAGTATGTGCTCAATTAAGATCCTCTATTGGCACCGCTCTGCGCTCTTAAGAAGTACAGCAATTTAACGCCTAACCCTAACCTAATTCGATTGACCCGACCGACTAACATAATTATAACTGGACTAATTAAACATATAGTAGCCGGAGTAGGGGATACGGCAGAGGGCATAATTAATATTAACTATAAAGCAATCGTGGAGGTCCTTATAGAGGTTTATCTCAAAACAATTAATAGAAGAAATGCTATGTTTATAAGAAGCCAAATTGCTAGTTAACTAGGCACCCTCTCAACAGACAAAAAGAGGCATATAATAAGTTTCGCTAGAGCGCACAAAACGTTAGAAATTATAAGGTTACTATAGCCTACTTCTAAAGCTTCCTAGTTTAATATAAAGGCGAAGAAGATCTTAAGGGTAAGGTTAACGAGGCCAAACAGCTCCTTATAGATATAGAAATTGAGGACTACTCTCCCAACTAATACTTCACCAAGTATGGTAAGGTAAATGGCATATAAACCGTTGCTATCCTTAACAACCAATCTACGCTCCATTCTGTCACAAAGTCAGATATCTTTAACAAGCTAAAAGAAAGTTCCACGTTCTCCTTTAACAACAGATACTCAGTAAACGTCTTCTATAGTATTATACTAGATACTAAAGCCACAGGAGTATCTATAGCAGGAGAACCTTAAGTTTAAGCTCTTTAGCAGCTTAATAGCTCTATTCAGATCAACTAATTAACGGCAGGCCAATATATAATTCGCTTTGGCAAGGGTACTACAATCTCCCTTAGCATAATCAAGGTCCAAACTCCGTTAGGATATATCACTTTCTATATTATTCCCGCAAACACCCCGTTTCTATTCTACATCTAAGATATAGATAAGTTAGGCGTTAAGCTCAATAACCTTAAGAATATGCTTATTTAGGGAGAGAATCGGGTGCCCGTTATACGCAAGTAGGGTCACCCTTAGTTACTCCTTTAATAGCCAGAAAGGAGCGTTGCTTAGAGCCATTTAACTAAGTCAGAGTTATATTAACTATACCGTCGCTTTAGTCACCTATCAGTTTATAGATTGCTTAGGGTTCTTCAGTAAGTAGGTTATAAAGTCAAGGCTAAGACAATTAAGCATCTTATAAAGTACTACTATTACTATTAAATAAACCAGAAGTCCCCTAGCCAATTCAAGTTCACCCTTAAAGATAACTATAACTTTAACTTCTGTATTATCATTAACATTATATATCTCAGCGGCAAGCTAGTACTCCAAGTTATTAACCTCTTAACCTCCTTCTAAGCCGTATACTTCCTAAAAGATATGTCAGCTAGGAACGCATAGGATACTCTCTAATTATGCTAGATTAATGTCTACCTAAGACCCCCTAATTAAGTTATTTATAACATAAAAAGGAACTTCTTATCTACAGAGTTTCAGTAATAGGTAAGGGTAATGGAAATTAAGGTTAAGGAAGTCCCTATTAAGGCATATAATAGTATTAGAAAAGTAGAACAATATCACACACTATTACGCCAAGTATATAAGATTATTTCTTCGGAACTAGAGGGCGCTAGTAAAGAGCTTACCTTATAGATGGCTGTTAAGGCTATTAACAATTCCGCTAGCCCAGATAGGCTTATACCTACGTTGCTAGTCTTTAGCGCCTACCCTTAAATAACTAACAATTCTCTACTATCTCCATCCATTACGCAACAAGCTGAGGCTATCCGTAAGGCAATAAAGGAGGTGCGCTGCATCTACGCCACGCGCCAGGTTAACGACGCACTAAAAATAAGAAACAGTCTAAATACCTTAATTATAATAGATCTACCACTTTAATCTAAAGTACGGGTATGGCGTAAGAAAGGGGGCTGGTTAGGCCTATATACACTTATCGCTATTAAGGGTTAAACTTGCACTCTTTAGATACCCTATAGACCCACTTAATTCCACTCAACCGTTGTTAAGCCCTACTATAGGGATAACAGTTTTGAGCCTTTATAGGATGCTATAGAGGATACCCTAGAGGAGAACCACGATTAACATACTCTAGAAGGCAACTATAATTCTAATACAGTTATAGCAAATATGCCGCAACTATAACGCGGTAGAGGTTGTCTAAAAGGATTATAAAATTGCTAACATCTTATTAATTTTAAAGAGCAATTCGTTACCGCCATTAAGAGTAGAGTTGAGTTATTAATGGCCTTTATAACAGCTAAAGAGAAGGCGGACTTTAAGCTCGCAAAACAACTCCGAAAGGAAGGCTATATTATAACTCTAAAAGCCCCTTTCTAAGCATCTAACAAGTAGGAGATTAACGGTCTTATTATAAGAGGAGTCTTTAAATTTAAGAAATATAACCCTACTAAGTTTAATAGAGTTCGCATCTTTAAGTTAAGAATAGTTAATAAGATTAAAGGCAAAGCCACTAATACCCCATTCAAGAAGTCAAGACTAGTCATTTAAGGTTATAATAATAACGGCAAGGAAGTAATTCTTATACAATCCCCTATAATTCAACGAGCTAGTCAGCAAGTTATTATTACGCTAGCTCCCTCCCTAATAAAGAATAAAATGGCGGTTTATTTAAAAGATATTACTTAGGCCTATACCCAATCAGAGACGCGCCTTCAGCGCTTAATACTAGCATACCTTCCAGAGCAAATTCGCTACTAATATCCTAAAGATACAATCATGGTTATACTTAAGCCATTATATAGAATCGCAGAGGCAGGAACTCATTAGTAGGCTACTTATAGCAAGCACTACAAAGAGAAGCTTTTAATAATTACTTTTACATTCAATCCCTACTTCCTTATTATAACTATAGGAACTCCATTTGGAATTGTTAGCATATAAACTAATAATACAATTATCTTAGGAGACAACCAATTTTTAGCTCTTAAAGAAGATAAGCTAGTAAAGGTAAATCTCATAGCAAAGCTAAAGGAAAAGCTTAATTCAACAACACCATTACTTTTTAATAGATGCATCCTCTCCCTAAACAAGGATTCTATTGCTTTACGCCAGAAGGGTTAAGGCAAGAAGATTAACGTTATTAACGTCAACTCTCCAAAACAAGAATATATGGAGCAACGCGCTCGCGGAGCTTATATTACTTCTATCTATTAACCCAAGGCTTTATTTAATCTCTCTATTGCCACCTAACACCAGAAACCAACCAAGGATAACGTCCTTGCCCTAAATAAGCGTCTCTCCTAGCAAATAAACCATCTTAATTGGGGACTACTCTATGTGCCTATTAGTCTTCCCACTGCCAAGCTCTTTGTATTTATTAATAGATTATTCATAAATAACAAAGATTTTAGCTCCTAGTTGGGATATAAGATCATTATTACAAATAAATCTACTAGAGAGAATGACTTTATAATCTATAGCAATTTTATCCATTGGAGCTCAACTAAGAGTAAGCGCGTCACTTAAAGCGTTCTAGCGTTAGAGATATATAGAATAGTTAGCGGAGTTAATATAGCAATTGCAATTAGAACTACCCTGAAAATAATTATAGATCAACTTAAACTTCCTACTATCCCTATAATCGTGTGTACCAACTTATATTCCCTCTATAAGTGTTTAGTTAAGCTTAGTACCACAAAGGAGAAGCGCCTTATAATTAATATTATGGCACTTTAGCAATCTTACAAACAGCAAAAACTCTTTAAGATTTAATAGATTAATGGCCAAAACAACCTAGCAGATATAATAATAAAGGCAAACCCAAATAAGGCTTTAGAAATGTTTGTTAACACAAATGTTCTCTATATATGAGTTAAAGGTTGGGTTAAAAGGGAGTAGAATTCCACTACAACTGTCTACTAAATTCCACTGCAACTGTCCACTGAATTCCACCGCAACTGTCCACTAAGTTCTACCGCAACTGTCTACTAAGTTTTACTGCAATCTACAGATACTAGTTTCAGCCAGCCAATTAGGATTTTCTATGCCCGGCATAAAAAATCGCTATTAGCTTGCTTACGCTTAGCGCCTTGGCGCCCTTAATATAATATCCACCCTAACTCCAAATAACTAATTAGGATTTTCCATCCCCGGGATAGAAAATCACCATTGGTTCGCTTACCACTAGCGCCTTAGCGGCCCTTGCGATATATCTGCCTACCACTCCCTAATGATTATTCTTCTTCTTCTTTTTCTTAGCTTAGTATCTTTATTAGATAACAATCCGCAAGTTTTAGTTTAAAAGCATTTATATAAGCCGTCACATATTGCAATGGCAATAGTAAGTAAGGAGGATTGATACTTGTTACGCTAGTCAAGCGGTATTTTATATATAGATGGCAACCACAAAAGAAGAGTTGCCAGTGTTGGGAATATATTACGTGTGGTCACGTGTAGCCGCGGCACTAGCGTGGCGAGGAGCCTTAAGCTCCTCGCCCTCCCATATTCTAGATCAATAAAGCATATTAACCAACATCACTGTAACCCTACTCAAGTAGTCGTTATTGGTGAGTCACCCTATGTGACCAACAGTAAACCTAATAAGGGAGAATATAAAATTTAAATAGACCGCTAAATATGAATAAGCTTTTAATAACTTAAAACGTCGCTTTATAACTACTCCAATTTTTACTTACTTTAACCCTAACCTTAAATATATTGTTAAAATAGACTTATCCAATTATGCGCTAGGGGGAGTGTTATTATAATATAATAAGAATGGCAAGCTATATCTAATAGCCTTTCTCTCTTAGAAACTCACCCCTACTAAATTAAACTATAAGATATATAATAAGGAACTACTTATAATTATTAAATGCTTTAAATAATAGCGTCCTAAGCTTAAAGGATTATTATTCCTAATATATATGTTAACAGACTATAAAAACCTGCAGTACTTTATAACTATAAAGTAATTAATATAGCGCCAAATTTGTTAGGCCGAATACCTCTTATAATTTGATTTTAAGATTATATATTAACTGGGCAAACTTAATTAGAAGCCTAACGCATTAATATAACAATTATAGGACTTACCTATAAACGCTATGGATAAACGGATTATAAATTAATTATAGATTTTATTACCTCCTAAACGTTTTAAAAAAACCATATTCTATATTCCTAGATATAGAACTTAATAAAAATGAATTAGAAGTTAATAAATAGGAAATGAAAATTAATAAGCTATTAGAATACGAATATAAGAATAATATATGGATAATAGATATAATAAAGGCGATTTAAATAGGAAAGTAATAGCATAAAGATATTATACTTACTAAATATAAGATTTAAAACAACTGATTATACTATTAATAGAAGATAATAGTTCTGAATTCCAAACCTTTACAATTTAAGATACTTAAATTTGTATATAACTCCCCTATAGTAGGGCATCCTAGCTATATAAAGACTTATAAAATTGTTTAACAAATATATTACTGGCCTATAATATACAACTATATATAAAAATACGTTTAAGTATATAGAATATGCGTATGTAGAAAGACCTTATATATAAAGAAGTAAGGAGTACTTTAACTGCTACTAATTCTAATATAAAGATGGCGCGATATCTTAATTAACTTTATAGTTAACTTGCCTAATAGTAATAGGGTTATAAATATTATAGTAGTTATTAACTGCCTTATAAAAATATAATATATAATTTTTATGGACTTAATTGATGCAATATTATTAGCTGAATGTTTTGTTAAGTATATCTTTAAGCTATATAGACTTTCTAACTTAATCATATCTAATTATAGAAGCCAGTTTGTTTTAGACTTCTGGTAAGCTCTATACAAATAATTAAGTATTTAAACATGACTCTTAACTGTATTTTATCTAGAGATAGATGGTTAAACCGAAATTACAAATATAATTATAGAATAATATATATAAATGTACTACTCTTACCTGTAAGACAATTAGAAAAAATAGCTACCTTTAGCTAAGTTTACTGCAAATAATATAATAAACGTATTAATAGGCATAATGCTGTTCTATACAACCTATAGATAAGACCCTTAATTTGGATTTAAACTATAACCTAAAATTAATATAATAGGACCTATAATTAAACGGATCTGGTTAATTAATGTATATAACTTTGCTAATTAAATAAAGCAGCTAACAGAACTATTAAGAAGTGAATTAATATATGCTTAAACGGTATAAGAATGGCATATAAATAAAGGACAAACGAACGGCCACAGCACTGCTTGAGAAGGAAGCCAATATTCCCCCCCTACAACTATATATTGAAGCCGCTGCAATGCAAAGGGCGTAAAGTGAACGCAACTTTAATGTCATAAAGTATATCAAGACACGCCTAAATAAACTATGGAGGGACCCTAGGGCGCCTTATAGGAGAACAAACTAACAACCCCAAAGTAGGGAAGAGATATTGGAGAAACAGGTAAAGAAAGTAGAAGAAAAATGGTGCTGCGTTAGGGCCTAGGCCTATATAGAGGAGGAAGGGAGACGCGTAAGAGGCCAGTAAAGACAATAGTAAGAAAGAGAAAGGAGCTAAAGTAGAGCATAAAAGAACGCCAGGAAACCATCTTCCGTAATATAATACTGGTTGGACCAACGCTGGAGAGGCGTATAGGAGTTAAAGGTATAGAGGCTAACTTAGGCAAGAGAAACCTAAGCTATAGCATAGTTAACGCTATAGGGGGTAAACACTTAAGAGCTCCAAGAAGGCCTAACAAAGGCAGAAAATATAATAGCAACACTCTTAAGAACAGGGATAATAGGACTAAAAGATTGGCTCTACTAGGTAGGTGTCCCAGTAGGCAGCCCAAGATGTAAATATAGCTAGCTAAGATAGACACTAAAACACGTAATACTATTATACCCCCTACGCACCAATTAAGAAGCTATACTCTTAGTAGCTAGCACAGAGAACTATAACACACTACTCTTAATATAAAAAGGTCTTAAGGCGGTTACCTAGTGGCTTATTAGCCAAAATGTGCTAGACCAGTTTCGGGTTGCAAAGGAAATGGTAATAGAAGGCAAAGGGGCAAGTAATAGGCGCCCCCTAATGACTCTACAGTAGTAGAGCAAAGTTTACGATACTAGCGCGTCCGTAGGCTTGTTACGGCAGCAGTGGTTCCCAAGGAGGTTAAAAAGTAAGGTAGTAGAGCACTATAGGTAACTCGCAGGCGCCTTATAGGCGAGTCCCAAAAGGCGGGGAGACGGATTACGGGGTTTTCTCAAAAGAGTTTTCTCCCTACATGTATATAAGGAGTAGTCCGCGTGGGCCCAATAGGGATCCGAATCGGACGTTAAGTAATGAATAATAATAAATAAAGGACAAACTCCTGCGTGGGACTTTAAAGAAGGCAATATAGTTTACCTAAATATATAAAACCTGCGGACTTAACGGCCCTTAAAGAAACTTAATTGGAAGTTTATAGGCCTATACCAAATTAAGAAGAAACTAAGCCCGTATACCTATAAGCTTAAACTACTAACTAAGATAAAAATACACCTAATATTTTATATAAGCTTGTTGCAACCTTTAAAAGATAATCCTATAACTTATAAAGTGCTGCTACCACCTCCTATAATTGTTAATAATGGTAATAGTTCTTACTTTATTAACTTAATTAATAATATACAATAAAAAATATAATTTAAACAATTTAAACTTTTTATTAAGTAAAAAGGATATAAAATATAAACCTAGGAAACCTATAATTAGATTAAGGCAGACGCGCCTTTCCTGGTAAAAGAATTCTATAAGGATTATTCTTTGCGGCCTACTTTGGCTGGATAGATATAATATAAAGGTAAATAATTGCCACCTAATATAAATACACGAAATATAATAGCAGGAAACTTGAAATTAAAAAGAACTTAAAATGTATTATGACGCTTATAACGCGGTTATATAACACGCAAGATATTAAGGAACTTTAACTAGCGGTTAAAGTTGTCTAATTGGTTAGATTTGCCTTGCTAAGACCTACTATAAAGATATTAGTTTGGCTTACCGCCTTAACCAAACTAATAGCAATTTTCTATGCCGGGTATGGAAAATCCTAATTGGTTTATTTAACAATTAGAACTGGTAGAATGCTATACCGCCGCCGCTACTAACGCAAATATATAAAAACGCGATAAGTAATAAGTCTTGACTAAAATTAAATTATTTAGACCTTCGGCTAAAGGGGGGGGGTACTGTAATGGGACTAGCCTAGTTATAGTAGGAATATCTCGGTGAAATACTCGACAGATAAATTCTAACGCTTTGATTAAATTTAATTGAATTCTACTGAAATCCGTTAAAGACCGCGTGCTTATGTGCGCGCGCATCGACCACCAAAACCCCTGACTGTTTAATTATAAGATTCTTTTATTATTCCTTTCTCTTCTTTACGCAACGTCTTGTACTCTGCAAGAGCTATATACCCTTAGATTTAGATAGAATTTATATTGTTCCTTTGAATCTTCTCCGAAGCTTCTTCGCGCCCTTATAGTCGCTAACATTATCTAAAGCTCGTCTATTCTTTCTTCCTAAGAAGGAACTTAAATATATTTATAGACTAAGAATAGGACCCTAAGGACATTACTAAAACTAAAAGGATATAAATAGAACGTAAAGCCTAAGAATAGGACGCGTATGGACCAGAACCCCTAGAAAATAAACAAACACTAGAAATTACTTAATATTCCTACTACTATGCTAAGAAATATTGTAGCTGGCAAAGCCGCTGTAGGACCTATAAATACCTCTAATAGTGAAACAGTCGCCGTTTTAACCCCCTAGGAAGAGCTTATAGTAGCTAATACTAAAATTAAACGGCTTTAAGAGCTGCTTAAAACTAGAGACACCCCTATACCTAGTAAAGAGCTATTAGACACCTAGAGACTTACTATAGTCCTTAAGGCCCTAGCCCAATATATAGTATTAGCATTGTCGCGGTCCATAAAGATTATAGACCCTTTATTGCTTATAGACGGAACTAACTCTATATTTAATAATTGGAAGCTTTAATTATAAAATAAGCTTAAAGTTAATACGGACCACTTTCTAAATACTTAAGCTAAAATAGTATACGTTTTTAGCCGTACTGGTGGTGATGTATAGATATACTTATGTCTATAATACGCCTAGGACTTAGCAGACCCCTTTATCTCTAAAGAGGAGATAATTAATTACCTATCTTCCATTTATAAGGACCACTTTAAGGTATAAAATGCCTAATAATAAAAAAATGAAAACCTTCTTAGTCTTTTAGATCTGCTTTTTGCACATAGCCAAATAGGCCTAAATCCCCTAGGAAGATCTAATACTAGACCTCTTTAATAAGCTTACTCTAGACCTATAGCGCGCTATACTGCTAGTTTATACTACTATATAGACACTAAAGGAACTTATAGACTAATGTCTAGCTATTAACTAGGGCCTCTATTAGATTAAGGTATATACTAAGCGGTATAAGGCTAAAAGCTCCGCTAACTAGAATATAAGTACTATAAAAACGGGCCGTAATGCCCTAGTAAGATCTATAACCCCTATAGCACTAACTATACCGCCTACCGTTAACCTAGTGGCTAGCTATATAGCTAGTCCTGCCGTGACTCTAGTATATACTTAGTCTTATATAGTAACCCTTATAGATAGGCCCTTAGCGATTAAGGAGCTTGCTTTATATGTGGTTAAAAGGGTTACTATATAGCTAAATACCCAATAAATATAAAAAAGGATAAGGTTCTACTAATCTAGGAGGACAGTATCCCTTTGACCGGCCGCGTCCTCCCATAAGCTAGTGGACTGTGCGCATACTAAGGAGCATAGCGTTAGTGTTAAGGATTCTAGAAATCTAATTAGTCAAATCGCCCTCGCTTAAGGTTGATCTGTGCTTTTGGGAGGACGCGGCCGGTCTAAGGAATAGAGGTAGAGTTGGAAAAAGAGGATCCCTAAAGGAAGATTCCTCTCTAGGGTTAAAAGGGATTAATATATTGCATGTTAATCTGGGTTAGCTAGTTAGTAGAAAAAGCTATACTATCCCTTATACTTTATTCTATAATAGATATTAAGTTTTAACCTCTAATTTAGCTAATACTAAAGTAAATACCTTTGCCTTAATAGACACCTAGTGTGCTATAAAGCTAGCTAACTGTTCGTATCACTTTCGGTAATACGTATTGCTATTGTAATAGTATTAGGGTGGTAACTGATTTGATTAATGCTTAATTAATTCTCCTATTTTATAGGTGGAATTTGGTGGAATTCCTAAGCTCGCTTAGCTTACGTAACCAACCCCTTTTAATTCGCGTTCGCAGGCAAGTTGCCGCAAATTGCCCTAGATTGCCGTCACGTGATGGCAATTTGCAGTTATATAACTATAAAGACGCAACCTTAATTAGACACTAGGAGTATTTAGTTTTTAACAGTGCTTAAGCACGCTGTCTACCAAATTCCACTACTTTCCACCTATCAAATTGCACTACTTTCCACCTATTAAATTCCACTACTTTCCACCTATCGAATTCCACTAAATTCTGCTAAATGGCTAAAGTAACTAATTACGATTTTCCATCCCCGGGATGGAAAATTACTATTGGCTTGCTTGCTGCTAGCGCCTTGGCGATTAGCCTTATATCTTTACACTCTCTATTTCTACCTTTGTATTTTCTCCTCTCTCTACCTATTTAGTAACCTATAGCTTAATATATTTATATTAATTAGGTTCTTTAACACCTGGCAAGGTTTTAATTTGGTTATAGCGTTGGTAGGGCTACTATTTCCGTTAATCCACTTAATCTCCACTATCTCTCTTCTCTTATATAATTGTTGTAAACATATTAGGTCAACCATAAGTTGTTTCTCTTGTATTGTCCTAAGCTTAACTAAGCAATTATATAGGGATTTTAAATTGGTATAAAGGATAACCGGTAGTTGTTTAGGTTATAGAATCTTCTTAATAGTTACTTTAATTACAGCTCCAGTGTTAAATCCATGGGCCATTCTATATAATTTAGATGCTAAGACACTTTATATAACCCGCTTATATTTAATAAATAACTAGTGGAGGATATTGGCCTTATTATCTTTGTCTATAAGTGTAATAATAAAGCTAATTTGGGATAAGAGGTCCTGGTTGTTTGCAAAAGATAAGTCTATAAAGATTATTAATTTAAGGAAGTCTTTGCTAGTATTAAGTTATACAAAACGGAGCCCTCTTAAGGGATTATCAATCTGCCACTATAGCCGCTTATTAAGCTGCTTTGCGTGCTCCTCCTTTAGATTAATAACTTAAGCTATAAATAAGAGATTAAAGGCAGCTTCTGGTTGGCAGACTGTGGCAATATAGGCTCCTCTTGCTCTTTAAGCAACGTACTAGTCCTTTAGTATAACTGCCTTATAGACTTCCCCTCTAGAGCTAGTTAGGTCTATAGCCTTTATAGTAACCAACTTTAGGTTCTAGCATTAGCGTTCCTAAGTAAGGGCTATTAAATATTTTTCTTGCTTAATGTAGCCTCTATTAAACTTAATTAGGGTATTTAGCGTAAGCTTCTCTCTCTCTTTTACTAGGAACTTTACCTCCTAAAGTCTGGCTTTTTTAGCCTCTACAAAGGTTTCGTTAGTAAGGAATAGTATATTATTGGTCTATAATCCTATAATTCTAAAGCCGTTGCTGTTTGTGTATAATAAATAGGGGTTATATATTAACTGATTTATCTATAGCTTATTAAGGTGGTAATAGTAGTATGTATTAAACTAGTAGTTACCGGCTTCTGGGACACCATATAGTGGTTTAATAACTCTTAGAATTAATCTATTTTTTAGTCCAAGTTCTAGTGGCGGGCGTATAAAGAAGTCTCTATTTAGGTGGGTACTGGACTATATATAAGCTTATAAGATATCGCGTAGGTATAAAGAAGCCAGTCTTTTTTTATTTCCTTATAGGGTTGCTATAAATACTAGGATAATTCTCTGGCTAATATGTTAAATAGTTAGTAATTGTATTAAGACTAGATCTTTGCTATAGTTGTTATAGGCTTATACAACTAGTCTAGACTTCTTAAACGCCTTATCTATTCTGGCGTTTTTAATCTTATTAATAAATTGGGAGTTAAAGATTCTAACTCCTTTTAGGACGTCTGCTGTATTAATAAACTTAAAGACACCTTTCTTAAGTAAACTGTTTATCTCCTTATGTTAAGACTCTGTAAATGATAGTAAGGTACACTTAAAGGTTATAGTATTAGGTTTTATTAGGCTGTTGTTAATAAATATTAATATATCTGCGATGTTTTATTAAGACTTTATTAGCGATTATTATGTCCATTTTAATCTTTAGAGGGGTACACTAGTTGCTAGTTTTTTGGTTAGTTCCTTAGTTGGTTCTTCCTCTAGTTCCTTATTAGGTTCTTCTGGTTTAGGTTATAGGCATAGCTTTACTACTATGGTCTTAAAATTGGTAGGTCCACTAGGGAGCTATATTTTATATATTTCTCCGTTAATTCTAAGCAACTTAAATAGGCTAATCTATCTACCGCTCTATCTAGTATTGCCTTCGCGCTATATAAGTGCTTCTGAGTTAAGGGGGGGGTTATAGATTATGGTGACAGATGGACCATTTTGTTGGTTTAGTGTATTGTTAACTTACTTCTTTACCCTAATCCTTACAATCTCCTTTATTGCCTTCTTTATAGCTGCCGCTTGCTATATAATAGAGGGTGCTAGTGGGTTAAGTTTTCTTATTTAAGGGTAGGCACTAAAGATAAGTAGTGTTAGGACTAAGCTATCTGGGCCAGCTATGTTATTGGCGGCTTTTACTGCTATTTATAGAGCTAGTTCCTTAGCTATTCCTAAGTCCTATAGCTCCTCTATAATTATCTGGTATACTTAGTATAGTATTAAGTAAGCTCTTTTTACCATTCCAATGGACCAGTAAGCTTCTACTGGGACGCTCTTAGTTAATATAACTATTACTATAGCGTACTATTAAAACTCCTTACTTATAAAGTTCTTCCCGGCATTATGGGTAATGTAGTTAGGTAGTCTAATATAGGTGTTAATCTAGTAGAGTTATAGGGTATCCTAGGTATATTTTGCAGAGATATTATATAGCTATCTTATGGCTTAAAATCTAGTAGCTTTATTAATTATATAGAGGATAGGGCTTCTATTAATATATATAATATTAACAAAAATAGAATAGTTAAAGTTAGAATCTTAGTCTTTTTATAATGTAAACTTAAACTATTTAGGGGATTTGCTGTGTTTCTGGTAGTAGGAGCAGTACTTAGTAAAATAGTTAATAACCTGTTTGTTAATATTATTATAGCTAAAGCGTTTTAATACCTTATATAGCTTATCTGCTAATAGATGTCCAAAGCGGCAGTAGAGTTGGCGGAGTTTAGTAGTAGTTAGGTAGTAAGGGTTTTAGTTAAATAAATGGGTTATAAATAACTGTAGTAACTCTTCTTATAGCAAGAAGGGGTGGCCAAATTGGCGAACTACTAGTACTAATTTTATTAGGGTAACTAGGACGTTCTTAAGGTTATTATAATAGACCTTTAGTATATCTATATCTGCAAGGCATAGTAGGAAGGGTATATTAGCCTTTATAATATAAAACTCAATGTTGCTAACTGGTGTATTGGCTATAATGGAGCTAATAGAAGGGGTAGAGCTAATACTAAACTAGACGTTAATAGCGCCGGCCTTTAAGGTATTGATAATAGTATTATAGGTCTTCCTATATACGAGGTATTGTCTATAGCCTTCTATTAATTTCTTTAAGGCTCCTATATCAATTATTACTCTATAGAACTTATTAGAGGTATATTAGCTGGTAGTAATATAGGCAAATAGGTCTAAGTTGTTATAGTAAGCAGTTGGGTTAGTGCTAGTAATTATATAGGTAAAGGATTGGTCCGCTAAGTTGGTTATAGTATTAATGGCTTTTTTGTGCTATATCGTTCCAAAAAAGGTAAGGAATAGTTTAGTTTATTCCTAAGTTGGAGATAGTAGTAGTAACTTAATATTAATTATAAGAACTTCTATTACGTCATTAATAGATTTTAAGTTAGGTTTATTATTATGGTCTATTCCCTTATACTTAGTAATATATTGCTTAGCGTGCCTATTAAAGCGGCGGTTAAGTCTATTCTTAATCTTCTTCCTTAATTTATTGCGTTCTTCTCTTAAGTATTTGGATAACCAGTAACCTTTCTTATAGCAGACAAAGCAGTGCTTCTTTAGTGATGTATATTAGTTAGATAAGGATAATTGTATTCTATAAGGTAATTAAGGGTATTATCTATAGTAGTGGCGGTTAGTAAAGAAGGCTTAGGGGTTCTTACTATTTAACTTTTTAAATATTATAATGGAGGATTATAAGTTATTAATTAGGCCAGTTAAGCTGTTAGAAGGTTTAAAGCAGGTATATTAATACGCTAGTAACTCTTAGCAGGCGTTAATAAGCTTATTATAAAGAAACTTATCTATATATAAATCTGGGTTAAGACTATACTAGAGGTGTTTTAGTTCTTTAATAAGTAACTATAGGTAATCTAGGGTTGATTTACCGGTGTTATTGCCCTTGCTTATTACAGACCGTAAGGTTATTAAGTTCCACTACCCTAGTATACCGCGTCTATACTTAAGTCCCTTAAAGTAGTAACATGTTACGTTATAGATTTAGTTAAATAAAAGGGTTATAGTAACGTTCTTAAGGTTAGTGTAGTAATAGTTAAGTGCTAAGCCGCGTAGCATTATAGGGTAGGCTTTAACCTTAGCTTTTTAGTGTATATTAGCTCTATTACAGAGGTTATAGAAGATGGTAAGTTTAAAGTTAAAGTTGTTATCTTCTCCACTATACTTATTGTCTTCCGTATACATCTTTATAAGGTTTATTAACTCCTTACTAAAACCCTAGCTTAATAAGGCAGGTTATATTAATAAGATAGGTTATACTAATAAGGTAGGTTATAGGGTTAATAAGGTTAAGGTTGGGGTTTCAATAGTAGTTTATAAAATTAGGTTTTTAGTAGTACTAATACTAGTACTGGCACTAGCAAAGTTGTTCTTAAGAAGGTAGTTAATTTGTCCTAAATTGAACTTCCCTCTAGTTGCCATATACTCCCTAATCTTAAGCCTAGTCTATTCTATAGGATCTTCTTCTTATAAGGTATTAAGAAGGGCTTCTAGCATTATAGTATTTCTATACTTCTTAACCCATACACTATAAACTTAAAGGAATTGTTAAAGGTTATAAACAGTAATCTGGTTACAGTCTCTAAAGGGTTATGCTATAAAGGTACTAAAGTCTTCGCGGTAGGTTTCCTATAGGTCATTGTCCTTAAGCTTATATACTTCATACTTAAGGAGCTTAAACTCTATAAATTCTTTAATCTTCTTCTTGTTAACGTTATTAGATTATACATTAATTCCCTCGCTCCATCTATCTTGTCCTTTATTAACTTATGCCCTAATATCTAATATATTAATTCTTATGGCTCTTATTAAGGTTCTGGGTAAAAACGCGTAATGGACACAAACTAAGAGTTCCTTATCTTGTTAAGTTCTGAACATATAGTAGACGTGAACTAATTAAAATGCGTAATAGACGCGAACTGAGGGCCTATACTAGATAGGGGTCGGTTCTTTAAATACCTGAGGACTATATATAAAGAATTAAGGGCCTCTCTTACGAGATGGGGTTGGTTCTTTAGGTATATATTAACTAATACTCCTTGGTAAGTAATCTAGTAGTAAGCATACGTAATAGACGCGAATTAAGGGCCTATACTAAATAGGGGTTAACTCTTTAAATACCTAAGGACTATATATAAAAAATTAAGGGCCTCTCTTGCGAGATGGGGTTGGTTCTTTAGATATACGTTAACTAATACTCCTTAGCAAACGTTCTTAATAGGTTGCCTCTAGTTAAAAAGGGACTGTTTAAGTTCGCCTCTCTTTATAGATAATACGTCTCCTAATCTATAATTACTAATTAGTGTTTATATTACTTCCGGTAATATATATTGCTATTGCAATGATATTAGGGTGGTAACTAATTTAATTAATGCTTGATTGATTCTCCTATTCTATAGGTAGAATTTGGTGGATTTCCTAAGCTCGCTTAGCTCACATAACCAACCCCTTTTGACTCGCGTTTGCAGGCAAGTTGCCGCAAATTGCCCTAGATTGCCGTCACTTAATGGCAATTTGCGGTCACATAACTGCAAAGACGCAACCTTGATTAGACACTAACTTTTTAAATACACCCCTTAAAGAACTGCCTAAACTAATTCCTATTTATGAGTATAATGGATAGATAGGGCTACCTATTATAACTATCTTGTGGATATACCTCCACGTTAATAGATAAAGATAGTATAATATCCCCTTTCTTATTACGGACTTAGAAAGCTATAATATAATCTTAAGGAGAAAATGGCTAGCCTATTTAGGCTTATAGCTTAAATTATGGAGTAGACAGCTTATCTAGCCTAAAACACTACCCCTAATACCGTCTTTTATAAAGGAAATTAGTATTATAATAGAAAACCTTATGCGGCCATAGATAGACACCATTTATTAGGCCGATACTATGCATAGGGACTAAGCATTTAAGAAAGATATACAGCTTAATCTGTAACGGATCTGTATACTACAACACTCCTAGACTACTAATATTATGCTGCCAATACTAGGGACCTAAAAAGCTAGTAATAAGCCAGATAGACTAGGCCCTATATAGCTATAAAGAACAGCAAGGAATATTAGACGCTATACTAAATAAATAGACCGGAAAGATAACTTATAAAAAATGGAATAGGAGCTAAGGAAGGCTGTAAGCCCTTAACTGTAAAATATAGTTTATAAAACGTTTGTAAAGAAACCTATAAACCTCCCACTAGTTAATATCTGCTATATTAGCGCTATATGGTTCTACTAGGACTTAAAATAGCCTAACACTATTGCCTTTATAACTAGCTTATATAAAATTAACCAGATAATTAAAGATAAGGAAGCCCTAGCCCGTAACTAGCTTAGTAGGGAAAGTAAGCTTATAGATAAGGAGTTGGTAGAACAGAAACTACTCTGCTAATACTAGGAATTAAAAAATATATTCTCTAAAGTAGTATCTAATATATTTCTACCTTACTAACCATATAACTATAAGATTAAGCTTAAGCTTAATAAAGAAAACACCCTTAGCTATAGCCCCCTCTGCTAGCAATCTACTAATAAGCTATAGGCCACTAAGTAGCACCTTATTGATAACCTTAATAAGGACTTTATTAAGCCTAGCTAAGTCCCCTTTACCTTACCTATTCTCTTTATAAAAAGCTTAATAGCGGACTCTATTTCTATATTAACTACTATAAACTAAACTATATAACCCGCAAAGACTAATATCTGCTACCCTTACTTAAAGAAACACTAGCCTATATAAGTAAGGCTAAGATTTTTTATAAAGCTTAATATCCACTAGGCCTTTTACTAAATTAGGATAAACCCTAGATCTAAGAATCTTATTACATTTTAGACCCGCTACAGATTATATAAATATAAAGTACTACCTTTTAGACTAACTAATGGACTGGCTACATAATAACAGTATATAAATAACGTACTCTTTAACTACCTTAATGACTTCTACATAGCCTACCTAGATAATATTATAATTTACTCTAAGAATAAACTAGAATATAAGGAGTATGTCTATAAAGTTTTATAACGGCTCTGCGAAGCTAGTCTCTAGGCCAATATTAGGCAGTTAGAATTTAGTATTAAGCGTACTAAGTACTTAGAGTTTATTATTAGTATAGACGAAATTAAGGCAGACGTAGAAAAAACGGCTATAATTAATTAATAAGAACCCCTAAAGACTGTAAAGGGGGTATAGTTATTCCTAGGTTTCTGTAACTTCTACTAACGCTTTATTAAAGACTATAGTAGAATTGTTTAGCCCCTTAACCGCCTTACTAGAAAGAACCAACCTTTCTATTTTAATAATATATATAAAAAGGCCTTTAACAAACTTAAAAAGCGACTAGTCTCTGCTCCGCTACTAGTCCATTTCTACTTAAAATGGCCCTTAATATTAGAAACGGACGCTTTAGATGGTGTAATAGCTGCCGTCTATCCCCAGAAATAGCCAGATAGAAAATAGCACCCTATTGCATACTATTTAAAGACTATAATAGATACGGAGCTAAATTACTATATCTATAACAAAGAGATGCTGGCTATTATTTCTAGCCTTTAGTATTAGCGTGCATAGCTAGAGGGGACCCCTAAACCTATTTAGGTAGTCTTAGATCATAAGGCCTTGGAATACTTTATAACAACTAAAGCCCTTATAGCACGGCAGGCGCGATAGGCGGATATCCTATCTTAGTTCCACTTCTAAATTATATATAGGCTAGACGCTACTAACTACGCGGATGCCCTTATAAGGTGTAAATAGGATATAGATAACTAGATAACCGTAAAGATCTTACTATAAACCTAGACGCTGCTAAGACTAGAGCACCTTAACCCCTAGATATAGGCAGAACTAAATATAGACCCTATAAAGGCCAAGATGTGCCCTATTAACCCTATAGAACTTAACCTTATTAATAAGCTACTGCAAGTAAATTGTATGGCCCCTTTGTTATAGGAATACCGCAAAGGGGTAAAGAATATTAACGGCCTATAGTCCCTTAAAAACGGACTACTAAAGTATAAGGAGCGGCTAGTAGTAGCTAAGGAACAGAACTTACGGACTTAGCTTATTGCTAAAGCGCGTACTTAGATCTCTATAGCCTACCCTAGAAAAAATAAGACCCGTAAGATTATTAGCAACCGTTACTATTAGCCTAGAATAGTTATAGATATTAATTGCTACGTATAAAACTATAATAACTACCGTAGGTTTGTAATTCTATAAGATAAGACCCTAGGACTATTAAAACCACTCCTAATACTAGAACGCCCCTAATAGTATATCTCTATAGACTTCTATAAGCTACCTATAGACTATAACGGATATAATATGGCTATAGTTATAGTTAACCACTTTAGCAAGCGCCTGTTCTTAATTCCTTATTATAAGAATATTAATGCTAAAGAGGCGGCCTAACTATATATCTACTACGTCTACTAAATTTACGGACTACTAGATACTATCGTATCCAATTACAAGCTATAGTTTATATTGGCTTTCTAGAATAAGTTTACCTAGATCCTAGGCATTAAGCTAAAGCTTTTTATGGTATTCTACCTCTAAACAGACGGCTAGACGGAAATTATAAACTAGTATCTAGACCAGAGACTCCAACCCTTTATTAACTACTTTTAGGATAATTAGGCTAAACTACTACCTCTAATAGATTACGCCTAGGCTACCCTACCCTATAACTCTATAGGATTTGCACCTATCCAGCTAGAAATAGGGTATTTACCCTATATAAGCTTTAACTAGAAAAGACCAGAACGGCCACAGACCGTATATAAAAAACTATCCTATAAGGAAGTATGGCATTACGCTAAACGCTTAAAAGAGGCCTAGAAAGTAGCCTATATAAACCTAAAAAAGGCCTAGAAGTTAATAGAATAGTAGGTAAATAAGTATAGGCATAAGCCTAACTTTACTATAGGTAATAAGGTTTGGGTTATAATAAAGAACTAAAAGATAGAACGGCCTAGCTATAAGCTAGACTATTAGATAGTAGGACTATATAAGGCCCTTAAAAAGAGAGGCAACTTATATAAAGTAAAGCTCCTAAATTTAATTAAGGTCCACCCTAAATTCTTATTAGATAAGCTATAAAAGGCTACAAATAACCTATTGCCTAGAAAAAAAAAATTAACCGCCCTTGCCGATTTAAGTTAATAGTAACAATAAATAGGAAATTAAAGAAATACTAGCCTATAAACTTATAAGGGGAACGCTAAAGTATTATATTAGTTGGAAAGAATATAACCTAGATCCCACTTAGTACCCTATATAGAACTTTATAGGTAGTCCCTATAAGCTTAAAGAATCCTATAACTAATACCCTAATAGGCCTGGACTCCTAAAGTACCTTAATCAGTAGATAGAGTGCTAATATAGTAAAGATAATAAGCTGCCTATTAAGTATAAAGATAAGAATACCCTATAGACATAATATGGATATATAAAGCCTAAGGGCAGGCTTTTT
>Ga0307507_10001381_pt1 | contig 54478 bp, 8 predicted proteins | sample 7_EM_MG_FD_207223 | JGI IMG/M metagenome (GOLD analysis project Ga0307507, IMG submission 207223) | Populus trichocarpa ectomycorrhiza microbial communities from riparian zone in the Pacific Northwest, United States - 7_EM | ecosystem: Host-associated > Plants > Roots > Unclassified | place... | reverse complement strand
CTACTACTTTTACTTTTATTATTATTACTACTCCTATTACTCCTTTTTACTTTAATCCCTATTTAGGCTAGCTAATCTAACCTTAAAGTAACCCCTTACTTCTAGATAATAATTATTATAAGCTTTATAGTATAAAGAATAAATAAGCGACTTAATTGTAAATCTATAGAAATTAAATGGTATAAATATATAAAAGTAGACCCTAAACTCTAAAGCCTATAAGTTATTTTAACTATATCTAAGATATATAAGGGTAGTGCTAACGCTAGTAAAATAGGGTAATATATAAGGTCTAGTAGTTGGTTATAATTATCTAATAACTAATACTGTATATATATTATAATATAGTAATATTTATATATGTTAATTAAAGTATATATACCAATAACTTTTTTTATAATATTAATATACTAAAATTATCTTCTTTTACTATATTAATATATTAAAATTACCTACTTTCTAACCTACTAAATAGTGGACGTATAGCATTTATTCTATAAATTGTATATAGGTTTACTCTAGTAATACTATAACTAACTACTAATACTATGTTAAGATCGTTACCTAAAAGGCTCTAAGATAGCCACCCTATATATTAACTTGCAGATTAATATTACCTGTAGATTATTATTTCTATTTTAGTTACCTATTACCCTATTATATCTCTACCTTTTTTATATATATATAGAGCCTCTAGAGCTATATTTATAATTAAGTCACTTATTTATTCTTTACACTGCAAAGCTTATAAATACTATTTATTCTCTTATATTTATAAAGAGATAAAGATCTAATATAGTAATGTTTTATTACTAGTAAAAGAATTTCTAAGTTTTAGTTAGGGCTTATAGGGTAGGAGTAAGCAAGTGAATAAAAGAAGGGGAAAATTAAATTAGGGTAGGAAGATTTTAGTATTTCTAACTAGTGGTTGGATATTCCCTTTAGGCCTTAATACTACTAATATATTAGCGTATAGATCTGTATATATTTGTAGTAGAACTCTATTAAAATTGTTATATATTAATATAGTTATATTAGGGGATATAGGGAACGCTAACCTTATAATAAAACGTTATTAAAGGGTATATAAGGGGACGGAAGTTCCTTTAGGATGTAGGCTGCTTAGGAGATTTTAAGTGCTATAAAACTACTACTATAAATAGTACGCCGCTAGAGCTAAGCTATAAGCTTTAAGCAGCTTATATAAAGGCCTACTATACTTTTTTACCTACTTAGGTGCTTACTCCTAGAGAGTTAAGCCTATAGGCCCTCTATTAGCGACTTAGTTAATTAAGGTATAAGTATAGTAAAGGGGATACATATAAGCCTATATAATTGGATTGTTTATAAATAAGGATCTAAAGCTAGAGAAAGGAAAGAAGAAGAAAAGTAGTACCGCTTAATATTTTATATAATCTTCTAGTTACGTAACTACTACTGTTTAAAGAATATCTAAAACTATCTATAATTATCTGCTATAATCTACCGTTTTCCACTAGTGCCGTAATACCCTTTAGCTAAATAGGTAGTAGTGGCCTAGGACCTACTAATTAGAAGCCTTAAAAAAAGGGATACTAGGGACATACTATAAGGTACTAGATAGAAAAGTTTAGTAAGCTCTTATATATAGTCTAAGCATTTTATTTATATATATTAATAGGTCTTATATTTTTAGACCACTTAAGGACGCTAGGTAAGCGTATAGGAGTAACTTATAGGTAAGAGAATAATATAGTTAGCACCTTAGCTGGGTAAGTATATAGGGCGCTAGGTAATAAATTAGGAGCTTAGGATAATTAGCTAAGTATTAAGAGCTAAAAGCTTAGGGCTAGGTAAGTAGTAGGAGTTAGGGGCTAAAAAAGCTTAAAGCTAGGTAAGTGGTGGGGGGTTAGGAGCTAAAAGTACCAAGCTAGGTAAGCTGCTATAAACCCTAGAGGATATACCAGCTGGGTAAGTGCTTGGGGCGTAAAGGTAAGCTATATAAACTTAAATAAGACCCTTTTCTAATAATATAAATAAGGAACTTAATCTATATAGAGACGCTTTTAAACGCCTAAACTATTACCTAAAAATATCTCCACTTATATTAGAGATAACGATCCTACTGTTTATACTAATAGTAGTAAACAATAGCCTTTAGAGCTTATATGGTAGCTATAGCTAGTAATCCCTTTAGGGGTTAGAAGTATAGTTTACTAATATCTTACGCTGTAAGTAAGCTATAGGCATGCCTTATTTCCCTAAAAAGGTAGCATGTTTATATTATGCTACTTATATAGGTAGGGCTACTGTCTTCTATTATATAGAGATACGTCTTAAACAATGCGCCTTTTAGCTTTAGAAATTAGCTAAAGTTCTACTAGTTTTCCTAGCAGCTAGTAATAGGGTCTATAGGCGGTTAGTTAATAGTAACTACCCTAGCTAGATTTTTAGGGGTAGGTATAATGGCTAGTATTCTACTGTTACCTAGATAGGGCTTAGTTAGGAGTTTAGCTAAGGGCTTAGCGTCCTAATAGTATATAGCACAACTCTCCCTCCTATATATACCTCTTCTTCTCTCTTTATCTTAGTCTACTTAATATATAGCCCCTTATTATTGCTTAATCTATTAAATCGCTCCTACAGGAAGCTAGCTATAATAGTAGGCCCGAACTAGTAGCCGCTTTTAGGAGTAATTAGAGAAAGGTTTCCTCCTCTTAAGAGGCGTATATTATAGACCATAGTGGCTATAAGGCTTAAGTAGAACCGTGGCGGACTGTCTCTTAGGAAACTTAGCGGGGGTAATTAGATAGCCTATTAAGTAGCTTTAGTTAAGCCTTATATTCCTAGTGTAGTTCTAGGTTAAGTGCCTTTTAGAGGCGCCCCTTTTTTATAATTAACTCTACTCCTCTAGGAGTATTTAGGTAAGGTTCCCTTAAAATAAAAGGCCACTTTAGTTTAAGATAGTTACCTAGTTAATTCTGCTAGTAGTTATATACTTATCTTAAAGATTAAGCTATATATATCTAAGTATAAGCAATCTATATAATAAAACTGCGAATAGCTTATTAAATTAGTTATCGTTTATTTAATAGTACCTTACTATTTAGATAATCGTAGCAATTCTAGAGCTAATATACGCTAAAAACCCTAACTTTAGGAGAGGTGTATTTATTAGATAAAAAACCAACGCCCTTTAAGGCTTTTTAGTAATTTATAATAACTTAATAAATTATATAGCCTTACGCCGGCTATTATAGCTTATATAAATGCCTCTAAACTAAAGCTTGTTGTAATGGAACCTTATAGTAGGAACTACAGTGGGTTCTATTAATAGGTTAGGTATATAGGTATAATAAGTCAATAATATAATAATAACTAGTAGAGTAGTTGCCTAATAGATTAACTCTAATTATATTCTGAGATTTACTATAAAGAGAGAACTATCTAGGTAGGGACTATGGTCCTTTAAATATATAACTATACTCCTAAGAAATCCCTTTACTTTATTTACTCTATTTGCTCTATCTACTCCGTCCTATAGATTATATAGATTATATAGATTATATAGATTATATTATATAACCTTAGTTACTATTCCTTATTATATAGTTCTACTAAATCTATCCTAGACTATGCCTATATTAACCAACTAGCTTCCTACAACTCTTCTCCTAATAGTTGTAATATTGTACTTAAAGCGTTTATAACACTTATAGAATGCTATATTCTAAAAATACTAAGCTAAGAAGAAGAGGAGAGGTATATATAGGAGGTAGAGACGTAATATATACGCGTTATAACGCTAAGTTCCTAGCTAAACCCCTAACTAGGCTCCCTATCTAGGTTACGCGTTATAATACTATAACACCGGCAATAGTTTATTTAAATTTCTACCCTATTAACTTTTGATGGTAGGATAGTAGCCTACTATAGTATTAATAGGTAATGGAGAAGGAGCCTAAGAAACGGCTACTATATTATAGCACTATTATAGACCTTAGTTAGGGGCTGGGCTGGAGCCTTGGCGCTATATATATAGATATATCCTTTCCTTAACCTTCTCTTAGTCCTTATCTTGGAATTTTAGTTTACTAGCTACTAATAAATCCTATTCTATTAACTGAGCCTTTATATACTATATTTAAGGTAGTAGGTACGCAAATTACCTAATCCTAATATGGGGAGGTAGTGACAATAAACCTACTTTACTCTCGCGCTTTAATATATTACCTATCCGCTCTAATATCTACTTCTTCCTGCTTAGGTTTGCTGGCTATATATACTATAAAACAGACTCTTTCTCCTATACTATTGCCTCTATACGCTGCCAAAACTAACTATAAGTACTATACTAATGACTTACCTACCTCCTATAGTAAATATTAATGGATAATCTTAACGTCTCTACTTATTGTATAAATTCCTATATCCGCCCTTTACTATATTACTGTATTAGACCCTTAAAACCTCTAGTTCTCTTCCTAACTATTAGCGATTTAGTTAATTAAGGCATAAATATAGTAAGAAGGACGTATATAAGCCTATATAATTAGATTGTCTATAAATAAGAATCTAAAGCTTAAGTGACCAGAATAGAATATTTTATAGGATTACTGGACCAAGTTAGCAGTAGATAGGTAGACGTGGTTATTTAACTAGATAGGATAAGAGGCGGCAATTAGGAAGAAGTTTTTAAAGGTATATAGTAAGTTAGATATTAATTAATAGGGTGTTAATAGTATTAATATATATAGTAGTAGGACAGTTAGTGTTACAGCGCTAGTAGAAAACAGTGGATTATAGTAGACGTTATAGTAGATATAGGTTATATGAGCCCACGTAACTTAAGGACTGTATATAACTTTAAGCGGTGTTACCCTTCTTCTCCTTTTCTTTTTTTTTTGTTAGATTGTCCTATAACAACTCCTATAGAATCTTTAGTATATAGTGCACTTTTTAGCTATTAAATAATAATAAATCCTCTACTAATAACTATTAGCTCTCCCTAACTAACTTATAGATTACGTTACAGAACTATACTATATTAAAATTTAACCCCTTATATAATAACTTATCGTAACCTATCTACTTAAGAATAATAACTACACTAGTACCTAGTTATAAGTTATTAAGGAAACCACTCTAAGTTTTCTATAATATATTAAAACTTAGTAAAATTTTCTATTTCTAACCTAAAGTATAGGATTAAAATAGCCCTAAATATAGAATAATTGGTATATATTACTTATCTCTTTCCTTATAATTTTATCCTTCTTACCTAACTATTCTAATACTTTTTGCTTATTACCTCCTAATACTATTCCTTTCTTTTATATTTCTAAATTGATCTACTTCTAAACCTCTCCATCTATAAACCCTAATATTGCCACTACTGCTTTTTTTAATACCCCTATATATTGATAGCAAGCTCTTTCTCTCTATTGAAATCCTTACCCCCTTTCTTTGTTTTCCTCCTATAAATGGTAGATGTGTTATAGTGCCTAGCAAGTGTTATATTATAAAAATTACTAAAATTAGACCCTCTCTAGAATCCCTACCTACCGCTCTATTATCTTTACCTCTTCTATATTGCCGCAATTCTCCTATCTATACGTCGTCTCCCCCCTATATTACGCCTTATATATAACGCAACCAATTTTCTACTCCTTAAACTACTAAGGTAAATCCTCTATCCCTAACCTCTTATATGCGCGCCGTTCTATTCTCCTCTGTTAGATAATATCCTAACGCTATCTCTTAGTTATAAATTTATCCTATATAGCCATCGCTCCTTTATTTCCTTCTAATCTACTATTTTCTTTACCTTTTAATTTTATTACCTCTGCCTCTAACCCGTTTATATCTTGACTTATTTCTTTTACTAACCGCTTATCTTTCTGCTTAGACTTGCTTATTATGCTTAACCCTTTAGCCCTATTAACTGGAGCTGCGTTTAGCCGCTTGCTTAGAGTCGCTTTTTAGTTTTCTACTACTACTCTTCCTCTCTTTATCCCCCTTGGGTTGCCCTTATATATATCGTACCTCTTCTTCCCTATTTTGTAACCTATATAATTAGTCCATCTATCTATCTTATCCATCTCCTTATCTAAAGCAATCCGTCTGTAATTCTTGCCTAATATAAACTCCTTTATTAACTTATTTACCTTCTATCCCTACTCCTCTACCCTCTTTCTATCTTTTGCTGTCTACTATACCTATATAATAATTGCCTTACTCTTTAATCCATCTTATTCTACTCTTCCACTCTCCTATATATAGTTATGCATCTTCTTTAATATTCCTACGTGTATAACTACTTGTATACTTTATGCGTTAATACCTAACCCTAGCGCGTTTGTTGCTGCGAATACTTACTTTTACCTATTAATTAGCTGCTATAAAATCCGCTTCTTCGTATCTGTCCCTATATTATAGTAATATACGCTATAGCCTACCGCCTTTGCCACCCTTTTGGCCTACGCGATCTCCTTATAGTATATAATAATCTGCCCTAGTATAGGATACTGCTTTTTCTTCTCCTCTACTAGCGACTGTATTTTATTATCTTCCTACCCCTATTTATATAACTATACCTAATATTCTATATTTATTCTTATTATCTTTTCCTAAAACTTAACTATATCTCTCCTATCTAATCCTATCGCTTTATAGAATTGGATTTTATTTCTTAGTAGTAGCGTCACTATTAAATATATAAGTTGCGTCTACTTTTCTGTTATCTTTACTAGCTTTAATATCCTTAGCTGCTATTTGTTGTCTAAATCTAACATAATATGGTACTTATTAATTACAATCCAATCTAGCTGCTTTATTGCTTTCTTTTTATTAATAAACCTACTAAACGCCGTTAATACTACCACTTCTGGTGTGGCTAATATAATACTAGCCTAATAGGGCGGCCTTTACCCGTCTTACTCTGCGCAGCTAATTCCTACCTTATTACATCTATCTTTTAAGTCCCCTTGCAGTAAATTTAGTGGTATAATAACAATTGTCACCCTAGTCCTTGTGCTCGCTACTAGTAGTATAAAAAATATGCTTTTTCTACCTCCCGTCTATATAATAATCAGCACCTATAACTATTATTATATAATAGCCTCCAGTCCGGCTCTTTATAGCCCTTAAAACTCTGCTTCTAGTCCTATTAGCTATTTTAGCTACCTTTTTAGATTTGTTTTATATAATGCCCTTTATTGTTAGAACTCCTCCTATTTCTACTCTGCCTATACCTATTACCGTGTATTTGGATTAATATAGCCTTTCTCCCACACTAACTAAAATCCTAGAATGTAGTGCTAATCTATACTAACCTTTTGGAACTCCTGCCTTTCTAATATAGTATAGAACGGCGATTCCATTAATAGTCTTCTGTATATTATCTCCTCCGTTTACTTATAATGTCTAGACTGCCTTTCCTATATATTATCTATCTTGTCGCCGCTCTCTCTGTTCTTATATACTAAATCCAAGTTTTAAAGGACGCCTTTATCCCTTGCTATTTCTCTCTATATAGCTAAGTAAACATACCGCTAAATACTTATAGAAATTCGCGCGTCTATTCTATCAGACGTCTCTTACTATATTACTCTATGTACGCGATTAGAGCCCTAAAAGCTATTTGGATTACTTGCTCTCTCCTCCAATTTAGATATATCCTAGGCTCTCTTACTATTACCCTCGCCTCTACCTTTATTGTTGCTCTATTTTACTATATTAGTTCTCTCCTGGTTATCTCCGTCCTTTTTATCCTCACTATTACTCTACTGTTCTTCTGGCTCCGGCTTTTATAAAAAGGCTTTAATTTTATCCTGCCCTTTATATAGCATCTATAAAATCTCTACATATGGCTAAATAAGCTATAGGTAATATATAACCATCTTACTTACCTCTCTTAGCATATACTAATAGATAATCTTAACCTTCTTGCTCGTGCTGTATCCTTTATAGTATAATGTTATAAACAAAACCAGTTCTCTGTTAATATAAACCCCTCTAATACCTCTGCCGTTTACACTATTCTTATACTAGATGCTTATAATCTCTATCCCTTATGCTGGCGTACTGCCTATTATATGGACTAAAACAAATAGTCTTTCCTTAAATCTCTGTATAGCCTATATATAGTTAAATACGCCTTGATCTTTCTATGGAATGCCTTTATTGCCCTCTATATTACTCTATTCTTTATATATAAATTTCTTCTTTGGCTTCTCCTCTGCTAATACCTATCTAAATAGCCATTTTTTATCGTCCTCTTTAAACGGGTTATAGGGGTCTTTTAGGAAGTTCTAGCCTTCTGTTATCTTTATATAGTTGTTATACAGCTCCTCTAACTTTAAATCTAGTAGTTATATAGTCCCCTCTTAGACGGCGCCTCGCTCGTCAATGTCTAATAAAAGTAATTCCTATAATAGCTACAATTAGACTGTTTTATACAGTCCCTTAACTATTAACTATAAATTAACTAGCATAAAGGTCTGCTTCTTAATTAAGATCTTATTACTATTCTACGCTACCCTTTCTTCCCTAGTCGTGCCGTATTAGATACTGAACCTATATATCCTTATATACAAAACCCAATCTATAGGAGTGGGCATTCCTTTATACATTATCAATGTTATAAATTGGTGGACTATCTGTTTTACTAGCTTAAAGGTAAATAGCGTTTTTACCTTACTCTTATGCGCTTCTAAGCCCTATCTCTATAATCTATATATTTCTTTTTGCTGAACTATATGCGCCTAATAGCCAACTAACGTGTATACTACTATTATAATTGTTAATAAAACTGGTATAAAGTTCTAAGCCTTAAACTATCCGCCCTTATTTATATCTAAACTAATTACCGCCAGTCTGCTAATAATGCTGCTTTTATACTCACTTAACTTTAGCTTATAGTCAAATATAGCTATCTAAAATGCTAAACAAGCCTCTTTAATCTTTTGCCTTCTGGCGCGGATGTCTAATCTACTCTCCTTATTTCCACTAGTAAGTAACTGGATAGAAAATAAGCATCCCTCCTAACGCGGAGTTAGTGTATACTGCGGCCTTTTAGCCTTTATATACGTTCTTTATAAATATTGGAGAATCTTAGCCTAGTGGTTATTATACTTGCGGATCGTTTATACCTTATACTTTGCGTAAAATAGTTGCTTATTTGAACATTCCCTAACCTTTTATCTATTAATATATTCTAATGTAGATCTGCCTATTATATTTAACTAATATATCTAGAATGCTTACCTAATTAATCGTCTTGTTGCTTTATATGTGTCTGCTAACCCTTTATCCCCTTCTCTCTCTACTAATTGGTCTGGAGAATGATGCCGCTGCTGCTACCTCCCCTGCTGCTCTTCTGGCTCTTCCCTAATAGTAGGCTATGTTAAATTAATCAATTCTTGTTAAATATACTTCCGCATATGCTCCTCCTAATTAGTGAATTCTAGCTATAGGTTTATAATAAATTAATTAGTATTCCCTTCTATTTCTCTTTTCTTTCTTGCTTTTTTAATCTCTTTTACTTACTAATCTAGCTCCGCTTTAGTACGCTTAATAACTAGATTAAATTCTTGTGCCGTTCTCTCCTATTACTAGATAACTTAAAAATATCTCTACTACTCTCCCTAAACGAAAAATCGCTAGTAGTTTTAATCTGCTACCTATATCTTATTTACCATCTTATAATATTTTACCTAGCTATTTCCTCCTCGCTTCTGGCAATTTACCTACTAATGTTTTTCCTTACAATGTTCCTGGATGCCTTTAATTGTCCGGCAAATATATATATCTAGGTATATCGTTCCCTCTTCGCCTTCCTATTTATATAAAAATCTATTACAGAACACTAGAAGCCCTAGGATAACCTTAATAAGCTCTTATAGGTAAATAACTTCGTTTTTTGTCTAAGCAACGTTGTCTAACTCCCTAATAAACCCTATAATGGCTTCCCTTGTCTCCCTAAATGTTTTTCCCTTATATTAGTTAGACAAATGCCCTCCAATCTAATTAGGGGTAATGGCGTATAGGCAACATTTGTAAAGGATGATTTAATATTTGGGCATATGCTTAAAAAATCGGTTAAACTGTTCCGCGGCTATAGCGGCAATATATACTGACCGTCTTTATATAATAATTTAGCACTATCACTTTAACCGTCTATATCTATATATGTTAACCCGCAATCTCCTCTTTTATTTCCCTAGTTCTACTTAACTTTAACTATGTTAACCAAACCGCCTTATTCCGCCCTTTTGCCTTTACCTAGTTAGCTGTCGCGTGTAATATAACTGCTCGTTAATAGAGTATAGACGGTTTATCTCCTAAAACAGACGTATTAATAGCGCCACTAGTAGTAACTTATTACTAGTCTAGTTCCCCCTTTTTGTACTATTCCTCCTAAATAAGGATTACTATAAGGCCGGTCTAAGTCCTCGCTATTGCTATATTTATAATCTAATTAGTCTTCTACTGTAATATATTATATCGGGCCATTTAGGTAGCGCGGTTTTCTTACTAGCTTTTGAAAATACTCCCTATATAAGCTAGGTGGTATATGTTGTTAGTTATAATAGTGTTTCTAATTTCCGTGTTTAAGGGGAACGCAAATCTCTATATTATCAAATGCCTATAGCTGCATTAACCCTAGCCTCTGGCGTAACCCCTTAAGAAACGTAAACCTTCCTTCTACGCTTACTTCCTGTATTGTTTATCGGCACTAACACCCCTATAGTATGGGTGCGCGACAGTGCTAACCCTAGCCTATTGTTCTTTATTGCAAAGTTACCTAAAGATATATTGCAGTGGATCCACTAGTCCTATAGGCCTAAAGTGTTTCTATAACTTAAACCTAAGCTTAAACGGGAACGCGAATGGGTTAATATAGACGACGCTATTCCGGACTCTTAACCGCAAAGTGAGGATAATAGTAACTATGGTAGCCTAGTACAGGTTCAGTCCACGGCCGATATTATTAATAATGGTCCAGATATAAGCGGCAAAAGCGCCTATTATAAAGATAAAAGGCCTATATCTAATACTTCTTCTCTATCTTAACTGCCTACTAAGCGTGCTTGGGACTATATAGCTGTACTAGAGCTAGAGTACGTTATAACCGTCGGTAATATAAACAGGCGTAAAGAAAGGGAAAGGCATAAAAGGTTAGAAAATACGCTTTTAGAGGTGTTTATAACTAAGGAGGAGGATAATATATAGGATATATATATATAGGAGAATAGAAGGAAGCTTGCCTAGCTAGCCAAATAGCCTAGCTATATAGGAATAGGTAGATAAGAGGCATCTGCGTTAGTCTATAGGGCAAGCGCTATTAGTAGTAGAGAGGCTGTTAAGAATATAAAGGCCATACTTACCCACTAGCGAAAAAACGGCACTATGGATTTGAACTGCTAGACTACTCCCTAACCGTTATTATAGTCCTTAGTTGCTTTTAGCTCTAGTAGCCAAAATATAAACGCCGCGCTATTAGGTTTCTAAAAGGCTTTCTTTAACCTTGCTACCATTAAAGTAACTGGGATACTTTAAGACATTCTCTATTACTATTATCTTGTATACCTTTATAACTGTTATCAAAACGCGGAAGTACTTCTAGACTGTATACTATTAAGCGTATAGGGTAGAGGTGTTAGTAACGCCTCTTTAGTTAAGAACTAGCTCTTTAACGCACTCTACCTATCCACTAATACGCCTTCTTTATTGCTGGCCGACTCCTTAGCTTTATCTAGTAAGTAATAGCGCTACTTTATAAAGTGTCTTGTTAAGGGCTACTAATAATATTATATACGGGAGATACTTGGTTCTGGTATCCTTGCTCTTATTCCTATATCTAAAGTACCTTATTCTTTTATTAAGCGGCTCTTATTAGCTATATTTAAGGTATTCCTTAACCTTATTAAGTGATTCTACCTAGACGCTATTAAGTTTGGTTAACTAATAGAGCACTTTATACAAAATGCCTTAATAGGCTGCTAGCCGCCTTAGAGCCATCTTCTAATTAAAAATATAAGTAATAATTAACTGTAGGAAATGTATCTTTCTGATATAGTCTAGCTGTTTAAGCGTTATCCTATACTAGCTATTAAGGATATTTCTTTACCTATTTAATGTTATTTTTACCTAATATTATATTATGTAACTTAGTTATTGTTAACCTTTTATTTTAACCTCCTACTTAGATAGTTTAATAAATTACTCTTTAATACACTTAATATACTATAATTGTGCTCGCCTTAACCTACGCGTTTAATATTTAATAAGTTAGTAGGATTAATTTTAGATAGATATATATAATAAATATATATTTTATAAAAGCCTTTCTAAAAATCTTGTATACGTTAAGTTATAGCGGCTGTAATTTAGGCGGTCGGCGCTTTAAAAGCTAGCACTATAATTTTTTTTTACGTATGCTGGGTAAGCTTTGCGACTAGGATATATATTAGTGCTTACTGTGTAAACACTAATATTACCCTAACTAACCCTAACTTTGCAACCTATTTAATGGGGTTTTTATTAATCTAAATATACTAAGGGGTAGCAATTTCTCTCTTTTACCATTTATATAAGTTTTGGAAATATTTAAGCCTAGAAACCCTAAACGAATTAGCCCCTATATTTTAAAGGAATTAGGTTGTTTGCCTAATCTCTTAGCATCCCTTTATATGGGTATTTTAAATAAATCAGCCTAATTCCGTTGTTCTATAATTGTAAGTAATATACACTATAGCCTACTACCTTTGCCACCCTTTTGGCCTGCGCGATCTCCTTATAGTATATAATAATCTGCCCTAGTATAGGATACTGCTTTTTCTTCTCCTCTACTAGTAACTGTATTTTATTATCTTTCTACCCTTATTTATATAACCGCACCTAATATTCCATGTTTGTTTTTATTGTCTTTTCCTAAAACTTAACTATATCTCTTCTATCCAATCCTATTGCTTTATAGAATTGGATTTCATTCCTTAGTAGTAGTGTCGCTATTAAATATATAAGTTGCGTCTGCTTTTTTATTATCTCTACTAGCTTTAATATCCCTAGCCGCTATTTATTATCTAAATCTAACACAATATGGTACTTATTAATTACGATCTAATTTAGCTGCTTTATTGCTCTTTTTTTATTAATAAACCTACTAAACGCTATTAATACCGCCGCTTTTAGCATAGCTAATACAATGCTAGCCTAATAGGGCGGCCTTTACCTGTCCTACTCCGCGTAGCTAATTCCTGCCTTATTATATCTATCTTTTAAGTCCCCTCGCAGTAAATTTAGTGGTATAATAATAATTGTCACCCTAGTCCTTGTGCTCGCCGCTAGTAGTATAAAAAATATACTCTTCCTACCTCTTGTTTGTATAATAATCAGCACCTATAACTATTATTGTATAATAGCCTTTAGTTTGGCTCTCTGTAGCTTTTAAAACTCTGCTTCTGGTTCTATTAGCTGTTTTAGCTACCTTTTTAGATCCGTTTTATGTAATGCCCTCTATTATTAGAACTCCTCCTATTCCTACTCTACCTACACCTATTACCGCGTATTTAGATTAATATAGCCTTCCTCCTATACTAACTAAAATCTTAGGATATAGTGCTAATCTACGCTAACCTTTTAGAACTCCTGCCTTTTTAATATAGTATAGAACGGCGATTTTATTAACAGTCTTCTGTATATTATTTCCTCTATCCGCTTATAATGTCTGGACTGCCTTTCCTATATATTATCCGTCTTGTTACTACTCTTTTTGTTTTTATACACCAAATCTAAGTTCTAAAGGACGCCCTTATCCCTTGCCATCTCTCTTTATATAGTTGGGTAGACATGCCGCCAAATACTTATAGAAATTTGCGCGTCTATTCTATTAGACGTCTCTTGCTGTATTACTCTACGTACGCGATTAGAGCCCTAAAAGCCGTCTAGATTACTTGCTCTCTCCTTTAATTTAGATATATCCTGGGCTCTCTTACTATTGCCCTCGCCTCTATCTTTATTGTTACTCTATTCTACTATATTGGTTCTCTCTTAGTCATCTCTATCCTCTTTATCTTTATTATCGCTCCACCGTTCTTCCGGCTCTGGCTCCTATAGAAAGGCTTTAATTTTATCCTGCCCTCTATATAGTATCTATAAAATCTCTATATATAGCTGGACAAGCTATAGGTAATATATAACCATCTTACTTACCTCTCTTAGTATGTACTAATGGATAATCTTAACCTTCTTGCTCGCGCTATATTCTTTATAGTATAATATTACGAATAAAACTAGTCCTTTATTAATATAAACCCCTCTAGTACCTCTGCCGTTTACACCATTTTTATACTGGATGCTTATAATCTCTGTCCCTTACGCTAGCGCACCGCCTATTATATGGACTAAAATGAACAGTCTTTCCTTAAATCTCTGTATGGCCCGTATATAGTTAAATACGCCTTAATCTTTCTATGGAATACCTCTATTGCCCTCTATATTGCTCTATTCTTTATATATAAATTTCTTCTTTGGCTTTTCCTCCGTTAATACCTATCTAAATAGCTATCTTTTATTGTCCTCTTTAAACGGGTTATAGGGGTCTTTTAGAAAGTTCTAGCCTTTTATTATCTTTATATAGTTATTATATAGCTCCTCTAACTTTAAATCTGGTAGTTATATAGTCCCCTTTTAGATAGTGCCTCGCTTATTAATATCTAATAAAAGTAATTCCTATAACAGCTGTAATTGGACTATTTTATATAGTTCCTTAACTATTAACTATAAATTAACTAGCGTAAAGGTCTGCTTCTTAATTAAGATCTTATTGCTATTCTATGCTACCCTTTTTTCCCTAGTTATGCCATATTAGATGCTAAACCTATATGTCCTTATATACAAAACTTAATCTATAGGAGTGGGTATTCCTCTATACATTATCAATGTTATAAATTAGTGGACTATCCGTTTTACTAGCTTAAAGGTAGATGGCACCTTTGCCTTGCTCTTATACGCTTTTAAGCCCTATCTCTATAATCTATATATTTTTCTTTGCTAAACTATATGCGCCTAATAGCCAACTAATGTGCGTACTACTATTATAATCGCTAATAAAACCAGTGTAAAGTTCTAAGCCTTAAACTATCCGCCCTTATTTATATCTAAACCAATTACCACCAGTCCGCTGATAATGCCGCTTTTATACTTACTTAACTTTAGCTTATGGTTAAATATAGCTATCTAAAACGCTAAATAAGCCTCTTTAATCTTCTGCCTTTTAGTATGGATGTCCAATTTACCCTCCTTGTTTTCGCTAGTAAGCGACTAGATAGAAAATAAGCATCCCTCCTAATGCGGAGTTAGCATATACTGCGGCCTTTTAGCCTTTATATACGTTCTCTATAAATATTGGAGAATCTTAGTCTAGTGGTTACTATACTTGCGGATTATTTATACCTTATGCTTTATATAAAATAGTTGCTTATTTAAATGTTCCCTAACTTCTTGTCTATTAATATATTCTAATGTAGATCTGCCTATTATATTTAACTAATATATCTGGAACGCTTACCTAATTAATTATCTTGTTGCTTTATATATATCTGCTAACCCTTTATCCCCTTCTCTCTCCACTAATTAGTCTAGAGAATGATGCTATTGCTACTACCTCCCTTACTACTCTTCTGGCTCTTCCCTAATAGTAGGCTATGTTAAATTAATTAATTCTTGTTAAATATACTTCTGTATATACTTCTCCCAACTAGTAAATTCTAGCTATGGGTTTATAATAAATTAATTAGTATTTCTTTCTATTTCTCTTTTCTCTTTTACTTCTTTAATCTCTTTTACTTACTAATCTAGCTCCGCTTTAGTACGCTTAATAACTAGATTAAATTCTTGCGCCGTTCTCTCCTATTACTAGACGACTTAAAAATATCTCTACCACTCTCCCTAAATAAAAAATCGCTAGTAGTTTTAATCCGCCACCTATATCTTATTTACTGTCTTATAATATTTTACCTAGCTGTTTCCTCCTCGCTTCTAGCAATTTACCTATTAATGTTTTTCCTTGCAATGTTCTTGGATGCCTTTAATCGTCCGGCAAATATATATATCTAGGTATATCGTTCCCTCTTTACCTTCCCATTTATATAAAAATCTGTTATGGAATACTAGAAGCCCTAGGATAACCTTAATAAGCTCTTATAGGTAAATAACTTTATCCTTTATTTAAGCAACGTTGTCTAACTCCCTAATAAACCCTATAATAGCTTCCCTTATCTCCCTAGATGTTTTTCCCTTATATTAGTTAGACAAATGCCCTCCAATCTAATTAGGGGTAATGGTGTATAGGCAATATTTATAAAGGATAATTTGATATTTGGGCATATACTTAAAAAATTGGTTAAACTATTCCGCGGCTATAGCGGCAATACGTGCTAACCGTCTTTGTGTAATAATCTAGCACTATTGCTTTAACCGTCTATATCTATATATATTAACCCGCAATCTCCTCTTTTATTTCCCTAGTTCTATTTAACTTTAACTATATTAACCGAACTGCCTTATCCCGCCCTTCTGCCTTTACCTAGTTAGCTATCGCGTGTAATATAGCTACTTGTTAATAGAGCACGGACGGTTTATCTCCTAAAACAGATATATTAATAGCGCTACTAGTAGTGACTTATTACTAGTCTAGTTCTCCCTTTTTGTGCCGTTCCTCCTAAATAAGGATTACTATAAGGCCGGCCTAAGTCCTTGCTATTACTATATTTATAATCCGATTGGTCTTCTACTGTGATATATTACATTGGGCCACTTAGGTAGCGCGGTTTTCTTATTAGCTTCTAAAAATACTCCCTATATAAGCTAGGTAGTATGCGTTATTAGTTATAATAGTATTTCTAATTTCTATGTCTAAGGGGAACGCAAATCTCTATATTATTAAATGCCTATGGCTGTATTAATCCTAGCCTCTGGCGTAACCCCTTAAGAAACATAAACCTTCCTTCTACGCTTACTTCCTATATTGTTTATCGGCACCAATACCCCTATAGTATAGGTGCGCGATAGTGCTAACCCTAGCCTATTATTCTTTATTGCAAAGTTACCTAAAGATGTATTGTAGTGGATCTGCCAGTTCTATAGGCCTAAAGTGCTTTTATAACTTAAACCCGAGCTTAAATAGGAACGCGAATGGGTTAATATAGATAATACTATTCTAGACTCTTAACCGCAAAGCGAGGACGATAGCAACTATAGTAGCCTGGTATAGGTTTGGTCCACAGCCAATATTATTAACAATAGTCCGGATATAAGCGGCAAGAGCGCCTATTATAGAGATAAAAGGCCTATATCTGATGCTTCTTCTTTATCTTAACCGCCTATTAAGCGTGCTTAGGACTATACAGCTGTACTAGAGCTAGAGTATATTATAACCATCAGTAATATAAACAGGTGTAAAAAAAGGGAAAGGCGTAGAAGGTTAGAAAATATACTTTTAGAGGTGTTTATAACTAAAAAGGAGGATAATATATAGGATGTATATATATAGGAGAACGGAAGGAAGCTTGCCTAGCTAGCTAAACAGCCTAGCTATATAGGAATAGGTAGATAAGAGGTATCTGTGTTAGTCTATAGGGCAAGCGCTATTAGTAGCAGAGAGGCTGTTAAGAACGTAAAGGCCATACTTACCCACTAGCGAAAAAACGGCACCATGGATTTAAACTGCCAGACTGCTCCCTAACTATTATTATAGTTCTTAGTTGCTTTTAGCTCTAGTAGCTAAAATATAAACGCTACGCTATTAGGTTTCCGAAAGGCTTTCTTTAACCTTGCCACCATTAAAGCAACTAGGATACTTTAAGACATTCTCTATTGCTATTATCTTGCATACCTCTATAACTGTTATTGAAACGCGGAAGCACTTCTGGACCGTACACCATTAAGCGTATAGGGTAGAGGTATTAGTAACGCCTCTTTAGTTAAGAACTAGCTCTTTAACACACTCTACCTATCCACTAATATGCCTTCTTTATTGCTGGCCAACTCCTTAGCTCCATCTGGCAAGCAATAGCGCTACTTTATAAAGTGTTTTGTTAAGGGCCACTAATAGTATTGTATATAGGAGACACTTAGTTCTAGTATCCTTGCTCTTATTTCTATATCTAAAGTACCTTATTTTTTTATTAAGCGGCTCTTGTTAGCTGTGTTTAAGGTATTCCTTGACCTTATTAAGCGATTCTACCTAGATGCTATTAAGTTTGGTTAACTAATAGAGCACTTTATATAAAATGCCTTAATAGGCCGCTAGCCGCCTCAGAGCTATCTTCCAATTAAAGATATAAGTAATGATCGATTATAGGAAATACATCTTTCTAATATAGTTTAGCTGTTTAAGCGTTATCCTACACTAGCTATTAAGGATATTTCTTTACCTATTTAATATTATTTTTACCTAATATTATATTATGTGACTTAGTTATTATTAACCTTTTATCTTAACCTTCTACTTAGATAGTTTAATAAATTACTCTTTAATACACTTAATATACTATAATCGTGCTCGCCTTGACCTGCGCGTTTAACATTTAATAAGTTGGTAGGATTAATTTCGGATAGATATATGCGATAAATACACATTTTATAAAAGCCTTTCTAAAAATCTTGTATACGTTAAGTCATAGCGGCTGTAATTTAGGCAGTTGGCGCTTTAAAAGCCAGCACTATAATTTTTTTTTGCGTATACTAGGTAAGCTTTACAACCAGGATATATATTAGTGCTTACTACGCGAACACTAACATTACCCTAACTAACCCTAACTTTACAACCTATCTAATAGGGTTTTTATTAATCTGAATATACTAAGGGGTAGCAATTTCTCTCTTTTACCATTTATATAAGTTTTAGAAATATTTAAGCCTAGGAACCCTAAACGAATCAGCCCCTATATTTTAAAGGAATTAGGTCGTTCGCCTAATCTCTTAGCATCCCTTTATATGGGCATTTCAAACAAATCAGCCTAATTCCGTCGTTCTATAATTGTAAGTAAAAAGAGTATAATGCTTAGATGCTATAAATTTAATAGGAGGTATTAGGAATAAAAGAGGTTATTAAATTAAATTAGAACACCGTATACTTTTAATTAAAGACTTAAAAATAGGCGATATCTTTAGGAATAAAGAAGATAAAAAGGGGGCGAGTGTTATGGACTTAGAGGCATTAGTATTAAAATTATTAAAGTAGAACCTTAATGGACTAGTTAAAGCGTTAGAACTAGTAGAACTATAAAATAAGGGGTAGCTAAGTTATAAGGTTAGTTATAAGTTATATATTAAGCGTATTAAATATACTAAATATACCGACGTATTTATATACTAAATGTACTTATATACTAAACGTATTAATATACTTAACGTTACTATAAGGGGAGTTATATATTTAAGGACATTATCTCTACTATTAGATAGTTCTCTCTTTATAGTAATTTTTAGAATATAAAGGAGTTAATCTATTAGGCAATACTCTAGGGTTTAATTATAGTAATTATTTAGTTATATTATTATTAACATTTACCTATATACCTAGTCTATTTATAGGTCCACTGTATTTATATATAAGGCCTTATAATAATAACTATAAAACAGCTAAGTGTTACGGACGCTTTAAATACAATATTATAACTACTTAGAGAAGAGTTGGAAGAAGCTAGTTAGTTAATATAGGTATAATCCAGTATAGATCTGGTAGAACTATATAACAAGGAATAGTAACTAAGGTTATATAATATTATATACAGTATACGCAGTGTATAAAGGGAACGTTTACGTATAATATATATAATACATATATTACGTACAAGGAAGGTTTCCTAGGAGTATAGTTATATATTTAAAGAACTATAGTCCCTACTTTAGATAGTTCTTTCCTTATAGTAAATCTTAGAATACAATTAGAGTTAATCTATTAGGCAACTACTTTACTAGTTATTATTACATTATTGACTAGTTTAATACCTATATACCTAGCCTATTAATAAGACCTACTATAGTTACTACTATAAGGTTCTGTTATATATTTACTACCTAGTTATAGTATAATAAGTTAAGCAATATACTACCTAAAGCACTAGTTATAACGCTATTAATAGTAGTAACTACCTTAAGAACTAGCGGAGATATTAGCATAACGGACACTAGTTCACAGTTAGTTATAATAGGTCAGTTATAGAAAATAGTTAATTAGTTAATAAAAAATAATACAATACTTAAAGAACGCATTAATGGAATTAGAGTAGTAAAGGTTAAGTTACCTTTAGTTAAACAATTCTTAGGGAAAAAGTTAAAGCTTAAGGGATTTTTAGTACAAATATAGTTTAAGGTTATATAGGAGGGAGCGAAGTTAGCTATAATAATAGACTAAGTAGTCTATATAGGACTGTTTCTATTAGGAAGAGCCTTAAAGTGGTTTAAACCATATCTTACTAAAATATAGAAGAATAGATAGATAACTACTAACTAAGAGGTTAAGTATATATTCTTAAGTTAGGAAGGGTTTACAATATAACTTATATAGATATTTAGAGATCTAGAGGCGGAAACCACAGTAGAATAGAAACTTTAAAATATAGTATAATATACCTTAGTAATAGAGTATACAACACAGTTTTAAACGCTAGCTATATAAGTTAAGTGGAATAATAAAGCGCTTATAGTATAGTATAAGTAGGGACTTAAAGAAAAAGTCTAGGACATAATTATTCTAATAGAAGATGTAGATACCCTAAGGGAACTAATTAATTAAGTAATTAAGATTAATAATAGGATTTACTAAAGGGAATAGACTAAAAAGGGTTAGAGTAGAGTTTTATAGTTATATAAGGCGTAGAGTATATATTAACAAACATAGAGTTAAAAACTATAGTATAGCGCAGAGCTAATAGACCTAAGTAGTACTAAAAAAACTAAAAGATGGAATAAAAAACTATAGAAACCTAAAGGTTAAAGATCTAGTAATTATAGGACTAAGGAGCAAAGGCTAAACTAGGGATCTTAGTAGTAGAAGATATTTAGGTAAACTCTATAATAAAATAGATAGTTTAAAGATAAAGCTTATATAAATTGCAGAAAATAGGGTTATTTTGCCAAAGATTATAGAGGTAGTTAGAGTAACTACGTGGTAAAAGGAACTAAACTAGTAGACAATATATATATATAGAGGGATAATAGTACACTATAAGGAACAAAAGAGTGTTTAATTAACAATTTTATATTTTATTACAATAATGCATACCAAATTTATAAGGATGCTAAGTATAGCGTAAGCTATTGGCTATAGAAGCTAAAGTTATTAAAGTTTAAAAGAACTAATAAACTAGCTTATAGAATGGATATTAAAGATAATAAGTTTAATAAAGACAAAGTATTTACCAATAATAAGGTAATAAAGGTAGCTTACTAGGAGTATATAGACCTTAAAGAAGTTAAAATAGAAGTAAAGACTAAGGCTATTATAGAATAAGGATTAGTAATAGATATTATAACACTATTAGATATAGCATTTATTACTTTATAAGATAAAAGGAGTAATATTTAGAAGGAACTAGGTAAGTAGATAACTACTAGTACCAGCTTATTACTTAATAAAGGTAAAAGGCTATAGGCTTAAAATTCTTAGAATAAGATAAAAAATGCTTAAGATTCTTAAGATAAGATAAAATATACCTAAGACTTGTAAAATGTAATAAAGATAGCTTAAGGACCCATAATAGGCAAAAACTAATAGAAAAGGGTAGTTACTTAGTTTAGTAATAAATAAATAAGTACATAACGCAAGTTTAAGAACTATAAGTTTGGGGAATAAATAAGAACGTTAATTTTAGGTAAACGCAGTGTTTAGCCTAAAGATTAAAAAGTTAATATAGAGATTAAGAAGTAAGACAACTTTAAGAATTTAGCTATAAGATATAGAAAACAAAAAACTATAGATAAATTCAGGTTAAGAATTATTATATAGTAAGATAAGAAACTAGACTAAAGATCTAGCGGCTATATAAGGAATAGAGCACCTATATAAAGAATTACTAATAGACCTAAAATAGGTATACTAAGGGTAAAGTAGTTAAATAAACTGGAATAAAAGGAGGATCTAGGGATTCTAACCAGATTTAAAGAAAGACATACTAAAGGTTATTATAATATAGTAATAACAAGGTACTTTCTAATAGATAAACTATATATACTAAACCAGTTATATAAAAAGTAATATAGGTAAAGATATAATAATAAATAGAAAGACTTTTATATATAGTTAAACAAAAAAGTTATCTAAAACTAACCTATTACTAAGAAATGTATAAGTTATATTAAAGAAGCATTAATTATAATATTAAGGAACCTAAAAGAGGGATCTAGGGACTAGTGCTTTTATTAAACCAAACCCAAATGGTTTAAACCATCTTATTAGACGTTTGATTAATATTAAACTAAGTTTATTTAGTTTAATAACTATTAATTAAACTAAACCCAATTAATCTAGTTTGATAATTAATTGCTTATATTACTCTAGCTATAAGCCTATAGCTATAAACCTTTACATAGGCCTAATTTTAATAGCATAAGCGCCTTAATTATGTTAGGCTTAAGGCTATTACGCTTATCTATAAAGATATTAAGAGCGTTGCTAAACTTATACTCTAGGTCGCTACTTTCTAGCGGCGCTGTAGTAAGATTAAAAGCTATTAAACTAAGTATAGGATACTTATTACGACGGTTAAACCACCAGTTAATTATATTAATATTAATTTTTATTCCATTACTCCTTACCAGCCTCTTTATAACTAGGCTATTAAGATAGCGATTAATCTCCTTAGTAATAGGATCTCTTACCTCCTTACCCTAATTAAAATCACTATCTTTAGGCTAATACTTAGTATAAGGCTTCCGCTTGCGTGGCGAGCTATATATAGCTATTACCTTTGGTATAGGAGGCCTGCTCTTAAGTAAAGCATAAGTAAACTCTTTAAAGTCGTCTTTAATAGCTTCTTACTATTTAGGCCTTAAAGCCTAATATATCTTAAACTACTAAAACTTCCTACCAGGATGGAGAACAGCTACTTAGTAAGCTAGTGTTATATTACTAAGGCTGTAGTAGTAGTTAAGTTTCTCCCATATAAGCTCTACTATAGTAATAATATACTTATTTATATACTTATTAGCTGCTAGCCTTACTTTTTACTTCTCTATAAAGGTTAAGAGGCTATTAAGCTTTATAAGCCACTGCCAGAGAGAGCTAGTATTACTATAAATACCATAATACTCTAGTTTAAAGGTTACTTTAGCTAAAAGCTCTAGTATCTTCTTAATATTATACAGAGCCTCTTAGTAATTAGGTAGGAGTTAATTACCAAAGATACTATAGTTAGAGGTTAATTTCTGTATTCTAGTATACTTATTAATAGTAGGGCGTAAGTAGAGACCTATTTAAAAAAGATTTTGTTAGCAAGGTCTTAATCTATCCCTAAAAAATAGGCTTAGTATTAAGGCTTATTATAAAACCTAATTAATTAATTAGGCTTAGCTTTAGAAGGTAAAATAGCGGCTATTAATTATATAGCGCGTATTTAAGTTAATCTAAGTTGCTAGCTGGCAACTTACCTACTAATTAGCCTTCTTATGTACTAAAATTAGGAGCTATAGCTAAACCTTATATTAACCTTTAAGGGTAAAAATAAGGTCCTAGTATATTCTACTAGGCAGTTTACCTATTATATTTAATTATCTTATAGGTACTGTTCTATTTTATAGCGTTCTCTTTAACAAGGAAGTATAGGTAAAGGCCTTAATCGTTATTTATAGCCCTTTAAGTATCGCGAAAGGCCTCCCTATATTATAGTGTTATTATAGCGTGGATTGCTAAGTTATAAAGTATACTAATAGGACCTTTCTAATGCTAGGCTTTATATTGCTTTTAAACAGCCTTCTCTTCTACTTGTTTAGTATATATCTCCGCTATAAACTACTCTACTTCTTTATTACTACGCGTATACTAGGAAGCTGCTTCTTCTATAAAGTATAAGGAAGCCTTTATATGCATATTACTATATAGGCCATTCTTTACTATAAGGTTAATTATATAGCAGCTATATTAAAGCTAAAAGAGCTTCTAATCCTTATCTAGATAGTTGTAGAAGTGCTATATAAAAGTGTTATTGTTTAACGTATTATCCATAGTAGTATATATAATATAGGATGTAATGTTATAGGATTCTATAGTAGTAATTACTATAGAAGCGATATTCTTACTAGTATAAGGTCCTAAAAGTATATAGAAGGCAATTAAAAGGTTCTATAGCTTCCTATTCTAATTAATAAAATACGCCTTAATACTAAGGAACGCGATATAGTTGGGTAATATCCAGATATTAAGTATAAGGCTTATATTAGAGGTTACAGTATAGAGAGCGTGTTTAATGCGCTTACTTATAATCTTTACATCTTTAATTACCTATTTAGAAACTGTTGCTAGTAACGTAGGGTATAGGCTTATAGCTATAGGGTTAAGCAGGCTAATAAGGCAAATAAAGCGCTCTAATAAGGCTTTAGTAAAAGAGATATTGTCTGAGACCATAAAGGCAATAAAGTATTCGCAGTATTAGTAGAATTTGACTTAATAAGTAGGTAAACCTTTAGTTATAATAACGTCCTTCTCTTTATAGGGTTCTTCTCCCTGCCTATTAAAGCTATAGGTATTAACTATATGGCTAATTATATATAATATAGAGGCTGCTAATCTAACTATAGAAGGGATTACTCTATGGCCTTTCCTATTAGTAGGTTTCGTATAAGAGATTATAGGCTTATATCTATAGCAAAGCCAGTACTACTGCTGCTTTATATCTTATACTAAAGTACTATACTACTAGACCTAGGCTCTACGCCTATAAGAGGTCTTGCTATTAAGTTATAGAGTTAGCTAATAGCTAACTGCATCTTTAGGCCTAAAGATAAAGCCATCTACGCTATATATTAGCTGCCTTAGGTGCAAACTGCCCTCTATAGAAAATAGCGAAGGCGTAGATTAATTAGAAATATTACTAATTAATATATCTAAAAGTATTAAATAGGAAACCTAATTAACTAAGGTAAATATAGTAAAGAAAGGGGCTATAGAGGTAGGATAGAAAAGTCTTTAGTAGGGAGGCTGCATAAGGCTTAAAGGATTTTAACGCCTCTAATACCTATAGCTATTAGCTCTCTACTATCCTACTAGAGCTTTATTTTTACTAAAAGATTAGTTCCTAAGGTAACTAGCTTATAATAAGGGTAGAAAGGCTATTCTAGCAATTTATTAAACTAATAGACAATTAATTTAGTCCAATTAGTTTATTTAATTAGTTTAATCTATATTAAACAAACCTTAATTAAACTAAATTAATTAAACCAAACAACCATTAATAAGGGTCTGGTTTAATAAAAGCACTGCTAGGGACTAGAGAAGTAAGAGATAAATCTTAATACCTATAGAAGAAAGACTAATAGTTAGATTAGTAAGATAGAGGTTTAAACTTAAGGATAAAGATAAACTAAGAGTTAACCTAAGTTACTAGGCGTATTATATACTATTATAAATAGCTTATATAGATAATATATGCAATATATATAGGGCACTAAAAGATAAAAGCTAGAAGTATCTAATAAGAATATATTAGGCACTAGATAAAAAGAAATATAGAGATACTAAGTATATACATAGATAGCACCTAGTAGAAGTTTAAGAATAAGGGGACTTAATACTTTAACTAGGAAGATTTCTTACGGAAGAATGCTTAGATAGATAATAGTAGTAAGACTACCTAGAGAATACCTATCTATAGTATATAGAGAACAAAAAACAAACTAAGTATTGGCCTAAGTTGGACTAAATATAAATAGAATTTAGTAGCTAATAGTTAGGAAAAGGGGAGGCCTATAAAACTAGAGGGAACTAGTAGTAGAGCCTTAAACCCTTAAGGGAATTTAAGGACAATACCTAAATTTAAGAATCTAGTAGCAAGATTAGTAGTTCAAAGTATTAGTAGATAGTGGAGTAATAAGAAACTATATATTACTAGCGGTAGTGGAAAGAATAGGGTTACTATATAGATAGAAGGAACACCTATATCTACTTATAATAATTTTAGGAGATTAGATAGCCTATAAAGGAGGTATTATTAATCTCAAAACAGGACCTATTTAGTTAACTATTAAAGAAAGATAAGTTAAAATGTCTTTTAATATCTTACTATTAGGATAGGATAAGGCAATACTAGGAATACCTTAGTTATAGAAATATAATCTAAAGATCAATTAGATTATAGGTCAAGTTAATATTAAAGATACTTAATAACGCAAGACGTAATAGCAAACTAAGTTAGTATAGTACTAAGTTAGAGTAATATATAAAGAGGCTAAGCAAAGCTTAAGTTATATACTAAAGAGATACTATAAATATAGTAAAAAGTTATAGTTACTAGAAAGTAAGAAGCTATTAAAGTATATAGTATAGGACTATAAGATAGAGTTAAAAATAAAAATAAGTTTAAGGTTCTTTCCAATCTATAAGCTTACTAAAACCAAGTTAGTAGCGCTTAAGGAGTTTGTCCAGGAGAACTTATAAAAAGGATATATTAGACTATTACAGTTATTAGTAAGATATCCAGTATTATTTATCCTAAAGAAAAACGGAAAACTTAGGATATGCATTAACTATATATAGTTAAATAGCATTACTAGGAAGGATAGATATCCTTTACCCTTAATTAGCGAAATCTAAGATAGGATAGGCAATATAAAGATCTTTATAAAGATAGATCTAAGATAGGCGTACTATTAAATTAGAATTAAGGAGGGTAATAAATAGAAGGCAGCTTTTAGGTCAAAGGAGGGACTATATAAGCTATTAGTTATATAGTTTAGGCTTATAAACGTACTAGTAACATTCTAGAAGTAAATTAATAGTATATTAAGAGAATACCTTAATAAATTTGTTATGGTATATCTTAACAATATTATTATCTACTCTATAAGTAAGGAAGAATATAAGGAACATATTAAATTGGTCTTAAAGAGACTATAAAAAGAATAGATACTAGTAGTAATTAAGAAATGCAAGTTCTTTACCAGGAAGACCAATTTTATAGAATTTATTATTAAACTAGGAAGAATTAACATAGATTTAAAGAAAGTTAAAGCTATAGTAAGTTGGTAAAAACTAGAGAATATTATATAGTTAAGATTGTTTTTAAGGTTCTGCAACTACTATAGGAGGTTTATTATATAGTAGTTAAAGAATATTAAGCTATTTATAAGACTAATAAAAAAAGAGGAACTATGGGTATAGAGTAATAAATAAAAGGAGTTGTTTAAGGAACTTAAAGAATTATTTACCTAGGAATCAATCCTTAAGATCTATTAACTAAAGTTAGAGATGGTTATTAAGATAGATATATTAGACTTCGCACTAGGAGCATATTTGCTATAGAAGTATTAGGATACATAGTATCTAGTAGCGTACTATAGTTAAAAGATAACACTATTAGAACTAAACTATAATATCTATAATAAGGAGTTGCTAGGTATAGTTATAGCACTTAAGGAATAGAGAGCATTCTTATAAGGTATAGAAAAACTATTTATAGTTAGAATAGACTATAAAAACCTAATAGGGTTCCTAATAATAAAAGAGTTAAATAAAAGATAAGTTAGATAGGCGGAAATGCTTACAGAATACCATTTCAAAATTTAGTATACTAAGGGTACAGATAATATATAAGCAGACGCTCTAAGTAGAAAGACTAAACTATAAAGTAATAAAAAGCTATTAGGAGCTTTATTACAAAAGAATTAAGACAGATTAATTAGGTATAATTATCTAAAGATTATAGTAACTAAAGAAAGTCAGGTCCATAAATTACTAAATAGTAATTAAACACAAAGAATCTAAGAAGTATAAAATAAGGACCCAGATATAGAACAGTATAAAAATAGAGAAGTAACTTACGTTCTAAGATCTATTGTAAAAGAATTTATTAAGTTATTCTATAAGGGACTAATATAAGGACATAATGGAGCTATAGGCTTAGTGTTAAGACTTTAAGAAGAGTATATTATTTAAGAAATCTAGGGACTAGTAAGATAAGTTATAAGGGAATATCCAGATTGCTAAAGGAATAAACTAATAAGGTATAAGCTATATAGAGGGCTACAACCTATTAACATACTAGAAAGACTATAGGAGGTTATATTATAGGACTTTATTATTAAGTTACTAAAGTTAAGAGATCCTATTAGTGGATAAGATCACAACGCGATTTTAGTAATAGTAGATAAGCTTATAAAGTGGGGATACTTCATAGCATGCATAGAAGAGATATTAGTAAAAGATATCGCTAGAATCTATATTAAGGAAGTGTTTATAAGATATAGAGCACTAAGTAAGATTATATTAGACAGAGATCCAAGATTTATAATAGTATTTTAGGGAGTATTTCTAGTAGAATAAGGGGTTTACACAGTAATATTAATAGCATATTATCTGCAGATAGATAGTTAAATAGAAAGACTAAACTAGATACTAGAGCAGTATCTAAGGCACTATATTAATTACATATAAAATAATTTGGTATTGTTATTACTAGTTACACAGTTTACATATAATACAACACCATAAAAAGGAATGGGAATACTACTATTTAAGGCGAATTATAGATACAAACTAAGAACGTTATTATTACTATATTAAGTAAAGAAGATAAGTAGCACAGCTAAAGAAAGAATAAAGATACTAATAAATCTTTATAATTTCCTTAAAGAAACAGCTAAACTAGAATAAGAACAAATAAAAAGGTACTATAATACTAAGAGATTTAAAGGACCAGATCTTAAGGAGGGAGATAAAGTGTAGCTACTATATAAAAACTTTAAGAGTTAACAACTAAGTAAAAAGTTAGACTATATTAGAGTAGGACCTTTTAAAATTATATAGAGAATTTTATTAATTATATTTAAGTTAAACCTACTAGCCAAAATAAAGATCTATCCTATATAGCATATTACAATGCTAGAGCTAGCATATAGGAATATTAAGCTACTAGTTTATAAGGCAGACATATATAGAGGATAGAAAGAAGATAAATAGTAAGTTTTAAAGATTATTGGTTATAAGGACGTAGATAATAAAATATAGTATAAAATAAAGTAGATAGGCTATAGTAAAACTACCTAGGAACTACTAAGCAACCTAAAGAATGCTATAGGAAAGGTATAGGAGTATTAAAAAAGAATAGATTAGGTAGTATTAAAAAAGGATTACTAAAGAACAAGTTACCTAAGGGGAACCTAAAAGGAGTAACTACTATATTACTTAAAGTTGTTTCCTTTTCTAGAAACTCTACTTATTCATTACCTAGCTTATCCAGACCTTATTAAACAAGTTTCTACTTCTTAAAACAAACCTTCTTATAAACCTTCTTAAGATAGAGTAACTAAGTAAAGGTAGCTATACAAGCTTCTAGGGCCTTTTACTCTAGGTTATAAGAACACTTAAGCTTAACCAGGGCCTAAGAAAGCTTACTATTAAGTTTTATAGCGGCAGATTAAATATAAGACCCTAAGATAAATTAATTAGAGCACTTAATAGCTATTAAGAGTTATAGGATGCGTATACTTAGTGTTAAGAATAGAATAAACATTACAAGACAATTAAATATTTGCTTTAGTATATTCTAAGCAAGAAGAGGGTTATTAAGATAAAGGACTTACTAGCGCAATATAAACTAGCCCCTCTTTTACACAACAAGAATATAAAGACGGTATTATTTTACTAAGTAATAGTATTACAGCCACAGTGCAAGCATAACGTTGCGCTTATAAAGAAGAAGAAGGTTTAGAAACCTTAGGAGGTATAATAAGTAAAGATATTAACTAAATTAATTAGACAGTCATTATACCTCTAGTAAATAACTTAGGGATATTAGGAATCTTTAAGAATAAAGATAGTAAGGAGGGAGATGGTATTACGAACGCTTTAAGTATAATATTATAACTACTTAGAGAAGAGTTAGAAGAAGCTAGTTAGTTAATATAAATATAGTCCAGTATAGATCTAGTAGAACTATATAATAAGGAATAGTAACTAAGATTATATAATATTATACGTAGTATACGCAGTATATAAAGGGAATGTATATATAATATGTATAATACATATATTATATACAAGGAAGGTTTCCTAGGAGTATAGTTATATATTTAAAGGACTACAGTCCCTACTTTAGATAGTTCTTTCCTTATAGTAAATCTTAGAATATAATTAGAGTTAATCTGTTAGGAATAATATTACGTATAGTCACGTAGTCGTTATATAACGCCGCGGCACTAGCGTGGTGAGGAGCCTTAAGCTCCTTGTCCTTCCTCACCCTTCCTTAGAATCAAGAATCAACCATTATATCAACCAGCAAAGACTGTTTGACTACGACTCCGACCTATTCGAATAGGTATCCCTAGTGATACCAACACTAATTAGTGGTTAACTTCACTGTTATACCATAGAACAGCAAGGTTATTGACAGAAGAGACAGTCTCGTGCAGGGGTGCTATATGCACTTATATAGAATAGATCCCGGCAATACTGTGCTAACTTAGACTTGCGGAAAACCAGTAATAGAAGTGTCACTAAGTACTAGAAGATACCAAGTTGCGTCTATTACGCAGAACAACCACGTTTATAAAGACTTAGTCAAGTACTTTAGGTTAGAAGTGTTACTAAACCTATAGTCCTAAGTTAACGTCCAAAACACGTTAACTATGTTTCAAATTGCCTACCTTTTAATAGCAAACCTACAAGTTTCTATAAAACCAAAACCCTACCTACCTTCGACGTATAACACCCTGTCGATTCTACTTCTATAAATTAGCAGTTCCGCTTCAACAACTACCTTAATACCCTCCGTGTACCTTCGCAGATCTTAAGATTATAATTAATACCTAACTACACGTTAAACAACCTTTATTTTCCTTATTCTTCCCTAGCTATTATGGCGTTAATCTATCCAAAGAAGTATGAGAACGATATTAACCCAGAGATATAGAGCAGAGACATTAACCCTGCAAACGCCAAGCAACAGGACCTGAACGGATTCTTATTACACCACATAGCACACTATAAAGACAGCGAATACAACAACACCATGCTATAGTACTGCATGAAGGAGGACTTCGTTGGATAGGTAAAGGAAATATAGGCTCTTACGAAGAAGGTTATTGTACAAAACTTCCATAATTTCCTTCGGGAGAATGGAGTATTTGTCCCTATAGATAGGGGCATTATTAGAGATAATATTTAGGAGCATGTTATTAACGTAAAAAAAGAACACAAATGGACTCCACAAGAGATTAAGCACCAGAAGAAGCTTAACTTACGCTAGAATTTAAGCAGTACACTACTAGAGACGCTTCAACCTCCGCAAGAATCTCCGCAGCAATCTCAGCAGCAAGCTCCACAAGAACCACCACAGATAACCTTAGGCTATTAAACACCTCAAGTTCCTTAGCCTCAAGTTCCTCAGGCTGCCGTATCTTAACCCATACCTCAAGCTCCGTCCTACTAGCAAGCTCGACAAGAACCTCCACAAGAGCCTCCGCAGCAGCCTCTATAAGAACCTCCGCAGGAATCTCCACAGTAACCTCCGCAGCAACCTCCGCAACAACCTCCGCTTTAATATCCGCAGCAACCTCCGCTTCAACCTCCGCAGCAACCTCCGTAGCAACCTCCGCAACAATCTCCGCAGCAATCTCCGCAGCAGCCTCCGCAGCAGCCCAGATCTGCAAACAGCATCTTTAATCAGTAGCAACAGTCATCCATTCCTCCACAAATATTTAACAAGCTTTAGAAGATTCAGCGTGGAGGATTTTAAGGCTCCTGCGGTTCCTAAGGTAGCTATAAAGGTGGCTACCAGCATAATCCAGACAGGAAGTTCTTATGGAAAGTACCGTGAAGAGAGAGTGATATAGGGGGGGAGCGGTTAGAACGGCACAGTCACGCAGGCAATCTATAAAGAAAGAACTGCTAGTATCTACGGCAGCTATAAACCCAATAACTATTACAACTGATATGCCTACGAACTAACCCTATAACAAGACTCCGTGCCGATCTGCCTACGGAACCGACCCTGCGCTAGCACCATACTGCTATATACCATCGACAAGACCTCGTGCCGATATGCCTGCGAGCCTAAACCTGTCGCTGGCACCGTACTGCTATTATAATAGACCCTTACTGCCCTGCCTATAGTTGACCAACCCTTACTGCTCTACCTGTAGCCAACCAACCTCTACTGCTTCCACCTGCAGCTAAACCAACACCTTACTGCCTTCCTATAGCTCTATAAGCACAAAAAAAAAAAAAAAAAGAATTGCTAGAAGGAACTAGATGGTGCTATTAGAGAGCTTACCTTATAGATAGCTGTTAAGGCTGTTAACGATTCCGCTAGCCTAGATAGGCTTATACCTATATTGCTTGTTTTTGGCACCTACCCTAAACGACTGACGATTCCCTACTGTCTCTATCCGTTATATTATAAGCCAAGGCCATCTGTAAGGTAATTCGAGGTTATAACAGTTTAAGGCTTACCACTTAGTTAACCACCATTTCTTTAGCAAATTTTAGGACAGCGAGACTTATATTGCAATAGCAATAGTAAGTAAGGAGGATTAATATCCGTTATACTAGTCAAGCGGTATTTGTATATAGATGGCAACCACAAAAGAAGAGTTGCTAGTGTTGGGAATAATATCACGTGCAGTCACGTGGTTGTTACATAACGCCGCGGCACTAGCGTGGCGAGGAGCCTTAAGCTCCTTACCCTTTCTCACCCTTCCTTAGAATCAAGAATCAACCATTATATCAACCAGCAAAGACTGTTTGACTACGACTCCGACCTATTCAAATAGGTATCCCTGGTGATACCAACATAATCTATTAGGCAGCCACTCTACTAGTTATTATTACGTTATTAACTAGTTTAATACCTATACACCTAGCCTATTGACAGGACCCACTGTAGTTACTACTATAAGGCTCCATTATAGACATTCTATTCCCTAACTTACTAAAACTTACTTAATATAATAGGTAATTATCTGGCTTTCCTTTTTAATATATACAGTCTGAAACTACATTCTATTATATAGGTGTAGCTTATTTAAAACTGCCTTTTAATTAGCTTTAAGCCCTACTACTATTTTAGATTTTAAATAGAGCTAAAATAGTTCTTTTACTACCTTTCTTTCTTTTGCTAAGTAGCTATATGGCCTTTTAGCCTTTATCTAGATCCCCTTATTAATCTGTTTCTTTATTGCCTTTATAGTATGCCACTAGCAGTACTAGAAAATAACTATAATTAATTGCCCTACTAATAAGGTGGCTGTAAGGCCCTTACTAAAATCAGCAATAATAACTTTAGGTAGCTGTTTTTAAAATTTCTGTTAAGCAGACTTTTGTAAAAAAGTTTAATCTAGCTAAGACTTACTTTTAATAAACAACTACGCCGTCGCCTCCCTTTGCTCCTCCGCCGTCGTCATAGGGGCGCTACTAGTTATATACCCCCTAAGGACGCATTACTATAACGCGTTGCTACCACAACTAATAATTCTATAACTAGTCTGCTATAGAGTAGACAACCTCCACTACAACTAGTTTGCTATAGAGTAGACAACCTCCACTATAACCAGTCTACTATAGAGCAGTCGACCTCTACTATAACCAGTCTACAGCAATCGCGCTATAGACGACCTCTACCACAATAGGCGCACAGTCGCACCATAGGCGCGCCGCAGACGAGCCGCAGACAAGCCATAGACACAGACAACAATTACCACTACTATTACCGTAAACCTACCACCATTACCGCAGACGTACCGCCGTTACCGCAGTACTACCATTATCGCAGACGTACCGCTATTATCGCAGTACCACCATTACCGCAGACGTACCGTAGGCTGTTAGGCTATTGCGTACAGACAACTACCATAACTACCATACTATAGGCGTGTCATAGATGCGCTAGGGTAGCTATAGTAGGCGGAAAGGGGCTGGCCTATATTTCTTTAGCACGTAAAATATAAGGTATATAGGCGAATTAGTATTTATACCCTATACAAACAACCTCGTAAAAATTTTCCTAATAGGAGCGGGTTTATGTAGCGAGGTTTGCCCCTAAAATACCCGTTTTCTAGAACGTAAATCTAGGATTAGTAGGTTACTTTTAGGAAGAGTACCTACTAATTACCAATTCTCTACCCTTTTCTTTAGCAAGAAGGAGATATAGGGTACATTACTATAAATAGTCACTTAGGGGTAATTGGTAGCTACTTTTAAGCTAGTAAGCTATTCTAGGGACTCTTATTCTTATGTATAAAACCATATTAAAAATCTATCTTTTAGAGCGCTTTTTCTACTCTAGAAACGGCAGAATATAGTAAAAATAGATAAAAGAGCCAGGGTTTCCTTAGTGTAATTTTAGTACAAACCGGATAATAGTAAGCAAAATATTAGAACAAAATACTAATTGGCTAGAAGCTCCCCTAGTATTTAAAAACAGGCTAGAGTGTCTACTTAGCTACTAGTATATATTAAGCTGCCTAGAAAGGATTTATATATATAGAACTATAGCGCCATAGCCTAGAGGCTGTATACGTAGTATTATACGTAGTATAATACAACGGATATAAAAAATATAAAAAATAAAAAATAAACAACTGCATTGTTAAAAAAGAGGACTCTATATTAGTAATGCTAGTAATAATAGCTAATAAAAGCTTGAATTAATTAGTATTAGGGGCCGTTTAGTTACAACTTTATATCTAATATGGAGGCCCTATATTTAACCAATATAGAGCTCAAATCTAAATATAAGGCTGTCATTTGGTAAATATAATAGCTTTTAAATATGGAGCTCCTCTATATCAGTAAGCGCGTCAAATTTGCAAGCTAAACTATATATAGTAGTTAAAATAAGGTTCTTAGCACCGTTTTAATATACTGCCCTTAAGCCTCTGTTCTATATTCTATATTAATCTGAGCTCTTATATACGCGCTAAAGTAACGGCTTCTTGTAATATGGCGACTCCACACACCCCAACCGCGATACTGCTATCGCATTTGCAAGCCTTATATAATAATAATAATATCTTAACCTTCGTAATCGCAATAAGCTTATTTTCGGGGCGTCGTGGGCGTCGCGGGCGTCGCGGGCGTTACTATAACTCTACTACGGCTCGTACGGAAGGTGGGCAAAGATATAGGAAACGTCGATCGCAGAGAGGGTATTGGCCGAGGAGGAGGCTCCATTGCTATACCAAAGTAGAGAGTCGCGATAGAGGCCTAGTGGCAGAGAGGTACTCATTCAAATCGCTCACCAATGTCAATTACGGATTATGCGAAGCCAAATCTGGAGCCTTATATAGAGGCTACTAAACGATCAACTCAATTACAGATTTAAATGGGCCGCGGTAGTAGCCGCCACTAATTACAAAACAGACGACACTAAAAGGCGCACGGATTAAACAAATATAATATAGAGCTAATTTGCAACCGAATGTACCCTTAAATGTAGTATCTATTTAGCAGCTAAAGTTAGTAATAAACTTTTATACCAAATCTACCTAAATAAAAAGCTAGAATTTAATTAAATAAAGTTGTTAACTTAATAGGCTAATACTAGAGTTTGTTTCTTATTTACTATAGCTTTATAAATAGATTAAGCCCATATTATTTCGTTAGTAAGGAACTACTATAGTTTTTCCATTTTCTTTATAAATTTATTTGTTTCTGCGACTTATAAGGCTTAATAGACAAAATAAGGGGCGTTACTTAATAGTTTAAAACCCATTTAAGAATGCTAACTGTAATTAGCTAAAAACAAAGAGACTTTTATAATTTTTAAAATAGAGTTATTTGCAGTAAACTTAATAAATATAAGCTAGTTAATTTAGTTATCTTATAGGTATAATATATATATCTAGATATATTATTCTATTATAGCATTTATATATTCTATTTAACTATTTGTTTACAAGTGGTATATAATAAATAACAATGCTTTAACACAGAGTTAGGTGGTTAGTTCTTTCCAAAATATAAAGACAAACTGTCGACCTCTATTAGAAATAATTGTTTTAGGGAGTTTATAAAGTTTTTATATATAATCTAGAAACAGTTAGGCGATAATAGGTGTTAATATATTAGGGCAGGCGATTAAATGTTTTATTTTAGTCAGTTGGTTTATAACTACTATAATATTTATACAGTCTTTACTTGTAGGAAGATTAACAATAAAGTTAACTAAAAAAAAAAATTATTTCCAGTCTGGAATAGGCAGTGGTTTTAAAAGTCTATTATACTTTTTATATAAGGCTTTGGCTTATTAGCAGACATAACAACTAAAGATATACTTTTATGTTATATTGTATATATTCAGCCAGTAATACTCCCATTAGAGTAGTTTTAGGATCTTTTTTTAGTCTGGGTAGCCGGCTACTAGTAAATTATATATATATTTAAGGAGCTTAAGCTTAAGTTTATTGTGATTAGAAACAATTAGATAGTTTTAGTAGTATAGATAGCTCTTATAAGCTTTGCACTTACTTAAAGAAATCTTTTTAGAGTGTCTGACGCCATTTTATATTAACTTAAGTGTTTTTTAAATAAACTTATTATTCGGATATTTATCAATTATAATTTATTCAATTAATCAATTAGTTATTTTAAGGATGTATATTATAAGATCTTTAGCAAAGAAATTAAATAGTTTAAAATAGAGTAAGGTCTAATTATGGTAGGTATATACTTCTTTTAGTACTAGCGCATTTTGTGTATATTAGGTTAGGGTATTAGGCTTCTATCCTTAAACGCCCAGTTAGTATATAATTGAGAATTAGAAATAGGATAGATATTTTAACTAGTAGGCTTATTAGTAACTTAGCTATTTTATGGTTATAAAGTACTATAAGTTCTTATAATTACTAAGAACTTTAATTAGGAATCTAGTACTTTTTAGTTTAGGTTGCCATTACTTAAAGCATTTAATAATAGCTAGTAATTCCTTATTGTAAATTTTATAGTTGCATTTAGCTAGGCTTAGTTGTTTTAAAAAGTATGCTATAGGGTGTAATACTCTTTTTTTATTATATTAAGACAGAATGCCTTTAGTAATATAGTTAGATAAATTAGCTTTTATAACACTTATTTAATCTAAGTTAAAGTATTGGAATATAAGTGCGGTAGTAAATATAACCTTTAGGTAGGCAAAGGCTTTCTTATATTTTTTATTAAAGATAAACGCTTTGTCCTTTTAAGTTAAGGCTATAAAGAGTGAAGCTAAAGCGGAGAAGTTATTAATAAACCTTTAGTAGAAGTTGGTAAATTTTATAAAGGCTCTTATATCTTTAATATTCTTAGGTTTTTACCAGTTTATAATTGCTTTAACTTTCTTAGGGTCCATTTATATGCTATTTATAGAAATAATAAGTTTAAGATATAGGACTTCCATTTTATGGAATTTGCATTTATTTATATTTAATTATAGGCTAGCTCCACGCAGGGCTTTTAAGACAAGTTTAATATATTTTTAGTATTTAGTTAGATTATTGCTGTATATTAAGATATTGTTAATATAAGCAGTATAAAAAACGTTTAAGTAGGGGCGTAGTGTATTATTTATAAAGTATTAAAATAAACTTGGGGTATTTATGAGGCCAAATAGCATTACTAAGTATTTAAATAATCTATATCGCGTATAAAATGCAGTAAGCTATTTATCTCCTTCTGCAATATAGAGGCGGTTAAATACGTAAATAATATTAAGCTTTATATAAATACAAGCCTTACTTAGTTAGTTTAGTGTCTCTTAAATTAATAAAATTAGGTATTAGTTTTTAACAGTAACAGTATTAAAAGCTTAGTAGTTTATATAGAAGTATAAACCGCTACTAGGTTTCTTAATAAAGATTACTGGTATAGCTATAGGTAAAGAGCTTGCTTTAATAAATCCTTTATTTAAATACTTATTTAAGTACTTCCATAGTACCTAAAGTTTATTTTAGGATATTTTATATAGCGGTTTAAATCTAGGATGTTTTCCTTCTTTAATTATAATTTATGGTTATATAGTTAGTGTTTTGTTAGCTTATTAGCTTCCTCTTATAAGAATACTTTTAGGTGTTTATAGTACTCTATTAATACCTTTATAGTAGGGTTAGTGTACTTCTTTAGCATTAAGGCCTTTTTAATATTAAATAGTGTAACAGCGAAGATTGTATATTTAGGTTTCTTAGCAAGTTATACTAGCAGAGTGGCTTTAATCATATAAATATTTAGGGTGTTAAGTGAGCTTTATTTATTTATAGTTTTTTATATAGTTTCTTGCTTAATTTTAGATTTAATATTAGGTATAGAGTTAGTATTTATCGGGAATAAGGCAAGTAGTCATTACGTGTTACCGCGGCACTAGCGTGGCAAGGAGCCTTAAGCTCCTCACCCTCCCTTATTTCTAGAATAGAAGTATATTAACTAACATTACTATAACCTACTCGAGTAGTCGTTATTAGTAAGTTACCCTGTGTAACTAATACTAATTAGTGGTTAAATACATAGTTAACTATAGAGCAGCTAGGTTTTTAAACAGAAGAGATAGTCTTATATAGGGGTGCTATATGCGCTTATATGGAATGGATCCCGGCAATACTATGCTACCTTAAACTTGCGGAAAACTAGTAATAGAAGTGTCACTAAGTACTAGGAGATACTAAGTTGCGTCTATTATATAGAACAACCACGTTTATAAAGATTTAGTTAAGTACTTTAGGTTAGAAATATTATTAAACCTAGGGTCCTAAGTTAACGTCCAAAACGCGTTAAAACAACTATCTTAATACCTTTGGTGTACCTTTACAGACTATAGGATTATAATTACTACCTAACTATATGTTAAACAACCTTTATTTCCTTTAAATTTTTTATTAAAATGTGTTAAACAACCTTTAATAATAGCTATTATGGCGTTAACCTACCTAAAGAAGTATAAGGACGATATCAACCCAGAGATATAGAAAACCGACATAATTAACCTTGAAGATATTAATTAACAAGATTTAAACGGATTCTTACTATACTATATAGCATACTATAAAGATAGTGAATATAACAACACTATACTATAGTACTGTGTAAGGGAGGACTTTATTAGATGGATAAAGGGAATATAAACTCCTATAAAGAAGAATATTATATAAGACTTCTATAACTTCTTATAGGAGTATAGAGTGTTTATACCTATAGATAGGGGTACTATTAGAGATAACATTTAGGGGCAGGTTATTAATATAAAAGAAGAGTATAAATAGACTCCATAAGAGATTAAGCACCAACTATGCACTATAAGGAAGCTTAACTTATAATGGAATCTAAGTAATATACCTTTAGAGATAAATCTACCTCCGCTTTTAACTTCTCTATATCCAATCCAACCCGTAACTTTAACTTTAGATACTATACCCTAATAAGAGCAGGTATAGAATCCTATTGCTTTATAATTTAATAATCTTTAGACTCTACTAACTAGACCTATATCCCTATTGCAGCCTATAATATAACTCCTACCTCCTCTATTTTAATCTTAAATTAGAGGCAGTTTAAAATTGCTTATAGAGCTTGCAAAGCTCTATTTAGATTAGGAGAAGAAGTTTAATAGGGAATTATATAATGTTTTTAATTCAAAACTATGCATCTTCTATAACTGTTACTAGAATATAGGAATAGAGTCTAATTAATACTATAACGCCTATTCCATTATGCTTAAGGGCCGAGCTAGTACCTTCTATTATAATTGTTTAGTAGGAAAAAGATACGATTTTAACCGCATAATATATAAGTTAAGATACTACTTTAAAATAGAAGAGAATAAGCAGTAGTATATATTAGAATAGAGAGAGACTACCTTTCTAAGGATTATTGCTATAAACCTAGGTGTCCCTCGGCTTAATTGTCTTTAAAAGCTCTTTAATTAGCTTTAGATAATTTAGCATAGTTTATCCAAATTATATTAAGAGGATTTCAGCCTATATAATTAAGTTATTAGTATATGCTAAGGCGTTAAAGAATATAACCTTACTCTCTTTAATCCTGCAAATACTTATAAAGGAGTATATGCTTAATTAAGATCTTCTATTAGTACCGCTCTACGCTTTTAAGAAGTATAGTAATTTAATGCCCAACTCTAATCTACTTTAATCGACCCATCTAACTAAAATGATTATAACTGGACTGATTAAATATATAGTGGCTGTGGTAGGTAATATAGCAGAGGGTATAATTAACGACTATAAGGTAAAGGTGGAGGTCCTTATAGAGGTTTATTTTAAAGTAATTACCAGAAGAAGTGCTATATTTATAAGAAACTAAATTACTAGTTAACTAAATATTCTCTTAATAAGCGAAAGGAGGTATATAATAAGTTTTGCTAGAGTATAAGAAATATTAGAAATTATAAGGTCACTATAGCCTACTTTTAAAGCTTTCTAGTTTAATATAAAGGTGTAGAAGATCTTAAGGGTAAGGTTAATAAGGCTAAACAGCTCCTTATAGATATAGAAATTAAGGACTACTTACCCAACTAATACTTTACTGAGTATGGTGAGGTAGATGGTATATAAATTGTTACTATTCTTAATAACTAATCTACACTCCATTCTATTATAAAGTTAGATATCTTTAATAAGCTAAAGGAGAGCTCCGCGTTCTCCTTTAATAATAGATACTCGGCAAATGTCTTCTATAGTATTATACCAGATACTAGAGCCGTAAGAGTATCTACAGTAGGAGAACCTTAAGTTTGAGCCCTTTAATAACTTAATACCTCTATCTAGATTGACCAATTAACGGCAGGCTAATATATAATACGTTTTAGTAAGGGTACTATAATCTCTTTTAGCATAATTAGGGTCCAAACCCCTTTAGGGTGTATTACTTTCCATATTATTCCTATAAATACTCTATTTTTATTTTGCATTAGAGATATAGATAAATTAGGCATTAAGCTTAACAACCTTAAGAATATGCTTATATAGGGAGATAATTAGGTACCTATTATATGCAAGTAGGGTTACTCTTAGTTGCTCCTTTATTAACTAGAAAAGAGTGTTGCTTAAAGCTACCTAACTAAGTTAGAGTTATGTTAACTATACTGTCAATTTAGCTACCTATCTATTTATTAATTGCTTAGGGTTCTTTAGCAAGTAGGCCATAAAGTTAAGGTTAAGGCAATTAAGTATCTTATAAAGTACTGCTATTACTACTAAATAAATTAGAAGTCCCCTGGCCAATTTAAGTTTACCCTTAAAAATAACTACAACTTTAACTTCTATATTATTATTAACGTTATATATTTTAGTGGCAAGCTAGTACTCCAAGTTATTAATTTCTTAACCTTTTTCTAAGCCGCACGTTTCTTAAATAATATGTCAGCTAGGAACATATAGGATACCCTTTAATTATGCTAGATTAATATCTACCTAGGACCCCCTAATTAAATTATCCATAATATAGGAAAGAACTTCTTATCTATAGAGTTTTAATAATAAATAAAGGCAATAGTAGTTAAGGTTAAGGAAGTCCCTATTAAGGCATATAATAGTGTTAGAAAAGTGGAGCGATATTACGCGCTATTACGCCGCGTATATAAGATTATCTCTTTAGAACTAGAGGACGCTAATAAAGAACTTACCTTATAAATGGCTGTTAAAGCTATTAATGATTCCGCTGGCCCAGATGGACTTATACCCACGTTACTAGTCTTTGGCACCTACCCTTAAATAACTAATAATTCTCTACCATCTTCCTCTATTATGTAATAAGCTAAGGCTATTTATAAGGTAACGAAGGAGGTATGACGTCTCTATGCTATACGCTAGGTTAACAACGCACTAGGAATAAGAAATGGCCTAAATACCTTAACTATACTTGATCTGCCACTCTAGTCTAAGGTACGCGTATAGCGTAAAAAGGGAGGGTAGTCAGGCCTATATTAACTTATTATAATTAATGGTTAAACTTATACTATTTAGATGCCTTACAGACCCACTTAATTCCGTTTAACTGTTATTAAGCCTTACTATAGAGATAACAGTTCTAAGCCTTTGTAGAATGCCCTAAAAGATGCCCTAGAGGAGAACTATAATTAATATACTCCAGAAGGCGACTACGATTCTAATATAATTGTAGTAAATATACTATAACTATAACGCGGTAGAGGTTGCCTAAAGGGATTATAAAATTGCTAATACCTTATTGATTTTAAAGAGTAATTTATTACCGCTATTAAAAATAGAGTTAAGTTATTAATGGCCTTTATAACAGCTAAGGAGAAGGCTAACTTTAAGCTTATAAAATAGCTTTAAAAGGAAGGTTATATTATAACTCTAGGAGCTCCTTTCTAAGTATCTAATAAGTAAGAGATTGATGGTCTTATTATAAGAGGAGTCTTTAAATTTAAAAAGTATAACCCTACTAAGTTTAATAAAGTTTGCATCTTTAAGTTAAGAATGGTTAATAAGATTAAGGGCAAAGCTACTAACGCCCTATTTAAGAAATTAAGGCTTATTATCCAAGGTTATAACAATAATAGTAAGGAGGTAATTCTTACTTAATCCCCTATAATTTAACGAGCTAGTTAGTAAGTTATTATTGCGCTAGCTTCCTCCTTAATAAAGAATATATCGGTATCACCCGGGGGGTACTGCAATTGCAATAAGTAGTTTTGGTTCTTGGTTTATTCGTGTCTATCTTGTCTACCAAAAGAGAAAGAAAGGGGTAGTAAAGGTCGGACTATCTATCGGGCCATAGGTGGTCAGGTGACCTACGCTACGCCATACGGCCCCTGCCGCATACGCTCTGCGCATAATGCAATTTACAACCTCTACTCATACAGACACTGGCGACATTTATAAAAAGGAAAGAAAGGGCTAACAACCAAGCATCCGTAGTCCTACCCGTTGTCGTCAAAGTGGTAGTCAAGGAAGTCAATATCAACGGTAAGGTCGGGAGGGTTATTGTCGTAGAGGTAGGTGGTGCTCTTGCCCTTGTCATTACTACCCCTATTGCCATCATTACCGCGTCTTGCTGTACTAGGTTCCGTACCACTAGGTTTTGCGCTACCAGTAAGGCCGTGGACAAAGGCATTATTGTTCATAGACATAACTATATTCTTAGCAGTTTTAATTGGTATTGGCCCATTTGAAGTCATAAAGTGCTCAACACCATAGTCGTCGTAGAAGAAATTGCCGCTAGTGGTAGTCGGAATTGTATCCTTATCAAAATCATTAATATCATTGTCCATAAGGTACTGGTGGACACGTCTCTTAAATCCTTCTCTTGCTTTATTATGTTCTTCTTTAGTATGTCTAGTTAACCAACAGTCTCCTTTTTTACACATAAAGCACGTCCTGGTGTTGTTATTACCGTAACGGTTATTTAATGAACTTGGTTAAGATATTAATTAGTAATAGCAACGGTTAGTAAAGAATACATTGGCAGGCTGTTCTGTAGGCTGTAAGAATATATTGGCGGGTTATTCTATAGTACCATTAATCTTTCTATAGGTGATAATTAACAATTGTAGGCTGTTTATAAGGCCGGTAAGTATAGTAGGTAGGTTAGAGCAAGCTGCCTAGTAAGCAGCGACGTCTTAACAAGCGACGATGAGCTTGTTATATAGAAAATTGTTGTTATAAAGGTTAGCGTCAAGACCATACTATAAATAACAGAGGTTGTTAAGCAGTAGCTGTAGGCAGTCCTCTATAGACTTGCCCTCGCTCTTTATCATTACTATTTTAAGAGTTATAGCGTTCCACTTTGTTAGAACTCCACGCTTGTATTCTAGTCCTTTAAAGTAGTTGCGTATAGCGTTACAGATGCTGTTAAAGGTGGTATAGATTGCCTTGTTCTTATAGTAGAAGTTAAGAGTAATACCATATAGCATTATTAGAAAGCCTTTAATTTTTGCCTCATATAGTATACCAACTCTATTACAAAGGTCGTTAAAAATCGTGAGCTTGCGGTTAAAGTTATTATCCTCTCCGCTGTATTTGCTTTTCTTTGTATATATCTTTACTAGGGTTGCTAAGTCTCTGCCATAGTTAATAGTGGTTGTAACTTTTATAGAAGGAGCTGTGACGTTTGTAGGGGAAGCCATAACGTTTATAGAGAGAGCTATGGCGTTCGTAGGGGGAGCCGTGACGTTCGTTAGGGGAGCCGTGACGTTTATAGGTAAGGGGGGCTCGGCCGTAGGGAGGTCATTTAAGACAGCTGGGGTTAAGGTAGGTGACGTTAAGGGGGTTAATAAACGTGATTTAAGACGGCGGTTAATAATGTACAAATTAAAGGGTCCTTTATTATTAATATATAGCTTGATTTCTTTATCTAACTATTCCATAGGGTTGTCCTTATGGGCGACATTATACAGTGCTTATAGTACTAACTTGCTCTTTTTATTAAAGACCTATACTCCATTATGTTGGAGTAGTTGTTTGAGTTCCTTAATTGCGGACCTATAAGCGTCCTTAAATGTCTGTACCTCGAAATTGTTAAAGTCCTCTTAGTATAATTCCCATAAGCTTTTATCCTTAAAGTTACGCTTAGTATACTCATTAATTTTAAAGTTAATGTAGTTGGTAATGTCTTTTGCGGTAGTCTCATTGGTTAGGGTAATCCCATTGCCCTAGTCCGGACGTTAAATTCCTGTGTCGGACATAATTAACTAGCGTAGATCGTGGTGTAGGTAGGGGGTGCTGCTAACGCTGCTAGGTTATAGGGGGTACTGGCGCTCAGTAAAGAGGTCGTACTAGGTATTGATTTGCGTGATAGACGCGAACCAGACGAAGCCTTAGTAGGAGCCAGTTCTTTGAGTTCCCAGGGCCTTGGTAGGAAGGGTTCTCCTTAGCAAACGCGACGAGATTGACGGGCCTTGGTAGGAGCGATCGCGTGTTGTCTCTCTTTATAATAACACCGGATTCTGATCTGTGATATCACTAATTAGTGTCGGTATCACCCAGGGGGTACTGCAATTACAATAAGTAGTTTTGGTTCTTGGTTTATTTGTGTCTATCTTATCTACCAAAAGAGAAAGAAAGGGGTAGTAAAGGTCGGACTATCTATCGGGCCGTAGGTAGTCAGGTAACCTACGCTACGCCATACGGCCCCTGCCGCATACACTCTGCGTATAATGCAATTTACAACCTCTACTTGTACAGAATGGCGGTTTATTTATAAGATATTACTTAGGCCTATACCCAATTAGAGACGCACCTTTAGCGCTTAATATTGGCATACCTTTTAGAGCAAATTCGCCACTAATATCCTGAGGATACGATTATGGCTGTGCTTAAGCCATTATATAGAATTATAGAGGTAGGAACTTATTAGTAGGCTATCTATAGCAAGCACTATAAAGAGAAGCTTTTAATAACTACTTTTATATTTAATCCCTACTTCCTTATTACAATTACAGAAACTCCATTTAGAATTATTGGTATATAAACTAATAATATAATTATCTTAGGAGATGACCAATTTTTAGCTCTTAAATGTTAGCGACTCAGTCAATCAAGGCACGAGCACGGCATAAGGGACGCGCAAGCCTGTATAATTGGTAGTCTATAAACGAGGATCCAAAGCTAAAGAAAGGAAGGAGAAGAATAGTAGCGCCGCTTAATATTTTATGTGGTCCTTAAGTTATATAACTTACGTCTACTATAATCCACGTTTGCTAAGATCCACCGTTTTCTACCAGCGCCGTAACATTACCCCCCCCCCCTCCGAAAAAGCCTACCCTTAGGCTTTATATGTCTATATTATGTCCGTAGGGTATTCTTGTCTATATACTCAATAGGCAGCCTATTGTCTTTACTATACTAGCACTCTATCCACTTATTAAGGTACTTTAGGGGTCCGGGTTTATTAGGGTATTAGTTATAGAATTCTTTAAATCTCTAAGGGCAGCCTATAAAGTTCTAGGTGGGGTACTAGGTTAAGTCTAAATTATAGCCTTTCTATTAGATATGGTATTGTAGCGTTCCTTATATTAGTTTATAGGCTAGTATTTTGTTAACTTCCCATTTATTATTGCCATTAACTTAAATTAGCAGGGGAGGCTCATTCTTTTATCTAGGTAGTAGGTTATTTATAGCCTTCCATAGCTTATCTGGCGAAAAGATAGGATAGACTTTAATTAAGTCTAAGAGCTTAACCTTATACAAGTTACCTTTTTTATTAAAAATCTTATATAGTTCTACTATCTTATAGTCTAGCTTATAGCTAGGCCGTTTTATTTTTTAGTTCTTTGTTATAACCTAGACCCTATTATTTATAGTAAAGTCAGGCTTACGCCTATGCTTATTTACCTACTATTCTATTAATCTCTAGGCCTTTTCTAAATTTATATAGACTACTATCCAAGCTTCTTCTAAGCGTTTGGTATATTGCTAGGCTTCCTTATAAGATAGTTTTTCGCGTATAGTCTATAGCCCCTCCAGTCTTTCCCAGTCAAAGCTTATTAGGGTAAGTATCCCATTTCTAGCTAAATAGGTGCAAATCCTATAGAGTTATAGGGTAGGGTTGCCTAGGCGTAGTCTATTAGGGGTAGTAGTTCGCCCTAGTTGTTTTAAAAGTAGTTAATAAAGGGCCAGAGCCTCTAGTCTAAATATTAATTTACAATCTCTATCTAACCGTCTGTCTGGGGGTAGTATACTATAAAAAGCTTTAGCTTAATGCTAAGGATCTAAGTAAACTTATTCTAGAAGGCTAATATAAACTGCGGCCTATAATTAGATATAATAGTATCTAGTAGTCCATAAATTTAGTAGATATAATGGATATATAGTTAGGCTACCTCCTTAGCATTAATATCCTTATAATAGGGGATTAAGAACGGGCGCTTGCTAAAGTAGTTAACTAAGATTATTACTATATTATATCCGTCACGGTCTATAGGCAGCTTATAAAAGTCTATAAAGATATACTACTAGGGGCGTTCTAGTATTAGAAGTGGCTTTAATAGTCCTAGGGTTTTATCCTATAGAATTATAGACCTATAGCAGTTTTTATAGTTCCGTATATAGCGGTTAATATCCATAACCATTCTGGGCCAGTAGTAACGGTTACTAATAATCTTATAGGTCTTATTCTTTTTAGGGTAGGCCGTAGAGACCTAGGTATATACTTTAATAATAAGCTAGGTCTATAAATTCTATTTCTTTACTACTACTAGCCGTTCCTAGTGCTTAAGCAGTCCGTTTTTAAGGGACTATAGGCTAGTAGCATCCTTTACCTTTTTATAGTACTCCTATAGAGAAGGGGCTATATAGTTTGCCTATAGCAGTTTATTAATAAGGTCAAGTTCCATAGAGTTAATAGAACATATCTCAGTATCTAAAGGGTCTGTATTTAGCTCTGCCTATATCTAGGGGTTAAGGTACTCTAGTTATAGTAGTGTCTAGGTCTATAATAAGATCTTCGCAGCCGCCTAGTTACCTAGGTTCTGTTTACGCCTTATAAAAGTATCTACACGGTTTATAGCGCCTAGTCTATATATAATTAAGAAGTTAAACTAAGATAGGATATCCACCCAGTATACCTACTGGGCTGTAAGGGCCTTAGTTGTTATAAAGTATTCTAGGGCCTTATAATCCGAAACTACCTTAATAGGCTTAGGGGTCCCCTCTAGCTATATACGCTATTACTAAAAGCTAAAGACAATAGCCAGCATTTCTTTATTATAGATATGGTAGTTTAGCTTAGCATCTATTATAGTCTTTAAATAGTATATAATAGGGTACTATTCTCTATTTAGTTACTTCTAGGAGAAAACGCCGGCTATCGCGCTGTTTAAGGTATTAGTTTTTAGCATCAAGGGCCGTTCTAGGTTAAAGTAGGTAAGTAAGGGAGCTAATACTAGCATTGGCAAAATATGGTACCCTTTCAATAGCCTCAATGGTTGGTGGTTGACGCAATTGGCGCGCAGTTAAGGTCATTTAGCAACTCGACCAACTAGTGTCACGAAGTGCATATAGAGGGGTTCATTAATGAAATGGGTTAATAGATTAATAATCTTATATCATGTCTTTTTGACCTTGATCTGACGTGTCTTTAGTGACGTGTCTTTATGCACGTGACTCGTGCATGTAACCCACGCCTTTAGAGAATATAGATTATCTAACATACCCCCTTAGCTTTAAGCTCTTTGAGGTCAAAGCTAGCCACCTTCTCGTGTCCGTTAATAAGTCAATTAAACCGTAATCTTATCTAAATCCTTCCGTCTTGCTCTAATACTATCCCTTAGGTCCTCTAGTTGCTTCTCCTTATCTAGCTGCTCCTTAATATCCACTATCCCAATTATATTAACAAAGCTTTAAAACCTCTACTTGGGTAGGACCTTTGTAAGTCCATTAGCAATTATCTCCTTTATCGCTATCTATTGAAATTATACTTGTCTTATTGCGTATTCCTAACGTAGCCAGTGTTAATAGATGTTAACGTGTTGGAGCTTTGTAATTAGCTTTACCGTATCTTCTATAATTAGTTAGAGCGTTTACGTATTATCGCATTTAATAATTAAGGGCTCATTTAGGCGTAACGTCATTGCTTTAAACAGCCTACTAATAAAGATAGTTTCCTTTGCTGTCTGTAATAGGGCTAACAACTTGGCTTCTATGTTTAACGTTATTACCGTACTATACTTATTTGCTCTCCAGGCAATCGGCCCCCTAAATAGCTTTATAATGTATCCTTACGAGCTCTTTCTGTCGACAAAGTTGTCTGCGAATGATACATCGCTGGTATAGATAAATAATTGCGCTTTACCTCTACCGTCTCTTCCATTGTCTTGTCCTTTGTTGCGTATTTCTTTATCTTTCCCTCTACCGTTTGTTCCTTCCTTGTCTCCTCTATAGTAGATTGCTCTGCTCCTCGTGCTATATAGGTACTGGATTACTCTATCTGCCGCTTAATAGTGCTCTTAGCTTGGGTTCTAATTAAACCTTACCAGCTGTAATACTGCAAAAGCAATATCTAGACGCGTTATAGTGGCTGTATAAAGTATTAAACCCATTTTTCTTTAATATAGCATCGTAGAAGCTGCTTCTCTTGGTAGGGATATAGGATAGACTAGTAGGTCTATATTAGGGGACGGAAGCATCAGACGGATTAATTAGTAATTAGTAGGGAGGAGTTCCGATTCTGCTATAGGAGTATTTAGAAGACGCCCTCTAAGATCTATCTTATACTAGTTAGCTATCTTCTTAATATAGGCTTCCTAGGATAGCTATAGGAGCCTCTAGCTATAATTGCGTAGCACGTAGATTCCTAGGAACTATTTTAGCTCGCTAAGAATACTTATCTGGTATTCCTTACATAGCTCCTTAATTGCTTCTTAAGCTTTCTTCTTATCTGTCTTTTAGTAGCAGAAGACAATATTATTAACATAGAAGAAGACAACTATTCCACCTTTTAGCATGATACACGGCTCCTAAGGTACCTCTTTAAAGCCCAATTCGTTTAATAAGCTTGTGAGATTCTTCTGCCATAATAGTAGTAATTGTTGTAGTCCGTATAAGGCTTTTCTTAAGCGTAGTACTTTGTCTTTCTTTCCTTTGTTAAACCCTAGTGGTAGCTTTATATAGACAACCTCGTTAAGATTATAATGGACAAACGCATTAACTGTATCTATCTGTGTCGTCTCTAGGTCGAATTTTGTGGTAATTGCTATAAGGGTTCAGAAGGTTGTACTAGCTAATATAGTAGCTCTTGTAGGTAGGTCTCCTAGGGCCTATTAATTTCCGTATACTACTAAGCGTGCCTTGCATTTCTAGAGAAATCCATGCTTGTTCGTCTTGTAGACGAACACCTATATTAAGCTAAGGATCTGCTATCCCTTTATATACTTCTTTTCTGTTTCTTAAAACGACCTTATTTGATAATAAGATTGGAGATAGGCTTGTTAAGCCTCTTAGAACTAATCTTAAAGAGAATGCGTATTAAGGTCCCAGATTAACTAAGGTGGCGGAGGTAGGTTCTTCCTATATAATTTAATATCGCGTATTCTGCCTAATTTTAGCTTGCTATTATTAAGTCGACTATTAAGGTTAAACTTCCTTCCTGCTAAGAAGGCGCTGTGATAGGCTAACGTAATCCTTTTAGCAATAAAGTCTTTAAACCTATTATCGCTGGCTTCCTTAAACAAGTTTTTAACTAAGTTATTGGACACCCTCTAAGTATTAAACGCATCTTCTGCTTAATAAGCGACGTCCTAATTAGTACCTTATATACCTAACTTCGTAGGATACTCGACGTGAAAGATATATAGAGATTCTTCGTCTTCTTCTATTAGAGGTGGTGTATAGTACGCATCTTTAAGAGCTCTTATAGGCTCGAGATCTGCTAACTTATTAAAGGTTTAAACTGGCTCATCGACGTTATCGTCGTCTTTCTCTTAAATTGATGGTTTAAATATTTCTTTATTATCTTCTAGAAGGACCTTATTCTTGGTTAGGGTATTAGGGAGTTAAATCTTCTTAATTAGCGTGTCTAATTCAGCGTATAGGTCCTTTGAGATATCCGTTTACTTGCTATTAAAGAACGTCTTTTTATTAAAGATAACGTCCCTAGTAGAGATAATAATACCTTTATATAGGATCCAGATCCTGTAGATATTGGTAGAGTTATAGCCAACGAGGTAGCTAATATGGGCTCGCGGATCTAGCTTGCTTAGCCTTTTCTTCTTTAGTTAAGCATCTATCGTTATCGCGTACGCCCTACAGCCGTAGGCTTTTAGGTGTGCTAGTTACGGCTTTCTTAACCTATTAGCTAGGAAGGTATAGAACCTCTTATATAGCGATTTCTAATTATTGCTTTCCCGTGGCGTTCGATCTTAAAGGTAGACTATATAGTTAACTATCTCGTTCCATAGGTTGTATGGTAGATTAGCAGCAATTCTTATTACTTATGCTCTCTTAATAATTACACCCCCTAAGCGTTTGGCGGTACCGTTCTGAGCTTAAGTATATAGCGCTAAAGGCTCGAATATAATCCCTTGCGTTTGTAGCTATTTAAGGGTTCTCCTTCTCCCTAGCTTGTTATCTAATCTAATAGTATTAACTTTGAGATTATACCTTAGACGAATCTATTGGATGAAATCTTTAAGCACTTATAGTGTCTCCTTCTCCTCGCCATGCGTTATTATAAAATACGGGAAGGATCTTCCTAAGAAGGTATTATGGATAAGCATAACTTGTACAAATCCAACATGCGCTTCCTTAAGGTTAGTCCAGTTAATATAGAGGTTAAGATAGGGTTTATTGATTTTCTATTCTAAGAACCTTCTTGAGACCTAACGCTTGATTTTGGCGAGACTGCAGTGTTAATATTCCGTTATCTTAGGGCCTTAAAGCTTGACTCCTAGGGCGTTAAGACCTAGATAATAAAGGCTTATAGGTCCTGGATAACCTAGACGCAGATGCTATAGATACGCATTACCTTTTGAATTTGGATGAGCGTCTCTTGACAATACTCTGCGCTTCCATTAGCGGCGTAGCAGTTGGCTTGTATTAAATGCTAATAAACTTCCTGGTTGGACATATTTAATAGTCTATTATCCGTAACGTTCTTCTATTTAATATAGAATTGTGTCGTCCTTCTAAACTAGCAGATTATTGTCTCCTTTGTTATCCTAGTAGAACCCTTGTTTTTAAAGTAAACGGAACGACACTAGATTCGTATTAAAGTCCGTATAAAAGGCAATGTCCTTAAGACGTAGGATTCCCTTGCTCTTGTCTGGTTTTGTGACCTAGATAGTGACATCGCTGTAACCTAGTATAGGCACTTCTGAGCTGCTGGCGATGATATATTTATATCTTAGAGCTTTCCTAAAATTATAAAAATAAGAGAGGTTATTAAAGATATAGAGAGTGGTTCCTAAGTTAAGAATAGTTAATAGCTTTAATAGATGGAGTTAACCGGTATAATACAATTCTAGGAATATTGCATTGGCTTTTCCCTTAATTTTAACTGTCTCCTATTATTATTAAGCTTTATTAACCTTTAATTCCTTAAGCTTAAGTTGTTCCACTTGGGCAGCTAGATCCTTGTCTTGCTCTACCTTTATAAGCACCCTTTTTATACGTATATCTACGGCTTTAAATCCCTTAGGCCTTTTGCTCTTAAATAAATACTAATAGTTAGGAAGGGTATGTCCCCTTATATTATATGCTAGGCATTTAAGGTTCTTTAACCTTTTGGAAGATATCTCTTTAGTTAAATTTATACCTGCCCTTTTTTAGCTGCGAGATAAGTTGTTCCCTTTTCCTTTTTAAACTTTAGCAGCAATAGAGATACCCTCTTTGGGCTCTCCTACGAAGTCTACATTAAATGCACTCCCTCTCGCCATCGTAGGTACGGCTTTAGAAAGGTTTTAGAATGCTTCTTATAGCTCTATTGCTACTTTATAGTATTCTAATAAGGGAGCCTTTTTAGTATCATTTACCTGCTTTATGTACAGAACAAAATAGGTTTCGCTTATAGGTCATATTGCATTTGCAAGGTCTATTAGCCAGATCCTATTAGTTATTTATAAAAGATTATACTTCTCTGCCATCTTTATTGTATACTCCTATTAGTTAAGCCACTGGGTGACCTTTGTCTGCTTAAGCCCCTTAAGTGACTTTATATACTGCAGCTGTACCTTTCTTATTATAAAGTTCTTTAAGGGCTTAGTGTCTTCTTTCAAACGAATTAGCTATTCTTTAACTATAAGGAAAAGGTTAAGTAGTAGCTTCTTCTAAATTAATACTATAGATGTAATCTAGGTGCGTATCTATTATAGATGCTCTTCCTATTTTAGGAAGTACTTTATATCCTAGTTATAGTATCGTCTGCTATTTTTATACGCTTTCTGTTGATTCGTCAAGAGCTGTGCATATAAGGTTGCATTTTTATTAAAATTAGTGACTTCTAGATAGGCTGGTTCTTGTAGTAAAGCTCGTTAAGGTGCTATATTATTTGGGTTAACGTAGGCCCAAATTCGTTTATCTATAAGGGCTTATAGTTGCTATAGCCATTGTTCCCAGTCTTCTGGCTTATTAAGGATAATCGTCGTCGACGAACTTGATGTTGGTGGAGTTATTTTAACTAATAGGCAAAGGAGGAATTGAGATGGTATTTTGTTATTAGGATCGTCCTTGTTGTTAGGATCGTCCTTATTATTAGAATCGTCCTTTTGACAATAAGGTAGAATTTCGTAGAATCTCGTAGAATCTCGTAGAATCTCATCCTGTGACGATTGAGGTAGGATTTCTATCAGAGTCTGCGTCTTGACAATAAGGTGTTAGAGTCTAACGATAAGGTGTTAGAGTCTAACAATAAGGTAGAATTTCTTTAAATGATTAAGTAATAGCTGAATAGCTTCTTGAGTCGGCGGACCGGGCTTATAACTGTCACGAAGTGCATATAGAGGGGTTTATTGATAAAATGGGTTGATGGATTGATGATCTTATATTGTGTCTTTTTGACCTTAATCTGACGTGTCTTTAGTGACGTGTCTTTGTGCACATAACTCGTGCACGTGACCCACGCCTTTAGAGAATATAGATTATCTGACAACTAGCCTATATCGTGTTTTTTTAACACGCAGCCTGTGCGCAACCTACCAGTAATCTGCGCATTTGGCAACCATAATTATATTTACCTCTTTTATACTAATAACATATTTTAAATAAATAAAAGCTACTTTAAAGCTATTTATAAGGCTAGCAAAATAAATATTATTATTTTAGATAATTTAATATAATATAGCGATGGTTCTCTTCTACCTATCTACCTATTAACTTACCTACCTGCCTACATCGCCTACCTGTCTGCATTGCCTACCTGTCTGCATTGCCTACCTGTCTGCATTGCCTACCTGTCTGCATCGCCTACCTGTCTGCATCGCCTACCTGTTTGCATCTGCCTACCTGTCTATATCTGCCTACCCGTTAGCATCTGCCTACCTGTCTGCATCTGCTTGCCTGTCTGCATCTGCTTACCTGTCTGTATCTGCCTACCCGTTAGCATCTCCCTATTTGTGCCTACCTGTCTGCATCTGCTTGCCTGTCTGCATCTGCTTACCTGTCTGTATCTGCCTACCCGTCAGCATCTCCCTATTTGTGCCTACCTGTCTGTGCTACCTTGATTCGATCAATCGATCGAATCGTTTATAGTGCTCGCTGGCTAGTCGTTGTCGTCTGGCTCTAGCGACGGTCGTCTGGTTCTAGCGACGGTCGTCTAGCTCTGGCGACAGTCGTCTAGTTCTGGCGACGGTCATCTGGTTCTGGTAACGGTCGTCTGGTTCTGGCGACGGTCGTCTGGTTCTAGCGACGG
>Ga0307507_10001380_pt1 | contig 54486 bp, 44 predicted proteins | sample 7_EM_MG_FD_207223 | JGI IMG/M metagenome (GOLD analysis project Ga0307507, IMG submission 207223) | Populus trichocarpa ectomycorrhiza microbial communities from riparian zone in the Pacific Northwest, United States - 7_EM | ecosystem: Host-associated > Plants > Roots > Unclassified | place... | reverse complement strand
AGTTGCCTACGCCATATTTACCGAAGCCAATACAAAAGAAAGGCCAAACCATTTTGCGATAGACTTTATGGGCACCAGTTTACGTTATACGTTCAATACCTACAAGATAGCCAGCCAAAGCGATGAACTGCTGAAAGCCAGCGATAACCCTTTCGCCCTGGTTGTGCTTACAGCAAAGGCGGCGCTTGCAGGCAAAAACTTAAATGACAGCAATGCAAGAGATGAACTCTTACTTGAATTAAAACTTAAATTAGCAAAGTTGTTATTAACCAGAAAAATATCAAAGAGCAAAATAAGGGTGCTTATGAATTTTTTGAAGTATTATATACGCTTTGAAAATCCGGATATAAATACTAAATTTGAACAAGGGATAGAAATTTTAACAGAAAGGAGCAACACCATGGGTATCGAAGAACTTTTATTGGACCGGGCCGAAAAAAAAGGCGAAAAAAAAGGTGAAAAAAAGGGCGAAAAAAAAGGTGAAAAAGCAAAAGCTGTTGCTATTGCCCGTGAAATGAAAAAAGATGGCATGCCTGTTGCTCAGATCGAAAAATTCACCGGGCTTTCGGCTGAGGAAATAGAAAAATTATAAGCAAGCCACTGTAAACACTAAAAAGGCCGTTATTTATGTTATGCTGATTAATCATAATTGGCTTAAATTGATCGGTTTAAATTAAAATTGCCCGCACTATCCGTTATGGAACCAAAACGGTGAGACTTTGTAATAAAATTTATACAGAAAAAATCCAAATTGTTTAATTAATGGTGTGGTTTTTGTAACTATTGGTAAATACAAAACCAGTAAATGCTAACGCACTTAAACTATCTGTCAAAACACGTTTTAGGGCTTCATGCTGTTGGCGAAATTACAAATGCTGACTACGAAAAAGCATTGGAACCATTGCTTGACGAACATATAAAACAAAATGGGAAAATCAATTTCCTGCTGGTATTGGAAACCGATATCGAGGATTTTGATGCCGGCGCCTGGTGCGGCAATATAGGTATTGGTTTTAAATACTTTACCAAATGGTGTAAATTCGCTATAGTTACTGATAGAGAAGGAATAAGGGAATTTAGCCATCTTTTTAAATATATATTGCCGGGCAAATACAAGGGCTATACCTTAGAAGATCTGAACGAAGCCGTAAAATGGATAGCAGAAAAATAAGGCCCTTAGTATGGGGTAATTTATGGTGTACCAATAAAGACCCTTGCTAAAAGGTTAGCGTGCCATCGTCATCAATAAAACATTTTATGAGTATCCGGCAACTTATTGGTTCGCCATTTAGTGTAGCGGGGGTAAACACTTTGTCTTCTTCGTTCAAAACGTTAACGTTTATGTTAAAAGTTTTTGAAAAATTGCCGCTGTAAATGGTCACTTTAAAATAGGCCAGCCTGCCGCCAGGGCTCACCAGTAACTCAACAACGCCAATGGATGCTTCCCTGCTTATATCCATGAGGGCTTGTGGCAGCCTGAACAGTTTTAAATAGGGGAGATAGCCATAGTACCGCCCGCCTATTTTAATTGGTTTGGTGGTACGGTCGGTATCGGCCAGCTGTTTATCAACAAAGTACCTCAGGTTTGATGTGGTATCTTCGGGCGCCTCATATAACAATTCTTTTTTGGTATAGTCGTAGTTTTGCAGTAAACGGCCATTAGGGGCATAAAAATGCCAGGTGCCTATTTTTATATCGTTATCAAAACGGCCATTGGCCAGGGCATAGGTTTTATCATAAATCATCTGGTACAGGCCTTGCCTGGTACTTTTATCACTTTTTAAAACAGTTAGCTTCTCGGCAATGTGTGCGTTTATTTTATGGCTGCGCTCAACCGTTTCCTGGGCAAGGGCCGCATTTATAAAAAACAGGTAAATAATCAGCAGGGTTATGTTTCTCAAAGTTGTTGTGGATTTGCGGTAAATATAAAACGCGGATGCATCAATATCAAATAGTTGGTTTGATATCCTGGTTTTGTTTTTAGCCGTTTTGCCAAATAAGATACAACGAATATTAGCTATTGTATTGCAGATATTAGCCATCGTAATAGTTTTGTTGCATTAATAGCATGGGATGCTTAAACTTGTAGCCGTAAACCATATTTCATGACAGCGCTAACTGATCAATCCGATTACAAAACGGTGCGTTTTTCTGAGACTACAATAACCGAGTTGATGATCCCTTCTTATTCAAATTTCGGCGGAAAGATCCATGGGGGGATTTTGTTGTCGCTGATGGATAAGGTGGCTTATGTTTGCGCCGCCAAACATGCCGGTAATTATTGTGTTACGGCATCTATTGATACCGTTGATTTTTTACAGCCTGTTGAGGTGGGCGAACTGGTATCATTAATGGCATCGGTTAATTATGTAGGCAATACATCGCTGGTAGTTGGTATCAGGGTAGTGTCTGAAAACATAAAAAACAACTCGGTAAAGCATACCAATACCAGTTATTTTACCATGGTGTCAAAAGACGAGCATAACAAACCGGCTAAAGTGCCCGGTTTAATTTTGGAACACCGCGAACATGTAAGGCGCTTTATTGAAGCCCGGCGCCGTAAAGAAATTAAGCAAAGCTATATGAAGGAGGTAGAGCAGATAAAAATGCCTGATAACTATGAGCATTGTATTGAGCTTTTAAAAGGCGAAAAGTGCTTGGTTGCAGGTTAAATGCCCTTAATATTACCGGCTAAATAAAATTAGGATTAGTTTGCCAAAAATGTTTGGCATAACGTTGCAGATAAGAATTCAATCCCCTACTAATAAATGAGGCGAACTATTGGCCAGGTGCTGTTATTATTGCTAATGCATAGCATGTGCTATGCCCAAAAAGATGCGCCGATTGTTGCTGTTGCCAATATAGCAGCTATCAAAATAACGGTCGACAGCCTCAACAAAACCGCAGGAGAACGCTATATGGGTGCCCCTGATAAAGTGCGCGAAATGGCCGGCAAAGCATTGCTGCTTTCCGAAAAAATAAAATACAATACAGGAATAGGCTTAGCCTACGTAAATCTTGGCCATGTATATTGGTCGCAATCCTATTATCCTATCAGTTTATTTTATCTTAACTCGGCATTGCCGTATTTGCCGAAGGATAACGCTACTTTGCTGGCCGAGTGTTACAGCGCGATAGGCCGTACCTATCTGGAACTTAAAAACTATCAGCAGGCAATCAATAGCCTAAACCAGTCTGCAAAATATGCCGGATACGATACCAAAATGCTGGGAGAGTTTTACACCGAGAAGTCGCTGGTATATATCAGGATGTGCGATTATACCCAGGGCATGGCTGCAAGTTTGCAGGCGTTAAAACTTTGCCGGGCCATTGGCGACGACAATAACACTAATATTATCTATACGCGATTGAGTTCGATACAGCGCCTTCAAAAACAGTTTCAAAAATCTATAGCTTATGATGATACGGCGTATTACATGAGCTTTAAAACCAATAACCGGCGGTTGCGCGCTAAAACCCTTATTGAATATGCCGATAACTATAATGGCCTTAAGCAGTTTGATAAAGCGATTGGTTATGCCACAAGGGGCGCCGCGCTTGCCGATAGCATTGGTTTGATGAGCGGGATTTCGGATGCCTACAGGACTATCATGTTTAGCTTTGAGCAAAAGAATGACCTGGCCAACGCGTTGCTGTTCCAAAAAAAATATAATGCCGCACTTGATTCGCTCAACGAATCTGACAGGAGGCGTAACACCGAGCTGATCCAGAATTATTTTGCTTTAAACGACAGGCTTAAAGAGATTGCTGTAATTGAACAACGGGCTAAAGAAGATAAGGATAAGATCCATTTTCAAAATGCAATTATTATCACGCTGATCATATCGCTGTTGGCTGTACTAATGGCTTTGTACATTACCTATTATAATTTTAAGCAAAAGAAGTTGTTAAGTAATAAGTTAAGCAGGCAGCATGAAGCTCTGCTGGTGCAAAAAAGCCTGATTGAAGAGCAATCGGCTAATCTTGCGGTAGTAAATAAGCTCAAGGATAAGTTATTGGCTGTAATTGGGCACGATTTGCGCACCCCTTTTGCAAACCTGCGTAGTATCATGGGCTTATTTGAAGATAATAACCTAAACCTTGAAGATATGCACGGCCTGATGAAAAAAATGGAACCAGTAATAAAAGGTGCCGAGCTTACTTTATCAAATTTGCTGGAATGGGCCGGCAGCCAGATCAGGGGAATAAATTTAACGCCATCGGTTATCGATATAAACCTGGTGGGCGAAGAGATGGCGCAAATTTACAGTTACCAGCTACAGCAAAAAAATATCAGGTTTCAAAATATCGCTATTACCGGTCATATAGTAAAGGCCGATGAAAAGCATATCAAGGTGATTTTAGGAAACCTCATTAGCAACGCTATAAAGTTTACCGATGATAATGGTATAGTAACCCTAAGCAGCTACGTTGCCGATAAAGAACTTGTGGTTAATGTTAACGATACAGGCAAAGGTATTGCACAGGATCAGTTGGTTAAGCTGTTTAATCTTAATTCGCACTTTACCCAAAATGGTACAATGGGCGAGGTTGGCACGGGTATCGGCTTGTTTTTATGTAAAGAACTGGTGGAGTTTAATAGCGGCCGGCTATGGGTTAAATCAGAAGTAGCCAAGGGGAGCACTTTCAGTTTTAGCTTACCACTTGCCGGCTAAGCAAAAATTATTCCTTTTTATGTTAACAAATCATAAAGCTTTTACGTAGAAAAGGGTACTAGTTAAAAAAAGTTTCTGATGTGTATATTACTGGATAAGTAATTTAATTATTTTGAAAACGTTTTAACTATATGTATTGATTTAGTAAAACCAATTATATTTTCTAAAATAACGATGTGGTGAATTTTTTACTATATTGTGACACTATTTATTACTCCTAACATTTTTTATATCCCTGTTAATTTAATGGCTTTTTTAAACACAGTGCTCGAACCACCCTCGTACGGATGGACGGATGAGGATGGTAACCTTGCAAAACCCACCAATGCAACAATTTTAAAAGAATTTTTTTCGAGACTGAATATTTTCCGGGATAAGAAAAACTGGCTTTCATTTTTAAGCTGGTTTTTAGTGCTCGCATTAACACCTTTCCTGTTTTTATTCGTATTCAAATATTTCAGTATCGTAGGTTTGATAGTCGCTTTTGTTTACAGCATGATCATCATGGGTACGCATGGCACTATATGGCACCACAGGTATTGTACACACAATGCTTACACTTTCAGCAATAAATTCTGGCGCTTTTTTACGCAAAACCTTACGCTTAAAATTATTCCCGAAGAGATTTACGCGGTATCACACCACGTTCATCATGCGCTGTCAGATCAGCCCGGCGACCCTTATAACGCGCAGGGCGGCTTCATGTACTGCTTTTTGGCCGATGTAAACCACCAGCCCGTTGCACGGAACATGACCGAGGCTTGCTACAAAAAATGTGTTAACTTAATGAAACATGTTGGCGTAACTCCCAATACCTATAAACAATATCAAAAATGGGGTACTATAGCCAACCCGTACCGTACCGTTGTTGGCATTATCCTTAACTGGGGCTTCTGGTTTACCGCATTTTACCTGATGGGCGGGCTGCCTTTGGCTTGCGCCATCTTCGGCTCGGCCGGATTTTGGGCAGTAGGCGTGCGTACCTTTAATTATGAGGGCCATGGTAAGGGGCAGGACAAACGCCGCGATGGCACCGATTATAACCGCGAGGATATGTCAATAAACCAGCTATGGCCGGGCTATGTTGCCGGGGAGTGGCACAACAACCATCACCTTTATCCTAAAAGCGCCCGTTCTGGTTTTAAGCCACATCAGTTTGATCTGGCCTGGTGTTATATCAAATTCATGAGTATGATAGGCGCCGTGAGCTCATACCGCGATTCGAAAAAAGAATTTTTACTTACCTATTGCAATAAAGTACAGGTGCCGGTTACAAAACTGGCTGTAAAATATGCCGAAGTTAAACCTGTACTATTGCGGGCGAAATAAAGGCCTTGCGTCGACTTCTAAAATGGAAGAACTCTGGCATTTAGGCTGTCTGTTTATAATACCATCATAATTTTTAAAGCGCCGTTGCTGTTTTAGCGATGGCGTTTTGCGTTTACCTCTCTTTTTTTTCGCAGTGAGCCTGGGGTAAGGCTATTTATGTTAAAATAGTTACACTTTTTTTACGATTGTAATTTATATATTAGCAAGGCCAATTAGTAGTGTAACTCAAACACCATGTCAATGTCAGCAAAGATTTTTTGTTTCATCGCTTGCTCGTTATGTCTTGTTCTTGTTAACACTAAAGTAAAGGCGCAAAGCCTGGGGATATTTGATAATCAAACAGATGTAGGTACCGTCAAACGTCCTGGCAGCGGGCAATACGATGCCAAAACACAACAGTATGAGCTTAGCGGGTCGGGCCAAAACATTTGGGCCACGCGTGATGATTTTCATTTTGTGTGGAAACGCATGAAAGGCGATTTTATATTGCGCACCAACGCCGCTTTTATTGGTAAAGGTGCCGAACTGCACCGTAAGGTTGGCCTGATGGTACGCAGTACCTTAGATAGTAATTCAAAACACATTAACACAGTTGTTCATGGCGATGGCCTCACTTCGCTGCAATACCGCAAAACTGTTAGCGGTATTACTGAAGAAAAGAAGGCAGGCATCGCTGCGGCGGATGTTATCCAGTTAGAGCGTAAGGGCAACACCTACACCATGTCGGTAGCCCGCAAAGGCGACTTGTTTGTTACCGAAGAAGTAAGCGATCTCGATCTGGGCGACGAAGTTTACGTGGGGATTTTTATTTGCTCGCATAATGCAGATGTAACCGAAAAGGCAATTTTCAATAATGTACGTATTATAGTTCCCGCGCCTGTAACATTGGTGCCTTACAAACAATACCTGGGCAGTAGTATCGAATTACTTGACTTAGAGACTCAAAACAGCACCATCGTTTACCAGTCGCCGTGTTCATTGCAGGCGCCAAACTGGATGAAGGATGGCAAATCATTAATCTACAACAGTGACGGTTCGCTGTTTAAGTTTGATCTTAAAACCAGTAAACCGGTACAACTCAATACAGCGCCGGCAAAAAACAACAATAACGATCATATACTTTCTTTTGATGGCAAAATGCTGGTTATCAGCAGTGGCGATGGCGGCCCTTCTATAGGGTACACCGTGCCGGTTACAGGAGGCCAGGCAAAAAGGATTACGGCACCTGGAGTTGGCGCAAGCTATATGCATGGCTGGTCGCCGGATGGTAAATACGTCGTGTTTTGCGGTCAAAGAAATAAGGAGTTCGATGTATACCGTATCCCATCAGCAGGAGGTACCGAAGAAAGGCTGACCAACACGCCCGGCTTGGACGACGGCCCCGAGTACACGCCCAACGGAAAATACATTTATTTTAACTCTGTACGCAGCGGGCTGATGCAGATTTGGCGTATGAAAGCCGATGGTACCGAACAAACGCAAATAACTAATGATGATTATAATAACTGGTTCCCGCATATATCGCCCGACGGCAAATGGATTGTATATATCACATTCTTTAAAAACGAAGTGGCTCCAGACGATCATCCTTTTTACAAGCACGTATTTTTAAGGTTGATGCCGATAGAAGGCGGGCCATCAAAAGTAATTGCTTATTTATATGGAGGGCAGGGTACTATCAATACCCCGTCGTGGGCGCCGGATAGTAAACATCTTGCTTTTGTAAGTAATTCAGATTTATTGTTCCCGGTATTCCCGGTAGGAAAGTAAAGCCTTATATTAGGTTCGGGGTTCGGGTTGCCGGGGTTGTGTTATAAACTAACTACCGGACCCGCGTAACCCGACCCTCGAACCACTAAAAAACTTAAATTATGACTACACGCAGATCATTTTTAAAAACAGGCGCCCTGGCCGTTGCCGGTGCCGCCCTTTTGCCCGATAGTTTATTTGCCTCTCCCAAAAAACTCGAAAGGGTGGGGGTTCAGCTTTACAGTGTACGCGATGCCATGAAGCTTGATCCCAAGGGGACGTTGAAGAAAATTGCCGATGCTGGTTTTCATCATGTAGAACATGCCAATTACATCGACAGAAAGTTTTATGGCTTTCCGGCAAAGGAATTTAAAAAGATCCTGGAAGATCTTGCGCTCAAAATGCCAAGCGGCCATACCGTGATGACGGCGCAACACTGGGACGACTCAAAAAAAGATTTTACCGATGCCTGGAAATATACGGTAGAAGACGCAGCAATCATGGGGCAAAAATTTGTAATAAGCCCATGGCTTGATGAAAAAGTGCGTACAGATATGGATGCCCTGAAACGCGCCATGGAGCAGTTTAATAAATGCGGCGAGTTGTGCCAAAAATCATCGATGAAATTTGGCTATCATAACCATCATTTCGAAATCAGCACCAAAATAGGTGATATCACGCTGTATGACTACATTATTCAAAACACCGATGCCGCGTTGGTAGCGCAGCAAATAGATATCGGTAATATGTTGACTACGGGTGGCCACGCGCTTGATTTTATTAATAAATACCCCGGCAGGTTTGAGTCGATGCACGTTAAAGATGAAATAAAGGTTGCCCCCCATGATGGTGACGATACCGAAAGCTGCATTTTGGGCCAGGGCATTATGCCGGTGAAAGAGATTGTAAAGGCAGGCAGTAAAAAAGGTGGCACTTCGCTTTTTATTATTGAGCAGGAGGCATATCAGGGTAAAGATCCGGTGGAGAGTGTAAAAATTGATTTACAAATCATGAAAAAATGGGGTTATTGATAACATAAGGGTAACTTACACCACCAACGGATTTAGTTTTAAGGCGGTTAGTTTTAAAAGCTAAAATTACTAAGTTTGAAAATCGTTTATAAACAAGTACACAGATAAGTTTAATGGCCTGCCCCCCTGCTGGTGAATAAATTGAAACTGCTAAAACAATTTACTTAATATGCACAGGCGTACTGTAATAAAGAATTTGGCTTTGATAATAGGCGGGGCGGCAATACTTCCGGCATGCCACCTAATAGGGGGGAAGGCGTCTGTAACTCTTAAAAATATTGCTATCTGCGCCGATCAGGAAAAACTGGTGGGTGATATTTCTGAAACGATCATTCCAAAAACAAATACACCGGGCGCTAAGGAGTTGAATCTGCATTTATTCGTATTCAAAATGCTGGATGATTGCTACAAAAAAGAAGACCAGCAGGCATTCATCACCGGAATGGGACAGTTTGCCGGTATTGTTAAAAACAAATACGATAAATCTTTTTCGGACTTAAGCCGAAAGCAGCGTGAGGAAATGCTATTGCGCATTGAAAACGACAAAGACGAAAAAAGTACCCTAAATCCGAAAGATCTCAAAACTTTTTACGGGATCATAAAAAATCAAACCGTAAAAGGTTATATAACGTCTAAATATTTTATGACCAAACAAGTAGTGTATGAACTTGTACCTGGCCGGTATAATGCCCGGTTCCCATACAAACAAAAGCAATCTGCATAAATAATGGCTAATTTAAATATAGATAACGTTAAAGACAGAACATTTGATGCGATAGTGATTGGCTCGGGGATGAGCGGCGGCTGGGCTGCTAAAGAACTTACAGACAAAGGCCTTAAAACGCTGATATTAGAACGTGGCCGCGATGTAAAGCACAATAAGGATTACCCCACTACCAATATGTACCCCTGGGAGTTTGAGCACCACGGCGAACTGCCAATGGCTGTAAAAGAAGCCAACCCTATAGTAAACCGCTGTTATGCTTTTGGCGAGGATGCGGCTCACTTTTTTGTAAAAGATAATGACCATCCTTATGTACAGGAAAAACCGTTTGATTGGATTCGTGGTTACCAGGTAGGCGGTAAATCGCTGCTTTGGGCCCGGCAAACCCAGCGCTGGAGCGAATTTGATTTTGAAGGCCCTGCCCGTGATGGTTTTGCTATAGATTGGCCTATCCGGTACAAGGATATTGCGCCATGGTACAGTTATGTAGAGAAATTTGCAGGCATATCTGGCAACAGGGATGGCATTCCCGAGTTGCCAGATGGCGAATTTTTACCGGCCTTCCCCTTAAATGCTGTCGAAACCTATTTTAGTAACCATGTAAAAAGTAAATACAGTAACCGGCATGTGATTAGCGCACGTTGTGCGCATTTGTCCAAACCCAACCAAATCCATTTAGATCAGGGCCGGGTGCAATGCCAGGAGCGTGTTTTGTGCCAGCGCGGATGCCCGTTTGGCGGTTACTTTAGCGCAAATGCTTCTACTATTCCTTGGGCTTTAAAATCAGGCCACGCCACTTTGCGCCCCTTTTCGGTTGTGCAAGAGATTATCTACGACGAAAAGAAAGGCAAGGCAAGTGGCGTTCGCGTTATCGACACCAATACAAAAGAAGCGATTGAATATTACGCCGATATCATATTTGTAAATGCGGCTGCTTTAAATACTAACCTGGTGTTGTTAAACTCCACTTCGCATCGTTTCCCCAACGGCCTGGGTAATGATAGTGGTGTGTTAGGTAAATACGTTGCCTTCCACAATTATTCGGCACATATAGGAGCCGAGTATGACGGCGAAAAGGAATGGACAACTGATGGCCGTAACCCTGCAGGTGGTGGCTATATTCCCCGCTTCCGCAACGTTTACAAACAGGAGACCGACTTTTTGCGCGGCTATGCTTCTGGTTTTAGCGCGTACCGATACCAGCAGCGCTCCTGGGATGGTATTGGTGCCAGCCTAAAAGATAGCCTCGTTAAAGATGACCTGAGCGGCTGGAAAGTGGGATCGCATATGATGGGCGAAACTATACCAAAAGAAAGCAATTATGTAGCCCTTGATAAAACATTAAAAGACCAATGGGGGATACCACAACTGAAAATATCGGTAGGGTATGATGATAACGACGAGAAGATGAAGAAGGACTACGTAGAGCAGTTGACAGAAATGTTTACCTCGGCAGGTTTTACCAACATAAAAGCCAGTACCGATAATCGTGCGCCAGGGCTTGATATTCATGAAATGGGCGGCGTCCGGATGGGTAATGACCCTAAAACATCGGTGCTTAATAAATGGAACCAGATGCATGCGGTAAAAAATGTATTTGTAACCGATGGCGCCTGCATGACCTCAACCTCATGCCAAAACCCATCCCTTACCTACATGGCCTTTACCGCACGGGCGGCCGATTATGCGGTGAGTGAAATGAAAAAGGGGAATATATAGTGGTGAGTAGTGAGTGGTGAGTAGTGAATAGTGAGTGGTGAGTAGTAGTGAATAGAGGGTAGTAAGTAGTAAGTAGTGAGTGGTGAGTGGTGAATAGAGGGTAGTTTAATTATAGAGAGTCAACTATTCACCACGCACTATTCACCAATACATTGTGTAAAAAAAACACAATGTAATATTTGTAAAATAATTTTTATTCATACATTTAAACGGAATAACCAACTAATAAACAAAATTTAATAACCTAATATAATTGTATGTCTGCAAATACTTATGACGCTATTGTCATCGGCTCGGGGATATCTGGTGGGTGGGCCGCCAAGGAACTGACACAAAAGGGTTTAAAAACCATTATGCTTGAACGCGGCCGCGATATCAAGCATATAAAGGATTATGTGAACGCTAATAAAGACCCATGGGAGTTTACCCACAGGGGCGGCCGTACACAAAAAATGATTGACGATTATCCGGTTTTAAAACGCGATTATCCCCTGAATGAAGTCAATCTTGATTATTGGGCCAGCGATAAAGATAGCCCTTATACAGAAACAAAAAGATTCGATTGGTTTCGTGGTTACCATGTAGGCGGCCGTTCGTTAATGTGGGGCAGGCAATCATACCGCTGGGCCGATGTTGATTTTGAAGCCAATTTGAAAGATGGTATCGCGGTTGACTGGCCTATCCGCTACAAGGATATAGCGCCATGGTATAGCTATGCCGAGCAATTTGCAGGCATATCTGGTAACAAAGATGGTCTTGCTATTCTTCCTGATGGCGATTTTATGCCGCCAATGGAACTGAATGTGGTTGAAAAGGATGTTGCCAAAAGATTAAAAGATCATTATAAAGAAGCCCGTGATATGATCATTGGCCGTACTGCCAACATTACCGTGCCGCATAATGCCCGTACCAACTGCCAGTACCGTAATAAATGCTGGTTGGGTTGTCCGTTTGGCGCTTACTTTAGCACACAATCGGCTACATTGCCGGCAGCTATGGCTACAGGTAATCTAACGGTAAGGCCATGGTCTATCGTTACAAAGATTTTGTACGATAAAGATACCAAAAAAGCCAAAGGCGTTGAGGTGCTGGATGCCGAAACCAACCAAACCTATGAATATTTTGCAAAAATTGTTTTTGTAAACGCGTCAACAATCAACTCAGCCTGGATTTTGATGAATTCGGCAACTGATGTTTGGGATGGCGGTTTGGGCAGCAGCAGCGGCGAACTTGGCCACAACCTGATGGATCATCACCTGGGTGTTAGTGCATCTGGCAAGTACGAAGGCTTTGAAGATAAATATTACTTCGGCCGCCGCGCAAACGGGTTTTACATCCCTCGTTTTGCCAATCTTGGCGGCGATAAACGCGATTTTATTCGCGGTTTTGGTTACCAGGGCAGCGCCAGCCGCGAAGGCTGGAGCAGGGATATTGCCGAAATGAACATTGGCAGCGCTTATAAAGATGCACTTACCGAACCGGGATCATGGCAGGTAGGTATGGGAGGCTTTGGCGAAACGCTTCCATATCATGAAAATAAGGTCACCATTGATAAAACCAAAAAAGATAAGTGGGGATTAAACGTGGTTGCCATTGATGCCGAACTGAAAGATAACGAGAAAAAAATGCGTATTGCCATGGCAACTGAAGGCAAGGCAATGTTAGAAGCAGCAGGTGTTAAAGATGTGCAAACACATGACACCAATCCGTTCCTGGGGCGTGGTATTCACGAAATGGGTACAGCACGCATGGGCCGCGATCCTAAAACATCCGTACTTAACCAGTGGAACCAGGTTTGGGATGCCAAAAACGTATTTGTTACCGATGGCTCTTGTATGACATCTGCCGCATGCCAAAACCCATCACTTACCTATATGGCGCTAACAGCCCGTGCAGCTAACTATGCGGTTGAAGCATTAAAGAAAAACGAGATCTAACAAAAACATCATAATACAATACCTATGTCTGAAGAAAAAGATAACGTTACTCCAAACCCATCGCGGCGGGATTTTATAAAAACCACTACCGTGGCTGCCGCAAGCTTCATGATCGTTCCGCGCTTTGTATTGGGCGGTAAAGGTTATATAGCGCCAAGCGACAGGCTTTTGATAGCCGGGGTTGGCGCAGGAGGTAAAGGCCAGAGCGATATTGCCAATTTTTACAAAAGCGGCAAAGCCGAAATTGCTTTCCTGTGCGATGTAGACGATAGGCGTTCGGCAAAATCAAGGGCTGCCTTTCCTAAAGCTAAATACTATAAAGACTGGCGCGAGATGTATGATAAAGAGCACAAACACTTTGATGCGGTATCAATCTCCACCCCGGATCATAACCATGCCATTATAACTTATAAGGCCATGCAAATGGGTAAGCACGTTTACGTGCAAAAACCTATGACGCATGATATCTGGGAAGCCCGTTTATTAACCGAGGCAGCAAAAAAATATAAAGTAGTAACCCAAATGGGTAACCAGGGATCATCAAATGACGGCACCCGTTTATTATCTGAATGGTACGATGCCGATTTGATTGGCGATGTACATACAGTTTATTGCTGGACAAACCGCCCCGTTTGGCCGCAAGGTATTCAATGGCCGGCAGCTAACCCTAATATCCCTAAAGAATTGGATTGGGATCTGTGGTTAGGTACCGCGCCTAAAAAAGATTACGTAGATAAGTTAGTGCCTTTTAACTGGCGCGGATGGTGGGATTACGGAACAGGCGCCCTGGGCGATATGGGCTGCCACCTTGTTGAAGCGCCTTTCCGGGTGTTAGGTATTCAGTATGCAAAAGATGTACAGGCAAGCGTTGGCAGTGTTTATGTTGATGAGTTTAAGCAAGGCCACTTTCCCGAAAGCTGCCCTCCGTCAAGCCACATCACATTAACGTTCCCTAAAACCGATAAAACAAAAGGTGATGTTACCCTGCACTGGATGGATGGCGGTATACAACCCGAAAGACCGGCAGAATTGTTACCAAGTGAAAAATTTGGCGGCGAAGAAGGTAACGGTACGTTATTTATAGGTACAAAAGGCAAAATGTATGCAAGTACTTATTCTGATGCTCCAACGTTGTTGCCAACAACGCTAACTAAGGATGCAAAGGCTCCTCAGAAATGGGCGCGTGTGCCGGGCGGTGCAAGTGGCCACAATGCACAATGGGTTGAGGGTTGTATTGCAGGCTACGGTAAAACAGAGTTAAGCTCATCTTTTGAGAAAGCTGGTCCGCTTACCGAGGCTTTGTTAATGGCAAACCTTGCAGTACGTGGTCACGAATTAGAGGGTGGCCGTGTAAAGCTGGTTTGGGATAACGAGGCTATGAAGGTTACCAACTTTGACCAGGTTAACCAATACATTAAACGCAATTACCGCGAAGGTTTTGAGCTGAAAGCTTAAGTTAATTATTGAATTATTGATTTACTGAATTATTGATTGAAGAACGGGATGAATTCGCCAATAAATAATTGCATATTCATTAATTCGATCAATTAGGAAAGTAAAAACTTAATAATTCAATAATTCAATAATTCATTAATTCAATAAATCAATAATTCGATAATTCAATAATTATAAAACAATGAATAGAAGAGACGCAATTGGCAGGGTGGGCTTGTTACTTGGAGGAGCGGTTATAGGAGCCGAGTTCTTCATTTCGGGCTGTAAATCATCTACGTCCGCATCGGGAGTAGCTGACCTGTCTAAACCAGAAATTATTGCTTTCCTTGATGAGGTTGGCGAAACCATTTTACCAGCCACAACTTCTCCTGGCGCAAAAGCAGCCGAGATTGGTAAATTTATGGGCGTAATGGTAACCGATTGCTATAAACCCGAAGATCAGAAAATATTTTTAAAAGGTATTACTGATCTTGACGAGGCCAGCAATAAAAAGTTCGGCAAAAAATTCATGGAAGCAGATGTCAAACAACGCACAGAATTGCTTACTGACCTGGATGCCGAGCAAAAGGCCTACACTAAAACTAAAAAACCTACAGATCCTAACCATTATTTCAGGATGATGAAGGAATTAACCCTGTTAGGTTTCTTTACTTCAAAACCAGGTGCAACAGAGGCTTTGCGTTATATAGCTGTACCAGGCAAATACGATGGTAATTTTCCATACAAAAAAGGAGATAAAGCCTGGGCGACCTAAGGGATTGGTTTGTGATTGATTGGGTGAGTGGTTGACAGGGATATAAATTCCTAATTCAACCACTCACTAATTCAACCCAATCAACCACTCACTAATTCAACCCAATCAACTACTCAATAAAAAATAATGAAACTAAGATTAGGAATGATTGGCGGCGGGCAAGGTGCGTTTATTGGCGCCGTGCACAGGATTGCCGCCCGCATTGATGGCGAATATGAACTGGTTTGTGGCGCTTTTAGCAGCAATGCCGAGAAATCAAAAGCAAGCGGTGTTTTGCTGGGTTTACCCGAAGACCGCGTTTACAGTTCATATACCGAACTTATTGAAAAAGAAAAACAGCTGCCCGAAGACGAACGCGTTCAGGTAATTAGCATAGTTACGCCCAACCATGTACATTTTGATCCATCTAAAGCTGCATTGGAAAATGGCTTTCATGTTGTTTTAGATAAACCAATGACATTCTCCTTGGCCGAAGCTAAAGAACTGGAAAAAGTAGTGCAATCAAGCGGCAAATTATTTTGCTTAACGCATACTTACACCGGCTATCCCATGGTAAAGGAAGCCAAGCAATTGATAAAAGCAGGCAAGCTGGGCACAATCCGTAAAGTTTATGTAGAATATCCGCAGGGATGGCTAAGCAGCTTTTTAGAAGGGGATGACAACAAACAAGCTGCATGGCGTACCGATCCGGGTAAAAGCGGGATAGCCGGTGCCATGGGCGATATTGGCACCCACGCCTTTAACTTGGCCGAATACGTAACCGGACTGCAGGTAACAAAGATATGTGCCGATATTAACATTGTTGTGCCAGGCCGCAAGCTTGACGACGATGGGGCAGCGTTACTGAAATTTAACAACGGTGCAAGCGGTGTGCTTACCGCTACCCAGATTGCTGCCGGCGAAGAAAATAACGTAAAAATTAGGGTTTACGGCGAAAAGGGCGGCCTGGAATGGCATCAAAGTGATGCTAACTCATTAACCCTGATGTATACCGATAAGCCGATGGAGGTATGGCGTACGGGAGGTGGTTATACCAGCTCATTTGCGCAACATAACACCCGCACACCTGCTGGCCACCCGGAAGGTTACCTGGAGGCTTTTGCCAACTTGTACCGTAATTTTGCCTTAACGGTGAAAGCCGGCTTGGAGGGTAGGGAAGTTACCCCCGAAGAATTGGATTATCCCGGCATCGAAGAAGGTGTGCGCGGTATGGCGTTCATCGAAAATGTGATCGCTTCGGGCAAATCAGATAAAAAGTGGACTGAGTTTACCATCTAACAAAAAACTATGAAAACCATTAAAGGACCTGCAATATTTATAGCTCAATTTATAGGCGACAACGCACCTTTCAACAGCCTGGATTCCATTTGCCAATGGGCAGCCGGCCTTGGATATAAAGGCGTGCAACTGCCAACACTTGATGCCCGTTTTATCGATCTGCAAAAAGCTGCCGAAAGCAAAACTTATGCTGATGAAGTAAAAGGTGTGGTAAACAGCCATGGTTTAGAAATTACCGAATTGTCAACCCATCTGCAAGGGCAGCTGGTTGCCGTAAACCCTGTTTATGATGAACTGTTTGACGGATTTGCTCCCGAACAATACCGCAAAAATCCGGCAGAAAGGCAAAAATGGGCCGTACAACAACTTAAATACGCTGCGCAGGCTTCAAAAAATTTAGGCTTGCAGGCATCTGTTACTTTTAGCGGCGCGCTGCTTTGGCCTATGGTATACCCATGGCCGCAACGCCCTGCCGGCATAGTAGAAACGGCTTTTGAAGAACTGGCCAAACGCTGGACACCTATCCTTGATATTTATGAGGATAATGGCATCGATTTATGTTACGAAGTACACCCTGGCGAAGACCTGCATGATGGTATAACCTTCGAAATGTTTTTGGATAAGGTGAAAGGACACAAACGTGCCAATTTATTGTATGATCCATCGCATTTTGTCTTGCAGTGCCTGGACTATTTAGAATATATCGATCTGTATCACGAACGCATCAAAATGTTCCACGTTAAGGATGCCGAGTTTAACCCTACGGGGCGGCAAGGCGTGTATGGCGGTTACCAAAATTGGGTTGACCGTGCAGGCCGTTTCCGTTCATTAGGCGATGGACAGGTTGATTTTAAAGCGATATTTAGTAAGCTAACGCAATATGATTTCCCCGGATGGGCCGTGCTGGAATGGGAATGCGCACTTAAACATCCCGAAGACGGTGCCCGCGAAGGTGCGGAGTTTATCAAAAACCACATCATCCGTGTAACCGAACGCGCGTTTGATGATTTTGCTGCATCAGGCGCCGATGATGCATTGAACAGGAAGACATTGGGAATATAAAAAAACAGTACATTTGAAATAGCCAATTAACCAATTAATTAAACTTAATATATTTAAATGCAAACCATTAACCGCACACAACTATTCAGGGCCAGTTGCTTAGCCTTATTAGTAACATCATTATCATTCGGTATTCGTGCCGGTATCATGGGCGACCTTGGTATAAACTTTCATTTAAACAAAACGCAATTAGGTTCAATAACCGCAACGGCGTTCTGGGGATTTCCACTTGCCGTGGTTATAGGAGGAATGATTGTGGATATCATAGGCATGAAACGCTTGTTGGTTATGGCATTTATTTTTCACTTATTAGGGATACTATTTACAGTATTTGCAAACGGTTTTTGGTCTCTCTTTTTCTCAACCTTGCTTGTAGGGATAGCAAATGGAACGGTTGAAGCAGCTTGTAACCCCCTGGTAACAGCTTTATATCCAGAAAATAAGACCACTAAACTTAACCATTTCCATTTGTGGTTTCCCGGTGGAATATTTATCGGAACCCTGGTTGTTTTATTATTTACAAAAATAAGCCTAAGCTGGCAGATCCAGGTTGGTGTAATGCTTATTCCGACACTGATTTACGGATTTCTGTTTTCTAAACTCGATTTTCCGGTTACCGAGCGTGTTTCGTCTGGTGTATCAATGGGAGGCATGTATAAGGCAATAATCACCCCATTATTTATCTTCATGTTTGTATGTATGTGCGGTACTGCGATAACTGAATTATACACCGAACAATGGGTGCCTGTTTTGTTGCAGAAAGTGGTGGCAAATCCAATACTTATTGTAACGGCAACTTCGGGTATTATGATTATAGGCAGAGGTTTTGCTGAACCGGTTATACGTCGCTTTGCTCCTCAGGGAGTTTTATTGATGTCGGCCACTCTCGCGGCTGTCGGTCTTTACTTACTATTTTCGTCTACGGGCAATGTGTTTTTTGCCGCGATATTATTTGGCGTAGGGGTATGTTATTTCTGGCCCACAATGCTTGGTTTTGTGTCAGAAAACGTGCCGCAGTCAGGAGCTTTGGGGCTAAATCTCATGGGAGGGGCAGGTATGTTCTCTGTTTCTGTATATACTGTATTTATGGGGAGGTACTATGATAGTATCGTAAAGGCAGCAAATGGTGATAATAGCTTTGCTGGTCAAAAAGTTTTACAGGCAACCATTATTATCCCCATTGCTTTAATTGTCGCCTTTACCGGATTGGTATTTTACATGCGCGCAAAGAAAAAAACAGCGCCGTTAAGCCAGGTAACTGTTTAACAAATCATTTTTTTAGGATAAAAATTGTATTTTTCGGCACAATTAATAAAACGAATTAAAAGCAGCATAAACCGCCCAAATTATAGGTAAAACTTAACAGGTGTTGATGCTTTATACTTAATTAAAAAACAAAATCAATGGGGGTAAAGCCCTGTTACCCAAAAAACAAATTAACTCAATGAAAAAGGCTTTTTTTATTCTTGGTATCTGCGTTGTAGTATCTGCCTGTGGTGGTAATTCGGCAAGTAAAGGCGGCAGCGATAGCACCGCAGCAGCAAATCAAACTGCCAAGGCAACTAATTCTGATGCTGATACCAATGCTACTAAAACCGGTACCGAAGGGGCAGGTGGCTCGGCAGGCTCAAGTGCCGGCGAGAAACTGTTAGCAGCCAATGACTGCGGAACTTGTCATAAAGTTGACACAAAAGTTATTGGCCCCTCCTTCCAGGATATCGCAAAAAAATACGATGCTTCTGAAGCCAACATTGATATGCTGGCCAAAAAAGTAATATCCGGAGGTAGCGGTAACTGGGGTACAATGGCCATGACCGCACATACTGCCCTTGCCGAAAATGACGCAAAAGAAATAGTAAAATATATCCTTGCTCAGAAAAAATAATCAGGGTAATTTATAAGGGCAATAAGTTTTTAAAAAAACAGGCTGATCATTTAATAACCTGGTAAGTAATTGCCGGTAACTTTTGTTCTGTTTTATAAATTATCAACGGCGCGTAACCAATTATAATCCGGGATTAATACTTCCCGGAGTAAACCGATAATCAACCATGGAATCAAATCAAAACAGGCGGTCGGCTATAAAAAATATAGTTACCGGTACCGCAGCCATTACCGCGGCCGGTATGTTATCGTCATTTAAACCCGGAGAAAAAAAAATGGTAGTTGATACTGCGTTAAAAGGTAATATTAACCACGCCGTATGCCGCTGGTGCTATGGCGACATGACGGTTGAACAACTTTGTGCCGCCGCCAAAGATATTGGTATAAAAGGTATTGACCTGGTTGGCCCGGCAGACTGGCCTACACTTCAAAAGTATGGCCTATACTCATCCATGTGTAACGGCGCCGAAATTAACCTGACCGACGGTTTTGGCGATACACAATTTCATGCCCAGCTGCATAAAAACTACAGCGAAATGATACCCAAGGTTGCTGCAGCGGGGTATAAAAACCTGATTTGTTTTAGTGGCAGCCGTCGCGGTAAAGACAATGAAACCGGTTGGAATAATTGCGTTGAAGGTTTGAAACCGTTGGTTGAACTGGCCGAAAAACACAACATTATTTTGGTAATGGAATTACTGAACAGCAAAATTGACCACAAAGATTACCAATGCGATAGGGTAGAGTGGGGTGCCGAACTGGCCAAAAGGATAGGGTCAGAACATTTTAAACTGTTGTTTGATATTTACCACATGCAGATTGATGAAGGCGATGTTATCCGCAACATCCGTCAGTATCATCCATATATCAATCACTACCATACCGGCGGTGTACCGGGCCGTAACGAGATTGACGAAACACAGGAACTTTACTATCCGGCAATAATGAAAGCTATTGTAGAAACCGGGCATAAAGGTTTTGTTGCGCAGGAATTTATTCCGAAACAAAAAGACAAAGTGGCATCGTTGCGTAAAGCAGTGCACATTTGCGATGTTTAAACCTTATGGTGTAAACACACTCCAATACTACATTAACCAAACAGAAATACATGACAACCAGAAGAACATTTTTAGCACAGGCCGGCTTACTTTCGGCTGGTGCAATGTTAGCGCCGTCTTTATTATCGGCAAAAGAGCAAAATGGTGCGGGGCTGCAATTATATAGCTTGCGCAACGAGTTACCCGCCGATGTAAAGGGTGTAATAGGCAAAGTGGCCAAAGCTGGTTACAAGGAAGTTGAAACATTTGGCTATAACAAAGAAAAAGGCTATTGGGGATTACCCAGCAAAGATTTTGGCGCGTTGCTGAAAGATAACGGATTGAGCAGCCCAAGCGGTCACTACGGTTTAGATTCGTTTTTTGGCGAAGGAAAAACCGACGATTTAAAAATGTATATGGAAGTGGCTAACACCATAGGTCAAACGTATATCATAGTGCCCTCATTAAACCATAATTTTATAAAAACGGTTGACGACTGCAAAGGTGTTGCCGAAAAAATGAATAAAGCCGCCGAGATATGCAGGGCTTCGGGTTTAAAATTGGGTTACCACAACCATAACTTTGAGTGGGCACCGGTTGGCGATACCACATTTTACGATGTAGTACTAAACAATACCGACCCCAAACTGGTTAATATGGAAATGGATTTATACTGGGTGGTACGTGCCGGCCAGGATCCTTTGGCTATTTTTGAGAGACATCCCGGTCGTTTTACTTTTGTGCATATTAAAGACAGGGATAAAACTAACGGCAATTTGAATACCGAAATAGGCACCGGCAATATTGATTTTGTGAAGATATTGGGCAAAGCAAAACAGGCGGGTATAAAACACTTTATTGTTGAGCAGGAGAATTTTACCGATATTGATCCTTATGTGGGCATTGCCAAAAGCGCCGCCTACTTAAAAAATACGCTTCACATATCATAAACCAATTACAACATGAGATATTCAATAATATTAACAACCATTTTAGCCGGAAGTTTTTTTGTGGCCAACGCACAAAATGCCAAACCCGAGGATACCGAAATTTGGGAACCAATCCCAAAAACTGTAGTACCAGGTAAAGTTTTGGGTGATGCCCCTTCGGATGCTATTATTTTGTTTGACGGTAAAAACCTTGACGAATGGGTTTCTGTAGAAGATCAATCGTCGGCCAAATGGCTGGTAAAAGGCGATGTACTTACTGTAAACAAAGCTACCGGAAACATAGAAACCAAGAAAAAATTTACTAATTACCAGCTTCACCTGGAGTGGCGCGTGCCTGCAAATATTACAGGCAGCGGCCAGGCCCGTGGCAACAGCGGCGTGTTTTTAGCATCAATTGGCAAAGGCGATGCCGGTTATGAGCTACAGGTTTTAGATTCATATAACAACAAAACCTACGTAAACGGCATGGCAGGCAGCTTGTACAAGCAGGTTATCCCGTTGGCAAACCCCGGCCGCAAGCCAGGTGAGTGGAATGTGTACGATGTTGTTTGGACAGCCCCTGTGTTTAACCAGGATGGCACACTAAAATCTGCCGCAAGGGCAACCGTTTTCTTTAACGGTGTACTTGTTGAAAACAACTTTGAACTGCTTGGCCCAACGCAATATATTGGCAAACCATCTTACGAAGGTAAAGCCCACGGTGCGGCGCCAATAAAACTACAAGCCCACGGCGATAAAAGCGAACCGCTTAGTTTCCGCAATATCTGGGTACGGGAATTGTAAGTAATTATTAAAAATATTTGAGAAGCCTGTTCCTGATTTATGGAATGGGCTTTTTTATTTGAGCAACTATAAAGCTGCTGGATATTGGAAAAATGGGGCAAATACATTAATAATATGCCCGGAAATTAAAAGTTTGAATTTATATTTACGAAATTTTAAGTATCCATGAAAATACTGTTTACCCGTACGTTTACCTTGGCTTTTAGCTTCTTGCTTCTCGCTTTTAGCTTATACGCCACTCCCAAAAGGTATTATTATGAGCTTAAAGTTTACCACTATAAAACATTGGATCAGGAAGCTAAAATTGAGCATTATTTAAAGGATGCTTATTTGCCCGCGCTGCATAGGGCTGGCATACCCAATGTTGGTGTATTTAAACCCATAAAACAAGACACGGCAGATAGGCGTATTTATGTGTATACTCCTTTTACCAGTTTAGATAAACTTACAGGTATTGACAAAAAATTACAGGGCGATACCCAATATTTTACCGATGGCGAGGAGTATATGAACGCCGATTATAAAGATGCCCCCTATACACGCATCGAAATTATGATATTGCATGCTTTTCCGGGTATGCCCGCGCCTTCTGTTCCCCTGCTTACGGGTAATAAAGCAGACAGGGTTTACGAACTCAGAAGCTATGAAAGCTCCACGGAAAAATATAACTACAATAAAGTACGCATGTTTAACGATGGTGACGAAATAGGGCTGTTTAAACGCCTTGGTTTTAACGCGGTTTTTTACTCGGAGGTAGTGTCTGGCTCGCATATGCCCAACCTGATGTACATGACTACCTTTAACAGTAAAGAAGAACGGGAAAAGCACTGGGCTGCGTTTAGCAACGATGCCTATTGGAAAAGCCTTTCGGCAAAAGCCGAGTACCAGCACAATGTGTCGAAAGCTGATATCTTTTTTCTTTTTCCAACAGATTATTCTGATTATTAGGCATTTCCCTACTTGTAGTGTTAAGTCAAAAAGCCCAATTTATTCTTTTTGACTTAGAACTTAAAACTTTCGACTAAGGACTATCCGTCATTGCATGATTAACATAACATTAGTTACCAAACGGGCGATTGTATGTTTTTGCGCCCTATTGCTACAGAAATGCTAATTACTCTGATAAAATAGTCACACAGGTTTGTGCGCTTCATCTATTTAAACTGGCATCTAATACACAAACTTTTATTGCAGATAGCCTGAGATTAATATTTAATTGAACTTTAAACCAGAATATTCCTAAAACTACTAACGCAGGCTCGATTTTTGCTATGGAAATTGCACAAGTGGAAAATTTAAAAAAAATCATGATAGCGGACGATGATCCGGGGATTGTGGATGCAGTGGAGATTATATTAGATTTTGAAGGATACAAAGTTTCGTCGGCAGTTAACGGTGCTACAATTTTGGACATGAAAACGGAATTTCCAGACTTGCTTTTGCTTGATATCTGGATGTCTGGTTCAGATGGTCGTGATATTTGCCGCGAACTTAAACAACGCTTCGATACCAAATCAATCCCGATTATCATGATTTCGGCAAGCCGTGATATCGAGCGCTCTGCCTACGAGGCCGGCGCCGATGACTTTTTGGCCAAACCCTTTGAGATTGATGATCTTTTAGGGAAAATAAAACGCCTGTTGCAGATGGAAACCCTCCCTTAATGGCATTGATACAACATTACTAAAAGCATTTAGACATTTAAAATGAAATGTTGCGAATTGTTGATGCCGAAATATCCAATGCCGTTTTGTGAGCTTTAAAACCAAATTGCAAACTCCGTTTGCTTATCGGTAACGGTTTTCAAGCTAAATTCAAAACCGTGGTTTAGGAGTATCTCTCGTGTTAAAGTAAGCCCTATGCCTTGCCCGTCTTTTTTGGTGCTGAAGAATGGCGAAAACAGGTTGGTGTTTTGTTCGGCGGAGATGCCCTTGCCGGTATCGGTAATAACAAGTTTTCGTTCTTTGGAGAAGAGTGCGAATTTTACCAGGCCTTCATCTTCAATAGCTTCAATGGCATTTTTAACAATATTTATAAGCGCTTGCTCTAATTGTTGTTCATCAGCCAAAATGCTTAAGGCTTCATCAGGCAGGTTAAATTCAAATTCAACACCTTTTCCCTTGGCTTTTGCATGCATAAGGGTGGCTACCGATCTTACAAGCTTTTGAAGTAAAACAGGCTGTTTATTGGCAGGCGGGAGTTTTACCAGGTCGGCAAAGTTGCGCATAAATAGGTTTAGGTTTTGGTTACGGTCCATGGCTATCTGTAGGGCATCTTTAAGGCTATCAAACTCATGCCCGGCCCATAGCTGATCAGTTTTCATGGCCGATTGCATAATGGAATTTACAGGCCCGATGGTATTGTTTACTTCGTGTGCCATCATGCGGATAACTTTGCCGTAAACCTTTTTTTCGGCGGCCAGGATCTCGGCAGTTAAATCCTCTATCATAATAAAATGGCGAGAAAAACCCCGGTCAACAAAGTGAGATTTTTGAAGTTTGAAGGAATTTATGCCATCCGGCTTTACCACCGTAGTTTCGCCGGATTTAAGCAATCTCATCTGCTCGAATAAGGGGTGATCCAGGTCATAAATGGAGTTGCCTTGTAATTTATCATCCGGTATAGCCAATAATTGCAGGGCTTTTGGGTTTATTTGCTGTACCCGGTCGTCAAAATCTAATATAACGATGCCGGTAGGTGAGGTATAGATCAGTTTTTCCAAAAAGAAATGTTGCTGTTCCTGCCTTGTACGTTCTGTTCTTAACTCGTCCATCATATGATTATATACATCAATTAATGTATCAACTTCGTGCCTGCCGGTTGATAAAAATTTCACATTAAAATCCTTGTCTTTTATAGCATCAAGCCCCTGCATCAATAATTTTAAAGGGTTTATGAGTTGCCGGTAAAGCTGTACCGATACTACTACAGAAATAAGTACAAATACCTCCGAAACGATAAAGAAAACCTTGTTTTGCTGGAAAATAAAATAGGTGAGCACCAGCGTTATCAAGTGCAGCGTTACAACAAACAAAACATATTTAGTCCTCAGCTTCATCGTATGGTATCTGGTATTTATCAAGGCGGCGGTAAAGCGCGCTTCGGGTTAGCCCAAGAGCTGCCGCCGCCCTGCTTATTTTATTTTTGTGGTGGTCCATGGCACGTTTTATCATCTCCACTTCCACCTCTTCCAAAGTTAGGGTACCTACGCCGGGTAATTGCATGTTTCCTTTTTTTACCGGCGATAATTCTAACTGCGACCGGAAATCGTCAATACCCAACTCGTCTTTCCGGCTTACCAGTATTGATCGCTCTACCAGGTTTTTAAGCTGCCTGATATTGCCGGGCAGTGGTAATTGCTGCAACCACTTGATGGCGGCGGCTGATACCGATAATTTGGGCCGGTTGTAGATATCCTTTAGGTTATTGATAAAAAAATCGACCAGTAAAGGTATATCCTTCGGCCGTTCGCGCAGGGCGGGCAGGTAAACGGTGATCAGGTTAATGCGGTATAACAAATCCTCACGGAAAGTACCGCGCGATACCATTTCGTTGAGGCTTTTATTGGTGGCGCAAACCACCCGCGTATCTAATGTTTTGGTACGGCTGCTGCCCAGCATTTCGTAAGTACGGTCCTGCAATACCCGTAACAGCTTCACCTGGCTGCTGGCATCCAGGTCGCCAATTTCGTCTAAAAATATGGTTCCCTTGTGCGCCATTTCAAAACGGCCTATGCGGTCAAAACGCGCATCGGTAAAAGCACCCCGGATATGGCCAAACATTTCACTTTCAAACAGCGAAGTGGAGATACCGCCAAGGTTAACTTTAATAAATGGCTTATTGCGGCGCAGGCTATTTTGATGGATGGCTTCGGCTATCAGCTCCTTACCGGTGCCGCTTTCGCCCATAATCAGTATCGATGCATCGGTGGTTGCCACCCGGCCTATGGTTTCCAGGATATCCAGCATTTGAGGGTCCTGGCCAATGATACTTTGAAAATTGTAGCTTTTATCTAATTGTTTACGGGTATGATGTTCTGTTTTTTTATCTCTTAAATCTAACAGTGTTTTAACGGTTTGTATAAGGTGCTCGTTATTCCAGGGCTTATTGATAAAATCGTTGGCTCCCAGTTTCATGCCTTGTACGGCCAGTTCAATACTGCCCCAGCCGGTTATCAGTATCACTGGTATAGTGCTGTTAAACACTTTTATTATTGCCAGCAGGTCCATCCCTTCACTGCCCGATGTATCTATCGAAAAATTAAGGTCGAGAATAATCAGTTCGGGACTTTTTTTCTTTATAATCTTTATGGCTTCGGCGGGCTCTTCGGCGCTCACAGCATCGTAGCCCTCGCTTTTGAGTAACAGCAAAAGCGAGGTACGTACGGCAATATCATCATCAATAACCAGTATCATAATTGCAGGTCAATATCGTAATTAGTTAAAAGTATTGAGTGGTGAGTTTTGAGTTATTTTTTTGAAGCTCATACGTTATTCTTCGTGTAAAGCAACGGCGGGATAAATGGCAGCAGCCTGCCTGCCGGGGTACAATGAGCAAACCAGCACCAATAGGTAAACAAAAATGATGGATAGTAACATGCCTACAATATAAATATGTGCCGATAGATCAAACACGTTCAGCAACGGAAATTGTATAGCAAAAACGACCCGATGATAAGCGAAAGTGTTGCCAATATCATGGATTCCATTACCAGTTGTGACGATACCGAATTTCCGGATGCACCTATTGCCCTGCGTAAGCCTATTTCGCCTTTACGTTTGTTGATGTTGTACCATAACACTCCAAACAAGCCAAGGGCAACATTGATAACCAGAAAGCAGCTTACTATCGATAACACGATCATCGGGATGACGGCAAAATAGTTGGCATCTTTTAATTTGTTGGTTAAATGCTCAATTTCAATATTGGAGTTTTTCATATAACCGGCCATGGTTTTGTATAGCTTACCTTCAAAAGCGGCATCGGCGCCAGGGCTAACTCTAACCAGTATTTTATCTAACCAGCGGAATGACCCAGTGTCGGCCCGAAAGTAGAAACCTGGACCTGCTGTCATATAGTCGCCGTTCCGTTTAATCGTTTGGATCACTCCTATCACCTTCATTTTGTTTTTATCGTCATCATTACCTAACAGCTTACCTACGGCCGGTTCTTTTCCAAAAGTAGCTTCCTTCAAATCGGCGTCAATAACTACAAGTTTATATTTAGATACGGCGTCTGATTTGTTATACCAACGGCCTTCCAAAACACCCAGATTCATTGTTTCTTTGTAACTGTCTTCTGCTGTAAAATTATTTAGGTGATCAATATGTTTACCTTTAAAAGTTAAACCACTCTGGTTAATCCGCTTCGAAAACGGAACGTTTCCGCTCACGAAACTCAACTCCTTTACCTGCGGCAAGGCTTTGATGGTTTTTCTCAAGGTTTCGTAATACAAATCGAGCGAATCGGTATTTTTTGTTTGATAGGAGTTACTGATATTAATAACCCAAACGTCCTGGTATTTGAAGCCCATAGGTTTTTTGTAGTTATCGTAATAATAAACCATCAGCGTAAACACCGCGAAGAGCACCATAAAGGATACCAGCATCTCGGTCATTAGCAAAAAGTTTTGTTTCTTTTTGTTCCAGATGAGCTTGAATAAATGCTTGAACATAATATTTTAATTTGATGATGAATAATAATTATTAACCCTTAAGCGCAGTAACCACATTAAGTTTTGACATGCGCCAGGCCGGGTACACACCCGATAGAAAGCCAAAAACAAGACACACCAGCAGCGCAATGAATAACACTGTAAAGTTGATGCTTAGCTGTAGGTTGGCTATAGGATTAACACTATTGATGCCGCAAAGCGCTATTGCCGATAACAGGGTACCAATGATACCACCCAACAGGGTAAGTATTAAATTTTCGACTATAAACTGGTAAACCAGCGTTTGGGATGATGCGCCGAACGCTTTACGCACACCAATTTCTGAAGACCGTTCCATAATGCGGGTAATGTTGATATTTACCAGGTTTAACGTTGGCAGCAGCATAAATATGAATACAAAAATGCTGATGGCTGTAATAACAATAAATACACCAGAGGAATCCTCATTACCGGTATCAACATAGCTCCTGACAAAGGTGTTAGCATGACTGTATAAATGCTGATAGTTTTTACTTTCAACAGGCACTCTTTTCATCAGGTTTTCATATTCGGCCTGCATTTTGGGCACATCATCTTTTGAAGCCCCCATTAACACTCCCATGTAACCACCACCATAGCCTTTTCCCTTATAATCGGCTTTTGATACCGTATAAGGCAGATAGATGTCGCTAAAAAACATATAGCTGGTTAAAGGCACATTTTTAACTACGCCCAGTACCCGGTAATTCACGTTATCGGCCTCAATATATTTACCTACAACCGGCCCGGCATCTCCAAAATACTGTTTCTTCATATCTTCAGATATGATGGCTACATGGTCGGCATTATCCACCTGCTGTTTATTAAATGGTTTACCTTCTGTAAAATCATAATCCATTACATCCCAGTAATCGGCATTAGTATATTTATAATTTACTGCTATCTTTTTATTGTTCACATAGGTATTGGTACCGCTAAAGCCGGATGATATGGCCACCTTAACCGGCGTTTTCATCATCCCGGTATAATGGCTCAGAAAATAGTACGACAAGGGGCCAGACGTCATATCGTCTTTGCCCTTTTGTTCGATGCGATTGATATATAACAATCTGTCCCTTTTTTTATCCGGGTAATTATCACCAATAACCTTATCAATAAAGGCGGTTAACACCATGAGTATGGTTAGCGTAAAGCTGATACCAAACAAACTGATAAAGGTGAAGAACTTCCTTCGCCTTAATACCGCTATGGCTATTTTTAAATAATTTTTAAGCATGATTGATTGTTTAAGCGGTTAATTACTGAACTTGCGAACCATCAAACAGGCGCACCAAACGGTGCGTTTTGTGGGCCATATTTTCATCATGTGTAACCATTACAATGGTGGTACCCTCGTTACGGTTAAGGTTAATCAGGATGTCCATAATTTCGGTACCCATCGCGCTATCCAGGTTGCCGGTGGGCTCATCGGCCAAAATAATATCCGGCCTGCCCACAATGGCCCTGGCTATGGCTACACGCTGCCTTTGCCCGCCAGATAACTGGGTAGGGAAGTGTTTAATGCGGTTGGCCAAACCAACTTTTTCCAATGCTTCGGTTGCCAATGCACGGCGTTCTTTGGCGGTGGTATCGCGGTACAGCAGGGGCAGCTCTACATTATCCAGCACCTGCAGGTCATTAATCAGGTGATAGCTTTGAAAAATAAAGCCCAGTGTTTTATTGCGAAACTGCGCCATCTGCTTATCGTTTAGGTTGGCGGTTGTTTTATCGGCAATTTTAATATCTCCTTTTGATGGCGCATCCAGCAGGCCCATGATATTAAGCAAGGTACTTTTGCCGCAGCCCGATGGGCCCATAATGGATAGAAATTCGCCTTTGGCTACATCAAGGCTTATGCTGTTGAGAGCCAGGGTTTCTATAGTGTCTGTACGGTACACTTTTTCGATGTTTTGTAAACGGATCATATTGGTGAGTTGTGAGTGGTGAATAGTGAGTGGTGGTTAATTATTGAATGACTGAATTATTGAATTTGTATTTTTTGATTATTGAAACGATAAGTTTTTTGAATTTTGAATTTCCCTACTGGTAGTTGATTTTCCTGTTGGTTTCAAAATCATATAACGACAGGTATCGCAACTGATAGTAAGCGCCCCAGAAATCGCGGAGCGAAGCTACATAGTCGCGTTTGGCCTGGTCGTTTTCGCGGAAGGCGATGCCAAGGTCGGTGATGCTCAGGTCGCCTAAAACGTAGCGTTCGCGGGCTATCTGGTACTTTTCAGAAGCTATACTGTCGGCCTCGGCGGTGTATACCAGCTGCTCTTTCATTACATTGAAAAGCGATACCTGGGTTATAATTTGCTGTTTAAAAGTTTGCTTGTCTTGTTCAACCGCATATTCGGTAAACTGCTGGTTGGCCAGGGCCGTTTTGGTGCGCGATTTAGAGCGCCCCCAATCCAGTATAGGCACGGCTAACTGCACCTGTAACACCTGCTGATTTTGCGGATTTTTGTAAACCCCCGGTATGCTGGTTGATGTATTTGAATAACCTAAATTGGCATTCAATGTAGCCGTTAACCCATTCTGGCCTTTTGCTTTTGCAACATCCCGCTTAGCCTCGGCCACCCGGCGTAAAAATGCGATGGCATCCGACCGGTTGGAGAATGCCTCGGCCAAAACTTTATCTGCCGATACCTGCATCTGGCTAATCTGTTCGGGTACTACCAGCACAATTTTCTCTTCGCCTTCCTGCCCGGTATAGCTGCGCAGGTTAAGGGTTGCAATTTCCATGTCGCGTTTGGCGGTGCCTACAGCCTTTTTGGCGTTTATCTGTTCCAGTTGCAATTGCAGTATCTCGTTTTTTGAAACCTTACCCAATTCAAATTTTGTATTGGCAATGCTCATGATTTTTTGGGTATTAGCGTAATTGGTCTCGGCAATTTTAAGGTTAACCTGGGCCAGCAGTAAATCGAAAAAGAAACCTTCCACATCTATGGCTATTTTTTCCTGTGCTTCAATGTAGGCCTGTTTGCTCTCGTTATATTTTAATGGCTCAATGCGTTTGTCCCATTTTAAACTATTAAACTGGAACAGGGGCTGGGTATACCCAATACCATAGGGGATGCCATTGTAAAGTACATTATGCCTGTCGAAATCATCAAAACGCTGCAACTGAGTGGTTCCGTAAATCGTTCCGCCGGTGGCGGTAATACTTTGGCTAAAATTAAGCGCCAGCGACGAGTTATCGTTATGTATCGGCTGAAACTGTATGGTGCCATCGGGTTGTTGTACCTGCGTAAACGTTTTGGTATATCCCGGTAAAATGCCGCTGAGTGATAGCTGCGGCTGGTAATTCGATTTGTAAGTACGATACTCCCAATATTTGGTTTCGCGTACTGTAGCAGCCTGCTTGGCAGCTATGGAGTTGGCCTTGGCCATCTCGACCACCTGCTGCAGGGTAAGCCGAAGCGTATCGCTACTGCCCGCGGCAAATGCCTCTGAACAAACGGTTAATAATAATATGGTGTATAAAAGTTTCATTTGGTTCAATTATTAATAGTCGACAAAAGGCCGCTGCTAAATCTCTGGTTCGGAAAGGGGCTTTAAAAGTCTCCCCCTTCAGGGGGAGATTTAGAGGGGGCTTATCGTTACTTCCTTCGAGTTCTTAAACTCCGTCATATCCGATGTAATCACAACATCCCCAGGTTTAACACCATCCTCAATCTCTACATAATCAAAATTGGTAAGGCCGATGTGAACGGTGCGCCGCTCGGCTTTGCCGTTGTTAATTACAAAAATGTCCTGTACGGTAGGGCCTTTAAATGCCGGTCCGTTGGCTACTCGCAGTATCTTGCTGTGGGTGGCAGTTACCAAAAATACATCCACTTTCATGTTTGGCCGAAGTTGTTTATTGGCACGGTCATCCAGCTGGATATCAAAGGATATAATGCTGTTTTGTATCGATGGCGAAACATTGGTAACATGCCCGCGCAGTTGTGTATCATTAATACGGATAATAACTGGAATCCCGCTATGCAACTGATCCATCGAATTATCCGAGACGCTGCCCGACACCTTAAAACTGCCCAGGTTGGCAATACGGGCAAGGGTTTCGCCCTCGTGCACGTTGGCGCCTATGTTTTTGTTTACATAGGTAATAACACCTGTGCGGGTAGCCACCACATTGGCCAGTGCAAGCTTGCGTTGCAGGGCCTTTAAATCGTTTTCCTGTATGGCGGCAGCAATCTGGGCTTCTTTAATCTCTATCTGCATGGTTTGCTGCTTGTTTTTAATCTCGTTTTCCAGTTGCTTTTTTTCCAGTTGGGCAACTTTAAGATTAAGTTCGGCCTGTTCAATGCCCTCGCGGGTGCCGCCGCCGGCTTTAAACAGGCGTTTGGCATTTTCAACGGCATCGGCCAGGCTGCTGATGCGTAGTTGTTTAATGTCGTTGTTTGATTGGATATCGTAAAAGCTTTTAGAAAGGTCAAGTTTTAGTTTAGCAATCTCATTGCGTTTTGATTCGAGGGTAAAGTTTAGCTTATCAAATTCTGTTTGGGTGGCCGATTTATCTAAGGTTAATATAGATTGCCCCGGAGTTATTTTATTACCCGCATCCATCAGCGCGCTTTTGATAGATGCATTGATCGGGCTGGTGATGATCTCCTCAAACTCGGGCAAAACCTCGCCGGTCGCGTTAAGGGTGTTTTCTATATTGCCAACTTCTACGGTGGCGGTAGTAATCTCTGCTTTTTTTACCGATGATTTGATAAATCCCCGAAGAGCAACAATCAGCAGTACTAATACCGCGATGCTGATCACTGCTATCATCGCGCCTTTTTTTCTTTTTTGCGATGTTACCTCGAGCGTAATTTCCTTATCCATTGAGCTATAATTTGCATAGGGTTTTGCAATAGGTATACCAATATTAAAGTGTTTATTATTAGTGTTTTATGTAATTTTTATTTTTAAAAAGTGTTCGGTATCGGACAGGTTTTTCGATTTTGGACGGGGGGAGAGGGAGTTGTCTGAACCGGGATTCTTCGGATTTATCAGATTTTTTTGGATTTTGATTTGCAGGCGGAGGAATAATTGATAGTTAAGGATAAAAAAATCCGAAAAAATCTGATAAATCTGCTTAATCCGAGTTCCGGCAATTGCGTTAGGGATCGGCGCGGATACCGGCCAAGAGCCTAATGCCTTGTGCGCGTATGAGCATAGAGCCCGGGCCGCAGGCAACGCCATGATTAAGTCAAAAGGCAAAATTCAAAAGTCAAAACTCTTTGCGGCGGATTTGGATGGAAAGAGTTGACAGTTGAGTGTCTTGTGCCTATCTTCATTCTGCTAATTCAAAAATTCTGTAAATTCTGATTCAGACAAACATTCCTCCTGTAAACAATGTAATTATTATCTTGTTCCACTTTTACATCGAACCGGATACTTGGCTATGAAGAAAATATTGCTCTATTTACCCCTGTTTTTTATGTTATCATGCGGACATGGACCGGCACAGCTGGACGAGAATAAGAAACTTAACACCATTGCTACTGAATACGTTAGGCTGGGGCTTAACATTGGACAGTACGATGCCGATTTTGTAGATGCCTACTACGGCCCCGACTCGTTAAAGCCAAAATTGCCGCCTGCAAAAGAGTTTCCGAAGGATAGTTTGCTGGCCAATACCAATATTTTGATGAACGAGTTGAAAATAATTTCGACCAATGCGCAAGTTGACAGTAATAAAATGCGGGCAGATTGGATGATCAATCAACTGGTGGCATTTGGCAGGCGCATCAGGATTTACTCGGGCGAGGAACGGCCCTTTGACGAAGAATCGAAAGAACTTTTTGGCGTATCGGCGCCTGTTTATGACGAGGATCATTTTAAAGCGCAGATAGCTTTGCTGGATAGTATTTTGCCGGGCAAAGGCAGGGTAAGCGAGCGCTTTCAAAAACTGGCCAATAAATTCATTATCCCCAAGGATAAATTAGATCCCGTTATTAAGGCCGCAATTGCCGAAGCCCGCAAACGTACGCTGGCGCATTATGGCTTACCGGCCGGCGAGGCATTTACGCTGGAATATGTAACCGATAAACCATGGAGCGGATACAATTGGTACAAAGGTAATTACAAAAGCACAGTGCAAATTAATACCGACCTGAAGATTTTTATAGACCGTGCCATTGATGTGGGCAGTCATGAAAGTTACCCAGGCCATCATGTATACAATATGCTGCTGGAAAAACACCTGTATCATGATAAGGGCTGGGTTGAGATTTCGCTTTACCCACTGTTTAGTCCGCAAAGCTTAATAGCCGAAGGGAGTGCCAATTATGGTATTGAGGTGGCTTTTCCGGGCGAGGATAAAGTGAAATTCGCCAAAAATGTATTGCTGCCCCTGGCCGGTTTAGACACCGCCGGTATTGAACTGTATTTTAAAACACAGGCTATTAAAGGCAACTTGAATTATGCCCGTAATGAGGCGGCAAGGGGCTTGGTAAACAATACCATGTCGAGAGATAAGGCGACCACTTACCTCACCAAATATTGCCTGATGAATGACGAAACAGCGGCCAAATCCATCAGCTTTATAAAAAAATACCGCAGCTATGTTATCAACTATAACTACGGACAAGACCTGGTAAAAAACTATATCGAAAAAAATGGCGGCACTGCCAAAAATCCTGCAAAACGATGGGAGCTTTTTGGTAACTTGCTAAGCAATGAGGTAGGCCCCGACCAGTTGCTCCAAAAGTAAACCGCTATGTTTAAAAAAATTATCCCCGGCTGTTTCCCGGTTATATCAATAGCCTGCACTTGCTTTGCGCAAAAAAAAATCGTCCATCTTCCTTTGTTGAATAGTAATACCATTTGAATGCCTCTTTTCAGCAGAAATAACAATCGTTTTAATTTTACCCATACAAAACATCACAGCCACATTATTTAGCTGCCGGTGTACAATCAATAACAATTAAATAACATACAGTTAAATTGATGTTGATGCCCGGCCTTTAAATTTAAGGAAGCAAAAAACCAATGACCCGCATCCTTTTCCCCCGCAGCAACTTTGACGATCTTCGTAATTGTCCCATAGATAAACTGGAGGAGGATATCTCCCGCACATCTATCCGTTTAAAGCTTCAGGGAAACCTGGCGACAGATCATGACCGTGAACGCTACAAGCAGGAGTTGGATAAACTAAGCGTTTTTAAATACATCAGCCAGCTGCGAAAAGGGAAACTAAGCTATGAAGACTTTAACCAAAAGGTAGAATTGACGTCCTGAACACCAAGCCAATGTGACGCTGTCGGCCTTGGGGATTGCCGGGCAAAGTGCAATATTTTGATACGCTTAAAATTGTTTTGATGTTGAAAGGTTTAAGAGATAAATTTGGTTCTTGAAATTCCATCCAAAATATGCAACTTTATCGCCAGCCAAATTATATCTATGAAATTCAGAATATTGCCCGCCCTTGCCTGTACCGTTTGCTTAACCGCGATAGCTTTTTTAAGCAATGCCCAATCGGCATTTAAGCCCCAAAAGGAGCTTTTAACCACTATTAAAAAAAACTTTATTGCTGCCGATGGCCAATACAAATCGCTGGCAACAAAGATAGGGCCGGAGGAATTTCCGAAAACCTATCATCCCGATAAAGACAAACAGGAAAATAGTAACCCGGGCTGGTGGTGCAGCGGCTTTTATCCGGGTAGCCTGTTGTTTTTATACCGGGAAACAAAAGATAAACAGCTGCTTACCGAAGCTAACCGTATTATGGGGGTATTAGCTAAAGAGCAGTTTAACACCCATACCCATGATTTGGGTTTTATGATGTATTGCAGTTTTGGCAACGCCAATAAAATTGAGCCTAAGCCGGAGTATAAGCAAATACTGATTAATAGTGCCAAATCGCTGTCGACAAGGTTTAACCCGTTGGTGGGCTGTATTAAATCCTGGGATTCAAAACCCGGCGATTACCTGGTGATTATTGATAACATGATGAACCTTGAACTGCTTTTTTGGGCAACCCATGAAACAGGCGACTCCAGCTATTATAAAATAGCGGTTACCCACGCCAATACAACCATGAAAAATCATTTCAGGTCCGATTTTAGCTCATACCACGTCATTAATTACGATGCACAAACAACAGGTGCAGTAAAAGAAAAGAAAACCGCGCAGGGCTTTGCTAATGAATCGGCATGGGCAAGGGGCCAGTCATGGGGCTTGTATGGCTACACTGTTATGTACCGCGAAACTCATGATAAAAAATATCTTGACCAGGCTCAAAATATCGCAAATTTCATACTTACTAATCCAAATTTGCCGGCCGATAAAATTCCGTATTGGGATTACAATGCCAGCAACATCCCCAATGCTTTAAAAGATGCATCGGCGGCTTCGGTGATGGCCTCGGCCTTGCTGGAATTATGCCGGTATAGTGACGTAAAAAAAGGTCAGGAATATTTTAACGTGGCGCAAACAATTTTAAAAACACTTTCGGCACCGCCTTATATGGCTGCCGCAGGTACCAACGGTGGTTTTATTTTGCAGCACAGCGTTGGCCATTTCCCTGCCGGGACAGAAATTGATGTTCCCTTAACTTACGCCGATTACTATTTTATTGAAGCCATGCAGCGTTACCAGGCATTCGGCACAAAAGAATAACTTACATTTAGCCGTATAAATTATAAAATGGCATTAGGTAAAGGCAGGTTAGAGGCTTTCAGCGATGGTGTTATCGCTATAATCATTACCATTATGGTATTGGAGATGAAGGTGCCGCACGATGATAGTATTGAAGCGTTAAAGCCGCTTATTCCTGTTTTTATGAGTTACGTGTTGAGTTTTGTTTATGTGGGTATTTATTGGAATAATCATCACCACACTTTGCAGGCTGTAAAATCAATAAACGGCAAAACCCTGTGGGCCAACCTGCATCTGCTGTTTTGGCTCTCTTTAATCCCCTTTGTAACCGGCTGGATGGGCGAGAACCATTTTGCCAAATGGCCGGTAATGTGCTACGGTTTGGTATTGCTTATGAACGGCATAGCGTACACAATCCTGGTAAAAAACCTCGTTCGGCATCATGGCGAACGCTCCTTGTTGGCACAGGCATTTGGCGAAGACTGGAAGGGCAAGATATCTGTTATTTTATACGTGGTAGCTATTTCCTTATCCTGGTTTACTGCAGCCGGAGCTTTTGGATTGTATGTTTTAGTAGCGGGCATCTGGTTTATTCCGGATAAGAGGATTGAAAACAAACTTATTAATCATGATGCTGAGAACCAGCCCTAACTAAAAGCCATAAGGACTTATTTGTAAAATAATATCAACTAAATGCATTTAGTTGATAAAAAAGTATAAACTATTTCGCAATTTCGTAGTTGTAGTAGTGTTTTAACCTAAGTGATTTTTTTGCATTTTAATTAACCATTATTTGCCACTACTATACATTTACCTATGTTGGATATTGCTTATAACCATGAGCCGGAATTGCTTACCAAAGCAACACCGCAACATCATGACAAGGATTTGCTTTTAAAAGTAGCAGAAGGGGATGAACATGCCTTTCGCCGGTTGTTTATTGCGCACCATCAGCAATTGGGTGTTCATATTCATCGTATTACCAACTCAATGGAGCTGGCTGAAGAAGTGGTACAGGATGTTTTTTTGAAAATATGGATGGCCCGTGAAACCCTTGCAAATGTTGACGACTTTAAGGCTTATTTGTTTGTTATATCAAAAAACCACGCGCTTAATTGTTTAAAAAAACTGGCGAAAGAAAAAGTACAGATAAAAAAACTGGAGGAGGGCAGCCTTGGTTTGATCATGGCCGATCAGCAGGATAATAATATGTACTACAACCTGCTGGATGAAGCTATAGACCACCTGCCATCGCAACAGCAAAAAGTTTACCTGCTAAGCAGGCACAACCGCCTTAAGTATAACGAAATTGCCGATCAGCTTAAACTCTCCCGCGAAACGGTAAAAAAATACCTGCAGATAGCCACCACCTCGATAACCGATTATGTACGCAGCCATTTGGATGTGTATTCGGTTGTTTTATTGGCGATAAAATATTTTTTTATTTTTTTTCAAAAGCGATAGCCCCTTTTTTAACGCTTCGATTGTCTTATATGCGAGTTAACCCCAAGCTCGGCATTTACCAATTTATAACATGAATTAACATCTACCTGTATGAGTGCATTTAATGCAAGGCTTAACTATCTGTTTAATAGCTATTACCACCAAACTGCAACGCAACAGGAGCGGGATGAATTGTTTGAGATCATCAACTCATCTGCCAATGATGCGGAGCTTACTGCACTCATTCATGAAGCCTGGAATAGCCTCCGGGCAGACGAACCGCTTTTTGATGCTGCAAAAAGTATGGATATGCTCAACAACATCCTTCAAAGTAAATCAGATCCGGATAATATACACCCTATAAGGCCGCCAAGTAAAAACCAGTTATGGTTAAAAGTTAGTGTTGCAGCCGCTGTAATGATTTTTGTTGGCTTGGGTGCTTATACATTTATCAATCAACAAAAAAGTACTATCAATAAAAGGGGCCAGGCCGGGCTAAAGCCGATGCCAACGCATGATGTTTTACCTGGTGGTAACAAGGCCATGCTTACCCTGGCCAATGGCAAAACTATAACGTTGGATAGTGCAAAAAATGGTTTGCTTGCCAATGAAGGTACTGCCCATATTAAAAAAACTCGTGATGGTCAACTGGTGTACGAAGCCGGTAAAAATGAAACCGCCGATGTCCCTGCTGCTATGAACACCGTATCTACCCCGCGCGGAGGCCAATATCAGCTGGTATTGAACGATGGGAGTAAGGTTTGGTTAAATTCGGCATCGTCGTTAAGCTTCCCCGCTGTATTTAAAGGGGCAACCAGGGAGGTTGAAATTACAGGTGAGGCCTATTTTGAAGTAGCTAAAAATGCAAAGATGCCATTTAAAGTAAAGGTAAATAATACGGTTGTTGAAGTGCTTGGCACCCACTTTAACATTATGGCTTATAACGATGAAGAAGCAATAAAAACAACTTTGTTAGAAGGATCTGTGAAAATCAGCAACAAACAATTTAGTGGTTTTTTAATGCCTGGCCAGCAAGCGTCACTTAAGCAAAATGGGCCTATAAAAATAACGGATGAAGCAGATGCAGACGATGCTGTAGCCTGGAAGGAAGGGATATTCCAGTTCAGGGACGCAGGCATAGAGGCCATTATGAGGCAAGCTGCACGCTGGTACGATGTGCAGGTGAGCTTTACCGGCAAAATACCGGCAAAAGAATTTACGGGCCGCATTTCGCGCAATGTAAAGGCGTCTGAATTAATGGGGATGCTAAAATATATGGGCGTTAATTTTAAAATTGAAGACAAACACATAACGGTGCTGCCATAATAATAAGCCCCGTTTAATAACCAAATTATATACAACTAATCAACAACCAATTACTCACCTTAAAAAAAGCTATGATGGAAGAAATACCAAAAATAAGTTAACCCGGGAGGGGGCTTGCATGGTTAGATGGCTTATCGCTCATGTTAAAAATAAACATGCTGATGCCTGAAATTTAGCCAATAAAAAACCGGGAAGTATTCGCAGTACTTTCCCGGCTAAGTATCTGGGCCCCAAAAAAATGCAATCGACGAATTGAAAGTTAATGTTTAACCCAAACTCTACAAACTTATGAATTTTAATTCTAAGGCCACGCCTTTGGTATGGCCCCAATTATCCAAAATAATTTTAGCTATGAAGCTAACAGTTATTATTATGGTGGCGATGCTTACCAACGTAAGCGCCAAAACCTACAGCCAGGTAGTTACCCTGCATCAAAAAAATGCTTCTGTCGAAAAAGTTCTTCGCTCTATTGAAAAACAAACAGGCTATCATTTTATGTATGATAAGCAGGATGTATCTAAGGCAAGCGCAATTAATATCGAAGTGGCGGGTGTTTCTTTAGAGCAGGCGCTTGATCTGGCTTTTAAAGATCAGCCTTTAACCTACAAAATTTTCCAGGAAACCATTGTGGTTAAAAAGAAGGATATTGTTGTGGCTCCGGTGGCCAATATAAAGGTATCAGGTACTGTATCTGATTCAAAAGGGCTGTTGCCCGGCGTAACCGTTAAGATCAAAGGATCTGATGTTGGTGTTCAAACCGATGTGAATGGTAAGTACACTTTAAATGTGCCCGAAAACGGAACATTGGTATTCAGCTTTGTTGGTTATACAACACAGGAAGTTCCTGTTGGCGGTAAAACTACTTTAAACGTGGTGCTGGCCGAATCGCCAAAAGCATTAAGTGAAGTTGTTGTTGTTGGTTATGGCACCCAAAAACGTGTTGATTTAACAGGTTCGGTAGGTAGTGTGAGCGCCAAAGGTTTGCAGGAACGGCCACAAACCAACCTGGAGCAGGAATTATCAGGTAAAATTGCCGGCGTAAATGTTTCAACAAACTCCGGCGCACCAGGTGGTAACACCAAAATCAGGATTCGTGGTTACAGTTCCATCAACACCCGTACAGATCCTTTGTATGTAGTTGACGGTGTGATCTGGACAGAGGGGGGTAACGCTATAAGCCCTAATGATATCGAATCGGTAGATGTGCTAAAGGATGCATCATCAACAGCTATTTACGGTACACGCGGTGCAAATGGTGTTATTTTAGTTACTACTAAACGTGGTAAAAAAGGAGAAGGTACGGTAAGTTATGATAGCTACGTAAGCGTAGGCCATATGGCAAAAGAATTACCTGTGTTGAATTCGGCTCAATTTATGGCTGTTGAAGACCTGTCATACGCCAACATAAAAAAGTATGACCCTACAGGCTGGGCATCTGGTAAATATACCGATCAGGATCCGGTTAAATTACGCACCGCTTTAATAGGTAAGTTATTTGATTCAAACCTTAAGCCGTTATATGATGTGGATTGGCAAAAAGCTACCACACGCAATGCGGTAAGTCAAAATCATAACCTGACTTTTACGGGTGGATCAGATAAGTTAACCTACGGTTTCTTTTTAAACTATGCCAACGATCAGGGTATAATTTTAAATAGTTATTTAAAACGTTACAATGCCCGGTTAACCATCGATAACCAAATTAAATCATGGTTAAAAGTTGGCGCTACTTTAAATTACAATGCCCAGGATCAGCGTACAGCTGATGATGGTACGGGAGGCAATAACATTCCGCGTATGTTAATTGAGATGGTTCCTTTTATCCCAATTAAATACCCTAATGGAACGTACGGCAAACGTACCGATTATCCAAATTTAGAAGGTGGCGATAACCCGGTAGCCCAGGCTAACGAAGTTGAGGCACTTTACCGCAAACGTATTTTTAGTGGTAACAGTTACCTGAATATAAACATCATACCAGGCCTTGAATTTCGCAGTACCTTGGGTGTAACTACATCTGCCAATTATAACCCCCACTTTCAAAGTGGTTTAGTTGGTGGTTCTGTAGCAAGTCAAACAAAAAGCTCAGCATCAATTGATGAGCAGAATAATACTTTTTGGCAATGGGAAAATCACTTTACTTATAACAAAACCTTTAACAAGGTGCATACTGTTAACGTTGTTGTAGGTACCGAGCAGCAAAATTTCCAGCAAACTGGATTAGGAGCTTCTACCAGTAACCTGTCTGATAATTATTACCATTACTATAATTTAGGTGCGGGTTCTATCCCGGGTATCCCTTCATCAAATTACGATGCATGGCAAATGCGCTCTTATTTTGGACGTTTAAATTATAACTACAAAGAAAAATACTTGTTAACAGTAACTGGTCGTCAGGATGGCTCTTCCCGTTTTGGTACAAATGTAAAAACCGGTTTTTTTCCATCAGCGGCTTTCGCATGGAGGGCCTCGCAGGAGGATTTCCTGAAGGATAACAAAACCATTTCAGATCTTAAATTCAGGTTGAGTTATGGTTTAACAGGTAACTCCGAAATTGGCGAGTACCGCTCACAGGCGCAAATTGGAACGGTTAACAACGTGTTTAACGGTGCGCAGGCTATAGGTACACAGCAAACCACCATTGGTAACGAAGATCTTTCATGGGAAAAAACCGCGGAGTATGATCTTGGTTTCTCTGTAGGTTTATTTAACAACCGTGTTAATATTGAAGCGGATGCTTATTTAAAGAAAACCAAAGCCTTGCTGCTTAACGCGCCATTGCCAGAAACCAGCGGTTTTAACAGTGTTTATAAAAACATTGGCAGGCTGCAAAACAAAGGTTTGGAGTTAACCATCAATACGCAAAATATCAAAAGCCAGGACTTCTCCTGGAATACTTCATTCAATATCTCGTTCTTAAAGAACAAAATATTGGCTTTGGGCGCGTCAAACGATGATATATTTTTGTCGCCAACGTTCCTTTCACAATTTAACCTGATGCGTGTAGGTTTACCTGCGGGTAGTTTTTACGGTTATAAAGTTTTGGGCACATGGGGTACTGCCGAAGCATCGCAAGCTGCAATATTTAACAAATTACCAGGCGACCTGAAAATACAGGATACTAACGGTGATGAAAAAATTACGGCTGATGATAAAGTGATCCTTGGTAAATCGATACCAGATGGATACGGAACATTAAGTAACACTTTCCGTTATAAAAACATCGATTTAGGTATCGATCTGCAGTTTAACTATGGTAACCAAATCATGAACCTAACCCGCCACTCGGGCCAGGATCGTACCGGGCAGGCTAACAGCTATGCCACTGTTTTAAATGCATGGACACCAACCAATCAAAACACAAGCATAGCCGAAGACAGGCCAGCTTATGTGTATTACCAAACAGAAATCTATTCAACCAAAGTTGAAAGCGGCAATTTCATCCGCGGCAGATCGGTAACGCTTGGTTATACTTTCCCAACTGCCTCAATAGCTAAAATTAAATTGAGCAGGTTAAGGGTGTATGCGCAGGCTCAAAACTTGTTTGTGATAACCAAGTATACTGGTTACGATCCTGAAGTTTCTACCTATGGTTACGATCCTAAGAATCCTAACAATAACAGCAACTTTAATCAAAGCATCCAGTTTTACGATTATCCAAAACCAAGAACCTTCCTGCTTGGCTTAAATGTTAGTTTCTAATTTAAACGTTAAAACATACTATTATGAAGTTTAATTTAAAAAAATACCGGATTGGTTATTCATTACTGATTCTCACTATAATGCTTGGTAGCTGCAAAAACGAGCTTGTTGAAAAGAACAAAGGCGGTTTTGTAAAAAGTAATTATTTTACCAGTGCAAACCAGGCGCGTATATTTGTTAATGGTATTTACCAAAAGCTTTACCTGTTTCAAAATGGCGATGCCTACGGCGAAAGTCCATTTATTACTATCGAGCTTTTTGCAGGTCATACTACCTCATTAGGGCAGAGTGTTAATAATAACAACGTTATAAACAATCGTACCGACGCGGTTAACCCGGGTTTTGAGGATGTATGGCAAAATAGCTATGGCGCTATAGCAAATGCCAATGTGGCGATAGCAAATATTCCGCCAATAACTCCTTTTGCCGACGCGGATAAAAAAGTCTTATTAGGCGAAGCTTATTTCTTAAGGGCGTTTTTTTATTATCACCTGGTTAGGTTATACGGCGATGTACCATTAATTACTACCCCGGTTACTATTACAAGCCCTGATCTTTACCCTGCGCGTACAGCTGCCGCTGCCGTGTATGATCAGATTATTAGCGATCTGAAAGCTGCGGAAGCATCGGGTCTGCCTGAATCTGACAAAACAGGTAAGGTATCGTTAGGCGCAGTGCGCACTTTATTAGCCAGTGTTTATTTAACTACAGCTGGTTTCCCGCTTAAAAAGACCGCCAATTATGCTTTGGCTGCAGCCGAAATATTACCGGTTGTAAACGGCACAGCATACACGTTGTTTGATAAGTATGATTATCTGCATGACAATGCACACAAAAATCAGGGCGAATTGATATTTCAATCCAACTACCTGGTTGGTGTAGCTACAAATGCCATCCCACAGTTAACAGTTCCATTTAATTTACTGGTTGGTGTATATGGCGATCACCTTGGTGCGATGATTCCTACCAATGCCTTCTTTAACAGTTACGAGGCGGGTGATTTACGTGCTAAAGAAAGACAGTTTTATTTTTCAAGCTACCCATCATCTAAAGATGGTACTATTATCAACTTTGGCGAGCATGCCCTTTACAAATATTTCCACGTAGAGAGTGCTACAGGTAATGGCCAGAGCGATGAAAACTGGACCTTCTTGCGCTTGCCAGAAGCCATGTTGATTTATGCAGAAGCAAGTAACGAAGCAGAAGGAGCCCCCAATGCAACAGCAATTGCCCAGGTTAATAAAATAAGGGCGCGTGCACAACTGGCGCCGATAGGTGCATTAAGCCAGGACGCCTTCCGTAAAGAGGTTTGGAAAGAACGTTATCATGAACTGGCGTATGAAAACAAAGCTTATTTTGACATACAGCGTACCCACCAGATTTATGATGTTGTCAACAATACTTTTGGCGATGCTACATCAACCAAAAACGAGCAAAATGTAACCATGAAAACTCAGTATTACTTGTGGCCTATTCCGCAGCGCGAGATTAGTACTAATGCCAAATTAACCCAAAACACCGGGTGGTAAAATATTTGCCTCGCCCTGCCCTCTCCAAGGGAGAGGCTTCTTGATTTGAATATTCTTTTAAATCCTCTCCAAAGGAGAGGATTTAGGGGAGGCTCTTTGGAGAGGGCAGGGTGAGGCAAATATTTTTAGGGCACCTCTAAAAACTAAGCGAGTTTGATATTTTAACATAAATAATTGATTGTCAGACAAATATGATTATATTCATCTGATGAAAACATTTAAAAGGCATAAGGATATGGGGCTGTTTGATAGCGATTTCCGTATTGAAAAATTGATCCGGTTAGGAGACCCATTGCATAGGCTATCTCAAGGAGTTGATTTTGAGATTTTTAGGCCACTTCTTCAAGATCAGCTTAGTAAATTGTCGCAAGGAGCTGGCGGAAGGCCACCGTATGATTACGTGTTAATGTTTAAAATCCTGATCCTTCAACGCTATTTTAACTTATCGGATGATCAGGTGGAGTTCCAAATATGTGATCGGATTAGTTTTATGCGGTTTTTAGGCTTAACGATATCGGATGATATACCTGATAGTAAGACAGTATGGCATTTTAGAGAGCGGTTAGTAGATTTAGGGCTGGTTAGTGAACTGTTCAATCTATTTATCCGGGAATTAGACCAATTAGGTTTGATATTAAACGAGGGGAAAATAGTAGATGCAAGTTTTGTGGAAGTCCCAAAACAACGTAATACAAAAGAGGAAAACCAACAAATAAAAAAAGGTGAGATACCTTCATCATTTGACGAAAACCAAAACAAAAAAGAACAAAAGGATACCGATGCCCGCTGGACGAAAAAAAACAATATCAGTTATTTCGGCTATAAAAACCATGTAAAAGTGGATGAAAAAAGCAAACTCATCACCAGCTATAAAGTAACCGATGCTTCAGTGCACGACTCCCAGGAAATTGTAGGTTTGATAGATGGGCAAGACAAAGATCAACCGCTATATGCCGACAGTGCCTACACCGGGGGTGATTTACATGAAAAGTTGAGCGAAAAGGGGGTGATACTGAAAATACATGAAAAGGGATATAAAAATAAGCCGCTGAGTGCCGAACAAAAAGCAAGCAATAAGGCAAAATCAACTTTCAGGGTGCGCGTAGAACATGTGTTTGGGTTTATGGAAAACAGTATGAATGGGATGACCACAGAAAATATTGGTATAAAACGGACAGAGGCTGTCATAGGGCTGATGAATTTGGTCTATAACATGTTTAGAAAAACCCAATTACAAGTCGTTTAATGGGAAACCTGTGTCCAATAACAAGATGGTTAAAGTTTAAATAGTTGATAATGAGTTATATATAATATACCGAATAGCGGTCAACCAGTAAATAACAAAATTTGAAAAACAAATCTCTCAACATGCTGAAAAATAAAGAGTTTTTAGAGATGCCCTAAACATAAAAGACCGGCTATTACAGCTGGTCTTTTATGTTTACAGGTAAATTGAAAAATATTAAATGTCTCCGCAGAATGAAGAAAAGCATTGTACTTATTGATTTATTACTGATAGCTGCCGCATATGCTGTAGCAAATATAAACAATCAGCTAAGGTTCTTCTGCTCATTTACAGGGTCAGGGTTCATCCAGTTTTTTCCGTCGACGAAGCGGGAGATCAACATGGCTGCAACGGTATCGCCGGTAGCATTTAGCAGGGTGGCCATTGGGTCAACCAGTGTGCCTATGATCATAGCCGGCGGTAAAGCTTCGGGCGGAAAGCCGTAGGCCGATATAAACAACAGTTCGCCTATATAACCGCCGTTGGGTATGCCGCCTTCAACCAGGCTTACCAGTACGGTTAAAGCCAGCGCTACTACAATGGTTTCTGCATTATTAAAGCTTTTGCCAAATAAGGCAAACACCACCGCCATTTTTACGATGGATGATATGCTTGATCCATCCTTATGCAGGGTACCGCCCAGCGGAATAGTTACATTGGCAATCATGTCAGAGATCCCCATTTTTTTAGCGGCATCCAAATTAGCCGGGATGGTAGCAATGCTGCTGCAGGTACCTACTGCCGTTGCCGATGGGATAATGTTATTTTTCCAGTACCTTTTTACCGCGCTCACGCCTCCTGCAATAAATGCATAAGCGCTAAATATCGCCACAAAATAAAACGCGCCTACGCCATAATACAAAGCCATTGAACGGGCATAACCACCAAACAATTGCGGACCGAATACGCCCACCTGGTAGGCAAAATAGGCCCCCAAACCTATTGGCCCCAGTTTCATGATCAGGATAAAAATATTTTTAAACACTTCGTTACCGCTATGCAAAAAGCGGGTAAAAGCAGCGCCTTTTTCGCCGGCGTGAAGGGTGGCAAAACCTATCAGTACCGAAAATATAATCATGGCCATCATGCTTTTGCGCGATAACAGCTGGTAAAACTCGCTGGTAGTAAACAGGTTGGTGAGCTGATCGCCTAACGGTTTTTTGTCTATTGCTTCGGTAATAGGGTTGGCCACTAAATGCTGATGGATAGGAAAAATCCAGATGGCTATAATGGTTATCATGGCTGCTACCAATACCGTGCCCACAAATACCAGCGAGGTTATCCCCAATAATTTACCAAGCTTGTTTGTGGCATCTAACCCGGCAATGGCCGATGCAATGGCAAAAAACACCAGGGGTACTACCGCTGTGAATAACAGGTTCAGGAAAATATCGCCTATGGGTTTGATAACACCTACCTTATCGCCTAAAAAAATGCCGGCAATACTGCCAACTATGATGCCGGCCATCAGTAATATGATGCCCTTGTAGTTTTTGAACCAATCATTCATGTAGCTAATATAGTTTTTTACACGTATACATTGGCATGGCGAGCAAGTTGCATACAGGGAAATCCCTTAAAATGTTATTGGCAGTAGCGTTTAATATTAGGTTGTGAAATATTCTCACGCAAAGACGCTAAGCCGCAAAGAAAAATAAGAGAATAGTTTTGCGTCTTAGCTTCTTTGCATCTTTGCGCGAAATAGATTTTTCTTTTGGTCCATTGTTATCAGAGATGTTTTAAAGGCGATTTCCCCGGCAGCCGCGTAAATATTTTGTGCCGGCGCATCACATTCATCTACAATAACTCATTTTATTATATTAGCAGCCAATTTATAACCAATGCAGATTGAAAAGGCCGGGGAATTTATCACGGATAAAATAAAACGTGAACTCCCGGTATACTTTTACTACCACAACGCTACCCATGCACAGGATGTATACAACGCTGCAAAGCAGTTAGCGTTGGGAGAGGATATTGATTTAGTAGATACTACTTTATTGCTTACAGCCGCCCTGTTTCATGATTCGGGCTTTTTGTGCGGAGTGGATGATCATGAAGGCAACTCCTGTAAAATAGCCCGCGAATACCTGCCGGCCTTTAATTATACGGATGCCGAAATAGCCGTGGTTTGTAATGTCATTATGGCTACCAAAATACCCCAGAAACCGCATAACAAGCTTGGCGAAATTATTTGTGATGCCGATTTGGATTATTTAGGCCGGAATGATTTTTTTATCCTTAGTAAAAGGTTATTTTCGGAACTTGAAATAACCCATAAACTGAAAACAGAACAGGACTGGGATAAACAGCAGATAAGCTTTCTGAAAAGCCATCGCTATTTCACCAAAACAGCCATCAGTTTAAGAGAAGCTGAAAAAGAAAAGCACCTGCGTACTATAACTGAAAGATTAATATAAAGTACTATACATGACTAAACCGGAACATAGTTTATCTGAAATAATTAAGGATGTAGTAACCGTAATTATTGGGATTTTATTTTGCGGATTTGCCCTGAAAGGGTTCCTTGTACCTAACAAGTTTTTCGATGGTGGGGTAACAGGTATGTCTCTGCTTATTCATGAGCTTTACGATATCAACATCGCATTAGTTATTGTAATAGCCAATATCCCATTCATTATTATGGGGATGTTTCAGGTTAATAAAGCCTTTGCCCTTAAAACTTTTGCCTGCGTTATAGCTTTGGGTCTTTGTTTGCAATTTATTAATTACCCGGTTGTCACTTCCGATAAATTATTGGTGTCCATCTTCGGCGGCGTGTTTATGGGTTTGGGGGTAGGCCTGTCCATTCGCGGCGGCTGCGCGTTGGACGGCATAGAGATATTGGCACTTTATACGCTTAAACGAAGCAGTCTTACCATCAGCGAAATCATTTTAGGGATAAATGTTATTATCTTCCTGATAGCTGCTTACGAGATTAGTTTACAGGCATCCTTATATTCTATATTAACTTACTATACAGCATCCCGTACCATCAGTTTTGTAATTGATGGGCTGGAAGAATACACGGCGGTAAACATTATATCCGGCCAAAGCGAGATCATCAAACAAAAACTGGTTATGGAACTGGGCCGGGGTATTACCATCTACAAAGGCGAGCGCGGCTTTTTAAAAGAAAGCTTTGATGTACACCAGCCTGTTGATATCATTTTCACCGTAATAACGCGCTTCGAAGTACGCCGCCTCAAAAACCTGGTTCACAGTATTGATCCCAAAGCATTCGTATTTACCAACAGCATCAAAGAAGCAGCTGGAGGGGTACTTAAAAAGCGAGTGCGGGAACATTGATTTTTAGTATCAAGTATCAAGATTTTTTGAGGATAAATGCCGTTTGCAGAAGCGGTCTTGATACTATGTACTTGCTACTAACTCACTACTTCATAAATCTCAACAGGTTTCGCCTTATTTTTCAGGTTTACTTCGCCAATTTTTTTGAGTTCAAATGATTCTTTGGCTTTTTGGTAAACTTCTTCGGTAACAACAATCTGGTTGGCCCTGGCTACACCCTGCAGGCGCTGGGCCAGGTTTACGGCATCGCCAATTACGGTATAGTCCAGGCGTTTTAATGAAGCGGAGCCGATATTGCCTGATATCATTTCGCCCGAATTGATACCAATGGATACATCGGGTTTAAAAGTTTTATCGCCATAAACTATGGTTTCGGTGCTGTGCATTTTTTCGCGCACAGCAAGGGCAGCATCTATGGCACGGTCAAGGTGATACTCGCCCCTGAAAACAGCCATTACGGCATCGCCCATAAATTTATCTATATGACCGGTTTGCGCTATAATTTCCTGCACCATCATGTCAAAAAGCTTGTTAATTAAACTAACAACAGCGTTGGCCGGTACATGTTCGGATATGGCTGTAAAGCCGCATATATCTATAAATAACACAGTAGCATCAACGGTTTCGTTGCTGAGCAGGCTTGTTTCAAATTCCTTATGGGTCATAAAGTTGAGCACATTCTCATCAACATACATTTTAAGAATGTTATTCTCTTTAATAGCCTGCATGGTTTTTTTCAACTCCAATACATGCATTAAAGTTTTTTCGATGGTGATATCCAGGTCGTCGAAATTTACCGGTTTAACAACAAAGTCAAACGCGCCGCGGTTCATGGCCGTGCGGATATTATCCATATCGCCGTAGGCCGATACCATTACCGCTTTTATAATAGGGTTGGCTTCGGGCAGCTTGGTAAGCAGGGTAAGGCCATCCATTTCGGGCATATTGATATCACTCAAAATCATATCAATCTCCGGGTCTTCGGCAAGTTTTACCAGCGCTTCAAAACCATTGTGGGCAAATACAAAATCATATACTTTTTCACGGATCTTTTTCCTGAACTTTTGTTTTATCAAAAGCTCCAGGTCCAATTCATCATCAACCACCAGTATTTTGGCCATTATTGCTCTATGTGTTTTAGTTTTTCTTTTAAATTATTAAAGTCAAGCGGCTTGGTTAAAAAGTAATCGGCGCCCAGCTCCATCGATTTTTGGTAGTTTTCATCATCGCCATACGCAGTAATCATCATGACCACCGGTGGTGGTTTTTCGTAGGTGTGCCTTATTTTGTCAAGCAATTCCAAACCAGTCATGCCTGGCATATTAATGTCAGATAGGATCAGGATCACTTCAGAATGGTTAACCGCTAAAAACGACATGGCTTCCTCGCCCGATTGCGCGAAATTAAATTCGATTTCACCATTTTTTATCTCTTTACGAAAGCGTTGCAAAAACAATGGTTGTACATCAGCCTCGTCATCAACAACAAGTATTTTCATAGTAGTTATTCTCGTTTCAAATTTAGGTTTTGTATTGATTTAACAGGCAGCTAAAACGCGATTATTGCGGCCGTTTAGCCATTAATTAGCTTTTACATCAGGAATGGTGATAATAAACCTTGCAAACTCACCCTCGGCGGTCTCTACCTTCAAATCGCCGCCATGCCCTTTAGTAATGATATCATAACTCATGGACAGGCCCAGGCCGGTTCCCTGCCCGGTTGGTTTGGTGGTAAAAAATGGCTGATATATTTTGTCCAATACCTTTTGAGGGATGCCCGTTCCGTTATCGCTTACAGTAATTTCAACAGCGTTTGCTAATTTTTTGGTAACCACGGTTACGGTTGGCTCATAGCCGGCAATATTTTGCTTTTTCTTTTCGGCAACCGAGTAAAAGGAATTGTTAAACAGATTTAGTAATACTCTTCCCAAATCCTGCGGGATAGCTTCAATTTTACCAATGTTTTCATCAAAACTGGTTTTCATGCCGGCGTTAAACATTTTGTCTTTGGCCCTCAAACCATGGTAGCTTAAGCGCAGGTATTCATCGGCAAGCGCATTTATATCGGTTGGTTCTTTTTTGCCTGTAGTAGTACGCGAGTGCTGCAGCATCCCTTTTACTATAGCATCGGCGCGTTTGCCGTGCTGGTTTATTTTGCTTAGGTTTTGGGTAATATCGTTTATAATATCATCGGCCTCCTGCTTAATATCGTCAGGAAGTTTGTTTAATACCTCATCTTTAAGTTCGTCCAATAGCTCGATGCTCACTTCACTAAAGTTATTTACAAAGTTTAGCGGGTTTTGAATTTCATGGGCTATGCCAGCAGTAAGTTCGCCCAACGATGCCATTTTTTCCTGTTGCACCAGTTGCGCCTGGGTGCTTTTCAGTTCGGATAAAGCGTGTTGCAGTTCTTCCTTCTGGTTGGTAAGTTCGGCTGTGCGTTGTTTTACTTCGCTTTCCAGGTTAACCTTCATGGCGGCCATCATGCGGTTTTGCTCCTCTTCATTACGGCGTTTTATTCGTTCCGTTTCAAGCGCTTTTGCCTGCTTGCGGTTTATCCACCACATGGCAAAAACCCAAAGCACGGTAAAATTTATAAAGTTTTGAAAAAGTTCGTTGTGATTCTCATGAAATTGTGGTGCAACCAGCAATATAAGGTCGCTAACAATAACAGCAGCAGCAAAAGGAAGCACCCAATTAATGATGGATCTGTTTTCTTTAAATTCAGGTCTTGTAAAGGGCAACGAAATTAGCCAGACTAATAACACGTGACCTGCCCACCTGATGAGCCCTTCTTTTTCAAGAAAAATGCTCCCCATCATTATGGCAATCGCGCCATATAAAACATACATGAGGTATTTATCCCATTCGCTGACGATACCCCGGTCTTTTAAACTTTTGCGCAGCTGGGTGGTAAGAAATACGGTTACAGCAGGTTCTACTCCTATCATAAAAGAATCAAATTTTCAATTTGCACCGGTTGTTTAGGCAAACAATTTTAAAACTAATATTTTATTTGCATTAATCAGAATTTAATAGAGAAATTGAACCGAATGCAGGCAATTAGCAATATAGCCAGGCTGTTATTTTTATACCATCCGGGTGTTTGCCAGGTAATATTTTTGAACACCGGGATTTACAGGCCACGTTGCAGCACCCGATGGGCATTAACCACTAACTGCTTACCTGCAAGTTCCAGGGCCGCCGTTTTAGGCTTACGGATGTTGAATGGGATATTAAGTTAGGGGCGAATGTGTTAAGAATCAAAAAAGAAATTTACAATGCCATTATCAAGGAACAATAGTGTTTAACCCGGTGTTTCAGCACGGCCACGATGTTTGTGTAGATGAGGATAAAAACGTTTACGTATGCCGTTGGAACGCACACCACACGGCTCCGGTGAAATTAACCAGGATATAGGGCAATAGGTGTTAACATCGTTGAGTAGTATGCCAATATGAATTTGTTTACTTGGCCGTTTTTTACAAAATTAGCTGTTTACAAACACCTTAATTAATAAACATTTTACCTGCCATGATTAACAGTCCAATCAAAACAAAACTACTACTGTTTTTATGTTGCACGCTCATTTTAAGTGTAAGCAACTTAAATGCCCAAAGCATCTCAAAAACGCCGCAGCCATTGTCAGAATTACAGCAAAAGTTTGTCGACCTGCGTTTTGGCATGTTTATCCACTTTAATATCCCAACCTACCAAAACGCCGATTGGCCCGACCCTGAAACTCCGGCATCTGTATTCAATCCCAAAAAGCTGGATTGCGTACAATGGGCAAAAGCAGCAAAATCGGCTAATATGAGCTATGGTTGTTTAACCACCAAACACCACAGCGGCTTTTGCATTTGGGACACCAAAAGCACCGATTATAATGTAATGAACAGCCCTTTAAAACGAGATGTTGTAAAAGAGTATGTTAAAGCTTTCCGCGATGAAGGTTTAAAAGTGATGCTGTATTATTCTATTTTAGATACGCATCATCGTTTGCGCCCAAACATGATCCAGCCAAGGCATATCGAGATGGTTAAAAAGCAGATCACCGAATTGCTTACCAACTACGGCCCGATAGAAGCTTTGATTATCGACGGCTGGGATGCACCCTGGTCAAGAATTTCTTATGACGATGTTCCTTTCCAGGAAATCTATCAGCTGGTTAAATCGTTACAACCAAATTGCCTGATGATGGATTTGAACGGTGCCAAATACCCCGGAGATGGCTTATATTATACCGATATTAAAACTTATGAAATGGGTGCCGGTCAGCGTTTATCAAAAGAAACCAATAAAATGCCCGCCTTGGCCTGTTTGCCAATCCAGGCCAACTGGTTCTGGAAAACAGAATTCCCAACAACGCCAATCCGCGATGTTACCAAGTTTGTTAATGAAACCCTGGTACCGCTTAACAACGCCTGTTGTAATTTTATACTGAACGTTGCGCCAAACACCGATGGTTTAATGGATGATAATGCGCTTGCCGGCCTAAAGCAAATAGGGCAGCTATGGAAAAATGAAGGCCCGGTAGCTAAATTAGCCGAAACGGGCCCGCCAATAGTATCGCATAACCTGGCTAAACATGCGCCGGCCAATTCAAGTTGGAGCGACGATTCTGAAATTATGGATTTTGCCAACGATGACGATTTTGGAAGTGTATGGCAATCAAACCCAAGGGTAAAAAATCCATGGTACGAGGTTACTTTAAAGCCAGGCCAGCCTTTTAATACCGTGGTGATATTTGAGCGCAAACCAAACATTAAAAAATACAAGCTGGAATACCTTGACGGCGCCACCTGGAAAACCTTATTTGAAGGCGAGAACTTAAGCCGCGTTAAAGTAAACCGCTTTGCCCAGGTAAAAGGCGACAAAGTACGCATGTCTATCGAAACCTACGATAATGCCCCAAGCATAGCCGAGTTTCAGGTTTATAATGAACCGAAGCTATGAAAGAATTATTTGAAGATTTGAAAATTTGAGGATTTGAAAATGACTATTGTCATTGCGAGTACCCATCAGGTAAAACCTGAAAAAAATGTTATGACGTGCGACGAGATATAGTTAAATCAATGCTCTAAAGTACCGTCATTGCGAGGCACGAAGCAATCCCGAACTATGTGGAACTTAGCATGTCGGGGATTGCTTCGTGCCTCGCAATGACGAGTATTTTATATTGATAATCAGCAACTTGAAATCACGTCATTATAAGCGATATCGTGGCAATCTCGC
>Ga0307507_10001379_pt1 | contig 54490 bp, 7 predicted proteins | sample 7_EM_MG_FD_207223 | JGI IMG/M metagenome (GOLD analysis project Ga0307507, IMG submission 207223) | Populus trichocarpa ectomycorrhiza microbial communities from riparian zone in the Pacific Northwest, United States - 7_EM | ecosystem: Host-associated > Plants > Roots > Unclassified | place... | reverse complement strand
GAAAAGAAATAAACTAAGTATTAGCTAAAAGTGGACTAAGTATAAATAGGATCTAGTAGCTAATAGTTAGGAAAAGGGGAGGCCTATAGGACTAGAGGGAACTAGTAGTAGAGCCTTAAACCCTTAAGGGAATCTAAGGACAATATCTAAACTTATAAGTTAAGTGGTAAGATTAGCAGTTTAAAGCACTTATAGATAATAGAGTAATAAGAAACCACGTGTTACTAGTAGTAGTGGAAAGAATAGGGTTACTACATAGATAAAAGAAATACCTATATCCACTTACAATAATTTTAGGAGATTAAATAGCCTATAGAGGAGGTATTATTAATCTTAAAATAGGACCTATTTAGTTAACTATTAAAAGGAGACCGGTTAGAATGTCTTTTAATATCTTACTATTGGGAAAAGATAAGGCGATACTAGAAATGCCTTAGTTATAGGAATATAATCTAAAGATTAATTAGGTTATAGGTTAGGTTAATATTAGAGATACTTTATAACGTAAAGCGCGGTAGCAAACTAAGTTAGTATAGTATTAAGTTAAAGCGACATATAAAGAGACTAAGTAAGGCTTAAGTTATATACCAAAGAGATACCATAAGTATGGCAAAAAGTTATAGTTACTAGAAAGTGAAAAGCTGTTAAAGTATACAGTATGGGACTATAAGATAGAGTTATAACTAGGAACTAGTCTAAAGTTCTTTCTAATCTATAAGCTTACTAAAACTAAGTTAGTGGCACTTAAGGAGTTTGTCTAGGAGAACTTATGGAAGGGATATATTAGATCATTATAGTTATTAGCGGGATATCTAGTACTATTTATCTTAAAGAAAAATAGAAAACTTAGGATATATATAGACTATAGACAGTTAAATAGCATTACTAGAAAGGATAGGTATCCTTTACCCTTAATTAGCAAAATCTAAGATAGGATAGGTAACGTAAAGATCTTTATAAAGATAGATCTAAGGTGGGCGTACTATTAGATTAGGATTAAGGAAGGCAATAAATAGAAGGCAGCCTTTAGGTCAAAAGAAGGACTATATAAGCCGTTAGTTATACAGTTTGGGCTTATAAATATACTAGTAACGTTCTAGAAGCGAATTAATAATATATTAGGAGAACACCTTAATAAGTTTATTATAGTATACCTTAACGATATTATTATCTACTTAAAGAGTAAGAAAGAATATAAAGAACACGTTAAATAGGTCTTAAAGAGACTATAAAAAGAATAGATGCTAGTAGCTGTTAAAAAATGCGAGTTCTTTATAAGGAGGACTAATTTTATAGGATTTATTATTAAACTAGGAAGAATTAGTATAGACCCAAAGAAAGTTAAAGCTATAGTGAGTTGGTAGGAACTAGAGAACGTTATATAGTTAAGATTATTCCTAGGGTTTTGCAACTACTATAGGAGGTTTATAGCAAAATGGTTAAAGAGTATTAAGCCATTTATAAGGCTAATAAAGAAGGAGGAACTGTGGGTATAGGGAAATGAGTAAAGAAAACTGTTTAAGGAACTTAAGGAGTTGTTTACCTAGGAACTAACTCTTAAGATCTACTAACTAAAGCTAGAAACGGTTGTTAAGATAGATATATTAGACTTCGCACTAGGAGTATATTTGCTATAGAAATATTAGGATATATGGCATCTAGTAGCGTATTACAGTTGGAAGATGATACTACTAGAACTAAACTATAATATCTATAACAAGGAGTTATTAGGTATAGTTACAGCATTAAAGAAATAGAGAGCATTCTTATGAGGTATAGAAAAACCATTTATAGTTAGAACAGACTATAAAAACCTTATAGGATTCCTAACAACAAAGGAACTTAACTAAAGATAGGTTAGATAGGCGGAAATGCTTATAGAATACTATTTTAAAATTTAGTATACTAAGGGTATAGATAACGTATAAGCGGATGCTCTAAGTAGAAAAGCTAAACTATAGAATAATAAAAAGCCGTTAGGGGCTTTGTTGCAAAGGGATTAAGACGGATTAATTAGGTATAATTATCTAGCAACTAGGGAAAGTTACATCTATAAATTACTAGAGAGTGATTGGATATAGAAGATCTAAGAAGTATAGGCAGAGGATCTAGACGTAAAATAGTATAAAAATAGAGAAGTAACCTATGTTCCAAGGTCTATTATAAAAGAGTTTATTAAGTTATTCTATAAGGGACTAACTTAAGGACATAATGGAGCTATAGGCTTAGTATTAAGACTTTAAGAGGAGTATATTGTTTAAGGAATCTGGGGATTAGCGAGATAAGTTATAAGAGAATATCTAGATTACTAAAGAAATAAACTAATAAGGCATAAGCCGTATGGAGGGCTATAACCTATTAAAACACCAGAAAGACTATAGGAGGTTATATTATAGGACTTTATTATTAAGTTACTAAAGTTAAAAGATCCTATTATAGGACAAGAGCATAATATAATCTTAGTGATAGTGGACAAGCTTATAAAGTGGGGATACTTTATAGCATGCACAAAAGAAATGTTAGTAGAAGATATTGCTAGAATCTATATTAAGGAAGTATTTATAAGACACGGAGTACTAAGCAAGGTTATATTTGTGACGGCTCGAACCATTGAACAAATGTCTTAACGAAGACTTAAACAAATGCTTCCAAGATAAAGCGAACGAATGCTGTATTATGAAGATATCAAGGTAAGGAGCAAGAGAAGTGGTGAGGCCACGTCTAAATATATAAGCCAAGCCCTAAGCGAACCCCTGACTAGGTGACGCGCCCCAGCGCCGTTATATTACCCCCCCTTTCGAAAAAGCCTGCCCTTAGGCGTTGTTCTCCAGTACCTATCCATCTTATATACAGTTACTGCTGTAGGTGGGGCAGCAGGAGTCAGTAGTGGTACTGCAGGCGGAGCAGCAGTTGTCGGTTGTAGTACTGTAGGCAGAGCAGTAGAAGTCAATTGCGGTGCTGCAGGAAGGCAGCAAGGTATTAGTTTAGCTGCAGGTAGGAGCAGCAATTGTCCGTTTAGGTAGTAGTATGGTACTAGCGGCAGTGATAGTTAGTCGAGCACAGAGCTCGTCTATCCGTTGGTTGGTAGATCACAGGCATAACGGCGCGATCAGTATCGTAATAGCAGGCATAGCGGCGCTATTATTGTCGTCGTGATAGCAGGTGTAGGACGCTATCGTTGTCTGGTATATAGCAGTACGGTGCCAGCGTCATATGGATTGTAGGCGTATCGGCACAATCATTCAGTCAGTGGTCCTAGTGATTTCGTTCCTCAAAGCTCGTACAACTTAGTATCAGTCGGGGTCGTTCCTCACAGATAGTAACTTCCACGCAGCCTAACAGTTCGAACAAATGCCTAAGAAGGCTTAAACGCAGCCAATAGCTCAGTATCAATCAACGTCGTTCTTGCAGACAGTATCTCAGTATCAACCGATGTCGTTGTCGCAGCATACGTGCTTAGTATCAGTCAAAAAGGACTATTCGGGTAGCAGTACGGTGCAAGCGTCCGTAGACGTACGGTCGGTCGGTCGGTCGGTCGGTTGTTGACAGATATACGCGTTCGACGCGTCGTTGTCGTCATTCGGTCGACACATTGATAGGTATACGCGTTCGACGCGTACATCCGTATGGACCTTTGTCGTTGTCGATCGGCGAGTCGTACGGTCGGAAAGAGGTTATCGCCCGACACGTGCTTCCCCATAGCATAGGCGGCCGTTTAATAGAGAGAAGGGAAAAAAAGAAGAGAACAAAAAACAAGAACAATGAGGGTGCCTGCGGAGTAGATGTTTACTATCCTTACGGACGACCTAAAACCTGAGATACCGCAGCCTGCATATAACTGGGGACCTTAATATAATGTAACGGCTTAAACCATTGAACAAATGTCTTAACGAAGACTTGAACAAATGCTTCCAAGATAAAGCGAACGAATGCTGTATTACGAAGATATCAAGGTAAGGAGCAAAAGAAGTGGTAAGGCCACGTCTAAATACACAAGCCAAGCCCTAAGCGAACCCCTGACTAGGTGACGCGCCCCAGCGCCGTCACAATATTAGACAGAGATTTAAGATTTATAGCAGTATTCTAGGAGGTATTCTTGGCGGAATAAGGAGTTCGCGTAGCAACCTTAATAGCGTATTATCCGCAGATAGACAGATAAATAGAAAGACTAAACTAGACACTAGAACAGTATCTAAGGCACTATATTAATCACGCATAGAATAATTGGGTATTGTTACTACTAGTTATATAGTTTACATATAATATAATACTATAAGAAGGAATAAGAACATTACCATTTAAGGCAAATTATGGGTATAAGCTAAGGTTATTGTTATTACTACGCTAAGTAAAGAAGACAAGTAGCACAGCTAAAGAAAGAATGGAGACTTTAATAAATCTTTATATAGACCTTAAGGAAATAGCTAAACTAGTATAAGAGCGAATAAAAAGGTACTATAATGCTAAGAGATCTAAGGGACCAGATCTTAAGGAAGGAGATAAAGTGTAGCTACTATACAAAAATTTCAAGAGTTAACGACTAAGCAAAAAGTTAGACTATGTTAGACTAGGACCTTTTAAAATCATATAAAGAATTTTATTGGTTATATATAAACTAAACCTACCAGCCAAAATAAGAATTTACCCTATATAGCATGTCACAATGCTAAAACCAGCATATAGGAGTGTTAAACTACTAGTTTATAAGGCAGACACGTACAGAGGGCAAAAAGAAGATAAATGGTAAGTTTTAAAAATTATTAGTTATAAGGATATAGACGACGAAATATAGTATAAAGTAAAGTAGATAGGCTATAGTAAGACTATCTAGAAACTACTAAGTAATCTAGAGAACGCTATAGGAAAGGTATAGGAGTATTAAAAGAAAGTAGGTTAGGAAGTATTAAAAAAGGATTGCTAAAGGACGAGTTACCTAAGGGGAACTTAGGAGGAGCAACTATTATAATACTTAGAGTTATTTCCTTCTCTAGAGACTCTACTCTCTCATTACCTAGCTTAGACAGACCTTATTAAACAAGTTTCTACTCCTTAGAATAAACCTTCTTACAAACCTTCTTAAGACGGGTTAACCGAGTAAAGGCAGCCTACTGAACCTTAAAGGAGCGACGTTAAGCCTTAAGGGCTAAAGCAGTCTCTTCTAAAGACCGGTAGAGTTTAGCGCGAGTAGCGGCCAGCTCTAACTTAAGCTTCTTAGCGGCAGATTAAACACAAGACCCTATAATAAGTTACTTAGGGAACTTAAAGACTATTAAGAGTTATAGGATATGTATACTTAGCGTTAGAAATAGAGCGAACATCGCAAAACAAACGGATGTTTGCTTTAGTACACTCCAAATAGAAAGAGGGTTATTAAGAGGATGGGGTCACTATTACGAAGTATATTAACCCCGCCTTAGAACAACGGGAATATAGAGACAGTATAATCTTACTAAGTAATAGTATAGCAGCAACAGTGTGAGTATAACGTTGCGCTTATAAAAAAGAAGATGCTTTAGGTATAATAAGTAAGGATATTAACCAGATTAATTAAACGGACATTATACCTCTAGTGGACGACTTGGAGATATTAGGAATCTTTAAGGACAAAGATAAAAAAGAGGGAGATAGTGTTATAGACAGCTTAAGTATAATGTTATAACTACTTAAAGAAGAGTTAGCGGAAGCTAGTTGGTTAATATAGGCACGGTCTAGGATAGAGCTGGTGGAACTATATAATAAGGGATGGTAAGTAAGTTATATAATATTATATATAGTATACGCAGTGTACGCAGTATATGTCTATATATAACATATATAACACGTACCTTACGTATAAGAGAGGATTTCTTAGGTATATAGTTATGTATTTAAAGGACCTCAGTCTCTACTATAGATAGTTCTCTCCTTATAGTAAATCTTAGAATACCGTTAGAGTTAATCTATTAGGCAACTACTCTACTAGTTATTATTACGTTGTTAACTTCTTATTTACCTATACACCTAGCCTAATAATAGGACCCACCGTAGTTCTTACTATAAGGTTCCGTTATATTAATTACTAAGGGCTTGTTTATAGGGGTTACTATATATAGACCAAGTCTATACTAGGCCTATAGCAGGACTAGCTATATAACTAGCTACTAAATTAATAGTAGGCTAAATAGTTAGTATTATAGGAGTTGCGGCCCGTACTAGGGCACTATTAGCTATTCTTATATTGCTTATAGTCTGGCTTAAAGGGTTCCTAGCTTTATACTACTTAGTATATACCTTAATTTAATAAAGGCCTTAATTAATAGCTAAGCACTAGTCTATTAGTTCCTTTAGCGTCTATATAGTAGTAAAGACTAGTAGTATAGCTCGCTATAGGTCTAAGGTAAGCTTATTAAACATATCTAGTAGTAGATCTTCCTAGGGGATTTAGGCCTAGCCAGCTAGGTATAAAAAATAGGTCTAGAAGGCTAAAAAGGTCTCCATTATTTTTATATTTAGGCCTTTATAGTTAAGGCGGGCATTCTATACCTTAAAGGGGTCCCTATAAATAGAAAATAGGTAGTTAATTATCTTTTCTCTGGAGAGGAAGGGGTCTACTAAGTCCTAGGCGTATTATAGACGTAAATACGTCTATACGTCCCTACCAGTATGGCTAAAGACATAGGCCATTTTAGCTTAGGTAGTAGGGAAGTGGTCTATATTAACTTTAAGCTTATCTTATAGTTAAAGCTTCTAATTATTAAATATCAGGTTAGTCCTATCTGTAAGTAATAGGGGGTCTATAACCTTTACGGACTATAATAATATTAATGCTATATATTGGGCTAGGGCCTTAAGAACTATAGCAAGTCTTTAGGTGTCTAATAACTCCTTACTAGGTATAGGGGTGTCTCTGGTTTTAAGCAGCTCTTAAAGTTATTTAATTTTAGTATTAGCTACTGCAAGTTCTTCCTAAGGGGTTAAGACGGCGACTGTTTTACTATTAGAGGTATTTATAGGTCCTATAGCGGCTTTACTAGCTGCTATATTTCTTGCCATGGTAGTAGGGGTAATTTTTAGTATTTATTTATTTTCTAGGAGTTCTAGTCTATATATGTCCTATTCTTAGGTTTCGCGTTCTATTTATATTCTTTTAGTTCTATCTTGTCCTTAGAGTTCTAGTAATATCCTTAGGGTCCTATTCTATATCCTTATAGATATATTTAAGTTCCTTTTTAGGAAGAAAGAGTAGTATAAGCTTTAGATAATATTAGCAACTTAGTTAATTAAGGCATGAGCATAGCAAGAAGGACGTATACAAGCCTATATAATTAGATTATCTATAAACAAGGATCTAAAGCTAGAGAAAGGAAAAGAGAAGAAGGGTAGCAGCGCTTAAGGTTTTATACAATTATCTGGTCACGTAACTGCGATTATCTAAAATAGTAAGGAACTGTCTAAAACAGTAAGAAACTGTCTTCGACTATCCGCTATAATCCACTACTAAAATCTACCGTTTTCCACTAGCGCCGTAATATATCTTATTAGTCTATAAGATCTAGTACTATTACTTAAGTGTCTAATTAATATACTTATAAGCCCACGCAAGTTAGATTTCCTAATTTTTCTCTATAATTGGAGGCTTATATATAGCTAAACGCTAGTAAAAGCCTTTGTGGAGGAGAGCAGTGCGAATAGCGTCCTTTTTAACACTAAAGTTTAAGACTTTAGCTAACTTTGCAAAAGACATTTACTAGTTAGTAAATAACGCATAAATAAACTTAACTAGCTCTTTAACCTATGCTTATATAAGGATAGAAGGCCGGCCAGATTACTTTTAAGGGGTTGCTCGCACTTTATCTTTGCATACTCCTCTTATTTAACGGATAGTATAGCTAAGTTGCTTATAGATTTGAGAATAAAACCACCCAATTAAGTGTAATAGCTGGCAGTCGCGTTTTTAGTCTTATATAAGCTTGGGAGCTCTTAGCCGGCAAATAGGAGGGTAAGGTATAGGCCTTATAGGCTCTTATAAAAGAGGATTAAGTATACTAAGAACAGCAGACATTTGTAAAGGCTAATTAGCATTAATATACACTAAAAAGTATAAGGAACGCAGTGCAAGACGCGTAAATTCAATGTTTTGTATATGCTACTATATTTGTCAGATAATCTGTATTCTCTAAAGGCGTGGGTCACGTGCACTGTAAAATCTCTTCGTAGCTCGCAGCCCTAGGGCCTCAAGTCAATGAACAAAGACATCAATCAACGATCAAGTCAAGATCATCAATCAATTAACCCATTTCATCAATGAGCAGCTCTATCTGAATTATCTGACAGTTATAAGCCCGGTCCGCCGACTCAAGAAGCTATTTAGCTATTACTTAATCATTTGAAGAAATTCTACCTCATTGTCAGACTCTGACACCTCATCGTCAAGACGCAGACTCTGACAGAAATCCTACCTCAAATCGTCACAGGACGAGATTCCACGAGATTCCACGAGATTCCACCTCAATCGTCACAGGACGATCCTGACGACAGGACGATCCTGACGGCAAGGACGACCCTGACGACAAGGACGAACCTGACGACAAGGACGATCCCGACGACAAAATACCATCTCAATTCCTCCTTTGCCTATCAGTCAAATGACTCCACCGACGTCGAGTTCGTCGACTACGATCATCCTCAATAAGTCAGAAGACTGGGAGCAATGGCTATGGCAACTCCGAGCCCTCGTGGATTAGCGAATTTGGGCCCACGTTGACCCAGACGGTACAGTACCTCAACGAGGTCTACTACAAGAACCAGCCTATCCAGAAGTCATAGATTTTAATGAGAATGCAACCTTATATGCTCAGCTCTTGACGAATTAACAGAAACCGTACGAGAATAGCAGATGATACTACGACTAGGACATAAAGTATTTCCTAAGATAGGAAGATTATCTTCAATAGATCCGCACCTAGATTACGTCTATAGTATTAATTTAGAAGAAGCTACTACTTAACCCTTTCTTAATAGTTAAAGAATGGCTATTTTAGCTAAAGGAGAATATAAAACCTACCTTATCGTTTGTTAGAAAGAAGGTATAATACTAGTACATAGAAGCCCTTAAGGGGTTTAAATAGTTGTCAAAATTAAACTAATGGCTAGATTAATGAGAACACGCAATATCCCTAGGAGAGAAGTATAAGATCCCTTAAATGTCCAATAGAATCTAGCTTTAAGATTTGGCAGAAGTTATTCGACCCTTTAGCAACGCCTACTATATAAAGTATACTACTGAGTTAAATAACCCTTAGAAGTTGAGATCTTCTAAATACTATAGAGTAGCAAAGGAGCTGCAAGAAGGACTTAGAACACCCTTAAAGAAAGCTAATACTACTATAAGAGGAAGTACCTTTAATGCAGACTTTGTAGAGCAAGCTATTAAGGATCACTTTAATACTACTAAAGGTTTATAGAGAGGAAGGACCTTAGCATATAATAGAAGCTTAAAGAGAGCTAGGACACTAGTAGATAAGGAGACGTCCTATAAGAAGCTAACACCTAAGTACTTAGCATGCGGAATACGAGGATACTCCCTATGGGACTATTAGTATTTATTTAAAGATAAAAGACCTGCAGGAGTTACGATAGAAGATGCGCGCATTAATAGGGCACTAAAGGTAGAAAAGAATAAGAATCTTGCTAACTAAGTTGCGAAGATTAGACTTAAAGAATAAGAAGACAAGGCCTAATAACGATAGGATAAGAGCTAGGAAGTTAAGATTAAGGGAGAAGCTAATGCAATATTTCTAGAATTATATCACACCGGTTAAACCCATCTATTAAAGCTATTAACTATTCTTAACTTGGGAACCACTCTCTATATCTTTAATAACCTCTCTTGTTTTTATAATTTTAGGAAAGCTCTAAGACACTAATATATTACCACCGGCAGCTTAGAAGTGCCTATACTAGGCTACGGCGATATTACTATTTAAGTTATAAAACTAGACAAGAGTAAGGGAACCCTACGTCTTAAGGACGTTGCCTTTTATATAGACTTTAATATAAATCTAGTGTTGTTCCGTCTGCTTTAAAAACAAGGGTTCTATTAAGATAATAAAAGAGACAATAATCTTCTAGTTTGGAAGGATAATACAATCCTATATTAAATGGAAGAACGTTATAGATAATAGACTATTAAACCCGTCCAACTAGGAAGTCTATTAGCATTTAATATAAGCTAACTGCTACGCTGCCAATGGAAGCGTAGAGCATTGTTAAGAGACGCTTATTTAGACTTAAAAGGTAATATATATCTATAGTACCTGCGTCTAGGTTATCTAGGACCTATAAGCCTTTATTATCTAGGTCTTAATACCTTAGGAGTTAAGCTTTAAGGCCTAAAGATAACAGAATGTTAATATTACAGTCTCGCTAAAATTAAGCGTTAGGTCTTAAGAAGGTTCTTAAAACGGAATATTAATAAACCTTATCTTAACCTCTATATTAACTAGACTGACCTTAAGGAAGCGTATAATAGATTTATATAAGTTATATTTATCTATAATACCTTCTTAGGAAGAACCTTCCCGTATTTTATAATAACGCATAGCAAAGAAAAGGAGACACTATAAGTGCTTAAAGATTTTATCCAATGGATTTGTCTTAGGTATAACCTTAAGGTTAATACTATTAGATTAGATAACGAGCTAGGGAGAAGGAGAACCCTTAAATAGCTACGGACTTAAGGGATTATATTTAAGCCTTTAGCACCTTATACCTAAGCTTAAAATAATACCGCCAAACGCTTAGGGGGTGTAATTATTAAGAGAGTATAAGAAATAAGAATTGCTGCCAATTTACTATATAACCTATAGAACGAGATAGTCGACTACGCAGTTTACCTTTAAGATTAAACGCCACTAAAAAGCAACAGTTGGAAATCGCTATATAAGAGGTTCTATACCTTCCTAGCTAATGGGTCAAGAAAGCCGCAACTGGCGTACTTAAAAGCCTACGGCTGTAGGGCGTATGCGATGACGTCAGACGCTTAGCTAAAGAAGAAAAGGCTAAGCAAGCTAGATCCGCGAGCCTATATTAGCTACCTTGTTGGCTATAACTCTACTAATATCTATAGGATCTGGATCTTATATAAAGGTATCGTCATCTCTACTAATGACGTTATTTTTAACGAGAAGACGTTCTTTGATGGCAAGTAAACGGACATCTTAAAGGACCTATACACTGAGTTAGATACGCTGATTAAGAAGATTTAACTCCCTAATACCCTAACTAAGAATAAGGTCCTTTTAAAAGACAATAAAGAAGTATTTAAACTGTTAATTTAAGAGGAAGACAACAACGTTAATAAGCTAGTTTAAACCTTTAATAAGTTAGCAGATCTTAAGCTTGTAAGAGCTCTTAAAGATACGTATTATACGCCACCTTTAATAAAAGAAGATAAAGAATCTCTATATGCCTTTTACGTTAAGTATCCTATAAAGTTAGATATATAAGGTACTAATTAGGACATTATTAGCTGAGTAGGAAATAGGTTTTATACTTAGGGGGTATTTAATAACTCTGTTAAAGACTTATTTAAGGAAGCCTGCGATAATAGGTTTAAAGACTTTATTACTAAAAGAATCACATTAGCCTATTATGGCGCCTTTTTAACGGGAAGGAAGTTCAACCTTAATAGTTAACTTAACAACAGTAAGCTGAAATTAGGTAGAATACGCGATGTTAGATTATATAGGAAGAATCTACCTCCGCTACCTTAGTTAATTTAGGACCTTAATACGCATTCTCTTTAAGATTAGTTCTAAGAGGCTTAATAAGCCTATCTCTAATCTTATTATTAAATAAGGTCGTTTTAAGAAATAGATAAGAAGTATATAAAGGGACAGTAGGTCCTTAGCTTAATATAGGTATTTGTCTATAAGACGGATAAGTACGGATTCCTCTAGAAATATAAGGCATGCTTAATAGTATACGGAAATTAATAGGCCCTAGGAGACCTACCTATAAGAGCTACTATATTAGCTAGTACAACCTTCCAAACCCTTATGGCGATTACCATAAAATTCAACCTAGAGATAACGCAAATAGATACTATCAACGCGTTTATTTATTGCGATCTTAATAAGGTTGTCTATATAAAGCTACTGCTAGGGTTTAGTAAAGGAAAGACAGATAAAGTACTACGCTTATAAAAAGCCCTTTACAGACTACGACGATCCCCTTTATTATAGTAAAAGAATCTCACGAGCTTGTTAAACGAATTAGGTTTTAAAGAGGTTCTATAGAAGCCATGTGTTATACTAAAAGGTAGAATAGTCGTCTTCTTTTATATTAATGATATTGTCTTCTACTACTAAAAGATAGATAAGAAGAAAGCTTAAGAAGCAATTAAGGAGCTAAGTAAGGAATACCAGATAAGTACCCTTGGCGAGCTAAAATGGTTCCTAGAAATTTATATACTATATAATTGTAGCTAGAGGCTCCTATAGCTATTCTAGGAAGCCTATATTAAGAAGATAGCTAACTAGTATAAGATAGATCTTAAAGGGCGTCTTCTAGATACTCTAATGGCAGAATTGGAACTCCTCCCTACTAATTACTAATTAATCTGTCTAACGCGTCCGTCCCCTAATATAGACCTATTAGTCTATCCTATATCCCTATCAGCCTCTACAATACTATATTAGAGAAAATTAGGTTTAGTACTCTATATAGCTACTATAACGCGTCCGGATATTGCCTTCGCAATATTATGGCTGGTAAAGTTTAATTAGAACCCAGGCTAAAAGCACTATTAAGCGGCAGAAAGAGTTATCTAGTACCTATATAGCACGAGGAGCAGAGCAATCTACTATAGAGGAGATAAGAAAGGAACGAACGGTAGAGGAAAAGATAAAGGAATACGCAACTAAGGATAAGACGACGGAGACGGTAGAAGTAAAGCGCAATTATTTATCTGTGCCAGCGACGTATTATTTGCGGACAACTCCGTTAACAGAAAGAGCTTATAAGGATATATTATGAAGCTATTTAGGGGGCCAATCGCCTAGAGAGCAAATAAGTAGGGTATAGTTATAATGTTGAACATAGAAGCCAAGTTGTTAGCCCTATTACAGACAGTAAAGAAAGCTATCTTTATTAGTAGGTTGTTTAAAGCAATAACATTATAACTAAATAAGCCCTTAATTATTAAATGTAATAATACCTAGACGCTCTAACTAATTATAGAAGACATGGTAAAGCTGATTATAAAGCTCTAATATATTAACATCTATTAATACTAGCTATGTTAGGAATATGTAATAAGATAAGTATAATTTTAATAGATAGTAACGAAAGAGATAATTACTAATAGACTTATAAAGGCCCTGCCCAAGCAGAGGTTTTAAAGCTTTATTAATATAATTGGAATAGTGGATATTAAGGAGCGGCTAAATAAGGAGAAGCAATTGGAGGACCTAAGGGACAGTATTAGAGCAAGACGGAAGGATTTAGATGAGATTATAGTTTAATTAACTTATTAACGGACACGAGAAGGTGGTTAGCTTTGACCTTAAAGAGCTCAAAGCTAAGGGGGTGTGTTAGATAATCTATATTCTCTAAAGACGTGTGTCACGTGCACGAGTCACGTGCACTATAAAATCTCTTCGTAGCTTGCAGTCCTAGGGCCTCAAGTCAATGAATAAAAACATTAATTAATAATTAAGTCAAGATCATCAATCAATCAACCCATTTTATTAATGAGCAGCTCTATCTGAATTATCTAACAATATTAGAGTAAGCGGGAAAACCCTCTGCTAGCGCTATACCTTTACTTTACCGCTGTACCTCTATAGTGTAGATTTAAATAATCTGACAGTCAATATTATTGGCCAATATTTGGTATTGGCCAATATCGCTAAATTACCTAACATTAGCCAATATTGGCCAATAATTCTTGGCATTCCCTATAACCCTAAATTTCTTTTATAATATTTATTATATATATAATAAAATGGCTTCTAATAATAAAATATCAAATTCTACACTATTTACTAGTACGGAGAAATTAAAAGATAAAAGGAACCCTAAAATCTAGTGCCATATATAAGATCTATATAATAATAAGCCAAAAAAATACCATGATAAGTAATATATTTTATATTATAAATACTATATAGAAGAACTATATAGCGCAAAGTGTATTACAAATTTCCGGAATTATCTTATAAAGAAGTATAAGATTATGTCAGTCGTTGTCTATAACTAACTAGTTATGGGGTAGTCACGTGTACTAGTTACGTAAGCTAAGCGAGTATGAAATCCACTAGAATCCACCTATAGAATAGTATCAAAAAATATAATAACTTTATCCATATATCTTGATATACGCATCTAATTCCCTTACACCTCCGCTGCACCTCGTCGAGTACCAGCCTCGACAGGTTATAAGCCCGGCTACGCCTATAGAGGGTTTCAACATAGCATTTTTCAAATAACGCGTGGAGAGAGCTGTAATATGTAATTATAGCAGTTGTCAAACGATTAAAGGACGCGCATTGTCCGCGGAATTAATTACTACCTCACTAACCTATTTGACTTGCTGAGTCTAATCAGAAGACAAAAGCTAAGAAGCAGGCAGGAGATAGTAATAGGTTAAGCTCGCAACTGGACAACGATTGATATAACGTGTATTAGGAGCTCAACTACAACGCGTCTAGTAGCATATACCACCTACCAATAACTTAAGAAGTAGACAATGATTAAAACCAATCAGAACAATCTTAATTACGACACCGTAATATAAATACAGCGAGTTCCCAATTAACTTAATATCCACTTACTGCATTTAGGATAAGCGAAAGCAGTAGCAGCAAGAACCTACTGCCTAATAGCATAAAGCTAAAGGGAGAGGAGAACTATATTGCATAGAAAGAAGTAATAGAGGATATTACTGTTACAAATGGATTAAGACGTTATATTTATAAAAAGGGAAAAGCACCTAAATACATAAATAAATTCGATGAGAAAGCTAATAAGATAAAGCTGGCAGTATAGCTGATATAGGAAGCTGGAGACTTAAGTATAAAGATTATTATTAAGCTTAATATTAAGAGTACCCCTATATAGATGCTAGCAGGATATAAGTCAGCGCGCGAGATATGGGTAACTCTATAGACTTAGTATAAGGGAACCGGAGCAGTTCTTAGCTATAACGCTATTAAATTATACACAAAGATTAAGTATAACAACTACCCTAATCTTAAGCACTTTATTATTGCATTTAAAAAGGCTATTAAAAAGCTGGCGAACCTTAACATTTCCCTATCTAAATTATAGTATCTAATTCTCTTTATTATAGCCCTATCTAACGCATAGCCTATTTGGGCAGAACGATAGCAATTAAATTCTTAAAAAGAATTAACCCAACTGTTACTCTCCGCGTTAATTAAAAATATTATAGATAAGGCATAAAACAAGGCTAAGAAGGCTAAGGGAGGTGTACTATATAGGGGGAAGCCTAATAAGAAGGGTAAATAAAAGGTAAAGGATAAGGAGAAGAGTAAGGGAAAGTACTATAAGAACTACAAGAAGCTAAACGCCCGTCACGAACCTAAAAACTGCTTTATTATAAATAAGAAGCTATATTATAAATGGGAAGAAAAGATAGGTAAGAAGTTTATTCTATATTAGGAACTTAATAAGAAGAAGTTAGGTAGTAAGAGCAGGAAGGAAGAACCTAGCAGTAACTTCTCGGACAATGACAATACTTATAGTGACTTAGACGATGGCAATGCTCATATATTCGTAAAGAAAGAGTTAGGGTACCTCTACGCACACCTAAATAGGAAGAATTAATTACTAATTAAGTAGAAAGGAATACTGTTTAATACTAAAGCCGAAACCTATATCGCCAAATTAATTAACGACTTTAATACTAGTATGTATATACTAGCATCTCTACTATTAATTAATATAGCAAGTGGAGAAGCTACGCCGCTTGGCTTTAGCAAGAGGACAATTATCTGTGCTATAGATATAAGAGAGACGCATACGCTAAACCTTAGTAAGGTGCAGTATCTACCAAACTATAACATTAATATCTTTGGAGCTAGAAAGCTCCTAAGTAGGGGTAACATTTAAATTAAAGATAAAAACCTTGTAGTTAATAAAGAAGGCCTTAGTATATTCCAATTTAATAAAGATATAATAATTATTGAAGCACCCCATATATATATATTCCCTATAGTTATATAAAAGAAGCCATTAGAGATATTAATTTAACTCTAGTATTGTTACTTTGGCCATCTCGGCCTTAAGAATATATAGAAGACCTCTAGATTGGTTAAAGGTATAACCCTTAAGAAGGAAGAGCTAAGCGCTATATAACAGAAGGACGAAGACTTAAGGCTCTATAACCTATGTAAGAAAGGAAAAGCTATAAGGTATATATAAAAACACGCTAAAACGCGAAATCTGCAGGTATTTAACAAAGTACATATTAACGTGGTAATGATTACCCCTTAAGGTATTAGAAAGAAGAAGTATGCTATAGTATTTACTAAAAAGGCAACTTTAGTTTGGTGGGCTTACTTTTATAAGTTAAAAAATGGCGCATATAATACTCTAGTTAAATACTAAAAGATAGTAAAGACTTAATTTAGAAGAGTTATTAAAAAATGGTATATAGATGGGGGTAAAGAATATAGCCCAAAGAAGCTAGCTAAGCTTGCAGATAATCTAGGGTAGGTAGTAGAGCTTACTATACCATACAACCTAGAGCAAGACGGCACTTCTAAATAAATAATTGGTATTCTCTACAAGTGTACACGAACTATAATAATTAATATGGATATTCCACAGTTCCTCTGGCCACTAATATTTAAGTTAATAGTACTAATTACTAATTAAACAGCTACCTCTTTATTAAAGGGCAAGACCCTATATAAAGCCTTTACGGATGAGTTTTATCTAAATTAAGACAACAGACTATCTATAGCTTATCTATAGGTATTTAACTGCAAGACATATATCTAAATACCAAAGGAGCGCCAAATTATCAGCTAGAAGGTTGCCGCATAGGCTAAGGTAGGAATCCTTATAGGCTATAAAGGAAGCTATATCTTTAAGGTATATATACCTTTAAGAAAAGGACCTGCCAAAAATAGGATTATACAATCCTTAAATATCAGATTTAATAAAGGAGGCTTGATTATAAAGCCCCTATTAGAAGACAATACTAATATTCCGGTACCTACTAGAAATAGGGGTAAGAGTACTAAGAATTAGGATTAACAAGACAGTGACCTAATTTATTAGAGAGTTCCCAATATACCTGGAAACATTAAGCATTAACCCCAATTAGTACTTAAAAAGGCTATTACGCCAGAGCTTTAAATTAATAAGGATTTAGAGCAACTAGATATTAACTCTAATATTAAACCTAAATTAGAATATAATACTAAATTAATGCTAGAGACTACTTAAGAGAGAGTTAAAACTAAAACGGTACCTAAGTTAAGGGGTTAACCTAGAGGTTTAAAGAACAAGGTCTATATCCTAAACCCAGAGCTTAGTAGAGAGACTTAATAAGCCACTTAATAATTAAAGCTAAAATTAAGCTTTAACTCTAAATTAAATATAGCATTTTATACTGCATATGTAGCTAGCCTAGTGTTATTAATCTATAATAATCCTAAGACAATTAAGGAGGTAAAAACGAGACCTAATTAGCTAGAATAGAAGAAGGTAATTAAGAAGGAGTATTAAGGCCTAGTTTGCAAAGGAACCTAGAAGCTTCTAAGACAATTAAAGCTGCTAAAGGGTATTAAGGTACTGCCGGGAAAGCTTGTCCTAAAGATAAAAAGGAATAGAGACGGCAAGATCCTAAAGCGGAAGGCGAGATAGGTTATTAAAGGGTTTAGGCAGTAGTATGGAAAGGACTTTAACCAAACATTCGCGGGAGTATATAAGAGTGTTATATAGAAGCTGGCAGTCGCCCTCACAGCTCTATTTAACTTAGAAATTAAGTAAATAGATATAGTTGGAGCCTTCCTAAACTTAACCGCTAACACGGATATCTATATAGAAGTACCACCTAACCAGGAAATTAATAAGGAGATCTTAAAGGATGCACCTAAATAGGTATATAAGCTCCTAAAAGCGCTATATGGTCTAAAATAGGCACCTTAACTATGGTAGAAGGAATTAGCCTCTGCGCTTTAGCAATTAGGGTTTAAAGCGTGCACTAGCAACTAATATATATATATTAATAAGTTAATAGGAATTCTAATCGTTATATATATTTATAATATATTAATTATCGGCAAAGATAAGGCCAAGATTAAGGCTCTAAAGAAGAGTTTAATAAGAAGATTTAAGATAGAGGACTTAGGCCCTGCAGAATACTTTATAGGGGTAAGAATAACTTAAAATAGGAAGAAAGGGATAATTACCCTATGCTAGGATGCATATATTAGCAAGATCCTTAAATAATATAGTATAGAGAATTGTTATCTAGTTAATACGCTAATGGCAGCTAGAGCTACTAAATTTATAGTACCCTTTAACGGGTAAGTAACGGTTAAAGATACTAAGCTTTATGGATTAAAGATCGGCTCTCTAATATATCTAGCAATCCAAACTAGACCGGATATTATATACAAAGTCTCTATACTATTACAATTCTTATTAAACCCCTCTCCACAGTATATAAAAGCTATAGACTAGATACTTTAATACCTATAAGGTATAAAGCTCCTAGGAATTAAATACTAGGGATGCGTAGGTAATCCAAAGACACTCCTTTACGGATATTGCGATGTGGATTTCGTAGGTAACAAGTTAACGCGGAAGTCCGTCTTAGGGAATGTATACTTCTTCGCCAGTAGAGTTGTATTATGCTTATTAAAGAGATAGTAGACAGTAGCGCAGTCTACTACTAAGGCAGAGTATTACGCTCTAGCTAAAGCCGTGTCTAAAGCACTTTGGCTAAAGCAGATTATGGGCCAGATAATATACTTAGGTGCGGATATTAAGTTAGTATGCCTATACGGTGACAATTAGGGCTCCTTAAGCTTGGCTAAGAACCCTAAGTTTTATTAACGGACAAAGTATATTAATATTAAACACCACTTTATTTAAGAGCACGTTGTAAAGAGAACGGTTGATCTGTGGTATATTACTAGTTTAGAGATAGTAGCTAATAGTCTAACTAAACCTCTTTCGGCTGCAAGTTATGCGAAGTTTATAGAGCAGCTAAGGTTGAAGGTTATTAAGATTGATTGAGCCTATTTAGAGTATTAAGTCAGTTAAATACAAAGGGGTGTGTCAGTCGTTATCTATGACTGACTAGTCATGGGGTAGTCACGTGTACTGGTTACGTAAGCTAAGCGAGTATAAAATCCACCAGAATCCACCTGTAGAATAGTATTAAAAAATACAATAACTTTATCCATGTATCTTGATATACGCATCTGATTCCCTTACACCTCCGCTGCACCTTGTCGAGTACCAGCCTTGACAGATTACTATTTCTAAAACTCCAGGTATTATTTATTAAGGTGCTAAAGAAAAGCTTTAAGATCTATATATACAGCTTTGTACGAAACATAATTATATAGAGGTTAATTCTCTTACACTTAAAAACGCTCTTAATAAGGAGGCTATTACGGCTGCCCTTATTTCCTTTATTACCATATAAAATCTTCTACTTTAACTTGTTAAGTGGCCAGAGTTCTATATATTCTACCAGATCCTTAATTTAGAGGTAGAGGGTTTTATTACAATAACTTATATATAAGTAAAAAAGAGGATTAAAGAATTATAGGAATTAATAAAAGATATTATATAAAAGAAGCTTCAGTCAGCAATATTAAGTATTTATCTTTTAGTTAATATTTAGACCTCTCCTAATCAGCATCTTCTCCTTAAAGTCTGTGCCTACTTTATTAAGCAAAACTTAAAAGGACTCTCTAGAGCTCTCCTTACTCTTTATATAGTACAATCTTATAGCAAAGAGGATTAGTTCTTAACTCTGCTTCCTATACTAAAGGACTATAAGATTATATAAAAGCTTAGTATAGTTATCTTAGATAATACGGGAATAAATAATACTCTTTATTATATAATTAAAAAGTATATAAAAGAGGAGGAAGCTATTATATGGAAATCTTTATATAAACAAATCCGTTACAATGGCTATATTATTAATCTTACCATCTAAGCCTTTCTTTTTAAGGTTAAAGTTAGGTAGATTAATTTATATAAAGCTAAAGATAAAGATAAAAAAATTTAAGATATAGGCGCCCTTAGAAAGCTCTATAATAATATTATATATATATAAAGCTCTCCTAGCCATATAAGGGCTATTAAAGAGCTAGCAGAAAAACAAATTCCACTTAATAATTGTATAAGATAGAATAGCTAGTGTAAGATATTATAGGTTACTATTTAATACAAGCCTGCAATAAATTAATACACAAAGAAATATGGCTTAAATAATAATTTTCTAAATCCTATAGACTAGAAATAGCTTTATATAATAATAGGCTTTCTTCTTATCTTTAAGAAAGCAACTCTTATAACTTAAGGGTATAATATAACAATCTTAGATATACTTTTTTAAATGGACCTCCTTATACACTACTTTAAAAACAGCTTAATAAGGCATATATATTTAGAGGGAGTATATATAGGCTAATATTGTATAATAGGAAGATTATAAAAAAGATAAATTCTTTTATAAGCGGATTAAGGCTGGTTAGGAGGTATTTAATAAATACTACTTAAAGTCTAATTAGTCTCCGCTATATGCTGCAGCAATTATTCTTTATCTATAATATTATATAGAGTATATTAAAGCAAATTAGAGTAAGAAGTGGCGAAAGCCAGCATTTAATATAGTAGAGTAACTTTAGAACGAGTATTAAAGTTAGTATTAAGGCCCCTAGCCTTTACTACAAGCATTAAGTACTGCATTATATAAAAAGGCCTTATTTAAAGAAGATCTTAATCTATATAAGTAGCTTATTAAGAACCTTAATAAGTTTAATTGCCTAAAGAGCCAAGATAAGTATAAGAACTATATCGCCAAGAACCCACTTTATATTAAGGTTTCACCTCTTAAATAGTGGTGTTAAGACAAGCAACATAAGCGTTGGTCACGACTCTTATTAATGGCTATTAACATTCTATTAATTCTAGCTATAAGTAATAACCCAAAGCGGGTATTTTTAGGGGTACGTTATGCAGTTTTATAGGAGTAAGTAAAGCTTAGAGTTAATACAATTAAGATACTTAAATACTTAAAAAATTGGAAGCAGAATTAAATGGCAATAGAAAAGTTCTAATAGAGAAGAGTTAATTATATAGATAAGAAAGGGAAAAAAGGAATACTCTAAGCTAGATGCAGAAGAGAATAGAATATATATATGTATTTCTTTGTATAACACGTAATTATACGCTCCTTCTTTATGCAGTACTTTACCTTATTTAATCTCTCTTCTTCCTTTATCTTTAACCTAGCTACTATCTACCACTATAACTAGTTCTAGCTTATTAGCTACTATTAAAATGTAAGTGTCCTGGCTTTATATAAGCATTACCTAAGCCTCTAGCCTTACTAATATACTCTTAACTGCTTGCCTTATATAAGTGTTAACCACTAACAAGTAAAGCAGTAACAGTAGCACTACTACTACAACTACCACCACTACTACCACTACTACTAGTTTATTAACTACCAATATATAAGCATTTTTACTTTATATAAGCATTGCTTAAGCCTTGCCCTTTACTAATCTACCTTAGTTACTTACTTTATATAAATACTAATATATATATAGGGCCCTTATTCTTTAGGATGCCGCCACTACCGCCTAAGCCCTTACTACTACTACCTAAAACTCCTAAGCCCCCGTTCTCTTTATAGGACAGTAGCAGTTAGCCCTATATATATATAGTCTATAGGGCTAAGCACTTCTAGCCCTTTCTAGGTAGGATATAGTGTTTATACGCGGGAGCATTTACCTATATTAAATAGGAATGCATCGGCCCTTATACGTTAACGCTATCCTTATACAATCTTGTAGAAGGGTAGTAGATTAACCTTACTAGTGGTACCACGGCGCTATACTAGGCCTATAACCCTTCCCATTATACCATTAGGCTAATAGTTACTTTGGTAGTTACTGCGCCAATTATAAATAGCCTAATTATGCTAGTTAGTGCACTATATAAGACGGGGGTAATAATACACCTGCGCTAGCTAACTGTGGCTTGCCCCTAGTAGGGGGAGGGGGGTCTAAGATGGTAATAGATCCTCTCTTAATAGAGGATAATAAGCCTAGGGCTACGGCCCAAAATGCAATTGTTTTTGCTTAGGTATATACAAATTTTCTCTCTTATATATATTAGCATATAGCTAACTATTAGGATTATTAGTAGTAACCTATATATACCTAGCTAGTTAGGGGTGTCTCCAGTACCTAGATCTAATCTATACCTTTATATAGTATTTAGGATAAGTAGCTATTGTTACAAAGTTTAAATAGAGCAGTTTATTAATAAAATGGGTTAATTGATTAATAATCTTGACTTAATCGTTAATTAGTACTTCTAATAAGCCCTTAGAGCTTTAAGCTATAAAGAGACTTTATAGTGCACAGGCTCCATGCATATAACTTATATACGTGACCTACGCCTTTAGAGAATACAGATTATCTAACACACCCCCTTAGCTTTAAGCTCTTTAAGGTTAAAGCTAACCACCTTCTCGTATCCGTTAATAAGTTAATTGGACCATAATCTTATCTAAATCCTTCCGTCTTACTCTAATACTGTCCCTTAGGTCTTCTAGTTACTTCTCCTTATTTAGCCGCTCCTTAATATCCACTATTCTAATTATATTAATAAAGCTTTAAAACCTCTGCTTAGGTAGGGTCTTTATAAGTCTATTAGTAATTATTTCCTTCATTAATATCTATTAAAATTATACTTATCTCCTTATATATTTCTAATATAGCTAGTGTTAATAGATATTAATATATTAGAGCTTTATAATTAACTTTACCGTGTCTTCTATAATTAATTAGAGCGTTTAGGTATTATCGCATTTAATAATTAAAGGCTTGTTTAGTTATAACGTTATTACTTTAAACAACCTGCTAATAAAGATAGCTTCCTTTACTGTCTATAATAAGGTTAACAACTTAGCTTCTATACTTAATGTTATAACTATACCCTGCTTATTTGCTCTCCAGGCAATTAGCCCCCTAAATAGCTTTATAATATATCCTTATAAGCTCTTTCTATTAATAGAGTTATCTATAAATAATATATTGCTGGCATAGATAAATAATTAAGCTTTACTTCTACCGTCTCTATTATCTTATCCTTTGTTACGTATTCCTTTATCTTTCCCTTTACTATTTATTCCTTCCTTATCTCCTCTATAGTAGATTACTCTGCTCCTTATGCTATATAGGTACTAAATTACTCTATCTGCCGCTTAATAGTGCTCTTAGCTTAGGTTCTAATTAAACCTTACTAGCCGTAATATTGTAAAAGTAATATCTAGACGCGTTATAGTGGCTATATAGAGTACTAAATCCATTTTTCTCTAATATAGCATTATAGAAGCTAGTAGGGATATTAGATGGACTAATAGGTCTATATTAGGGAATAGACGCATTAAATAAATTAATTAGTAATTAGTAGGGAGGAGTTCTAATTCTGCTGTAGGAGTATCTAAAAGACGCCCTTTAAGATCTATCTTATACTAGTTAGCTATCTTCTTAATATAGGCTTCCTAGGATAGCTATAGGAGCCTCTAGCTATAATTATATAGTATATAGATTTCTAGGAACCATTTTAGTTTGCTAAGGGTACTTATCTAGTATTCCTTGCTTAGCTCCTTAGTTACTTTTTAAGCTTTCTTCTTATCTATCTTTTAGTAGCAGAAGACAATATTATTGACATAAAAGAAGACAACTATTCTACCTTTTAATATAATATACGGCTCCTAGGATACCTCTCTAAACCCTAATTCTATTAATAAACTTATAAGATTCTTCTGCTATAATAGTAGTAATTATTATAGTCCATAAAGGGCTTTTCTTAAGCGCAGTACTTTATCTATCTTTTCTTTATTAAACCCTAGCGGTAGCTTTATATAGACAACTTTGTTAAGATCGCAATAGATAAATACATTAACTATATCTATCTATATCGTCTCCAGGTTAAATTTTGCGGTAATTGCCATAAGGGTTTAGAAGGTCGTACTAGCTAATATAGTAGCTCTTATAGGTAGGTCTCTTAGGGCCTATTAATTTCTATATACTATTAAGCGTGCCTTGCATTTCTAGAGGAATTTATACTTATCTATCTTATAGATAAACACCTATATTAAGCTAAGGACCTACTATCCCTTTACGTGCTTTTTATCTATTTCTTAAAACGACCTTATTTAATAATAAGATTAGAGGTAGGCTTGTTAAGTCTTTTAGAACTAATCTTAAAGAGGGTATATATTAAGGTCTTATATTAACTAAGATAGCGAAGGTAGGTTCTTCCTATATAATCTAATATTGCATATTCTGCCTAATTTTAGCTTACTATTGTGACGGTGCTGGAGCGCGTCACCTGCCATATTCAACCAGTTAGGATTTTCCATGCCTGGTATGCAAAATCGCTATTAGCCCGCTTACCACTAGCGCCTTGGCGGCCCTCGCGATATATCTACCTACTGCCCCTAAACAATTCTTCTTCTTCTTCTCCTTAGCTTAGTATTCTTGTATGGTAGCAATCTACAAGCTTCGGTTTAGAAGCATTTATACAAGCCCGTCACATTATACTAAGCTCTCTATACACTGCCTGGGAAGGCCTTAATAATATCCCACCCTAAAAGAAGACCTTTATCTGCAACGACGCGTCGACGCGTTATACTCAGACATCAAAAAACTCACACTACCACGCCTAAGAAGGCCCTAATAATATCCCACTTTATAGGCCAGACTGTACTTGACCTGCACCCCTAAAAGAACCCTGGAATCGAAACCGAATCATACGATTCCAACGAACTTTAGGAAGCCAATAAGATGATACAGCATCTGGCTGCTATTTATGTTAATCCAAATAAAGTACGGGATACCCGTTATAACTATAATCGCCTAATAATAAAATCGAACCTATCCTTTACTAAGTTCTAGACTTAATTCTTACATCTAGTAGGCGAAGGCCAGGTTCCCCCTAAGAACTATTGTTTGGACCTATATAACAAGCTAACAGTCTAACTATAAGAGAAGATCGCAATAGCCTTAGACAACCTACTAACCTACCAAAGACTTACAGCCTAATATTTGTTGCTGGATTTAGAACTAAAACAAATTAATACTTATTCTGATTAACTAAAGCGGCCCTATAGCAACTGTAACCTATCCGCTATACTAATAGGAGCTGGCGTTAGAAGACAAACCACAACCGCCTTTATACTAAAAGCGGTCATAACTACCTACCCGCAAACCTTGCCTAACCCGCTATGTACTATACCTTTAACCATGTTAGCAACTTAGTCAATCGAGGCACGAGCATGGGAAGAAGGACGCGTAAGCCTGTATGATTGGATTGTCTATAAACGAGGATCCAAAGCTAGAGAAAGGAAGGAGAAGAATAGCAGCGCCGCTTGATATTTTATGCGGTCCTTAAGTTACGTGACTCGCGTCTACTATAATCCACGTCTGCCAAGATCTACCGTTTTCTACTAGCGCCGTAACATTACCCCCCCCTCCAAAAAAGCCTGCCCTTAGGCTTTATATGTCCGTATTATGTCCGTGGGGTATTCTTGTCTTTATGCTTAATAGGCAGCCTATTGTCTTTGCTATACTAGCACTCCATCCACTTGTTAAGGTACTTTGGGGGTCTGGGTTTGTTAGGGTATTGGTTATAGAATTCTTTAAGCTTCTGGGGGCAGCCTATAAAGTTCTAGGTGGGGTACTAGGTTGGGTCTGGATTGTAGCCTTTCTATTGGATACGGTATCGTAGCGTTCTTTGTACTAGTTTATAGGCTAGTATTTTATTAACTTCCCATTTATTGTCGCTATTAACTTGAATTGGTAGGGGAGGCTCATTCTTTTGTCTAGGTAGTGGGTCATTTGCAGCCTTCTGTAGCTTATCCGGCGAAAAGATAGGGTAAACCTTAATTGAGTCTGGGAGCTTAACCTTGTATGAGTTGCCTTCTTTATTAAGGATCTTATACGGTCCTGCCATCTTATAGTCTAGCTTGCAGCTAGGCCGTTCTGTCTTCTAGTTCTTTGTTATAACCTAGACCCTATTGTCCACTATAAAGTTAGGCTTGCGCCTATACTTATTTGCCTGCTGTTCTATTAATTTCTGGGCCTTTTCTAGGTTCTTATGGGCTACCGTCTAGGCTTCTTCTAGGCGTTTAGCATATTACTGGGCTTCCTTATAAGATAGTTTTTCGCGTACGGTTTGTGGGCCTTCTGGTTTATTCCAGTTAAAGCTAGTATGGGGTAAATATCCTATTTCTAGCTGGATAGGTGTAAACCCTATAGAGTTATAGGGTAGGGTTGCCTGGGCGTAGTCCATTAGGGGTAGTAGTTTGCCTTAGTTATCCTAAAAGTAGTTAATAAAGGGCTGGAGTCTCTGGTCTAGGTATTAATTTATAATCTCTGTCTGACTGTCTGTCTGGGGGTGGTATGCTGTAGAAAGCTTTAGCTTAATACTAAGGATCTGAGTAAACTCATTTCAGAAGGCCGATATAAACTGCGGCCTGTAGTTGGATATAATAGTATTTAGTGGTCCGTAAATTTGGTAGATATAATGGATGTATAGTTGGGCTACCTCCTTAGCATTAATATCCTTGTAATAGGGGATTGAGAATAGGCGCTTGCTAAAACGGTTAACTAGGATTATTATTATATTATATCCGTCACGGTTTGTAGGCAGCTTGTAAAAGTTTATAGAGATATACTGCTAGGGGCGTTCTGGTATTGGGAGTGGCTTTAATAGTCCTGGGGTCTTGTTTTGCGGAATTGTAGACCTACGGCAGTCGTTGCAGTTCCGTATATAACGGTTAATGTCTATAACTATTCCGGGCCAGTAATATCGGTTACTAATAATTTTGCGGGTCTTATTCTTTTTAGGGTGGGCTATAGAGACCTGGGTATGTGCTTTAGTAATAAGCTAAGTCCGTAAGTTCTGTTCCTTTGCTACTACTAGCCGTTCCTAATGCTTAAGTAATTTGTTTTTAAGGGACTAGGGACTGGTAACGTTCTTTGCCTTCTTATAGTACTTCTGTAGAGAAGAGGTTATACAGTTTGTCTGCAGCAATTTGTTAATAAGGTTAAATCCTAAGGGGTTAATAGGATATATCTTGGCGCCTAAGAAGTCTATACTTAGTTCTACCTATATCTGGGGGTTGAGGTGCTCTAGTTATAGTAGTGTCTGGGTCTATAATGAGATCTTTGTAGCTGTCTGGTTACCTAGGTCCTGTTTACGCCTTATAAAAGCATCTGTATGGTTTGTAGCGCCTGGTCTGTATATAATTAAGAAGTTAAACTAAGATAGGATATCTGCCTAGCGTGCCTGTTAGGCTGTAAGAGCCTTAGTTATTATAAAGTATTCTAGGGCCTTGTGATTTAAAACTACCTTAATAGGCTTAGGGGTCCCCTCTAGCTATATACGCCAGTGCTAAAAGCTAGAGATAATGGCCAGCATTTCTTTGTTATGGATGTGGTAGTTTAGCTTGGCATCTATTATAGTTTTTGAATAGTATGTAATGGGGTGCCATTCTCCGTCTAGTTACTTCTAGAAAAAAATACTGGCTATTACGCCATTTAAGGCATCTGTTTCTAGCATTAAGGGCTGTTCTAGGTTATAGTGGGTAAGTAGAGGAGCCAATACCAGCTGTTTTTTAAGCTTATTAAAGGCCTGCATATATATGGCGTTAAAGTAGAAGGGCTGGTCTTTCCTAGTAAGGCGGTTAAGAGGCTAGGTGATTCTACTGTAGTTCTTAATAAAATGTTAGTAGAAGTTACAGAAACCTAAAAATGATTGTAACCCCTTTATGGTCTGTGGGGGTGTCCACTGGTTAATTATGGCCGTTTTCTCTAGGTCGGCCTTAATTCTGTCTATACTGATAATAAACCCTAGGTACTTTATATGCTTAACACTGAGTTCTAACTTCTTAATATTGGCCTGGAGACTAGCCTTACGGAGCTGTTGTAGGACTTTATGGATGTGCTCCTTGTGTTCTAGCTCATTCTTAGAGTAAATTATAATATTATCTAGGTAGGCTGTATAGAAGTTGTTAAGGTAGTTAAAGAGTACATTGTTTATATACTGCTAGTACGTAGCTGGTCTGTTAGTTAGTCCAAAAGGAAGTACCTTGCATTTATATATTCCGTAATAGGTCTAAAATGTAGTAAGATCTATAGATCTGGGGTTTATTCTAATTTGGTAAAAGGCCTGGTGGATATCAAGCTTTGTAAAAACTTTAGCTCTACTTATTTGGGCTAGTGTCTTATTGAGTAGGGGTAGTGGATAGCGGTCCTTGTGGGTTATATTGTTTAGCTTATAGTAGTTAATATAAAAATGAAGTCCTCTGTTTGGCTTTTTAATAAAGAGAATTGGTGAGGTAAAAGGGACTTAACTGCTAGGCTTAATAAAGCCCTTATCCAGGTTCTTAATAAGATATTACTTTATAGCCTGTAATTCGGCAGTAGATTGCTGACAAAGCGGGCTATAGCTGAGGGTGTTTTCCTTATCTAGCTCGATCTCGATCTTGTGGTTATACGGTTAGTAAGGCGGAAGTATATTGGATACTGCTTTTAAGAATACGTCCTTGAATTTCTGGTATTAATAAGGTAGTTTCTGTTCTACTAGCTCTTTATCTATAAGCTTACCTTCCTGTTTACTAAGCTCACTTTCCTTTTCCTTAATTATTTAATCAATTTTATATAAGCTAGTGGTAAAGGTAATGGTATTAGGTTGGACCAAGTTCTAATAGAATCCTACGGCGCCGATATAGCAGATATTAACTAGGGGAAGGTCTGTAGGTTTCTTTACGGACTTTTATTGGGCTGTATTTTGTGGTATAAGGTTTATAGTCTTCCTTAGCTTACGTTCTATTTTCTATAAGTTGTCCTTCTAGTTTATTAGTTTAGTATAGCGTTTAGTATTCCTAGCCTTTCTTTATAGCTGCGTAGGGCCTAAGTTCTCTATGGGGGACTTGGCTAGGTTATTACTGATTTCCTAGGTCTCTGGTATGGGTGGCGTAATATAGGTAGTTTGGGGGCGGTATAGTATATAAATCCGTTGTGGATTAAGCTGTATGTCCTTCTTAAAGGCCTGGTCTCTACGTATAGCATTGGCTTGGTAGATGGTATTAATCTAGGGCTGTATAAGGTTCTCTATTGTAATACTAATTTCTTTTATAAAGGAAGGGGTTAGGGGTAGGGATTTAGGCCAGAGGAGCTGTCTATTCTGTATATTAAGCTGTAAGCCTAAATAGGCTAGCTATTTTCTTTCTAAGATTATATTATGGCTTCCTAGGTCCGTAATAAGAAAGGGGATATTATACTACCTTTATCTATTAACACGGAGGTAGATCTGTAAGATAGTTGTAATAGGTGGCCCTATTCTTCTGTTATACCCATAAATAGGAACTGGTTTAGGCAGTTCCTTAAGGGGCGTATTTAAAAATTCGGCCAGCTTTACGGCGCACTAAGTATCTATTAAGGCAAAGGCATTTACTCTAGAGTCAGCTAAAGTAGAGGTTAAAACTTAATATCTATTGCGAAATAAAGTATAAGGGATAATGTAGCTTCTTCCACTAACTAGCCGACCCAGATTAATATATGATATATTAATCCCTTTTAACCCTAAAGAGGAGTCTTCCTCTAGGGTTCCTCTTTTTCTAACTCTATACTGTCCTTTTATATTAACAGAACCTTGTCCGTTTTTGCCTTTATTAGGTAGTCCTTGGCAAAGTGGTCCTTCTGGCTATATAAGAAGCAAGCCCCCTGATTGCTAAGGGCCTGTCTGTGGGGGTCGCTGTATATAGGCCAAGTATACGCCGGACCCACAGTAGGGCTAGCTGCGCGGCTAGCTGCTAAGTTGATGGCAGGCTATACGGCTGGTGCTATAGGAGTTGCCAATTGTGCTAGGGCACTATAGGCCATTCTTATAGCGCTTATGGTCTGGTTTAAAGAGTTTCTAGCTTTATACCGCTCAGCTTATGCCTTAATTTGATGGAGGCCTTAATTAATAGCTAGGTAGTGGTCTATAAGTACCTTTAGCGTCTATACAGTAGTAAAAACTGGCAGTATGGCGCGCTGTAGGTCTAGGGTGAGCTTATTAAAGAGGTCTGGTATTAGGTCTTTATAGGGAATTTAGGCTTAGCTGGCTAGGTGCAAAAAGTGGGTCTAGAAGGCTAAAAAGGTCTCTATTGTTTTTATATTAAGGGCTTTATAATTAAGGCGGGCGTTCTGTATCTTAAAGGGGTCCTTATAAATAGAAGACAGGTGGTCAATTATCTCTTCTCTAGAGAGGAAGGGGTCTGCTAAGTCCTAGGTATATCGCGGACATAGATACGTCTGTGCGTCCCTACTAGTACGGCCAAAGACATAGGCTATTTTAACTTAAGTAGTAGGGAAGTGGTCTGTATTGACTTTAAGCTTATCTTGCAGTTGAAGCTTCTAATTGTTAAATGTAGGGTTAGTTCCGTCTGTAAGTAATGGGGGGTCCGCGACCTTTACGGACCGCGATGATGCTAATGCTATATGTTAGGCTAGGGCCTTAAGGACTATAGCAAGTCTATAGGTATCTAATAACTCCTTGCTAGGTGTAGGGGTGTCTCTGGTTTTAAGCAGCTCTTAAAGCCGTTTGATTTCGGTATTGGCTGCTGTGAGTTCTTCCTAGGGGGTTAAGACGGCGACTGTTTTACTATTGGAGGTATTTGTGGGTCCTGCAGCGGCTTTGCCAGCTGCTGTATTTCTTGGCATGGTGGTAGGGGTATTGGGTAATTTCCGGTGTTTATTTATTTTCTGGGGGTTCTGGTCTGTGTGTGTCCTATTCTTAGGTTTTGCGTTCTATTTGTGTTCTTTTGGTTCTGTCCTGTCCTTAGGGTCCTGTTCTGTTCTATTGGTGTCCTTTAGGTCCTTTTCTGTGTCCTTGTCCTGTTTGTAGTTTGTAGATATTTTTAAGTTCCTTCTTAGGAAAGAAGAGTAGTGACGAGCTTTGGATAATGTTAGCAACTTAGTTAATTGAGGCACGAGCACGGGAAGAAGGACGCGCAAGCCTATATAATTGGATTGTCTATAAATGAGGATCCAAAGCTAGAGAAAGGAAGGAGAAGAATAGCAGCGCCGCTTGATATTTTATGCGGTCCTTGAGTTACGTGACTTGCGTCTACTATAATCCACGTCTGCCAAGATCTACTGTTTTCTACTAGCGCCGTAACAAACCAATGCTTATTATAACACCCTAATTGACCCTACTATGGTCACGTGCTTTAATTACGGAAAGAATAGTTACTTTACTACATCCTGCCCAGAGCTAAAGGATATAGGTAATATTAAGGAAATAGAAAGAAAAAAACGTCTAATAAGTTAGGAAAAGAAGGACCCTAGGGAAAGACTCCCCCCTAGGGTATTCTATTAATCTTAAAGAGATTAATCTAAGTTAGCTAATAGGTGGAAAACACTTTATAGTTCTATATACAGTATCTTAAAATAGATATAGAGTTAATATAACTACCCTTATTAACACTAGAGTAAATGGCTTTGCCTTTATAAACACTGCTTATGCAAATAATATTGCTAAGTTCTTAAATGTAAATGCTACCTAACTAGAGAAGCCTATTTAAGTAAAAGGCTATAACGGTTAAGCTAGTATACCAGTTACCTATATTTTAAAGCTATATATCGCTATTAATGGACGACGCCAGTTTAGTATCCCCTTCTATATCCTAGACCTAGGGTTACACGATATAATTCTTAGCCAAAAATAGATGTCCTACTTTAATATTTAGCTGAACGTTTAATAAAGACAGTTTATCTAGCTAGAGAATAAACCGAAGTTACCCTCCTTTATTAGGGAAATCCACACCAACCGCAAGACATTAGCCGCGAAGGCTGATCCCACCTACTAGTAAGATATTAGGAACCGCGACCTAGCCTTTACCTAAGAAGATGCCCGCCACAAGGCCGGCAGGAACTCCGTACCGACAAGGATACTCCCCCAAAGGACTATAGTCAAGGAGGACTCTACTTACGGAAGTAGAATAAACACTAATATAGATAACTTCCAAATTACGGAGATCTAGCTAATAGGGAAGAGGACATACTAATAGAATATAAAGGACAACCTTTAGAAGATATAACAAAAGCTAAGAGGAGTAAAGATAACACTAATACCCTAGAAGCCCCCAAGGCTATAGATAACCCTACTATTATATAACACCCCTATAGTAGACATTATAGCAATTAGTGTTATAGGTTTCCACTTTAATATATATTAGAAGGATAATAAAGTCTTTACTACCAGTTTATACAAAATCAACTAGATTATCGCTGAGAGAGAAGAAGTGCTAGTAGAGAAAACTAATAAGGAACTAGTTAAGCACCTCCTCCCTAATTACCTCTTAAACCATAGAAACGCGTTCTTAAAAGCAGCTTTAGATATACTGCCCCCCTACTAAACCTATAATTATAAGATTTAGTTAGAGACTAATAACTCCCTAAGCTATAGCCCCCTTTACTAGCAAACTATAGAGGAACTAAAGGCAACAAAGCAGTACCTAATTAACAACCTCTATAAAGGGTTTATTAAGCCAAGCTAGGCTCCCTTTACTTCCCCTATTTTATTCATAAAGAAACCTAATAAAAGCCTTTATTTCTATATTAACTATCAGAAACTAAACGCTATTACTTAAAAGGATTGGTACCCTCTCCCTTTAATTAATAAAACCCTTATATGTCTAAGCCGGGCCAAAATCTTTACTAAGCTTAATGTCCGCCAAGCTTTTTACTAAATTAGGATAGACCCTATATTAGAAAACCTAACAATGTTCCACACCTATTACGGGTCTTATAAATATAAAGTCCTCCCTTTTAGACTAATAAATAGGCCAGCCACTTATTAACAGTATATAAATAATATTCTTTTTAACTACCTTAATAAATTCTATACGGTATACCTAGACGACATTCTTATATACTTAGACAACGAACTTAAGCACCAAGTTTATGTCAAGAAGGTCCTAAAGAGACTACGGAATGCAGGCCTATAAGTTAATATTAAAAAATGCGAATTTAGAGTATAACGCACAAAGTACCTTAGGTTTATTATTAGTATAAAAGGAATTAAAGTTAACCTAAAGAAGGTTATGGCAATCCATAACTAGAAACCCCTTTATACTATAAAAGGAATCCAGTCCTTTCTCGGCTTTTATAATTTCTACTATTAGTTTATCCGTAACTATGGAGTTATAGCTAAGCCTCTTATATAACTAACTAAGAACGACACGTCTTTTATCTTTAACGATAACTGTATAAAAGCCTTTAAGGAGTTAAAGGACCGACTTATCTCCTCCTTAATCCTTTATTACTACGACCCAGACCTTAAATCAATGCTGGAAACGGACGCCTCCAACGGGGTAGTAGTGGGAGTCCTTTTACAGCTACACCTAGATAGCAAATAGTACCCTATTACGTTCTTCTTAAAAACAATAGCCCTAGCTAAGTATAACTATAAAGTGCATAATAAGGAAATATTAGCTATTATATAATTATTATCCCAGTAGCGCGCAGAGCTTAGAAGCACAGACTCTTAAATTAAGGTTTATACCGATTACAAAGCCCTTAAGTATTTTATAACAACAAAACAACTTACCAGTTAATAGGCCCAGTAGGCCAAAATACTCTCCCAATTCTTCTTTACAATTATATACCACCCTAGTAGGCAAAATGCTAAAGCTAACGCCCTAACCCAGAGAGAATAGGATGTAGGGCCATAAGATAAGCTAAAGGCTTAGTACCGAACACGCGCCCTCCTTTATACCAAACAACTCAACCTACGTATCCTTAAGGAACTGAGCTCCAAACAGAATAAGGTAGCACCTATAGAAGGAGAGACCCTAGATAAACTAATAGGACTAATTAATCGCATTCTAACCACAAACCGCACAGCCAAATCCCTAAAAGCCCTCCGTAATTAAGCTATAGGAGGTAACCCTAATTTAGAAATAAAAGATGGACTACTCCTATACTAAGAACAGCTTATAGTTCCAGATATTAACAACCTACAAATAGAGCTGATCTATAAAGCCTACTGTTAAGTCTCTACGGCGCACCCTGGTTAAAATAAGACCTACCAACTACTATTACCTTATTACTATTGGCGAGGACTCCTGTCCAATATAGAATGATTTATTAGAAATTATTATACTTGCAAATATATAAATACCCCTAGGGACTAAACTCCTAGATAGCTATAACCACTGCTAGTCCCTAAACGCCCTTAGCAATATATTATAATGGACTTTAAATCATTCCTAAAGAACAAATACGGCTATAACATGGCCTTTATAGTAGTCAACTAACTAAGTAAATAAGCCGTTTCCCTCCCTTACTTTAAGACTATAACCACAAAGGACATAGCCCGCATGTATATAGACAACATCTACCGGATCTATGGCGCTCCTAAGTCAATTATCTCTAACTGTAGACCTTAGTTTATATTAGACTTCTAGAATAAATTCTACTACATTTTTAGGATTAAGATTAAGCTCTCTACCGCATTCTACCCTTAGACTAATGGCTAAACCGAGATTATAAACCAGTACCTTAACTAGCAACTTTGCCCCTTTATTAACTACTACTAGGACAACTAGTCGGAACTACTACTTATAATAGACTACGCACAGCTTACGCTCCCTTATAATAGTATAGGAATGTTACCATTTAAGTTACTCTATAGATATAGGCCACGAACATCCTTTAATTAGGATAGACCTATAGGATATATAACGGCCCGCGAACGCCTTAGCTATAAAGAGGCCTAGATATTTACTAAGAGAATATATAGGGCCTAGAAGACTACCTAAGCAATTATAAAAAGGGCATAAGAGAAGAAAGAGTCTAATATAAACCAACATTGCCACGAGGTAGACTTCTATATAGGAGATAAGGTATAGGTATTAACAAAGAACTAGAAAACCTAAAGGCCAAGCCGCAAGCTAGACTACTAAATAGCTGGCCCCTATAAAATCCCTAAGAAGGTAGGGCACTCTTTTAAGGTTAAGCTACTAGAGTTAATAAAGATCCACCCTATCTTCTCTCTAGACCAACTACGGAAGGCCGCAGACAACCTATTGCCTAGATAGTATAATAACCCCCCACCACCAATTCAGATTGCAGAGGACGAAGAATGGGAAGTTAAAGAGATCTTAGCAGTAAAGAAGGACCGTAGTACCTTAAAATACTATGCAAGCTAGGTAGGTTATAATGAAGATCTAGAATGGTACCCCACATCTAATTTTAAGTACTCTCCCTATAAGCTACGAGATTTCTACCTAGCCTACCCAGACCTCCCTAGACTACTACACAAGTTAGATAGCTAGGTTAAATGCTAGGAAGAGGGGTTAGATAACTATAATAATTTAAATAACAATAAAGAACTCGGACAAAGCCTAAGGGCAGGCTTTTTTAGGAGGGGGGGGGGTGATGTGACGGTGCTAAAGCGCGTTACCTGCCATATTTAACCAATTAGGATTTTCTATGCCCGGCATGCAAAATCGCTATTGGCCCGCTTACCACTAGCGCCTTGGCGGTCCTTGCGACATATCTACCTACTACCCCTAAACGATTCTTCTTCTTCTTCTCCTTAGCTTAGTATTCTTATATAGTAGCAATTTACAAGCTTCGTTTTAGAAGCATTTATACAAGCCCGTTATAACTATTATTAAGTTAACTATTAAGGTTAAACTTCCTTCCTGCTAAGAAGGCGCTATAATAAGCTGAAGTAATTCTTTTAGTAATAAAGTCTTTAAACCTATTATTGCAGGCTTCCTTAAATAAGTCTTTAACTAAGTTGTTAACTACCCCTTAAGTGTAAAACCTATCTCCTACTTAGCTAATGATGTCCTAATTAGTACTGTTGGTCACACAGGGTAACTCACCAATAACGACTACTCAAGTAGGTTATAGTGATGTTGGTTAATAGCTTTTTTCATTAGAATAAGGAAGGGCGAGGAGCTTAAAACTCCTCGCCATACTAGTGCCGCGGCGTTACGTAATAACCGCTTGCCTAATTCCCAACACTGGCAACTCTTCTTTTGTGGTTGCTATCTATATATAAATACTACTTAACTAGCGTAACAAATATCAATCCTCTTTACTTACTATTACCACCGTAATATAAGTCTCGCTGTTTTAAAATTTGCCTTTTAGCATGTGGTGCTTTCTTACTTAGAGTCGCGGGTGGATATTATGTTAGGGCCGCCAAGGCGCTAATTATAAGCGAGCTAATAGTAATTTTCTATACCGGGCATAGAAAATCCTAATTGGCTGCTCTTAAATTGCTATATCTTCTACTCCCTTTTAACCCAACCTTTAACTTGTACACGCAGAGTATTTGTGTTAATAAACGTCTCTAGTGCCTTGTTTGGGTTTGCCTTTGTTATTACATCTACTAGGTTATCTTGGCCATTAATCTACTAGATCTTAAAGAGTTCTTAACGCTTATAGGATTGCTAAAGTGCTATAATATCAATTATAAGACGCTTCTCCTTTGTAGTACTAAGCTTAACTAAACAGTTATAGAGGGAATATAAGTTAGTGTATACGATTATAGGGATAATAGGGAGTTTAAGTTAATCTATAATTATCTTTAGGGTAGTTCTAATTATAATTACTATATTAACTCTGCTAACTATTTTATATATCTCTAATACTAGAACGCTTTGGGTAACATACTTGCTCTTAGTTAAGCTCCAATAGATAAGATTACTATAGATTATAAAGTTATTCTCTCTAGTAGATTCGTTTGTGATAATAATCTTATATCCTAGCTAGGAGCTAAAATCTTTATTATTTATAAACAATCCATTAACAAATATAAAGAGCTTAGTGGTAGGAAGATTAATAGGTATATAAAGTAGTCCCTAATTAAGATAGTTTATTTGCCAGGAAAGACGCTTATTTAGGGCAAGGATATTATCCTTAGTTAGTTCCTGGTATTAAGCAGTAATAGAGAGATTAAATAAAGCCTTAGGTTAATAGATAGAAATAATATAAGCTCCACAAGCGCGTTACTCTATATATCCTTACTTTAGAGAATTAACATTAATAATATTAATCTTCTTGCCTTAATCTTTCTAGCGCAAAGCAATAGAATCCTTATTTAGGGAGAGGATGCATCCATTAAAAAGTAATGGTGTTATTAAATTAAGCTTTTTCTTTAGCTTTGCTATAAGATTTGCCTTTACTAGCTCATCTTCTTTAAGAGCTAAGAATTGGTCGTCTCCTAAGATAATTATATTATTAGTTTACATGCTAATAATTCTAAATAGAGTTCCTATAGTTGTAATAAGGAAGCAGGGATTAAATATAGAAGTAATTATTAAGAGCTTCTCTTTATAGTGCTTGCTATAAGTAGCCTACTAATAAGTTCCTGCCTCTGCGATTCTATATAATGGCTTAAGTACAACTATAATTGTATCTTTGGGATATTAGTAGCGAATTTGCTCTAGAAGGTATACTAGTATTAAGCGCTAAAGGCGCGTCTCTAATTAGGTATAGGCCTAAGTAATATCTTATAAATAAACCGCTATTTTATTCTTTATTAAGGAGGGAGCTAGTATAATAATAACTTGCTAACTAGCTTGTTAAATTATAGGAGATTATATAAGAATTACTTCCTTACCATTATTGTTATAACCTTAAATAACCAGTCTTAACTTCTTAAATGGGGTGTTGGTAGCTTTGCCCTTAATCTTATTAACTATTCTTAACTTAAAGATGCGAACTCTATTAAACTTAGTAGGGTTATACTTCTTAAATTTAAAAACTCCTTTTATAATAAGACCGTTGATCTCCTACTTATTAGATGCTTAGAAAGGAGCTCCTAGAGTTATAATACAGCCTTCCTTTTAAAGCTATTTTGCGAGCTTAAAGTTAGCCTTTTCTTTAGCTGTTATAAAGGCCATTAATAACTCGTCTCTACTCTTAATAGTAGTAATAAATTGCTCTTCAAAATTAATAAGGTGTTAGCGATTTTATAATCCCTTTAGGCGACCTCTACTGCGTTATAGTTACGGCATATCTGCTATAATTGTATTAGGATTATAGTCGCCTTCTAAAGTACATTAATTATAGTTCTCCTTTAGGGTATCCTCTAGGGCATCCTATAAAGGCTTGGAACTATTGTTTCTATAGTAGGGCTTAATAATAGTTAAGCGGAATTAAGTGGGTCTATAGGGTATTTAAAGAGTGCAAGTCTAACTATTAATTATAATAAGTTTATATAGGCCTGACTATCCTCCCTTTTTACGCTATACGCATACCTTAAATTGGAGTGGCAGATTAAGCGTAGTTAAGGTATTTAGGCTATTTCTTATTCCTAGTGCGTTATTAACCTAGCATATAGTGTAGAGACGTCGCACCTCTTTTATTGCTTTGCGAATAGCCTCCACTCATTACATAACGGATAGGGATAGTGGAGAATTATTAGTTATTTAAGGGTAGGCGCTAAAGACTAGTAATATAGGTACAAGCCTATTTGGGCTAGCGGAATTATTAACAGCCTTAATAGCCATCTATAAGATAAGCTCTTTGCTAGCGCCCTCTAGTTCTAAAGAAATAATCTTATATACTTATTATAATAGTGTATAATATTGTTCTACTTTTCTAATACTATTGTGTACCTTAATAGGGACTTCCTTAACCTTAATTTTTATTGCCTTCACCTATTACCAAAACTTTATAGATAAGAAGTTCCTTCCTATATTATAAATAACTTAATTAGGGGGTCCTAGGTAGACATTAATCTAGTATAATTAAAGAGTATCCTATGTATTCCTAGCTAATATATCCTTTAGGAAACATACGGCTTAAAAAAAGGTTAAAAGGTTAATAACTTAGAGTACTAGCTTGCCGCTAAGATATATAATGTTAATGATAATATAGAAGTTAAAGTTGTAGTTATCTTTAAGGGTGAACTTGAATCGGCCAGGGGACTTCTAGTTTATTTGGCAGTAATAGTAGTACTTTATAAGATACTTAATTGCCTTAACCTTAACTTTATAGCCTACTTACTAAAGAACCCTAAGCAATTAGTGAACGGATAGGTGGCTAAAATAATAGTGTAGTTAATATAGCTCTAACTTGGTTAAGTGGCTTTAAGCAACGCTCTTTTCTAGTTAATAAAGGAGCAACTAGGGGTGACCCTATTTGCGTATAATAGGCACCTAATTATCTCCCTAAACAAGTATATTCTTAAGGTTATTAAGTTTAACGCCTAATTTATCTATATCTCTAATGCAAAATAGAAATGGGGTGTTCGTGGGAATAATATAGAAAGTAATATACCCTAAGGGGGTTTTAACCTTAATTGTGCCAAGAGAGATTGTAGTACCCTTGCTAAAATAAATTGTATATTGGCCTGCCGTTAATTAGTTAATCTAAATAGAGCTATTAAGCTGCTAAAGAGCTTAAACTTAAGGTTCTCCTACTATAGATACTCCTACGGCTCTAGTATCTAGTATAATACTATAAAAGACGTTCGCCGAGTATCTATTATTAAAGGAGAATATAGAACTCTTCTTTAGCTTATTAAAGATATCTAACTTCGTAATAGCATAGAGCGTAGATTAGTTATTAAAAACAGTAATAGTTTATATACTATCTACCTCACCATACTTAGTAAAGTATTAGTTAGGAGAGTAGTCCTTAATTTCCATATCTATAAGAAGCTGTTTGGCCTTATTAACCTTACTCTTAAGATCTTCTTTGCCTTTATATTAAACTAGAAAGCTTTAGAAGTAGGCTATAGTAACCTTATAATTTTTAACATTTTATACGCTCTGGCGAAACTTATTATATGCCTCCTTTTATCTATTAAGAGGGTGCCTAGTTAACTAGCAATTTAGCTTTTTATAAATATAATATTTCTTCTATTAATTATTTTAAGATAAACTTTCCATAAGGACCTCTATAATTGCTTTATAGTTAATATTAATTGTACCCTCTGCCGTATCCTCTACCCTAGCTACTATATATTTAATCAGTCCAGTTATAATTATATTAGTTAGTCGGGTTGATTAAAGTAGGTTAGGGTTAGGCGTTAAATTACTATACTTCTTAAGAGCGCAGAGCGGTGCTAATAGAGGATCTTAATTAAGTATACACTCCTTTATAAGTATTTGCAGGATTAAAGAGGGTAAGGTTATATTCTTTAACACCTTAGTATATGCTAATAACTTAATCGCGTAGGCTGAAGTCCTCTTAATATAATTTAGATAAACCATGCTAAATTATCTAAAGTCAATTAAAGAGCTTTTAAAGATAGTTAAGTTGAGAGGCATCTAGGTTTATAGTAATAATTCTTAGAAAGGTAGTCTCTCTCTACTCTAATATATACTGCTGCTTATTCTCTTCTATTTTAAAGTGGCATCTTATCTTATATATTATTTAGTTAAAATTATATCCTTTTCCTACCAAATAATTATAATAGAAGGTACTAGCGCGGCCCTTAAGCATAATGGAATAAGTATTATAATATTAGTTAGGTTCCAGTCCAACCTTCTAATAATAGTTATAGAAGATACACAGCTTTAAATTAAGGATATTATATAGTTCCCTACTAAACCTCTTCTTCTGGTCTAAATAGAGTTTTATAAGCTCTGTAAGCATTTTTAAGGTGCCTCTAAGTGGTATTAGGCCACGTTAAAATTATATTAAAGATTAAAGTAGGGATTGCTTTATAGGCTATAGTAGAGATACAGAGCTTAATAGAATATAGCGTAGTACCTAATCTTCCTATAGCAGAGTTTAAAGGTTATTAAATCGCGAAGTAAGGGGGTCTTGCGCTTACTTTTAAGGGGCAGTAGTTAAAGTTACGGGTTAAATTAATAGGAGTAATAGGTATGGTATATAAGAACTTATACCTAGAGCAATAGAATTAGAACGTGTCTCTATTGGTATATTATTTAGATTCTATTATAAGTTAAGCTTCTTTATATTATATAATTAGTGCTTAATCTCTTATGGAGTCCATTTGTGCTCTTCTTTTACATTAATAACTTGCTCCTAAATATTGTCTCTAATAGTATCTCTATCTATAGGGATAAATACTCCGTTCTTCTAAAGGAAGTTACAGAAGTTTTATACAATATTCTTCTTTATAAGGGCCTATGTTTCCTTTATCTATTTAACAAAGTCCTCCTTTATGCAATACTATAGCATAGTATTGTTGTATTCGCTGTCTGTATATTATACTATATAGTATAGTAAGAATCCGTTCAGGTCCTATTACTTGGCGTTTATAGGGTTAATGTCTTTATCTTATATCTCTAGGTTAATGTTATTCTCGTACTTCTTTGGGTAGGTTAACGCTATAGTAGAAGTAGAATTAATAGGGTGTTATACATTAAAGGTAGGTAGGATTTTTGGCTTTATAGGATCTTATAGGTTTGCTGTTAAAAGGTAGGCAATTTAAGGTATAGTTAACGCGTTTTGGACGTTAACTTAGGACCTTAGGTTTAGTAACACTTCTGACCTAAAGTACTTAACTAAATCTTCATAAATGCAATTGTTCTGCATAATGGACACAACTTGGTATCTCCTAGTACTTAGTAACACTTCTATTACTGGTTTTCCGCAAGCCTAAGGTAGCATAGTATCACTAGGAACCCCTACATAAGACTATCTCTTCTATTAATAACCTAGCTGCTCTATAGTTGACTATATGTTTAACTACTGATTAGTGTTGGTTACATAGGGTAACTTACCAATAACAACTACTTAAGTAGGTTACAGTGATGTTGGTTAATAGCTTTTTTTTATTGGAATAAGGAAGGGCGAGGAGCTTAAGACTCCTTGCCACGCTAGTGCCGTGGCGTTACGTGACGACCGCTTGCCTAATTCCTGATAAGTACCTTATATATCTAACTTTATAAAATACTTAATGTAAAAGGCATATAGAGATTCTTTATCTTCTTTTGTTAGAGGTAGCGTATAATATATATCTTTAAGAGCTCTTATAAGCTTAAGATCTGCTAACTTATTAAAGGCTTAAACTGGCTTATTAACGTCATTATCTTCCTCTTAAATTAACGGTTTAAATACTTTTTTATTATTTTCTAAAAGAACCTTATTCTTAGTTAGGGTATTAGGGAGTTAAATCTTCTTAATTAGCGTATTTAATTTAGCGTATAGGTCCTTTAAGATTGTTATAGGACACCCCTATAACATCTTACACACGTCTACCTGTTTCCACAAACTAAACAACCAGAGACCGACCACAAGACGGTAATCTGACAGCAATCTGCCGTATTCCGCCGCAATCTGCCGTCTCTACTGTCGGAGTTGCTAACTAGCAACTTTAAGGACCTCTAACTGCCGAATTCTACCAAGTTTTACTAGAACCGCCACCTAAGCTCTACCCTACCTATGTGTAGTATAGTACCCGTTAACCTAGCAACTAAGCGAATATTATATACCCCTTTTCCCCTATTTCCTACTTCCTTTTCCTTACATAATGTCTTAACTTTATTACGCAGTTTATGTATATAGCTTAATAATATCTACTTCGCTATATATTATTACCGCTTATACTCGCTCCGTGACACTATATTACGTCAACCTTATATACTACCCTCTAAAATGCAGAATAACCCTAAAGCCCCTATAATAGCCGCTGGCATTATATCCGCACTCTAAAAATAATTAGTAGAGATACAGAAGTCCTTTATAGACGCCCTTATATAGAACTAAGCCACTTTAACTTAATAATAAGCCGAATAAGAAGCATGACACCTACAAATAATTAAGGACCTTTAAGAAGAAGTCCGCACCCTTAAGATGCCTATATTAGGGCCCTAAGACCGAACGCCTTCTCTAGAGATAAATACGCGAAATAAGAGTCCTAAACCTATAGTAGCTATTTACCCCAAAATAACTACCGCACTATAACAATCTGAACAACTACTAGACCCTCTAATATTTACTAGTAAATAATAAGAACTCTAATTATTTCTAAGCTAGCTTAAAAATAAGCTAACTAGTAATGCTAACCGCTACCTAACTAAAGCTAACTAACTCTACTACGCCCTAAGTTAACTAGGAGGAGATATAGCTAACCTTATTAAACCCCTTTAACCAAATTTAGTATAAAGTCTAGTTATACTTCTTAAAGCTACGTATAGTAACCCGAACCGCTAAGCCACTACTTAGAGAAAGATAAACTATATAACTTAAGGAATAAAAAGCTTTCTAGTATACTTCTCCGAATTTAACCGTTACGTAAAGGAAACAGGCTAGAACAACTCCGCACTAGTTAATAGCCTTATTAAATCCCTAAGTCCTAAACTAAAAACCTCCTTAATAGGTATAGACCTACTAGGAACCCTTAATGCCTGCGCAAATGTTATTAATAAATGATATAATAATATACTACGCCTGACACCGAAGTCCACTCCTTAATATAATATAATAGCTCCGCGAATAACTATTAAGTTATTATCTTAGCCTAAGCACCCTAACGCTATAGACATCGACTCTAGAACCCTAAAGTATGCCCCACTAGGGTCCCCTAAATAAGAACAACGCATTAAGCTAGGCCTTTGCTTTAAATGCGGAAGCAAGGCTTATATCTTAAGATACTACTCTATCCCTATGCCCCAACACGATTTATAAACGGCCAATACTAGCAACTGTTTACCGCATTAATCCTCCAGTCACCGTCCCTAATCTTTATATAGCTCCAGCCCCGCATCTAGTAAGTACTACTTATAAGGACAAAGTTATAGCCAACGTTCTATAGGGAACCCACCCTAGTTGCCTCTAAAAGGAAGGTCTTAGAGCTAAGTCGCTCTCTAAGACGGCGCTGCCTTAGGATCTTATTAAATGCTCTAGATGTCACAAATTCTAACTCTTAGGATTACAGCATAACTATTAACTGTCGTCTTTAGTAGAATAATTAATAGGCTAATACTTAAGTCCTAATTAACACAGGAGCTAGTAGCATAGGATTTATTAACAAGATCTTTATATAAGATAATGGTTTTACCCTAACCCCCCTTAACCGGCATATTAATATATTTAGATTTAATAGTAAACGCACTATCTTAGGCTATATTACCTATATAGTATTCCTAAGACTCTAATACCTAAACCACAAAGAACTGATTAGGCTTTTTATTACCACCCTAAGTCACTTAATAATACTTAGACAACCTTAGATAAAGCTATATAAGGTAACCATTAATTGGGATAACCTTAAGCTTCTATTTACCACCTCTTGTTATAAGCAGAAGTGCCTTACAACTTGCTGCTTAAACCCTAAACTGAAATCTAAAAAATCCACTAGGATCCATTAGTCTAAAATTTCTACTAACGTCCACCCTATACCTAAAAAGTCCACCTAATTCTACTAAGAACCTAAAAATTATACTAAACCACACAAACTAACCCTAACTACTATACTACCCCAAACTAAGCAGAAGCCTAAACTTAAGCTTAATATACGAAAGTACCAGAAGAACTAGTATTCTACTATAAAAAGGATACTTAAAGAACCTAAATCCAAATCCAACACTAACTCCGTACCTAATACTAAACCTAAAGTTAAATAAGAAACAGTAGATAATTAAAAGGAAGTTACTAGCTGGTAACTTACCTCCCTTTTTATGGATATCTATATAATTGGGGCTACCCTATTAGCATAACTCGCTAAGAAACCTAAACACACAATCTTCGCCGTTACAATGGCCGATATCAAAAAGGCCCTGTCACTAAAGAAGCATACTAACCCTGCTACAAAAGTACTAGTATGCCATTATAAGTATCTGGAAGTATTTTTATAAAAGGAAGCCGATAAGTTAGCAGAGCACTGACTATATAACTACAAGATCATACTTAAAGAAGGAAAACAGCTAGGATTTAGACCCCTGTATAGAATGTCCTAAAATGAACTCCAAGTACTGTAGAAGTACTTAGACGAACACCTAAGTAAAGAATTTATTAGAGTAAGCTTTTCGCCTATAGCTGCACCTATAATCTTCATTAAGAAACCTAGCGGCGGTCTGCGCTTCTATATAGACTACTAAGCTCTTAATGCTATTACCATTAAGAATTAGTACCCGCTTCCGTTAATTTAAGAGACACTAAACTGATTAAGTAAGGCTCACTACTATACAAAACTCGACCTTATCTACGTATTTAACCGTCTCCGTATCGCAAAAGGAGATAAATGGCTTACTGCATTCCGTACTAGGTATAGACTATTTAAATACTTAGTAACGCCGTTTGGCCTTATAAATGCCCTAAGTTTGTTCCAACACTTCGTAAATAATACCCTACGACCTTACCTGGACATTTTTTATACTGCTTACATTAACGACATCCTAGTATACAGCAATAACCTAACTGAACACAAGAAACACGTTAACCTTATCTTAAAAGCCTTACGTGGAGCTAGCCTATAATTAGATATAGATAAGTGCGAATTCTATAAAACAGAAGTCCTGTACCTTAAACTTATTATTTCTATAAATAGTATATAAATAGACCTAAAGAAAATTAAAGTAATTATAAACTGGCAAGAACCTAAGAACGTTAAGGACGTAAGAGCTTTTATAGGATTTACTAACTTCTACTAATAGTTTATTAATAACTTCTCCGCCCTAGTCTTACCCCTTATAGCTCTAACCTAAAAAGATAAAACCTTTATCTTTAATAAGGAATGTAAGAAGGCCTTTACCTATCTAAAAGTTATGTTTACCACCATACCTGTACTCTAACACTTTAACCCGAACTAAAAGAGTGTTATAGAAGCCAACTCATCTAACTACGTTACTGGAGGCATTTTGTCTCAGTATAATAAGAAAGGAGTACTGCACCCTATAGTATACTTCTTAAAACAACTAAGTCCAGCTAAATATAACTACGAGATCTACGATAAGGAATTGTTAGCTATTATTAGATATTTTAAACAATGGCGACCTAAACTAGAAGGCGCCGGATTTCTAATTAAGGTCCTTAGCGACTATAAAAATCTATAGTACTTTATAACTATAAAACAGCTAAGTTATTATTAAGCCCACTAGTTAGAATATCTATCTCGTTTCCAATTCTTAATCATGTACTGCCTAGGTGTTTAAGGTTAAAAACCTAATGCCCTAACCTAACGTTCACAAGATATACCAGCATAGGAAGAAGTGTGTGCCTACCACAATTAAACCCTACTTCGCCCTGAATTATTTAATCCCCTAGCTAAAGACCTTATAGTATACGTCCTTAAAATAACTAATTGATTAGTCGAACAGATTATAATTAATAAATACCTAAATAATGAGTTTATCTAAGAGACACTTAAGCTAATTTAAGATGGCGTTAAATGCTCTAAAAAGATCTCTTTAAGTAAATGTAAAGCTTGTGGAGACTACTTGTACTACTAGAACCGCCTAGTTATACCTAACTATAACAAACTTAAGCTTAAGCTTCTTAAACACGTATATAACCTACCAGTAGCCAGCTACCCAGGCTGTAGAAAAACCCTAGAACTACTCTAACGGGAGTACTACTAGCCGAACATATATAATATAATACGAAGGTATATCTCTAGCTGCTATACCTGCTAATAAGCTAAGGCTTTGCATAAGATATACAACAGCTTTTTAAAGCCACTACCTGTTCCGGACTAAAGATGGAAGGACATTTTAATTAACTTTGTTATTAAACTCCCCATAAGTAAAGGCTGTATAAACATTATAGTAGTTATAGACCGACTATCCAAAATAAGACACTTAATTGCCTATCCTAATATATTAACACCTGCCGTTGCCTAACTATTTCTAGATTATATATAAAAACTCTACGGACTCCCTAAAACGATTATCTCCAATAGAGGTAGCTAGTTTGTCTCTATGTTCTAAAAAGAACTAACTACCCGACTCTATATTAAAGCACTATTATCTATAGCATACCACCTAGAAACGGATGGTTAAACGGAACATATAAATGCTATAATGGAACAATATATTTGGATATACATGTTATATCTACAGGACGACTAGATAGACTGGCTTACATTCGCTAAGTTTACTATAAATAACTCCGTCTTAGAAACTATAAAGGTCTCCCCGTTTCTAGCCAACTACAGCTAGTATCTATAAATGGGTTTTAAACCCTTTAGTAATATTCCTTACCTAGCTTATTAGGCCTTATAAGTTGCAGAAGTAAATAAATTCGTAAAGAAGATAGAAGAACTATAAGAGTTTCTTACTAATAAAATAATATAGGCCCAATCTATCTATAAAGCCATAGCAAATAAGAACCAAACCCTAGCACCAGCCTACTAAATTGGTGACTTTGTCTAGCTAAATATAAGAAATCTGAACACGAAATGACCTACTAAAAAACTTAATTGGAAGAACACTGGCCCTTATAAGGTTGAAAAAGTTGTCTTTCCTTATACCTACTGACTAAAGCTCCCTAATACGGTTAAAATCCACCCTATATTCTATACGTCAGTCCTTCACCCTGCCGCCCCTATATTAGACGCCCTGCCTAAATAGATCCAAGACCCTCCCCCACCAATTAAAGTAGATAGTAAGGATAAGTACCTCGTTAAAAGAGTTAATGACATTAAGTACGATAAATGGAAACGCAAATATATATACCTTACGAAATGGAGAGGTTTTATTAAACCCTTATGGGAACCTGCCAACTCTATAGGACTTATATAAGCCGCAGAAGACTTTTATAAACTCTACCCAGAACTACCACAGCCCCATCTCGCAGATACTCAAGTTTAAAGGGGGGGTACTGTTATAGGACACCCCCGTAATACCTTATATACATCCACCTGTTTCTACCAACTAAATAACCAGAGACTAACTATGAGACGGCAATCTAATAGCAATCTGCCGTATTTTGCCGCAATCTGCTATCTCTACTATCGGAGTTACTAATTGGTAACTTTAAGGACCTCTAACTACCAAATTCTGCTAAGTTCTACTAGAACCGCCACCTAAGCTCTACCCTGCCTGTGCGTAGCATAGTACCCGTTAACCTAGCAACTAAGCGAACGTTATATACCCTTTTTCCCTTATTTCCTACTTCCTTTTCCTTACGCAACGTCTTGACTTTATTCCGCAGTTTATGTATATAGCTTAATAATATCTACTTCGCTATATATTATCACCGCTTATGCTCGCTCCGTAACAAAGATATCCATTTATTTGCCGTTAAAAAATGTCTTTTTATTAAAGATAACGTCCCTAGTAGAGATAATGATACCTTTATATAGGATCTAGATTCTATAGATATTGGTAGAGTTATAGCTAATAAGGTAGCTAATATAGGCTTATAGATCTAGCTTACTTAGCCTTTTCTTCTTTAGCTAAATATCTAATATTATCGCGTACACCCTATAGCCGTAGGCTTTTAGGTGCGCTAGTTACGGCTTTCTTAATCTCCTATTAGCTAGGAAGGTATAGAACCTCTTATATAGCAATTTCCAACCATTGCTTTCCTATGGCGTTTAATCTTAAAGGTAAACTATATAGTTAACTATCTCGTTCTATAGATTATATAGTAGATTAGCAGCAATTCTTATTATATATACTCTCTTAATAATTACACCCCCTAAGCGTTTAGTAGTACTATTTTAAGCTTAGGTATATAGCGCTAAAGGCTTAAATATAATCCCTTATATCTATAGCTATTTAAGGGTTCTCCTTTTCCCTAGCTTATTATCTAATCTAATAATGTTAACCTTAAGGTTATACCTTAAATAAATCCATTAGATAAAATCTTTAAGCACTTATAGTATCTTCTTTTCCTTACTATATATTATTATAAAATATAAGAAGGTTTTTTCTAAGAAGGTATTATAGATAAGCATAACTTATATAAATCCTATATACGCTTCCTTAAGGTCAGTCTAGTCAATATAGAGGTTAAGATAAGGTTTATTAATATTCTATTTTAAGAACCTTTATAAGACCTAATACTTTAATTTTAGTAAGACTATAATATTAATATTCTATTATCTTTAGGTCTTAAAGCTTAACTTTTAGGGCGTTAATACCTAGATAATAAAGGCTTATAGGTCCTAGATAACCTAGACACAAATACTATAAATATATATTACCTTTTAAATCTAAATGTCGGGAATTAGGCAAGCGGTCGTCACGTAACGCCGCGGCACTAGCGTGGCGAGGAGTCTTAAGCTCCTCGCCCTTCCTTATTCCAATAAAAAAAGCTATTAACCAACATCACTATAACCTACTCAAGTAGTTGTTATTGGTGAGTCACCCTGTGTAACTAATACTGATTAGTGGTTAAACACATAGTTAACCACAGAGCAGCTAGGTTATTAACAGAAGAGATAGTCTTATATAGGGGTTCCCGGCGATACTGTGCTACCTTAGGCTTACGGAAAACCAGTAATAGAAGTGTTACTAGGTACTAGGAGATACCAAGTTACGTCTATTATGCAGAACAATCGCGTTTACAAAGATTTGGTTAAGTACTTTAGGTCAGAAGTGTTACTAAACCTAGGGTCCTAAGTTAACGTCCAAAACGCGTCAACTACGCCTCAAATTATCTACCTTTTGATAGCAAACCTACGAGATCCTATAAAGCCGAAAATCCTACCTACCTTTGACATACAACACCCCGTCAATTCTACTCCTACTATGGCGTTGACCTACCTGAAGAAGTATAAGAACGACATTAACCTAGAGATATAGGATAAAGACATTAACCCTATAAACGCTGAGCAATAGGACCTAAATGGATTCTTACTATACTATATAGCACAATATACAGACAGCGAATATAACAATACTGTGCTATGGTATTGCATTAAGAAGGACTTTGTTGGATAGATAAAGGAAACATAGGCCCTCGCAAAGAAGAATATTATATAAGACTTCCGTAACTTCCTTTAGGAGAACGGAGTATTTATCCCTATAGATAGAGACATTATTAAAGACAATATTTAGGAGCAAGTTATTAATATAAAAGAAGAGCACAAATGGACTCTATAAGAGATTAAGCACTAACTATATAATATAAAGAAGCTCAACTTATGATAGAATCTAAATAATATACTAATAGAGACACGTTCTAATTCCATTGCTCTAGGCACAAGTTCTTATATACTATACCTATTACTCCCACTAATTTAACCCGTAACTTTAACTACTGCCCCCTAAAAGCAAGCGCAAGACCCCCTTACTTCGCGATTTAATAACCTTTGAACTCTGCTATAGGAATATTAGGTACCACGCCGTATTCTATTAAGCTCTATATCTCTACTGCAGCCTATAAAGCAATCCCCACCTTAATCTCTAATATAATTTTAACGTGGCTTAACACTGCTTAAAGGCACCTTAAAAATGCTTATAGAGCTTACAAAACTCTATTTAGACTAGAAGAAGAGGTTTAGCAGGGAACTATATAATATCCTTAATTTAAAGCTGCGTATCTTCTATAACTGTTGCTAGAAGGTTAGACTAAAACCTAACCAATATTATAACGCTTATTTTGTTATGCTTAAGGGCCGCGCCAGTACCTTCTATTATAATTATTTAGCAGGAAAAGGATATAATTTTAACCAAATAATATATAAAACAAGATGCCACTTTAAAATAGAAGAGAATAAGCAGCAGTATATATTAGAGTGGAGAGAGACTACCTTTCTAAGAATCATTACTATAAACCCAGATGCCTTTTAACTTAACTATCTTTAAAAGCTCTTTAATTAACTTTAAATAATTTAGTATAGTTTATCCAAATTATATTAAGAGGACTTTAGCCTACGCGATTAAGTTATTAGCATATACTAAGGTGTTAAAGAATATAACTTTACCCTCTTTAATCCTGCAAATACTTATAAAGGAGTGTGTGCTTAATTAAAATCCTCTATTAGCACCACTCTGCGCTCTTAAGAAGTATAGCAATTTAACGCCTAACCTTAACCTACTTTAATTAACCCGACTAACTAATATAATTATAACTAGACTAATTAAATATATAGTAGCTAGGGTAGGGGATACGGCAGAGGGTATAATTAATGTTAACTATAAAGCAATTGTGGAGGTCCTTATAGAGGTTTATCTTAAAATAATTAATAGAAAAAATGCTATATTTATAAGAAGCTAAATTACTAGTTAACTAGGTACCCTCTTAATAGATAAAAGGAGGCATATAATAAGTTTCGCCAGAGTGTATAAAATATTAAAAATTATAAGGTTACTATAGCCTACTTCTAAAGCTTCCTGGTTTAATATAAAGGCGAAGAAGATCTTAAGGGTAAGGTTAATAAGGCCAAACAGCTTCTTATGGATATAGAAATTGAGGACTATTTTCCTAACTAATACTTTACTAAGTATGGTAAGGTAGATGGTATATAAACTATTACTGTTCTTAATAACCAATCTACACTCTATACTATTATAAAGTTAGATATCTTTAATAAGCTAAAGGAGAGTTCTATATTCTCCTTTAATAGATACTTGGCGAACATCTTCTATAGTATTATACTAGATACTAGAGCTGTAGGAGTATCTATAGTAGGAGAACCTTAAGTTCGAGCTCTTTAGCAGCTTAATAGCTCTGTTTAGATTAACTAATTAACGGTAGGCTAATATACAATTCGTTTTAGTAAGGGTACTATAATCTCTCTTAGTATAATTAAGGTTAAAACCCCCTTAGGGTATATTACTTTCTATATTATTCCCATAAACACCCCATTTCTATTTTGCATTAGAGATATAGATAAATTAGGCGTTAAACTTAATAACCTTAAGAATATGCTCGTTTAGGGAGATAATTAGGTGCCTATTATATACAAATAGGGTTACCCCTGGTTACTTCTTTATTAACTAGAAAAGAGCGTTGCTTAAAGCCACTTAACTAAGTTAGAGCTATATTAACTATACTATTATTTTAGCTACCTATTTGTTTACCAATTACTTAGGGTTCTTTAGTGAGTAGGCTATAAAGTTAAGGTTAAGGCAATTAAGCATCTTATAAAGTACTACTATTACTGCCAAATAAACCAGAAGTCCCCTAGTTGATTTAAGTTTACCCTTAAAGATAACTACAACTTTAACTTCTGTATTATTATTAATATTATATATCTTAGCGGTAAGCTAGTACTCTAAGTTATTAACCTTTTAACCTCCTTTTAAGCCGCACATTTCCTAAAGGATATATTAGCTAGGAATGCATGGGATACTCTTTAATTATACTAGATTAATATCTACCTAGAACCCCCTAATTAAGTTATTTATAATATAGGAAGGAACTTCTTATCTATAGAGTTTTGACAATAGGTAAAGGTAATAGAAATTAAGGTTAAGGAAGTCCCTGTTAAGGCATATAATAGTATTAGAAAAGTAGAACAATATTATACACTATTATAACAAGCATATAAGATTATTTCTTTAGAACTAGAGGGCGCTAGTAAAGAGCTTATCTTATAGATAGCTATTAAGGCTGTTAATAATTCCGCTAGCCTAGATAGGCTTGTACTTATATTACTAGTCTTTAGCGCCTACCCTTAAATAACTAACAATTCTCTACTATCCCTATCCGTTATGTAATAAGTGGAGGCTATTTATAAAGTAATAAAAAAGGTATAACGTCTCTACGCTACACGCTAGGTTAACGATGTACTAGGAATAAGAAATAGCCCAAATATCTTAACTACGTTTAATCTGCTACTTTAATCTAAGGTATACGTATGGCGTAAAAAGGGAGGATGGTTAGGCCTATATAAACTCATTACAATTAATAGTTAGACTTATACTCTTTAGATGCCCTATAGACCTACTTAATTCTGCTTAACTATTGTTAAGCCCTATTATAGAAATAACAGTTTTAAGCCTTTATAGGATGCCCTAGAGAATACCCTAAAGGAGAACTATAATTAACGTACTCTAGAAGGCGACTATAATCCTAATACAATTATAGCAGATGTGCTGCAACTATAATGTAGTAGAGGTCGCCTAAAGGGATTACAAAATCGCTAACACCTTATTAATTTTAAAGAGCAATTTGTTACTACTATTAAGAGTAAAGACAAGTTATTAATGGCCTTTATAACAGCTAAAGAGAAGGCTAACTTTAAGCTTGCAAAATAGCTCTAAAAGGAAGGCCGTATTATAACTCTAGGAGCTCCTTTCTAAGTATCTAATAAGTAGGAGATCAATGGTCTTATTACAAGAGGAGTCTTTAAATTTAAGAAGTATAACCCTACTAAGTTTAATAGAGTTTATATCTTTAAGTTAAGAATAGTTAATAAGATTAAGGGCAAAGCTACTAATACCCTATTTAAGAAGTTGAGACTGGTTATTTAAGGTTATAACAATAATGGTAAGGAAGTAATTCTTATATAATCCCCTATAATTTAACAAGCTAGTTAGCAAGTTATTATTGCGCTAGCTCCCTCCTTAATAAAGAATAAAATGGCGGTTTATTTATAAGATATTACTTAGGCCTATACCTAATTAGAGACGCGCCTTTAGCGCTTAATACTAGTATACCTTTTAGAGCAAATTCGCTACTAATATCCTAAAGATACAATTATAGTTGTACTTAAGCCATTATATAGAATTACAGAGGCAGGAACTTATTGGTGGGCTACTTATAGCAAGCACTATAAAGAGAAGCTTTTAATAACTACTTCTATATTTAATCCCTACTTCCTTATTATAACTATAGGAACTTTATTTGGAATCATCGGTATATAAACCAATAATATAATTATCTTAGGAGATGACCAATTCTTAGCTCTTAAAGAAGATAAGCTAGTAAAGGTAAATCTTATAGCAAAGCTAAAGGAAAAGCTTAATTTAACAATACTATTACTTTTTAATGGATGCATCCTCTCCCTAAATAAGGATTTTATTGCTTTACGCCAAAAAGATTAAGGCAAGGAGATTAATATTATTAACGTTAATTCTCTAAAGCAAGAATATATAGAGTAACGCGCTTGTAGAGCTTATATTGCTTCTATCTATTAACCTAAGGCTTTATTTAATCTCTTTATTACCACTTAACACCAGGAACCAACTAAGGATAACGTCTTTACCCTAAATAAGCATCTTTCCTAGCAAATGAACTATCTTAATTGGGGACTACTCTATATGCCTATTAATCTTCCTACCGCTAAGCTCTTTGTATTTGTTAATAGATCGTTTATAAATAATAAAGATTTTAGCTCCTAGCTAGGATATAAGATTATTATTATAAACAAATCT
>Ga0307507_10001378_pt1 | contig 54515 bp, 13 predicted proteins | sample 7_EM_MG_FD_207223 | JGI IMG/M metagenome (GOLD analysis project Ga0307507, IMG submission 207223) | Populus trichocarpa ectomycorrhiza microbial communities from riparian zone in the Pacific Northwest, United States - 7_EM | ecosystem: Host-associated > Plants > Roots > Unclassified | place... | reverse complement strand
CTGCGTGTCAAAAAAACACGACATAGGCTAGTCGGTCGAGTTGCCAAATGCCCTCAACTGCGCGCCAATTGCGTCAACCACCAACCATTGAGGCCATTGGTAGGGTACCATATTTTGCCGATGTAGACTATTATAGTTATTAGTAGGATATCTAGTGTTGTTTATCCTAAAGAAAAACGGAAAACTTAGGATATATATAGACTATAGATAGTTAAACAGCATTACTAAAAAGGATAGGTATTCTTTACCCTTAATTAGCGAAATCTAAGATAGGATAGGCAATGTAAAAATCTTTACAAAGATAGATCTAAGGTGGGCGTACCATTAGATTAGGATTAAAGAAGGCAACGAGTAGAAGGCAGCCTTTAGGTTAAAGGAAGGACTATATAAGCCATTAGTTATGCAATTTGGGCTTATAAACGCACTAGCAACATTCTAGAAGCGAATTAATAGTATATTAGGAGAATACCTAAATAAGTTTATTATGGTATATCTTAATAATATTATCATTTACTTAAAGAACGAGGGAGAATATAGAGAACATGTTAAATGGGTCTTAAAGAGACTATAGGAAGAACAGATGCTAGTAGCAATTAAGAAATGCGAGCTCTTTATAAGGAAAACTAATTTTATAGGATTTATTATTAAACTAGGGAAAATTAACATGGACCTAAAGAAAGTTAAAGCTATAGTAAGTTAGTAAGAACTAGAGAATGTTACGCAATTAAGGATATTTTTAGGGTTTTATAACTACTATAGGAGGTTTATAGCACAATGGTTAAAAAGTATTAAGCTATTTACAAGGTTAACAAAGAAGGAGGAACTGTGGGTTTAGGGTAGTAAGTAAAAGAAGCTGTTCTAGGAACTTAAAGAGTTGTTTACCTAAGAGCTAGTCCTTAAGATCTATTAACTAAAGTTAGAAACGGTTATTAAGATAGACGTATTAGACTTTGTACTAGGAGTATACTTACTATAGAAGTACTAGGACGCATAGCATCCAGCAGCGTACTATAGTTGGAAAATAATACCACTAGAGTTAAACTACGACATCTATAATAAGGAGTTATTAGGTATAGTTATAGCACTTAAGAAATAGAGAGTATTCTTACAAGGCATAGAGAAACTATTTATAGTTAAAATGGACTATAAGAACCTTACTAGATTCCTAATAACAAAGGAACTTAACTAAAGACAGGTTAGATAGGCGGAAATGCTTACAGAATACTATTTTAAAATTTAGTATACCAAGGGTATAGACAACGCACGAGTAGATGCTCTAAGCAGAAAGGCTAAACTACAAAATAATAAAAAGCCGTTAGGAGCTTTGTTGCGAAGGGATTAAAATGGATTAATTAGGTATAATTATCTAAAGATTATAGTAACTAAAGAAAGTTAGATCTATAAATTACTAGAAAGTAATTGGATATAGAAAATCTAAAAAGTATAGGTAGAGGATCTAGACTTAGAGCAATATAAAAATAGAGAAGCAATGTATATACCTAAGTCTATTGCAGAAGAATTTGTTAAGGAATTCCACAAGGGAATAATATAAGGACACAACGGGTCTATAGGACTAGTGTTAAGACTTTAGGAGGAGTATATTATTTAAGAAATCTAGGGATTAGCAAGATAAGTTATAAAAAAATATTTAGATTGCTAAAGAAATAAACCGACAAGGTATAAGCTATATAGAGGGCTATAACCTATTAAAGTACCAGAAAGACCATGGGAAGTTATATTATAGGACTTTATTATTAAGTTACTAAAGTTAAAAGATCCTATTACAGGACAAGATCATAACGCGATTTTAGTAATAGTGGATAAGCTAATAAAGTAGGGATACTTTATAGTATGCACTAAAGAGATATTAGTAGAAGACGTCGCTAGAATCTATATAAAGGAAGTATTTGCAAGATACGGAGTACTAGATAAAATTATATCGGACAGAGATCTAAGATTTATAGTAGTGTTTTAGAAGGTATTTCTGGCAGAATAGGGGGTTCGCGCAGCAACCTCTATAGTATATTATCCACAGACGGACGGATAAATGGAAAGACTAAACTAGACACTAGAATAGTATCTAAGACATTATATTAATTACGTATAGAATAATTGGGTATTATTATTACCAGTTATATAGTTTGCATATAATATAACACCATAAGAAGAAATGGGGACATTACTATTTAAGGCAAACTACGGGTATAAACTAAGAACGTCGTTGTCACTACGTTAAGTAAAGAAAACAAGTAGTATAGCTAAACAAAGAATGGAGACGTTAATAAATCTTTATATAGACCTTAAAGAAACAGCTAAACTAGTATAAGAGTAAATAAAAAGGTACTATAATGCTAAGAGATCTGAGGGACCAGATCTTAAGGAGGGAGATAGAGTGTGGCTACTATATAAAAATTTTAAGAGTTGATGACTAAGTAAGAAGTTAGACTATATTAGACTAGGACCTTTTAAAATTGCGTAAAGAATTTTATTGGTTATATATAAGTTAAACCTACTAGCCAAAATAAAGATCTACCCTATATAATATATCGCGATGCTAGAACTAGTATACGGAGATATTAAGCCACTAGTTTATAAGGCAGATACGTATAGAGGATAAGAAGAAGACAAATAGCAAGTTTTAAAGATTATTAGTTATAAGAACGTAGATAATGAAACGTAGTATAAAGTAAAGTAGATAGGCTATAGTAAGACTACTTAGAAACCACTAAGCAACCTAGAGAACGCTATGGGAAAGGTATAGAAGTATTAAAAGAAAGTTGGTTAAGTAATATTAATAAGAAAGGATTGCTAAAAAATAAGTCGCCTAAGGGGGACCTAAGAGGAGCAATTGCTAAGCTACTTAGAGTTGTTTCCCTTATAGGAAGAAAGCTAGTCCTTTTATTACCTAGCTTAGATAGACCCTATTAAACTAGTTTCTACTCCTTAGAACGAACCTTCTTATATATACGTTTAAGACGTTAAAGATGAGTATAAGCTAGACGTTGGGCTTTAAGAATATATGCAGACTTTTCTAAAACATATTAAACCTCGAGTAGTATAGAGGCTAGTTTACTATTAAGTTTCTTAGTAGTAGATTAAATATAAGACCCTATAATAAGTTACTTAGGGAACCTAGAGACTGTTAAGAGTTATAGGACACGTATACTTAGCGTTAGAGATAGAGCGGACGTTATAGGATAATTAAACGTTTGCTTTAGTGCACTCTAAATAAGAGGATGGTTGTTAAGACGAAGGGCTTGCTAGCGTAATACAAACTAACCTCTCTTTTACACAGTAAGAATATGGAGACGGCATTATCTCACCTAGAGACAAGATTATAGCAATAGTGCGAGACCGGCGAGCTATAGAAGAAGAAAAAGATGCTTTAGGTATAATAAGTAAGGATATTAACCAGACTAATTAAATGGACATTACACCTCTAGTAGACAACTTGGAGATGTTAGAAATCTTCAAGGACAAAGATAAAGAGGAGGGAGATAGTGTTACGGACAGCTTAAGTATAATATTATAACTACTTGGAGAAGAGTTGGAGGAAGCTAGTTGGTTAATATAGGTACGGTTTAGAATGGATCCGGTGGAACTATATAATAAGGAATAGTAGCTAAGATTATATGGTGTGATCTGTAAAATCTATATAATTTATATAATCTATACGGAGTATACAGAGCACACGTACCTTACGGAGCGAAGGGATTTCTTAGGCGTATAGTTATATATTTAAAGGACTATAGTCCCTACCCAGATAGTTCTCTCTTTGTAGTAAATCTTAGAATATAATTAGAGTTAATTTATTGGGCAACTACTCTACTAGTTGTTATTATGTTGTTAATACTGTTCTTACCTATATACCTAGCCTAATAATAGGACCCACTGTAGTTTCTGCTACAAGGTTCCGTTATAAATACCATAACTATGGTAGTAAATATATAGTAAGCCTTATAGGAAATACTACTGTGGACTTATTCTTGGGCTAGGTGTATAGGTAAATAGAAAGTTAATAATATAATAGTAATAAATAATAATTGGTGGAGTGGTTGCCTAATAGATTAACTCTAATTATATTCTAAGATTTACTATAAGGAAAGGAACTATTTAGGTAGGGACTGTAGTCCTTTAAATACATATCTATACTTCTAAGAAATCCTCCTTATACGTAAAATATGTAAGGTATGTATTGTACGTAGATGTTCCCTTTGTACACCACGTACTCTGCGTATAATATTATATAACTCGCTTACCACTCTTTGTTATATAGTTCCACGGGTTTTATTCTAGACTATACTCTTACTAACTAACTAGCTTCTTCTAACTCCTCTCCAAGTAGTTATAATATTGTACTTAAAGCGTCCGTAATAAGAGCTATAGGCTTAGTATTAAGACTTTAAAAGAAGTATATTATTTAAGGAATCTGGAGACTAGCGAGATAAGTTATAAAGAAATATCCAGATTGCTAAAAAAATAAACTAATAAGGTATAAACTATATAGAAGGCTATAACCTATTAAAATACCAGAGAGACTATAGGAGGTTATATTATGGGACTTTATTATAAAATTACTAAAGTTAAAAGACCCTATTACCGGATAAGATTATAATATAATCTTAGTAATAGTAGATAAGTTAACTAAGTAGGGCTACTTTATAGCATATATAGAAGAAGTATTAGTAGAGGATATAGCTAAAATCTATATTAAAGAAGTGTTTATAAAACACAGAGCACTAATAAAGATTATATTAGATAGAGACCTAAGATTTATAGTGGTATTTTAGAAGGTATTCTTAACCAAATAAAGGGTTTAAGTAGTAACGTTAACGGTATATTACCCATAGATAGATGGTTAAATAGAAAGATTAAACCAAATATTAAAGTAATACTTAAGGTATTATGTTAATTATATATAAAATAATTAGGTATTATTATTACCAGTTATATAGTTTATATATAATACAACACCATAGAAAGGGATAACCACGTTACCTTTTAAGGCAAATTATAGATATAAGCTAAGAATGTTATTATTACCATAAGTAAAGAAAACAAGTAGCATAGCTAAAGAAAGAATGGAGAATCTAATAAATCTTTATAATTACCTTAGGGAGATAGTAAAACTAGTATAGGCTAGGATAAAAAGGTACTATAATACTAAGAGATCTAAGGGACCAGATCTTAAGGAGGGAGATAAAGTGTGGCTACTAAATAAAAAATTTAAAAGTTGACAACTAAGTAAGAAGTTGGACTATATTAGACTAGGACTATTTATAGTTAAAGTAAAAATCTTAGAAGTTATGTATAGATTTAACTTATTAGAGAAAAAAAAATCTACTCTATATAATACATTGCAATACTAGAACTAGTATATAGGGATATTAAACTACTAGTATATAAGGCAGATATGTATAGATGCTAAGAAGAGGACAAATAGGAAGTTTTAAAGATTGTTAGTTATAAGGACGTTAATAATAAAATATAGTATAAAGTTAAGTAGATAGGCTATAATAAGACTACCTAAGAGCTACTAGATAATTTAAGAAACGCTATAGAAAAGATATAGAAGTATTAAAAGAGAAAGGGTTAGGTAGCATTAATAAGAAAAGATTATTAAAGAATAAGTTACTTAAGGGGGACTTAAGAGGAGCAGCTACTAAGGTACTTAGAGTTATTTCTTTTTCTATTAGAGGAGAATCCGTTCTTTTATTACCAAGTTCCTAAAGGCCTTATTTTATAAATTTCTACTTCTTAAAACGCACCTTTTTATATACCTTTTTAAGACGGATTAACTAAGCGGACGTAGTAAGGCAAGAGTTAAAAGCCTATTATTAAGCAGCGGCAGCCTCCTACTTAGCGTTATAAGAATAATAAAGTTTCGCTAGCACTACTAAGAGCTTATTATTAAGTTTTTTAGTAGTAGATTAAACCTAGGACTCTAGCAGCAATTAATAAGGGTACTTTAAGATTATTAAGAGTAATAGGACGCGTATACTTAGCGTTGGAAATAGAGTAAACGTTATAGGACAATTAAATATTTACTTTAGTATACTCTAAATATAAGAAGGGTTGCTAAGATAAAGGACTTACTAGCGTAATATAAACCAACCTCTCTTTTATATAACAAGAATATGGAAACAGTATAATCTTACTAAGAGATAGTATGGCAGTACCAGTATAAGACTAATAAGCTATAAAAGAAGAAGAAGAAGCTTTATATATAATAAGTAAGGATATTAACTAAATTAATTATACGGATATTATACCTCTAGTAGATAACTTGGAGATATTAGGGATCTTTAAGGATAAAGATAAAGAGGAGGGAGATAGTGTTATTATAATGGGACTAGCCTAGTTATAAGTAGGAATGTCTTAGTAAAACACTTAATAGATAATTTTTAACGCTTTAATCAAATTCTGCTAAATTCTGCTAAGTTAATTAAATTCTACTAAATTCTGCTAACTCGATTAAATTCCACCAAATTCCACTAATATAATGGAATTTAGTCAAAACCTATTAAAACCCGCGTGCGCTTATGCCTACGCGTCTACTGCTAAGACCCCTAAATATTTAGTTATAAGCTTCCTATATTCCTTTCTCTTCTTTATATAACATCTTATATTCAGTAAGAGCTATATACCCTTAAATTAGATAGAATTTATATTATTCCTTTGGCCGTCGAAAACGGACTCTGCACCTGTACGTGGTGATGGCTACGAACCTGGGTCTTCGAAGTTCAGACTCAGAGCCAACGCAGAGACGTCGCACAGCGTGCGATACGACCTGGTGGTGGTGGTTGTGAGCGTTGTGGGCGGTGGTGAAAGGTTTTCACATGGGATGGTGAGATCTCGAAAACCACCACTGTTGGTACCCCTTCACGATAACAGCTACCACACTGCTCTATCAAGGCACCTGTACGATCCAACATGGATGCACTGCATTCGATAGCATCCCCCGACCCCCAATAGAAAGCATCGACGACCTCACATCGACGACGAACGAACGCGAACGAACGGACGAACGAGCAAATATACGGCCCCTCCCAACCCCCAGGGCGATCGCCCGCGGAGCATGCGGTCACTCGCCGTTTTACTGCCGTAATACTGCCTGGCAGCCCGGATTACAACCCATGGTTTTCCTTGTCTCCTCGACGGAGTGGTGACCCTGAGAGGGCCTAGCGACCGGGGCCTAGGCACAAAAGATACCCGGAGTACACACGTACATATCCCGCTCGCCTTTGGTATTACGTAGTTAGAATGGATGAATCCCCCTTACGCCTTCGATAGGCCCTAGGGGGGGGAGGCATGGCGTATATGGCAATGGTCAAACAAGAGATAGCACACAGGGGATAGCCAAGATATGGGAAATAATAATAACAACACAATATAGCAATCAATTAGCAAGGCCTAGCTGGGACGTAGTAAACCCTAGCTGGGATAAGCTAGAGAAGGAAGCAGTGGTTCCTAAGGAGTTCGAACATCCAAGGAGTACAGGACGTAGCTGTAGGCCCGCAGGGCCGCTGCTACGGACGGACATGGTAAAGCAGGGGTTTTTCATCCTACTGAGGTGGCTCATAGGGTTTTTCCGTCCCCTATATTAACGAGGGTTTTCTTCCTGTCAATTTACAAGTTTCCCTTGTGTATGGAGTAGTCTGCGTGGGCCTAGATAGGATCCGTATCAGACGTTAATCAAAGATCTTACTACTATATTATTCCTTTATATCTGTTGGAATGTTAGTTATGTGACGTAGTTATAAAACTATAAAGCGAGGCTAGCTAACCTAACCTTAGAGTAACCCCTTACTTCTAGATAATTAATAACTACCAACTTTAACACCGCATACGTATCGCAATACAGTGATATTTATGCATGTTAATAAAGCGAGTATACCAACACTAATTAGTAGACGTATAGATTAGGAAATACGCAATAAGCTAGAGCTTAAGAACCGTACTAGAAATAGTATATAGATTACCTAGCCTTATCTATTTTAGTTAAAGGAGAAAGCTATATTACCCTTAAAGCTTAAGACTATATATTAGCTTAACTGCTAACGCATTAGATCGCCTAGAGAATTATATCTTTACTTAAAGAAGATTACAACCTCCCTTAAGCTTAAGAGAATTTATACTGGCCTTATAGCTAATATAATAGATCGCTAAGAGAATTGCAGTCTTATTAAGAATACTTTATAGGCCCAACGGCTGCAAAGGACGTATATACCTAAATACCCTTACCTTAACACCCTTACCTTAACGACCTTAACCTTAAACTACAATATATATAAGGACTAGTACACTACTTTAAATAACAAAATAGATCTTAAATGGAAGGAGAGAATTGCTAGATATGGTTATAGAATTAATATAGCAACTGCCTTAGAGAAAGACCTGGAAGAATATATAGAAATGAAAATCTATAAGTATATATATAAGAACTTTATAGATTATATACTACAGTCGCTATTCCAAGAAGAATTTGAAGGCTTTACCATTAAGGACTTTAGAAAGATACGCTCTATTACTAAAGTAAAGCTCCGTACTTACCTACTCTAAAGAGGAGTATATATCGCCACACACAGTAATAGATACCCACTTTATAAGGTTCTATATAATGTCCTTATAGAAGAGGAACCTTACAAATAGACAGATAAGGAAATTATAGGAGCTCTTAAGGAAGTTAGCCCTATAATTATAGTAGCACTATAAGAACAACTTAACTTAATATAAATAGCTCTAATATTGAATTAAGCTATAACCCTATTAGTTATAACCTCTTTAGTTCCTACAAACCCCCCCTATAGTCCACTACCTTCCTACACAGTACTAACGCCTGTAAACTATTAACTACCTCTACTACCTCCAACGCCTGTAATTCAGCCTATAGCTACGGCTATAATACCTAAAACGTAAATACCTACCCCTATAACACCCTAACTAGCTGTTACATCTATACCCTAGTAAACTGCACCAACCGCTACCTAATAGCAAGCTGCACCTACCTCTACCTAGGATTAACTACTTACCCTCCTTACTTAACTCCTATAGACATAGAATTAGCAATTATTGCCTATAACAACTGCCTCTACCCTCCCTCTAGTAACCGCCCTTACTCTACCTAGTGCTCCTCCTACCTAGTATCTTTACCCTAGTACTGCTAATACCGACCCTGCTATGCACCTGCCTATATATAGTAAAGAGGCAGCTACTATCGCTAAGATCTATACGGATGACCAGAAGTATAATAGAGTAAGTAATAGCTTTGACTTTAAGTTAATTATCTTCTATAATATCTGTAAGAGAGCTGGTCTACCTCCTAAAGGCTATATAGCTGCATTCCTAACTATGCTAAAGGGACTTGCTTAGGATTACTACTATAATAGCAGCCTTTTAACTAGATTATTTACTAAGGCATATAACTATATATATTACTTCTTTAAAGGACTAGAGTACTATTAGAAAAACCTTACTAAATAAAATGCTACTAACTTCTAAGGAATTATTAATAAGAACCCTAATAAGCAAATCTATTAGAGTTTCTAACTACTCCTTAATAAGCTCTTAAAATATCGCTATGGATTATACCTAGAGTTTTATACAAACCTCTTCCTTATAAATAAGCTAGTTACCGCTTGCTAAGGAGTACTAGCATGCCGTATTACTATTTCCAACCCTTCTAAAGACCTCTCCTAGTTAATTAGCAAGTTATAATCTTCTATAGTTATATAGGAGAAGGAATACCCTTCCTAAGCCCTAATAAGACTATTTTAAGGAGCCTACTTTACGGATCGTATATACCGCTGTAATATCTATAACAACCGTAACCGAACCCGCTTCTATAGATAAAACACTGTCAAATCCCTAAAGGCTAAGTGCTATATTTACTAAAAGAAGAGCTGCCGCTTATGGAAATATATAGAGGAGGAGTGGAACCGTTCTAGAAATAAATATAAAAGACGTTTTAATAATAACAAGGGCCGTAATGGTAACTTTAAAGAACGCTTTAGACAATATACTATCTACTATAAAGGAGACAACAATAATAAGTATAATAAGACTTTTAAAGCTCTTGTGCTAAACATAGACGCTAATAAAAATACTAATAATAATAACAGTAAGGAAGAATTAAAAGACCCTAACGGCTACTACCTTATATTATTTGGGACTCTTACTATAGACAAAGTAACCTCTATAAGCGTAGAACTAGCCAATAAGGCTTATACTTACTTACTTACTATAACCTCTATAGAACCTACTACGGAAACTAACCCGTTTAACTATAATACAATAACCGCTGCTTTATGCTATACTTCTATAGTATTTATAGGAATTATAATTAATACTAATACGTTAAAGAAGTCTATAGCTAGTTATAGATAATTCTAGGCACTATAGAACGCGGACTAATCTATAAGACTTAATACCTCAACCAAAGGACAAGTTAATATGCAGTTTAGCATTGGAATTGCTACCTCTATTAGAACTATAGATGTTATCACCCCTATAGGCAAGATATAGTTTTATATTGTCTATACAAATACCCCCTTCTTGCTCTATTTAGCGGATATAGACAGACTTTAAATCTACTATAATAACCTTAGAAACGTTGTTATTACTTATACTAAAAAAGTGCTAGTAGTGCGATAGTTTGGCCACCTATTTCTCCTATAGAGCTTATTACTACAGTTATATTTGTCTAAATCCTTTAACGCGAACCCCTGCTACTTAATAGATATAGAGCTACGGCGCCTATATTGCCAATTTGGACATCCCTTAGTTAAGAAATTGCAAAAGCTACTCTACTATACTGGCTATAAAACTAATAGAATGGCTATTAAGCAACTAACCAAGTTCTACTACTACTATTAGAAGTTTAGCAAATTACTAAATAGATTCCGCTTCACCCTATAAGACAATATTAATTTTAACTATAATATTATTGTTAATATTATATATATTAGCAGATCACCCCTCCTATATATTATTAATAAAGGAACGTAATTTTAAGCCAGTAGATAGCTATAAGACATTAGCGCTAAATATATATAGAACGTTCTATAGATATACTAGATTAATACCTACCTAGGGCCACTAGACCTAATTACCTACAATACCAGAAAAAACTTTATTAGTAAGGAATTTAAGCAATATGCCACTATTATGGGAATTAGTATAAAGGGAGTATTGGTTAAAGCACATAACTCTATTAGAATGGTAGAGCGCTACTATAGTCTATTACGGCAAGCCTACTAGATTATTATAACTAAAATCCCTAATATTAATAAGAAGATGGGACTCTAAATGGCGTTTAAAGCAATTAATAATTTAGCTAGCCCTAAAGGACTAGTTTCTATACTTCTAGTCTTTAGAGCCTATCCCTAAATAGTTAAATCCAATACACTATCCCCTACTGTTATATAACGCGCTGCCGTAATTAAAAAGGCTATGGTAGAGATATAGAAGCTATAAGCTAAACGATAGATCGCTAATGCGCTAAATATGCGAAACAGACCTAATACTAATACGATTTATAATCTCCCACTAAACTCACCCGTTTTGGTCTAGAGAGAAGAAAACACTAGCTAAAGCGGCCATTGGGATAGGCCATTTACCTTACTTACCGTCGAGGGTAAAATATATACTGTTAAGCTGTTTAGTGGACCTATAGCCTTCTAATCTACGGTCGTAAAACCCTACCTTTAAGCAACTGAATTGTAGGAGTAAATCGTTGGACTAAAATCGCCACCTAAACCTTTACTTGGGTTAGCCCTTTCTAAGACTATCTTAGAGAGACCTACTAAAGCTTAGCAATAACCCCTAAAACAAGGCAGAGGACGCCCTTATAAATACCCTTTATTTACGGCCATAACTGATATCACCATCTACCTATAGGATAACAGTCAATTTAGTACCCAATTTAGCGCCTTTTAATAGAAGGAGCTTACTAGTCTACTTAAGAAGGGAGTTTTTAAAATTATAAGACTTATAAATATACTATAAGGCGTATAACTCTTTAACTCGTAATTTATTAATAAGATTAAGAATAAGGGAACTAATAAAGCCTTTAAGAAATCCTAACTAGTTGTACAAGCTTATAATGACTTAAAAAAGGAACTGGTTCTTACCTAATTACTAACTATTTAATGAGTTAGCCAATGACTAATTCTCTATATTGCCGCCATAAAGTTTCTATAGGTATAACTTTACCTCTAAGATATTTTATAGGCCTATGTATAATCAACCACTATACTAAATTAAGAGTTCTATGTATAACCTCTGTATAAGCTAATTAAGCAACTTGGGATTAACAAGGCCTCCGTTCTAAAGGTTATAAAACCACTCTATAGAGTACTGGAAGCCGGTAACCACTGGTTTAAGATATATTACTTACATTACATCTAATAGTTGTATATAGACCAGTCTATATACGACCCCTGCCTCCTACAGAGTAACAAATCCTTTAGTATTATAGGCCTATAAACCAATAATACTCTATTCCTGGTAGATAAGACCTTTATAAACATAGAGTAAAACGAGCTATATAAGGCCAAGTTTATGGCTAAGGAACGGGAATAACTTACCGTTAATACGCCTATTAAGTTTAATAGTGGAGTTATTTAGCTACTAACTAATAGGAGCATTACGCTTATTTAAGAACGACAATGTATAAACCTTAGTACGATTAGCACTAAGCTTGCTATAAGTATAGGATTAAGAGGAGCCACAAGAACCTTAACTCTAAAGGACCAGTATATCGCTTAACATACTAGAGGTGCATATATCGCTTTAGTATACTAGCTAGAAGCCTTATTTAATTTATCCTTTACTGCCTAGGTAATTAACACTAACAAGGAAGACGTAAAATAGTTAAATAAGCATCTAAACTAGCAAATTAAGAACGCCAATAGAGGTCTTAAGTTTGTTAAGTTAGATATCAAAACCCTATAGCTACTGGTATTTATGGACGCGTTATTTACTAATAATAAGGACCTCTCTTTGCAGATTGGCTATGTCCTTATACTAGCTAATACTACAAAGAAGGCCAATATCGTCTATTGGAGCTTAGTTAAGTATAAAAGAGTTACTTAGAGCGTACTAGCTTCTAAACTCTACAGCACAGCCCACGGCTTTAATATTGGCGTTGCGATTAAGTCTATAGTAGATAAGATCCTACAAATTAACCTTCTACTTATGCTTTACACTAACTTTAAGTCCTTATATAACTGTCTAGTACGACTCGGAACCACCCAAGAAAAACGCCTAATAATTAACATAATATGCCTCCGGCAAGCCTACAAACGGAGACAGATTATAGAGGTGAAATAGATTAATAGAAAGGCCAACCCTACTAACGCTATAATAAAGGGAAAACCCTACGCGGCTCTTTAATAGCTTATTAATACAAACCGAATTAACCTATAAGTTATAGGATGGGTTAAACAAACGAACTTAGATTTAGCTTAGCGTTATATAACTAATTGTAATGGTGCAAACCCTAAATTCAACTAGCTAATTAGGATTTTCTATCCCCGGGATAGAAAAATCGCTATTGGCTTACTTACCACTAGCGCCTTAGCGGCCCTCGCGATATATCGACCTGCTACCCCTAATAATTCTTCTTCTTCTTCTCCTCCTTATTACGTATTAATTGGATCTCTAGCTATTGCGTATACGCTACAAATAGTCTAAAAGTAGACTTAACTTTGGAGTATAGATTAGCCTTCTTTTTAGAGTTGCTCTAGTGTCGGAATATTAGTTATATAACATGGTCACAAGACCACAAAGCGAGGCTAGCTAACCTAACCTTAGAGTAACCCCTTACTTCTAGACAATCAATAACTACCAACTTCAACACCGCATACGTATCGTAATACAGTGATATTCGTGCATGTTAATAAAGCGAGTATACTGACAATATCTTCCCCAAAGCCTCTTCGCGCCCTTATATTATATTATATTTAAATAACTATTATTAAAATAGTAAACGAACCTAAATCCCTTTTAATAACCATAAGTATTATAACCCTAGTTAGGGAACGGTTTACTATAATATAATAGTCCTTTATAGACGCCTTAGCTTAGTAGCGGGCTATACTAGAAGCCTAGCACTAGAGATTAATAGAAGCACTCCATAAAGAACTCTGTAATATTAAGGCACTTATATTATAAACCCTAATAACAACACCTATAAATAAGATTAATATAACGGTATCTAAACCTGGCCCGTTAAATAAGAATATAGAACTGGTAATGGTAGCTTAACCCATATATATAATAAACTAAGTACCTATTGCAAAATCTAAAAAGCTCCCTAATCCTCTAATATTTAATAAAAACTAAAATAGCCTATATCCCTTTATAACCAAACTCCGTCTTAAACTCTTAATAAACTATAATTAATACCTTACTAAAGCTAGCAAGGTTAGCTATAGAATGTCCCAATTAAGTAAAGACGCTATATAAACTATAGATCCATTCTTCTATAATAGTACTTTCGTTAATTTTAAACCCTTTATCTCTCTACTAGAATAAATGTATAATAACACTAGCCGCGAATATATAGCTGTTAGTAAACTTAAAAATCTATAATAATAGAACCAAGACTTTACCAGCTTCTTTTTGGAATTTTTAGGTTTTATTAGCGAGCTAGATTTAAATAAAGCCGCCAGATTTGCTGCCCTTTAATAAGCTATTTTAGATAAGATTAGAGCCGAGTTAGTAGGTAGAGAACTGCTAAAAAACCTATCTAAATTTGCTATAGTATATTAACAAATTAATAAAGACCTTTAATATAACAAATAGACTTATTCTCTAAAGTTAACTATATCTTATATTTAAAACTCTATAAAACCGGTATATACCCTAAAGCGCAATCCATCTCTAAAACCTAAAAGCCCTATATATAACCCTATAAACCTTAATGCCGCTTAATCTTATATACCCTTAGGAATTAATAAATAAAGAACTTAAGCCATAAATGGAGAATGCTTTAGATAAGGTAAAAAGGATATATTTAAAAGTATTGCTAAACTTACCCTTTTAAAAAAGTCCGCTATAGTTCCTTTTAATCCTTAAGTCGTACCTAATTCTTAAATTATACCCGTTCCTTAAGTTGTACTTATTTCTTAAATTATACCCGCCCTATAAATTGTACTTAGACGCTATAAAGCATCTTCCCTTTGGTTAATTTAGAAAACAAATTATCCTAAGGCTAAGTTGCGCCTTAGGATAAAAAGTAGAAAAGTATAAATATCTAAGCTCTTTTAGCGCTAATATATAATATAATTCCCTTAATGTACTTAGCGAAATTTAAATACTTAAAAAATAAAAGGAAGTATAAATCCTTATAGACAGCGGAGCCACTAGAATAGGCTTTATTAATATAAACTATATAAAAACTTAACGCCTAAATTTAAAGAAACTTAATAAGCCCTAAGGCCTATAAGACTTTAACGGTAAACCTTTAATATATAGCAAACTAACGCACTACACTCTTATAAAATTGCGGATAGGTAAATACCTTAAATATATTTCCCTATTTATAACACCCTTAAAGTACTATAAGATGATATTTAGATACGGATAGCTAAAACAACACAACCCTTTAATTAGCTGGGTTAAAGAAATACTAAAGTTCCATACAACCTACTACTAAAGTTATTACTTAAAAAACCATTTGCCCTATAAATATGCATATAACTATTTAAATTTAATATAATACAAATTATCCTTACTATAAACCTTAAGCTAATATAATAAATCTATAACTGCTAATTATAGTAAAGAACGCGAAGATATTTTGTTAAAACCTCTTAAAATTTATATAATATAGGCCGTGCCCTTTATCTTATTAGCAAAAAGATAAGATTATAAAATCTTTACTATAACTATAGAAGATATTAAGAAAGCACTAGAACTAAAATAATATATTAATCCTTAACCTCTTATACCTAAAGAATACCACAACTTAATTAATAAGTTTAAAAAACGATTTATAAACCAACTAGCCCCATACTAAGATAAGCACAATTTTAACATAGAACTTAAGCTTAGCATAACACTAAAGTTCGGTCCGCTATACGGTATATTATAAGAAGAACTGCTTGTAATATAATAATACCTCAACAAGCATTTAGAAAAAGGATTTATTCGCCCTAGTTAATCTCTATTTACCTTACCTATACTATTTATTAAAAAGCTAGGAGGAGGCTTAAGATTCTATATTAATTATTAAGCTTTAAATATAATTATAATTTAAAATCAATATCCAATTCCCCTAATTTAAGAGACGCTTAACTATTTAGTAAAGTCATGGTACTTTATAAAGCTTAATATAGTTACCACCTTTAATAAAATCCGTATACGTAAAGGAGATAAGAAGTATATAGCTTTTTATACACAATAGGGACTCTTTAAATACCTAGTAATGCCATTTAGCGTAAAAAACGGTCCTAGTATATTTTAGTAATATATCAATAATACGCTTTATAAATTCCTTAATATATTTATTACTGCGTATATTAATAATATCTTAATTTACTTATTGTCGAAATGTTAGTCATGTGACGTGGTCACGAGACCATGAAGCGAGGCTAGCTAACCTAACCTTGGAGCAACCCCTTACTTCTAGACAACAAGAACTACCAACTTCAACACCGCATACGTATCGCAATACAGTGATATTTGTGCACGTTGATAAAGCGAGTATACCAACACTGATCAGTAGACGTATAGATTAGGAAATACGCAATAAGCTAGAGCTTAAGAACCGTACTAGAAACAGTACACGGATCGCCTAGCCTTGTCTATTCCAGTTAAAGGAGAAAGCTATATTACCCTTAAAGCTTGAGACTACATATTAGCTTAACTACTGACGCGTCAGATCGCCTAGAGAATTATATCTTTACTTAGAGAAGATTGCGACCTCCCTTAAGCTTAAGAGAATTTGTACTGGCCTTACAGCCAATACAATAGATCGCTAAGAGAATAGTAATCTTGCTAAGAACTTTATAGGCCCGATGGCTGTAAAGGACGTATATACCTAAAACACCCTTACCCCGACACCTTTACCTTAATATCCTTACCTTAACGACCTCAACCTTAACCTTGACCTTAACCTTAACCTTAACCTTAAACTAAACATACACAAGGACTAGTACACTGCTTTGCACAATAAGATGGATCCTAAATAGAAGGAGAGAATCGCCAGATATGGTTATAGGATTAATATAGCAACTGCCTTAGAGGAAGACCTGGAAGAATATATAGAAACGAAAATCTATAAGTATACATATAAGAACTTTACGGATTATACACTACAGTCGCTATTCTAAGAAGAATTTAAAGGCTTTACCATTAAGAACTTCAGAAAGATATGCTCTGTTACTAGAGTAAAGCTCCATACTTACCTACTCCAAAGAGGAGTATATGTTGCCACACACAGCAATAGATACCCACTTTATAAGGTTCTATATAATGTCCTTATAGAAGAGGAACCTTACGAATGGACAGATAAGGAAATTATAGGAGCTCTTAAGGAAATCAGCCCTATAATTACAGTGGCACTATAAAAATAACTTAACTTAACATAAACAGCTCTAATATTAAATTAAGCTATAACCCCATCAGTTATAGCCTCTTTAGTTCCTATAACCCCCCCCTATAGCCTACTACTTTCCCACATGGTACCGACGCCTGTAAACCATTAACTACCTCCACTACCTCTAACGCCTGCAATTCAGCCTATAGCTATAGCTATAACACCTAGAACGCAAATACCTACCCCTACGACACCCCAACTAGCTATTGCATCTATACCCCAGCAAACTGCACCAACCGCCACCTAATAGCAAGCTGCACCTACCTCTACCCAGGATTAACTACTTACCCTCCTTACTTAACTCCTACAGACGCAGAACCAGCAATTATTGCCTACGGCAACTGCCTTTACCCTCCCTCTAGTAACCGCTCCTACCCTACCTGGTGCTCCTCCTGCCCAGTATCTTCACCCTGGTACTGCCAATACCGACCCTACTATGCACCTGCCTATATACAGCAAAGAGGCAGCTACTATTGCCAAGATCTATATAGATGACCAGAAGTACGATGGAGTAAGTAATAGCTTTAACTTTAAGTTAACTATCTTCTATAATATCTGCAAGAGAGCTAGTCTACCTCCTAAAGGCTATATAACTGTATTCCTAACTATACTAAAGGGACTTGCTTAGGATCACTACTATAATAGCAGCCTTTTAACTAGATTATTTACTAAGGTATATAACCACATGCGTTACTTCTTTAAAGGACCAGAGTACTATTGGAGAAACCTCACTAAATAGAACGCCACTAACTTCTAAGGAATTATTAACAAGAACCCTAATAAGCAAATCTATTAGAGTTTCCAACTACTTCTTAATAAGCTCTTAAAACATCGCCACGGATTACACCTAGAATTTTGTATAGACCTCTTCCTTATGAATAAGCTAGTTACCGCTTGCTAAGGAGTACCAGTATGCCGTATTGCCATTTCCAACCCTTCTAAAGACCTCTCCCAGTTGATTAGCAAGCTGCAATCTTCTATAATTATATAAGAGAAGGAACACCCTTCCTAGGCCTTAATAAGACCGTCTTAAGGAGCCTACTTTACGGATTGTATATACCGCCGTGATATCCGTAATAACTGTGACCGAACCCGCTCCTATAGATAAAACACCGTCAGGTCCCCAAAGACCAAATGCTACGTTTGCTAAAAGGAGAGCTGCCGCTTATAGAAACATATAGAGGAGGAGCGGAACCGTTCTAGAAATAAGTATAAAAGACGTTTTAACAATAGCAAGGGCCGTAATGGTAACTTTAAAGAACGCTTTAGACAATACACTATCTACTATAAAGGAGACGACGATAATAAGTGCAATAAGACTTTTAAAGCTCTTGTACTAGACATAAATGCTGACAAAAATACTAATAATAATAACAATAAGAAAGAACTAGAAGACCCTAATAGCTACTACCTTATATTATTTGGGACTCTTACTATAGATAAAGCAACCTCTATAAGCGTAGAACTAGCCAACAAGGCTTATACTTACTTACTCACTGCAACCTCTATAGAACCTACTACGGAAACTAACCCGTTTAACTATAACACAACAACCACCGTTTTACGCTATACTTCTATGGTATTTATGGGAATTATAATTAATACCAGTGCGTTAAAAAAGTCTATGGCTAGTTATAAACAATTCCAGGCACTATAGAACGCGGACTAATCTATAAGACTTAATACCTTAACCAAAGAACAAGTTAACGTGTAGTTTGGTATTAGAATTACTACCTCTATTAGAACTATGGATGTTGTTACCCCTATAGGCAAGATACAGTTTTATATTATCTATACAGATACCCCCTTCTTGCTCTGTTTAGCGGATATAGACAGACTCTAAATCTACTATAACAACCTTAAAAATGTTGTTATCACTTACATCAAAAAAGTGCTAGTAGTGCAATGGTTTGGCCACCTATTTCTCCTATAGAGCTTATTACTATAGTTATATTTATCTAAATCCTTTAACGCGAACCCCTGCTACTTAATAGATATAGAGCTACGGCACCTATATTACCAATTTAGATATCCCTTAGTTAAGAAATTACAAAAGCTACTCTACTATACTAGCTATAAAACTAATAGAATGGCCATTAAGCAACTAACCAAGTTCTACCACTACTATTAGAAGTTTAGCAAATTACTAAGCAGATTCTGCTTTACCCTATAAGACAATATTAATTTTAACTATAATATTATCGTTAATATTATGTATATTAGCGGATCACCCCTCCTATACGTTGTTAATAAAGGAACGCAATTCCAAGCCAGTAGATAGCTATGAGACATTAGCGCCAAATATATATAGGACGTTCTACGGATGTGCTGGATTAATACCTATCTAGGGCCACTAGACCTAATTACCTATAACGCCAAAAAGAACTTCGTTAGTAAGGAATTAAAGCAATACGCCACTATTATGGGAATTAGTATAAAGGGAGTACTGGTTAAAGCATATAACTCCATTAGAATAGTAGAGCGCTACTATAGTTTATTACGGCGAGCCTACTAGATTATTATAACTAAAATCCCTAACATTAATAAGGAGATGGGACTCTAAATGGCGTTTAAAGTAATTAACAATTTAGCTGGCCCTAAAGGACTAGTTTTTATACTTCTAGTCTTTAAAGCCTACTCCTAAATAGTCAAATCCAATATACTATCCCCCACTATTATATAACGCGCTGCTGTAATTAAAAAGGCTATAGTAGAGATATAGAAGCTATAAGCTAAATAATAGATTGCTAATGCGCTAAATATATAAAACGGACCTAATACTAATGCGATTTATGATCTCCCACTAAACTTACCCATTTTGGTCTGGAGAGAAGGAAACACTAGCTAAAGCGGCTATTAGGACAGGCCATTTACTTTACTTACTGTTAAGGGTAAAATATGCACTGTTAAGCTATCTAGCGGACCTACAGCCTTCTAATCTACGGTCGTAAAACCCTACCTTTAAGCAACTAAATTGTAGGAGTAAATCGTTGGACTAGAATCGCCACCTAAACCTCTACTTAGGTTAGCCCTTTCTAAGACTGTCTTAGAGAGACCTACTAAAGCTTAGCAACAACCCCTAAAATGAGGTAGAGGACGCCCTTGTAAATACCCTCTACTTATGGCTATAACTGATATCACCATCTACCTACAGGATGATAGTTAATTTAGTACCTAATTTAGCGCCTCCTAATAGAAGGAGCTTACTAGTCTACTTAAGAAGGGAGTTTTTAAGATTATAAGACTTACGGATATACTATAAGGCGTATAACTCTTTAACTCGCGATTTGTTAATAAGATTAAGAATAAGGGAACTAATAAAGCCTTTAAGAAATCCTAACTAGTTATACAAGCTTATAATAACTTAGAAAAGGAACTGGTTCTTACCTAATTACTAACTATTTAACAAGTTAGCCAATAACTAATTCTCTATATTGCCGCCATAAAGCTTCTATAGGCATAACTTTACCTCTGAGATATTTCACAGGCCTATGTATAATCAACTACCACACTAAATTGAGAGTTCTATGTATAACCTCTATACAAGCTAATTAAGCAACTTGGGATTAACAAGGCCTCTATTCTAAAGGTTATAAAACCACTCTATAGAGTACTGGAAGCCGGTAACCACTAGTTTAAGATATATTACTTGTATTACATCCAATAGTTACACATGGACCAGTCTATATACGACCCCTGCCTCCTACAAAGTAATAAACCCTTTAGTATTATAGGCCTATAAACTAATAATACTTTATTCCTGGTAGATAAGACCTTTATAAACGCAGAGTAAAATGAGCTGCATAAGGCCAAGTTTATGGCTAAGGAATAGGAATAACTTACTATTAATACGCCTATTAAGTTTAACGGTAGAGTTATTTAGCTACTAACTAACAGGAGCATTACGCTTACTTAGGAATAACAATACATAAACCTTAGTATAATTAGCACTAAGCTTGCTATAAGTATAGGATTAAGAGAAGCTATAAAAACCTTAACTCTAAAGGACTAGTATATTACTTAACGTGCTAGAGGTGTATATATCGCTTTAATATGCCAGCTAGAAGCCTTATTTAATTTATCCTTTGCCGCCTAGGTAATTAACCCTAATAAGAAAGACGCAAAACAGTTAAATAAGCGTCTAAACTGGTAAATTAAGAATGCTAATAGAGGTCTTAAGTTTATCAAGTTAGATATTAAAACCCTATAGCTACTGGTATTTATAGACGCGTTATTTGCTAATAATAAGGACCTCTTTTTACAGATCGGCTACGTCCTTGTACTAGCTAATGCTATAAAGAAGGCTAATATCGTCTATTAGAGCTTAGTTAAGTGCAAAAGAGTTATTTAGAGCGTACTAGCTTTTAAACTCTACGGCATGGCCTATGGCTTTAACATCGGCGTTGTAATCAAGTCTATAGTAGACAAGATCCTATAAATTAACCTTCTACTTGTGCTTTATACTAACTCTAAGTCCTTATATAACTATCTAGTACAACTCGGAACCACCTAAGAAAAACGCCTAATAATTAACGTAATGTGCCTTTAGTAAGCCTATAAACGGAGACAGATTATAAAGGTAAAATAGATTAACAAAGAGGCCAACCCTACTAATGCTATAATAAAGGGAAAACCCTACACAGCTCTTTAACGGCTTATTAATACGAACTGAATTAACCTATAAGTTATAGAATAGGTTAAACAAATAAACTTAGATTTAGCTTAGTGTTAGGTAACTAATTATAATAGTGCGGACCCTAAATTTAACTAACTAATTAGGATTTTCTATACCCGGCATAGAAAATCGCTATTGGCTCGCTTACCACTAGCGCCTTAGCGGCCCTCGCGATATATTAACCTGCTACCCCTAATAACTCTTCTTCTTTTTCTCTTCCTTAGCGTAGTATCTCCGTAATACAGTATTTTACAGGCTTTGGTTTAGAGACATTTATACAAGCCGTAATACGGGTTATGTAATTACGGACCTATAAAAGGAGCGTGGAAGCTATTACGTATACGCTACAAATAGTCTAGAAGTAAACTTAACTTTAGAGTATAGATTAGCCTTCTTTTTAGAGTTGCTCTAGTGTCGGAATATTAGTTATATAACGTGGTCACGAGACTATAAAGCGAGGCTAGCTAACCTGACCTTGGAGCAACCCCTTATTTCTAGACAATAAGAACTACCAACTTCAACACCGCATACGTATCGCAATACAGTGATATTCGTGCACGTTGATAAAGTGAGTATACTAATACTTATCCTTACTTTCTAAATATTAGAAATACGTTATAATGGTCCTTAAACGCCTATAAGATACGGGCCTATAATACAATATTAAGAAATGAAAGTTCCACACGTTTAAGGTTATATACTTAGGCTTAATAATATCCCGCAATAGAATTAAAATAAACCCTAAGAAAGTCGCCGCGATTATAAACTAGAAAAGCCCTAGCAATATATAAGATATTTAAGGATTCCTTAGATTTGCAAATTTCTATTATTAATTTATTAACCACTTCTTAGAAATAGCTTAGCCGTTAGTAAACCTAATAAGAAAATTTTTAAAATTTAAATAGACTACTAAATATAAACATGCTTTTAATAACCTAAAGTATTATTTTATAACTACTCCAATTCTCGCCCACTTTAATCCTAACCTTAAATATATTATTAAAACAGACTCATCCAATTATATACTAGGGGGAGTATTATCGCAATATAATAAAAACGGTAAGCTATGTCTAGTAGCCTTTCTCTTCTAGAAACTTGCCCCTACTAAATTAAACTATAAGATATATAATAAGGAACTACTTATAATTATTAGATATTTTAAATAATAGCGTCCCAAGCTTAAAGGATCGTTATTCCTAATATATATATTAACGGACCACAGGAACCTATAGTACTTTATAACTATAAAGCAGTTAACGCAGCACCAAATTTATTAGGCCGAATACCTCTTATAATTTAACTTTAAGATTATATACTAACTAGGTAAACTTAATTAGAAGCCTAACGCATTAATATAACAATTATAGGACTTACCTATAAATAATGCGGATAAATGGATTATAAATTAATTACGGATCTTATTACCTCCTAAACGTTTTAAAAAACTATATTTTATATTTCTAGATATAGAACTTAATAGAAATAAATTAGAAATTAATAAATAAGAAATGGAAATTAATAAGCTAATAGAATACAAATATAAGAACAATATATGGATAATAGATGTAATAAAGGCAATTTAAATAGGAAAACAATAGTATAAGAATATTATACTTGCTAAATATGAGATTTAAAAGGACCGATTATACTATTAACAGAAGATAGTAGTCCTAAATTCCAAACCTTTACAATTTAAAATACTTAAATTTATATACGACTCCCCTATAGTAGGGCATCTTGGCCGTATAAAGACTTATAAAATTATCTAATAAGAATACTACTAGCCTATAATATACAACTACGTACGAAAATACGTTTAAGTATGCAGGATATACGTATATAGAAAGACCTCTTATATAAAGAAGCAAGAAGTACTTTAACCACTACTAATTTTAATATAAAGATAGCGCGACATCTTAATTAACTTTATAGTCGACTTGCCTAGCAGTAATAGGTTTATAAATATTATAGTAGTTGTTAACCGCCTTATAAAAATGCGATATATAATTCCTATAGACTTAATTAATGCGATATTAGTAGCCAAATATTTTATTAAGCACGTCTTTAAGCTATATAGACTTCCTAACTTAATAATATCTAACTATAGAAGCTAGTTTATTTTAGACTTCTAGCAAGCTCTATATAAATAATTAAGTATTTAAATATAACTCTTAACCATATTTTATCTGGAGATAGATAGTTAAACCAAAATTGTAAACGCGATTATAGAATAATACCTATAAATATACTACTCCTACCTATAAGACAACTGGGAAAAATGGCTGCCTTTAGCTAAGTTTACTATAAATAATATAATAAATGTATTAATAAACATGCCGTTCTACGCGACCTATAGATAAGATCCTTAACTTAGATTTAAACTATAACCCAAAATTAATATAATAGGACCTATGATTAAACGGATCCAGTTAATTAATATATATAACTTTGCTAATTAAATAAAGCAATTAATGGAACTGTTATAAAGTAAATTAATATACACTTAAACGGTATAGGAATGGCATGCGGATAAAGGATAAGCTCCTATATAGGACTTTAAGGAAAGTAATATAGTTTACCTAAATACACAAAACCTATAGACTTAACGGCCCTTAAAGAAACTTAATTGGAAGTTTGCGGGCCTATACTAAATTAAGAAGAAACTAAGCCCATATGCCTATAAGCTTAAACTACCAACTAAGATAAAAATATACCCAATATTTTATATAAGCTTATTATAACCTTTAAAAGATAATCCTATAACTTATAAAGTGCCGCCGCTACCTCCTATAATTGTTAATAATAGTAACGGTTTTTACTTTATTAACTTAATTAATAATATATAAAGGAAACTATAATCTAAATAATTTAAACTTCTTATTAAGTAGGAAGGATATAAAACACGAACCTAGGAAACCTATAACTAGATTAAGGCTAACAGGCCTTCCTTAGTAAAAGAATTCTATAAAGACCATCTTTATAAGGGGACTTTGTAGACAGGGGGCTATAAGGACACGAGTGTAGGAATAGATAGATTGTAAAGGAGACGAATCCTTAAGGAGGTAAGGCCTCTGGGATCGTGGAGACTATATACTAGGGGCACGTGCCTCCGGCACGTAACTGACGGACGTCCGAGGGGTGTCTAGGGGTTGCCCTGAGGGCAACCTAAGGTACCGCAATAATATCCCTTACATTGCCCCCCCCCTTCTTGCGGTCGGCCCCCGATCGCCATTACTTTGCGGTAGGGAGATTATGGAGGGCTCGTCCCAGAAGGGGTTTAAAAAGATGTTGGTATGCCGCTATATATCATCTATCTATTTAACCCCTGCTTTGAACTCCTGAAAACCTTAATGAGGAAAAAACATAACTAGAGAAAAGATGCGAGGATTGCCTGGAGACCTATTGGAAGCCTGCCAGAAACGTGCTGGTGACTACCTAGGCTGACTTAAGGATTTTTATATAACTTTACATCCAAGCCTTTACGCCGGTCTGCAATCAATCACGAGTGTTATAGGCAATTTGGTGTTCCTTATATAGTTCCGTAGAACCTTTTAGTATTGGGTTTAGTATACAAGGCCTTAGCTTACTGCCATCTTTTAACTACTAAGATATTAATCTATAATCTCTTTTTATGATCCTCTATATCACTAACGCATTACTTCCGTATTCGCCCTTTGGCTATCTAGTGCGGTTGAGGTATTAATTAGTTAATTAAGGAGACCTGTCTCTTAAGATTTGGTGCATATGCTTCTAAATCTAGTAGTCCTGTGCTTATATAACTGGCATAGCTTCTCTGCCTAGTAAATAGGAGGGACACTTCGTAACAGCATCTATAGCCCTTATGCGATTATCAAGAACATCCGTAACATTGTTCTTTAATACCGTAGCATTAATTAGGTATAATTTAACCTATATACGTCTTTAATTAACGTCTTAGTTGCCTTCCCTGGCCGCGTTATTAGTTTTTGTAAGGAAGTGATGGTTAGATAATATATGCTCGTGTTTCCTTTCTTCTGAATAACGCTATTGTAACGGAGCTACGTTGGCAAGGTTGCGGCTATTTACTAGAAGGGTATTAGAAGGTAAAGTATAAGACGCCTTGCTTATTAAGCTTGATCCTTTTCCTTAACACCTAACCCCCCATTATTAACCTTCGTCCAATTTTGGACGTATCTTTGATATATTATTAAGATTTTCTTCTTTTCCATTATTAATTCAATATGCCTTTTTGTTCCCCTGCCGACTGCTCTTCTAAGCCGATTTCTTAGCGTATTCTGGCCCTGCTGTTGTATATAGAACCTTAACCTCCGCTGACTCGCAACTGGTGCTGGTCCTGCTTAAATGACTTTGCCTATATATCCTTAAAAGACCAGAAATCTGATAAGAGGATCCTAGAGGCCTGTAATAGGACATACTGCGTAAGGTTGAATACCTTTAGTCCTTATAATCGTTGCATGCGTACCAAGAGCGGCAGTTGTATTGAGGTGGGTTTTTCTATTCTATAGATAGTTTTCTATTACTAACTTTAAGCTTTCTAATAGCCCGGGCCTAAGTGGCGGCGTGCTTTTAATATCCTTAACTACTATATTGCCCGGGCGCTTTCTTATTCTAGTGCTAATGCTAAGCGACTGGGTCGAATTTGAGATTATGCCACGGCTATCTATACCGCTCACAATTCCCAGTAAGCTAGCCAGCAATGCTTGATGCGAGAGCAAGGTTGGTATACTAAGGATAGGGTAAAGGATGGGGATAATAAGAAGAAGGTTGCTATGTACTATAAGAAGGAGTTCGCGCATACGTGTTAGGTTTCGAAAGAGCATAATATGATACGTTATTAGGTAGGTTACCCTTTAGGTACCTAGCGGATAGGTAACTAACAGTTGCTATAGTAAGGTCTTAGTGGTTTTAGACTATACCAACCAGCCAACGTCTCTGTCCATTCTGGGCTTGAGCGTGTCTTTATTGACTATAAGCTTACGCCGTAAGAGCTTTATTGGTACTGGTTTAGACCTAATATTAGTGTTAAGCGTTTAAGAATGTCCGCCCTAGCTACACCTTATTGTCCTGCGCCCGTTTTCATGCCTACTCGTACCCCTACTAAGGGGTCTTATTCCTGTTAGCTATTACTTGGTGGCCCTATAGATACTAATCCTGCTCTTAAGGACGAGGCATAGTGGCTCTAGGTATTTGTAGTTTAGACTTATAGGATTTGGGATTTGTTCTTATATATAGTAGCAATCGAGGGCCTTAATTAAGGTGCTTAGAAGGCTTACAGAGAGGGCTTGGGAGCCTATAGGGAATGTAATACTAGCAAAATGCCCTATTAATTCCTATGCTATGTATATGAAAAGGCTAAGGACGTCTCTTGCCCTAGGCTATAGCTTTAACCCTTATGGTTTCTAAAGCATATCCGTTCTATATCTGGTTCACCATAGCTACTTCTAAACCACCTTAGTATAGAATAGTAGCCATCTATTTCTTACTCTCTAGGGCCTTTTACAGCCTACCATAAGCTTTCTTTTTAGGTTGCGATGATATAGTAGTATTAGAGCGCTTTCTACGCCTTATAAATTATAGACCTTGGTCTCAATATTCTTTTAGAATATCTTTGTAATACTTAAGGTAGTCCTCTGGTTCCTATATAGACTCTTTAGTAGGCTAGCCTAGCTATTTGACTTCGTACTAAAGCTTGTTCTTAATAGACTTATGGCGTAGTATAGCTTCAACCTTATACCGCTCGCCCACTACCTTAGGGTGTTTAATTGGGCCTAGTTAGAAGTTCTTTTCTGGCGGTAGTCTATGCCATGGCTCTAGTAGGTTTATATAAAACACTAGATGTATATAGGCCATAGATAGGGGTAGCTAGAGATGGTAGGCTAGCTTACTAATTTGTTCCTTAACTTAGAAGGGACCTAGGTATCTTATATTAAGCTTCTTTAATAGTTAACGGGTCTTAATATTTATTAAATATAAAAGAACCTCGTCACCTACTCCAAAATGCTTGTCCTAGTGTTTGCGGTTGTATTAAAGTTTCTACTACTCCTAAGCATCTTGTAGGCTTTGCTTTGTATACTTCTATTACTTCTTCTATACCTTAAGGTACCCTTGTACTCTCTAGTAAATATCCTTGGACTTCCCAGTAGGGTCCTATAATTGATCCTGCTGTCTCAGCTAGTAATTATTAGGTATACCATTAAATCCTAATAGTTAGACGCCGTAGGCAATCTGGATTGGTGCGTACTAATATAATACATGTTGCTTTAAGTTATAAGCGTACTCCGCGTATGGAAGTAGCTCACACTAATTGTCTTGTTGGTAGTTTAAATACATCTATAGGTAAGACTCCAGTTCCTAGTTCTGGCGTTCCGTTTACCCATCTATTTACGGGTGGAAAGCCGTACTATAACAGTAGTCTATCTTTAAATGGAAGTATAGATCCGACCAGTATTGGCTTATAAAGACGCTACCCCTATTAGTAATAATAGAGTGTGGCTAATCTACCTTAAGAAAGCATTTCTCCCTAATTAGGTTTGCAAGCGTTTGTGTATTAATCGTCTTATTAATAGGAAGGTATTAGACGTACTTCAAAAACCTATTAATAAGTATAAGAACCGAATCATATGTTCGTCCTTGCTTATCCTTAAATAGTAGGAGATCCGTAATAAAATCCATAGCGTAATGTTGCTATAGTTTGTTTGCGGGAGGAACCGATTTAAGTAAACCCTATGGCTTATACCTTTAGATTTTATATACTTAACACTTCTTGTAGTGGCTAATATACTCCTTTACTTCCTGCCTAAGCCTTAGCTAATAGTATTTGCGTTAAAGTAATTCCACTGTTTTAACTTAACCATAGTGGCCGCCTAGAGGATTATTGTAATTCTTTATAAGAATCTTCTACCATAGATTTGCTTTATATAGTACCTAAACCTTACCATTTCTACGTAGTAGGCCCATTGGGTCTAGTTCCCAATTTTGGCGCCTTACAGCTTCCTTTCTATTACGTTTCCGGCCTACTTCCGCATTGAAGATGGCATAGGAGGCGTCCCTCCGTTGCACCTTATAGATAAGATCTGTTAACCTTTCGGATAGTTCCTGGGTGAAAGCTATTTTATCCTATACTACTTTGAGTACAAGACTAGATGGTACCATAAATCTTGCAACTCTTTAATGCGTATGCGTTAGGAAGGCGGCTACAAGGTTAAAGTCCTTTAGTTATTACAGGGCTCCAAGTTCCGATTGCTCTATGGCTTTGCTATTGGCTTAAGGGGATAGCTTAGTAATTAGGGGTAACGTATTACTAGGTTCCGAACTCGTGTTGGGGATATCCTGTCTAGGCATATTTGGGCCCTTATTGGAAACGGACTGGGTACCAGCCGGAACGCTACTGGATGCTAATAGGGTTTGTATTACCTAAGACTTAATACATGGAGCTGTGGGTGCTTAAGCATCCCACACCTGGAGCTTGTTCTATAATATAGGAAGTAAGATGTTTATTATCTGCTTTCTGTCTCCCGTTTTAAAGCCTTTGGCATAGTCTGGCCGTCGTGACAGTTTATTAGCAGGGTTGCTTTCCCCTAGCTTATATTTGATCTTGAAATTAAAACGCGTAAGCTCCTCTGCCTATCTGGCTTACCAAGGTGTAAGCTCCTTTATAGTTATAAAGTAGCGTAGATTATAATAATCTAAGAGTACATAAGTGGTATAGCTCGCGTGCTTAAGGTAATGTCGCCACTGTTTAAAGCAGTTAACTATAGCTAGCAGTTCCTTGTTATGGGTATAATACCTAACTTTAGGGCCCTAGAATTTTCTACTATAGAATGCTACTGGTCTTTAGTAGAGCTGGGTAGCGTCCGGATGCCTATTAGGTTGGAGTAGGATACCAGCAAGAGCGAAATTTGATATATTAGTGACTATTATCAGTGGTTAATCTGGGTTAAAATGCCGCAGTAATAGAGCTTCTGTAAACTTTACTTATAGTTCCTAAAAGGCCTCCTGTACCTTTCCGGGCTATGTCTATAGTCTATACTACTTGGTTGGTCCCTTCTTAGTTTTTTTCCTTTCTGCCTTTAAGCCTTTTGCTCCTTAGGTTGGGTCTTAGGAAGCTTTCGCAATATAGTTAGATAGGTGCTAGGCGACGTCTAAGTAGTTATAAATAAAGCGCCTATAGAAATTGGTAAAGCCTAGGAACACTTAAACATCCTAGTAGCTCTCTGGCTCCGGCCACTCTTAGATTGTCTGTACCTATACTAGGTCCATAACTATACCTATAGGCGTTATAATATAACCCAGAAACTCGACCTACTTGGTATTAAAGGTGCATTTTAATGCCTTAGTGTAGAGGCCCTATTCGTCTAAGCGTTCCAACACTTTACGGACATGCTGTTTATGCTAATCCTTATCTTCTAAGTAGATTAGGATGTTATCTAAATAGACAATATATATGCGATTAATAAGTCCCCCTAAGGCTCTGTAAATATACGACTGGAATGTCGCAGGCGCATTAGCTAGCCTAAAAGGCATCACCAGATACTTAAAGTGGCTATATTGGGTTTTAAAAGCAGTCTTCCACTTATCCCCTTCTTTAATATAGAGCCTATAATAGGCGTCTTATAGATCCAGCTTTATAAAGATCTTCGCCCTAGATAATTAATCCAGCATTTTACTAACTAGTAGTAGTGGGTAACAGTTCTTAATTGTCACTTTATTAAGACCGCGGTAGTCTATATATAGCCTTATAGTTCTATCTAGTTTTGGGACGAAGAGGATCGGTACACCTACTAGTGACTTACTAGGCTGGATCCATCCCTTTTCCATTGAACTATTAAGGTACTCCCGCAGGATTTCAAGCTCTTTGCGAGAAAGGTTGTAGATAGGAAGGTTTAGGGGTACTTTACCCTCTTCTAGATTAATTGCATGATCGTATTTTAAGCTCTACGCAAGGACTCTAGCTTGTCTGCCTAAAAATACCCTTAGTAAGTCCCTTAGGCCTAATAGAATATTTGATAAATTGGGGTCGCGCTCGTCCTCTATATTATCTTCGGGTAGGTCCTGGAGCTCCCTTAGGACGCTCGCGGGTAGCGTCACACGCTATGGTGGTTGTTCGTACATGGTTGCTACTATACATTAAACAGTTGCATGCGGCAGCTAGTGGAGGGTAGGGAATTCTTTAACGTAACGTTTGAGGTGCCGTAGCATATTCTCTATATATTGCTTGAGCCATAGTAACCTGTGACGATGAAAGTATCTTGTAAGATCTTTGAGATTGCTACCTCCCTGTAATATCTCTGCGACCTATCCAGTAGTTCCCCGTAGGGTGTTTGTTATGGAGGGGTTATCACCTATACCAGGCTCTATACCCGTCTTGCTATAGAATAGGGGTTGGATCCGATACTCCTTTAGGTATAAAATGTATACTATTTTATCTGGCTCTATATCCTTTAGGATGTGTTTAAGACTTATTAGTAATATACGCCCTTCCAATTTCTTATTGTTCTACTATTTAAAGGTTCCTGTTTTGAAGCGTATTTTAGGATCTGCTTCCGCAAGCTAAGGGTATTTGAGGATAAGGTTATAACCTACAAAGTTAGCCGCCTAAAAGGGCTGCGGGCCGACCACCTTAGTGCGGTTGTGTATATTGGCTACTAACACCGTAAGCTTATACGTACTATGCAGTTTAATCTAATGCTTATCTAGGAAGCCTGCGATAGGTTTCTACTACCTTTGCAATAGGACAAGCTTATACTCTTTTACCAAGTCGTACCGTATAAGGTTGATTTCGGCGCCACTATTATATAGTGCTTGGAGCTGCCGTACCTTACTAGTAGGGAGTATTATTTCTAGCTTAATAGTAATACGAAGAGTCTTCCCTTCCGTATCTTGCCCTAGTTGTAATTGGGAAAGGTCCGTAACTAGGGCTTTTCTTTTTTTAGGTTGGTGCGACTATCGCCCTACTTGCCCTTTTAATAAGCTTTACCTCTGGGGAAGCTTTCTCTTGGCTTCTTGGGGTTGTCTTATAAGGGTATTAAACAGGTGCTGGATTAGCCCTAAAACTCTTTCCTACTACTTAGGTTTCCTAACTTTAACCCTTCTAACGTTCTCTTTGAGAAAGGTTTCTTTGAAGGCTAGGACTGCCCTATATTACTATCGCGGTGCCCGCGCTTCTGGTAACCCCCTGGATTTCTACCGGAAGAGGTCTGGTTCCTTACCGCTTCCTTAGCGTTTAGAACCGCTTGTTTAAAATTGGCATATATGGTGATCCTTAATAGGGCTCCCACGCGCCTTACTTTGTTATAAATTGGTGGCTTTATTCTAGCCTAGATAAATCCAATCTTCTCTTTTTTATGGATACTGCTATCTTTGTTTTTAAAGGGCTCTAAATCTATCTATTAAGCTTAGGTTTCCATATAGTTTATAAACTAGCAGAAATCCTTATTGTTATACTATATACTATTCCAGAATTGCTCCGCGTTACTATATTATATAATATACGGATCCTAGATCTAATTCTTTAGAAAGGTCTACAGCTGTGGCTATATAATAATTTAATCTTTATTAAGCTGACTAAGTATAATCTGGTTTAGTAATAGATCTTTAATCTTGCTAATAATCTATTAGGTATATTCTTTGGTATTGTCTTATATTATTAGCATTTTAAAGAAGTTATCCATTTCGCGGACCTAATTGTCTAAGTAGTAAGCCTTGGGTCTAGGGCGGAGTTCTAGACTGTTAGAGGCCTTAGCTAGTTGGTCTATATCTTTCTTCCGCTTGTTATATAAATGCCTCTCTAAATCTTCTACACCTTTTTAGGAGGGTATAGGGTAACCCCTAGAGAGTCCTTAGTCTTGGCCTAATTATAAAAGATTTTATCTAGTCTGGATTAAGTTTTGCTAGACCTAGATCTACCCCTAGAGGTTTCTAATATGTTTATTAGTAGCTCCCTCCCGTATAGCTTCTAAGAGCCTTGCGATGGCTTCCTAATATCCTCCTTGTAGAAGATTGGTATAGGGCTCCTAACTTCCTAGGCTCCGGCTTGGGGAGGCTCTGGCTATAGAGGTAGTGTTGGTACTAGTAGCTAGTATAGGTTTCCCAATAAGGCTTAAGTCTTAAGTTAGTGGTTAGGTTGGGTTACCTAAAGGGGTAGGCCCGCTTAGCTTGTAAACAGTCTGTGCACCGCCACTGTGCTGATTATAGGCCGGTGGTCTTCCGGGAGGGTTCCGGTTGGGTCCCTAGTTAGATGTATTAGTATATTCCTCTGGCATTTCTGGCTTAGGGGAAGATCTTGGGGTTGTCTCTAGCGCTTGATCTTCTGATTGGCCTAGGTGGGGCCGGAGGGGTTCTGGTTGCTTTCTGGCGGCGTTGCGTCCGTTGTAGAGGGTGTCTGCGTTTTCCTTAGCGGTGACCGTAGGTGTGCGAGAGTCTTCGAGCTCCTGGTGCATCTAGGTGTTAGGGCTTATTTGGCCGTCTTGCCTAGAGGTTTATATTATCGCAATCTCTTACTGTTAAAGGGACCTTTCTGCCTTAATGTGATGGCTTTCCATAAGGTATCCGTAGAGTTTCCGTTTAGGTTGTTGCGAGATTTTTAAGGTAGAATAGTGGGTGTAAACAAAAATATAAATAAACAATTTTGTCCTTAAGCCAGCTGCCCTTCCAAATGGAGTAGGAAGGATTTGAATATAAGAGGACTTTATAGACAGGGGGCTATAAGGACACGAGTGTAGGAATAGATAGATTGTAGAGGAGACAAATCCTTGAGGAGGTAAGGCCTCTGGGATCGTAGAGACTATATACTAGGGGCATGTGCCTCCGGCACGTGACCGACGGACGTCTAAGGGGTGTCCGGGGGTTGCCCTGAGGGCAACCCAAGGTACCGCAATAATATCCCTTACAATCTTTTATAGCTTACTCTAGCTAGATAGACATGGTATAAAGGTAAATAACTGCCACCTAACACGCATACACGAAATATAATAGCAGAAAAATTAAAATTGAAAAGAACCTAAAATATATTATAACGCTTATAACATAATAAGTTATAAATTCTTAACTAAATTAAATTGTTTTAGACCTTTAGCTAAAAAAGAGGGGGTACTATAATGGAACTAGTCTAGTTATAAGTAGGAATATCTTAGTAAAACACTTAATAGATAAATTTTAACACTTTAATTAAATTCTGCCAAATTCTGCCAAGTTAATTAAATTCTGCTAAATTCCACTAACTTAATTAAATTCTACTAAATTCTACTAATGTAATGGAATTTAGTTAAAACCTATTAAAACCCGCGTGCGCTTATACCCACGCGTTTACTGCCAAGACCCCTAAATATTTAGTTACAAGCTTCCTATATTCCTTTCTCTTCTTTACGCAACGTCTTATATTTAGCAAGAGCTATATACCCTTAGATTAGATAGAATTTATATTATTCCTTTAAATCTTCCCTAAAGCCTCTTCGCGCCCTTATAGTTATAGACGCTTTAAGTATAATGTTATAACTATTTAGAGAAGCAATAGAAGAAGCTAATTAGTTAATAAGAGTATAGTTTAGGATAGAACTAGTAGAGCTATATAACAAGAAATAGTAAGCGAGATTACGTAATATAATCTATATAGTCTATATAATCTATAGGATCTATAATAGAGTATATAGAGTAGACGGAGTAGATAGAGTAATAACTTTCTTAGAAGTAAGGATGTGTATTTAAAGGACTATAGTCCCTACCTAGATAGTTCCTTTCCTTATAGTAAATCTTAGAATATAATTAGAGTTAATCTATTAGGTAACTACTCCACTAGTTATTATCTATTTGTTATATTACTAATATATTATTTACCTATATAACCTAGCCTAATAATAAGTCTACCGTGGTATTTCCTATAAGGCTTTATTATAGCGACTAATGTAAAGTTAAATACTGCGGTAGATAAGTTTAAGTTAGACTAAGTTTAACTTTACTTCTTTATATATAAGCTTAATACTTTTAAACTACATATAGAGGATTTTTTGGCTTATGTATTATATATACCCAATAATAATTTAAAAATGGTAGTCTGGTTTATATAGTAGTTAGGTATATAATAAAGGTCTCCCTACTAAGTAAATAAATATAATATATTGCAATGTATTAATATATTATATAAAATAAGTTAAAGGGAATTTTTAAAAAGGCTTTTTAAAAAGATCTATATATAAGGTATATAATGGGGTTATAAAGGTAACGGTAGTTATAAAAATTTGCTAGGTTTGAAAATAAATTATAAATAAGTAGTTAGTTTATCTCTACTCTAATGGGCTTTTTAAGTATTAATGTTTAATACTTTTATAACTAGGGTCACTTTTATAACTCTATTAGATGTATAGCGGTAATATAGTCCTTCTTAATCTTATACCTAGGAAGTTGTTTAGTAGAGAGAGGAATCTGAAATAGCTTTATAGAAAAGATCAGTCTTCTTATAGTTATAGATATCGCGGAGTGCAAACTTTAAAAGCCGTTTCTAGATCTCCTTAATCTCTTTATTACAGTTAATTGCAAGAGCAGACCCGAGCTTGCCATGCTTCTTGTTCTTTATAATGCCATACTTTACCTAAAAAATTTTAAGCCAGCCATTTAACCACTTCGGCTCCTCTTGATTATTATAGATAGACATCCGGTAAAAGAACTGTAATGCCTTTGTCTTTAGAATAGCACCTATAATAGCGAGCGTAACTTCCATTCTCTTCATCCACTCGTAAAGCGCAATTTCAAGTGTGTTAAATGGTCTATCTCGGTGCCGGCGGCGGGTAAGAGCGGCGGCGGAAGAGGAAGAGGAAGGAGCATTGAGATATGAGTGCTTTTGGCCCAGCCATTTGAACACAAGTGACTGGTTGATTTTGATTTTGAGCTCCTATGCAGCAAAGGTAACGCAGTCTGCTTGAGTTGGCGGCTTACCATTAGGCCCAATAGCTTGATAGAACTTGCGAATGCGTTTCTTATGCTCCTCAGTATGCTGAATACGTCGTTTTAGCGCCATATTGATGCACCTTAATATAAAGAATATTGGTGTAAGAATGAAGAATATTCTACTATTCAAGGTGGTACCCGGAACAATATTCTTATAGCGAGGTAAACCTGTACAGCAATCGTTCAAGCTTCGGTTTAGAGGCATTTATTCGAGCCGTAACACCAGGCTAGTGACTGGGCGCCTGCCATTTTAGGATTGCCCCGAAATACTCCGACGTGCATTTCTGGTTTTTGACGGAGCTATTTTAAGATTGAGCGATTTAAGGGATATAGTTATAAGGTTTTGCTAAGGTTCCTTATATAAAAGAGGGGTTACTCTACTGGATATTACTATTCATCTAAAAACACCTTCAGTCTATACCGATTGTTGAATTCTACAACTTTCGAGCCGGCGGTATTATTATGGCCACAACCTTCACATCCGTGCTCAAGGTGGGCGAGTCCATTACCTCGGAGCCCGTACCCGAGTCGGACTTCATACCCGACAGCGGGAACCTATATCCTAAATTGCCCGAAAAGTTCAGCAAGACGGCTATGGAGTTGTGGCTCTTTGACGCGATGGCGGCAGACGGCAACACCGCCTTTACCGTTTCTTTCTTCCGCGACGTCCTTGCAGCTCCGGCCGGCTTCCGGATTCAAGTCAATGCCATCTGGGCCGACGGGACCATATGGAGCAACCCGCTGATCTTTCCGGAGTCGGTGATCACGTCGGAGGGGTCCGACCTGGATCTAGGGCGCGTGGTGGGTGTCTGGCGCACGGACAAGGACAATAGCAAGGCGGGCTTCGAGGTGGCGGCGGACCTGTCGACCGCGGTGGTCACGTTCGACATCCCGAGCAAGATCACCGGCACCCTGACGCACAAGTCGCTTGGTTACCCCTGTCTGCCCAAGACGGCGAGGGAGGCCCAAATGGCGCCGGACGCTTACTGGATGAGGCCCATAGCCATAGCTGACGCCACAGTCGACATTACCTTCTACTCAAAGACCCCGGAGGGTGAGACTACCAGCAGGCGGATGATAATCGACAAGGACCAGCAGGCCACTGGCGGCGTGGACCGCGCGTGGGAGCCGATGCTGTGGACGGAAGTCATAACCGACTCATATTTCCTACGAGCCAAGGCCGGGCCGTACGTGATGCAGGTTATGCGGTTGGTTGGCAGGCCCGAGCAAAACTACAAGCTGTACGCCACGGCACGGCTTTACCGTGACGGCAAGCTAGTGTGCGTACCGCTCAGGGCCCTGCAAGCCAACGACGGCGCCGCAAACAAAGCGGACGACGACGCGATAGTGGTGGAAAAACTATACGAAGGAGGGGGAGTCCCCGCCGTTTTCCGGCACAAGAATGTTGGTTACCGTATGGAGTTCCGTTCTAGGGGTCCTAACGGGCAGAGATGGTCGTTCGAGGCGCGTCATCACCGGGCCTGGTGGAGCGGGCCTTCGAGCCCACCGGGCCCTAACACCACTGGCTATGCGGGCTTTGTGGTCTCAGTCGCAGGTGGGCCAATTGGCTCCGCAGAACCCTTCTGGGGCTGGGGTATCGCTGGAGGGGTTAGTATGCCCGATTAATAACGTGTTCGGCAAGCGGGCTGGCCATGCAAGCCACCTACCAGGGGCAAATATTGCAAATTACTTAACCACGAATACAAGGGGGTGACATGAGCGGGCTGCGGGGTGCAGCTGAGCAAGGTCACGGAAAAGTTGAACGGGGTCACCGATGGGGGTCGGCAAAAGCTGAACGGGGTCACCGATGGAGCCACCGGAAAAAGGTCGGCGGGGTCACACTTTTACCCATATAGAACGCGCATCGGTAGCCACATTTAACTTAAGCGACCGCATAAACTAAAATATCTAGAGCATATGCTACGCATACGCACGCAGGTATATAGATATATGGACATATATATACGCACACACACATATATATACGCGCATTTACACGTGCCCCGCTATACTAATGACAAGTAAAAACTATATTAGAGCAAACGAGAGTATAGTAGGGTGGCTAAACGGTCTACTAGTTAGTATAACAGCCATATACTACGCATATGCTAAGTATATGTAGGTACCCTAAAGCGTACCTAATATCGAACACAAAGACGATAGTTCTTAAGATGATATAATTAGTAGGGAGAATATTAAAGATAAGGAGGATGAGGAGGGTAAGGGTTAAAATAGTATATAATAGCGGCTTCTATTTTATATGGGTCTCTCTAAGGTAAAACTATATATAACTCTATGCATAAGCTATACATATGCTTAGAATAGCTAGAGCACACTCTAAGACTGTAGAGTATTTATTAGCTCTAACGGTAAGCATTAAGTTATCGTCTAAGAAGCAATAGACTATATTATAATGCCAGAATATCTAGTAACTAGAAAAGAAGGAATTGTATACTTTATGGGTTATTAGCGCTAGCTACCTACAGATTATTAAAGTCTATAATTAAAAGGCTTATAGTAAGCGTAAGCAAGATATATACGAGAGTAAAGTTTAGTAGTTAAATTTAACTAGCACTATGTTAGCATATGCAACGCTTATATATAGGTTATATAGTATATACCTATAGTGTATGCGTGGTGTTGTAGAGAAGTTGGTTATAGTGCGACCACTATTATTATAGATATGCGACGCGTATGCATGGGCCATATTTTAATAACTTAGCTCGCTTATTTTATAGCGTAGCTGGTGGAATATATATACCCTATATATATATATCAGGCGTTATATTATATTATATATTAATTAAATACTTTAAATTCTATATATCGAAAATTTTATTTATATATGCCCTGTATATGTATAAACTTAGCGGGGTTAAAAGCTGAGTATAGTTATAAAGTTAAACTTTAAGTTCTAACCCCGTTAAACTTTCTAACCTTGCTGAGGTTTTTTATAACCTTGCTAAGCTGTAACCCTAGTGGGCTGCCCGCCCTCCCTGCAAGTTTTGGTGGCATTATAGTAGCGTCCCACTAAAATGCTGCTAATATGGTTATAATGCCACCAAAACTTGCAGGGAGGGTGGGCAGCCCGCTTATGTTACCCCCTTGTAATTGTATTAAGTGCGGCTATCTGCTATCTACTAGTTTAACGTCTAGGGCAAGTACATGCATTATGTTTTGTTGATTTATATATGCTACATTTGCGCATTACCTGTTATAGTCGCTTAGTCACTGCCTTTGCTGCCCCCTCTACTACCCCCTCCTGGGTAGCTTGTGTATAAGAGGTCCCTTCTGCTCCTAATAGAACACCCTACTTAGCTATATACGTGCGCCGCTTTACCCTCTTCTTTTTTTGGCGTTGGTTTTCTGCGTATAACTTCTTATTTTCGCTCGTAAACAGGACAGTGCTTTAGTGCTTTAATCTATATTTACTATTAATTAGAGTTATTAAATATTAAATATATTTTAAGAAGGTTAAAAAAGAGCTTAGATGCCTTAGTAGATGCCTTTTAGAGCCTCCTCGTATGCTTACACCTTCCTATTATAGGGTAACCTTCCAGGCGCGCACGGTTAGGGCGCTAGGCCCGAAACGGCCTAGTATATGCGAGGCGCCCTAGATAACTTTACTTTCGATTAAGCTCTTTAACCTTAAATACCTTAACGCTTAATTAATGAGCTAAAACCAAGTAAGCTAAAGCTTTATATTAGCTATATATGTTATATACTAACTTATATACCAGATTTACATTCCTATAGCTCTCCTAGAGCTCTAAAAATGCCTCTTAAGTAATTTTTCAAGTTGTATAATTTTTATGTATTTTTTTTTTTTTTAAAAAGTCCTTTAGAACTATTTAAATTTATAGAGATCTCTTTTTTTCTTTTCTTGTTTTTATATCATATCGCTTACTAGTTTCTTAGTTATTCTGCTATATTCGCTTTAAATTAACGATTTAATTTTTTTTAGAAATTCGTTTCTCGGTTTTCTATTATAGCGATTACTTAATTATCGGATTTTCCGATATCCTAAGCTTTCTTTCTCGCTAGGAAGAATTATTTAATATACGGCCTCTTGCTATATTGATTTATAGTTTTATCTATTTTCTTTTTATTATTTTATTATTTTTTTTAAAAATTCTTTTAAATTTTAGATATTAGATCTCTTAGTACTACTACCCTTACTACTGTTGGTTATATAGGGTGACTCACCAATAACAACTACTTAAGTAGGTTATAGTGATGTTGGTTAATAGCTTCTTTTTATTAGAATAAGAAAGGGCGAGGAGCTTAAAACTCCTTACTACGCTAGTGCCGCGGCGTTATATAACGACCGCTTGCCTAATTCCCAACACTAGCAACTCTTCTTTTATGGTTGCCATCTATATACAAATACTGCTTAACTAGCGTAACAAATATTAATCCTCCTTACTTACTATTGCCACTATAATATAAGTGTCGGTATACTCGCTTTATCAACGGGCACAAATATCACTGTATAATACGTATGCGGTGTTGAAGTTGGTAGTTGTTTGATTCTTAATGTCTAGAAGTAAGGGGTTGCTCCAAGGTTAGATTAGCTAGTCTCGCTTCATAGTCTTATAACCACGTTACGTAATTAATATTCCGACACTGGAGCAACTCTAAAAGGAAGGCTAATCTACACTCTAAAGTTAAATCTACTTCTAGACTATTTGTAGTATATACGTAATAGCTAGCTCTTCTATCTATAATACGCAATAGCTTATAAATTGCTATCCAGTAAAAATAAGCCAAAAATAAGCTAAGAAAAAGAAGAAAAGGAAAGAGAAAAAGAAGAAAAAGAAGAATTGTTAGGGGTAGCAGGTTAATATATCGCGAGGGCCGCTAAGGCGCTAGTGGTAAGCGAGCTAATAGCGATTTTCTATCCCGGGGATGGAAAATCCTGATTGGCTGGTTAAATTTAGGGTCCGCAGAGTATGGCAGAATTTGGCTAACTTGGCAGAGAATTGCGGATATTGCGAATATTGCGGATCTTGCGGATGTTGAATATTGCGAATATTGCGGATATTGCGGATATTGCGGATGTCGGATATTGTGGATATCAGACACTGGTGTCTTGGTGGTGCAAACAGGTAGGTATGTATAAGGTGTTGTGGGGTAGTCCTGTAATACCATCTTAGCTATATCCTGGGAGCTTTTAGGGCTGTTAAGGGTAGCCTTTGGCTAGGCCTTAGCCACCCCCTATAAGCTCTTTAGGCTTATAGTCTCCTTCCTCCCCTATTAGTTCGTCTCTCTCTTTCTCCTATATAAGGGTATTGCCTACTCCCTACTATACACCTAGGTAATGCCTACCCCCTACTGTACACCCAGGCAATACCTAATAGTTTGTTTGTTTAACCCACTCCTACGGCCCAATTAAGGCAAGGGAACGTCCTCTTGTAGGTATACTGAAATATCTACCGTGTCCGCCATGGCCGTAGGTTTAGGGTATTTGCGTAGGCGACCTCTGCCTTGTTTAGGTTGTGGTAGTTGCGGTCCGTGAAGGTAGTATACGCTCCTTAACTGGGGTTTGAGACGGTAGTTCTACGGGTAGGAACTCCCTGGCTGTCTGTATATATCTTTGCTATAGTAACAGCTTCCTTATTGTATAAAGCTGTTCCTTTTACCCCCAGGTCTAATTGCTGCTGTAGGGTAGGTTGCGGTAGGGGATATTGCTGTTGGCCAGGTTGCTAAGGGTTGTACTATTGCTGGGCAGATTGCTAGGGTATAAATGTAATGGGTGGTTGAGGTGTTGTAGGGGTAGGTATCTGCGTTCCAGGCGGTGTTGTAGCTAGGTTGGTATTGGCAGTACTAGGGTAAAGATACTGGGCAAGAGGAGCACTAGGTAGGGTAGGAGTACTAGTAGGGGCAGTGGGGGCAGCGATTGGGGTAGCTGGTGGAGCAGCAATTGGGACAACTAGTGGTGCAGCAGTTGGAATAGCTGGTGGAATTGGCGGAGCAGCTGGTGGTGGAATTAGCGGAGCAGCTGGTGGTGGGGTAGGTTGCGGTAGGGTAGATTGCGGTAGGGAAGATTGCGGTAGGGTATATTGCGGTGAGGTAGACTGCGGTACGGTAGGTTGCGGTATGGTAGGTTACGATACGGTAGACTGCAGTAGGGTAGGTTGCGGTACGGTAGATTGCGGTACGGTATGCTGCTGTTGGGTAGGTTGCTAAGGGTTATACTGCTGCCGGGACAAGTCTTCTCTAGGGTTTGAGACGGCAGTTTTGCAGGCAGGAACTCCCTGGCAAGCCTTCTAGTTGTCTATATAGATCTTTGCAATAGTCGCTGCCTCTTTACTGTACATAGGCAGGTGCATAGTAGGGTCGGTATTGGCAGTACCAGGGTGAAGATGCTGGGCAGAAGGAGCACTAGGTGGGGTAGTAGGGGTAGTAGGGGCAGTAGACCTAGGTAGTATTGCAGCTATAGCTATAGGCTGACCTAATAGACTGTTACAAGTGTGGTTTAACCTGTCTTGTAGTGCTCTTGTAGCTAGTAGTTCTGCTAACTCCTTAATAGTTGCTACGATCTCCCTATCTGTCCACTAATGCAGCTCTTCTTATTGTACAACTTTAAATAGCAGCTTAGATATAGTAACTCTGCTATTGCGTCTGTTTACGTAAACACCTCTTTTAAGGAGATGTCTTTATAGCTAGGATCTAATATCTGTGCGTATCTTCTTAAAGCTCTTAACTGTAAACCCCTTAAATAGCTCTTAAAAGATAGCCTATAAGTTATTATCCGTAAAGTCTTATATCTTATATATTATTGTTTCTACAAACTCTACTAGTTCGTCCTTTATAGCCTTATCTGCATTGATTCCGTAGCTATACTTAGCAATTCTCTCCTTTTAATTAATTTCCATATTGTCGTGTCTTTGTGTGTGTGTGTGTGTTCTCCACGGCTGTAGAAAGCCGTAGAAAAGGTATATTTATGTGTTGTGGTTTAAGGTCGAGTGGAGGTTCTAGAGGTTCGAGTTTGAGGTTTAAGGTGTTCTCTGCAGCCCTAGGGCTTATAGAGTGTCCTTGGTCTAAGAGTTCAAAGGTTAAGGCTTAAATAGAGGTTAAGGGTGAGGTCAAGGTCGAGGTTAAGGTTGGGGTTAAGGTCGAGGTCGTGGTCGAGGTTGAGGTTGAGGGTGTCGAGGTAAGGGTGTTAAGGTGAGAATATAAGGGTATGTGTGTGTCCCCTTAACAGATCTATAATTTTTAAAGACTGAAGATAATTCTTAGCAAAGATATAATCCTCTAGGCGATCTGACGCGTTAGTAGTTAAGCTAATACGTTTGTCTCGAGCTTTGAGGGTAGTATAGCTCTTTTTGGTATATACGTCCTCTATAGCCGTTGGGCCTATAAAGTGTTCTTAGTAAGATTGCTATTCTCTTAGCGATCTGTTGTATTGGCTGTAAGGCCAGTATAAATTCTCTTAAGCGTGAGGGAGGTTGTAATCTTCTTTAAGTAAAGATACAATTCTCTAGGCGATCTAACGCGTTAGCAGTTAAGCTAATACGTGGTCTTAAGCTTTGAGGGTAATGTAGCTTTCTCCTTTAATAAAATAGACAAGGCTAGGCGATCCGTGTACTATTTCTAGTACGGTTCTTAAGCTCTAGCTTATTGCGTATTTCCTAATCTGTACGTCTACTGATTAGTGTTGGTATACTCGCTTTATTAACGGGCACGAATATTACTGTATGATACGTATGCGGTGTTGAAGTTGGTAGTTGTTTGATTCTTAATGTCTAGAAGTAAGGGGTTGCTCCAAGGTCAGATTAGCTAGTCTCGCTTCGTGGTCTTATAACCACGTCACGTAATTAACATTCTGACAATAAGTCTCGCTGTCCTAAAATTTGCCTCTTAGTACATAGTGCTTTCTTACTTAAAGTTATAGGTGGACATTATATTAGGGCCGCCAAGGCGCTAATTATAAGCAAGCCAATAGCAATTTTCCATACCAGGTATAAAAAATCCTAATTAGCTGCTCTTAAATTACTATATCTTCTACTCCCTTTTAACCCAACCTTTAACTTATATATATAGAGTATTTATATTAACAAACGTCTCTAGTGCCTTATTTAGGTTTGCCTTTATTATTATATCTACTAGGTTATCTTAGCCATTAATTTACTAAATCTTAAAGAGTTCTTAACGCTTATAGGATTACTAAAGTGCTATAATATCAATTATAAGACGCTTCTCCTTTATAGTATTAAGCTTAACTAAACATTTATAAAAGGAATATAAGTCGGTGTATATAATTATAGGGATAATAGGGAGTTTAAGTTAATCTATAATTATCTTTAGGGTAGTTCCAATTGCAATTACTATATTAACTCCGCTAACCATTCCATATATCTCTAATACTAGAACGCTTTGGGTAACGCGCTTACTCTTAGTTAAGCTTTAATAGATAAGATTGCTATAGATTATAAAGTCATTCTCTCTAGTAGATTTATTTATAATAATAATCTTATATCCTAGCTAGGAGCTAAAATCTTTATTATTTACAAACAATCTATTAATAAATATAAAAAGCTTAGTAGTAGGAAGATTAATAGGCATATAGAGTAGTCCCTAATCAAAATAGTTTATTTGCTAGGAAAGACGCTTATTTAGGGCAAGGACGTTATCCTTAGTTAGTTCCTAGTATTAAGCAGCAACAGAGAGATCAAATAAAGCCTTAGGTTAATAGATAGAAGCAATATAAGCTCTATAAGCGCATTACTCTATATATCCTTGCTTTAGAGAATTAACGTTAATAATATTAATCTTCTTGCCTTAATCTTTCTGGCATAAAGCAATAGAATCCTTATTTAGGGAGAGGATGCATCCATTAAAAAGTAATAGTATTATTAAATTAAGCTTTTCCTTTAACTTTGCTATAAGATTTGCCTTTACTAGCTCATCTTCTTTAAGAGCTAAGAATTGGTCGTCTCCTAAGATAATTATATTATTGGTTTATATACCAACAATTCTAAATAGAGTTTCTGTAGTTGTAATAAGGAAGCAGGGATTAAATATAAAAGTAGTTATTAAGAGCTTCTCTTTATAGTGCTTACTATAAGTAGCCCACTAATAAGTTCCTGCCTCTGCAATTCTATATAATAGCTTAAGTATAACCATAATTATATCTTTAGGATATTAGTAGCGAATTTACTCTAAAAAGTATGCTAGTATTAAGCACTAAAGGCGCGTCTCTAATTAGGTATAGGCCTAAGTAATATCTTATAAATAAACCGCTATTCTATTCTTTATTAAGGAGGGAGCTAGCATAATAATAACTTACTAACTAGCTTATTAAATTATAGAGGATTATATAAGAATTACTTCCTTACTATTATTGTTATAACCTTAAATAACCAGTCTCAACTTCTTAAATGGGGTATTAGTAGCTTTACCCTTAATCTTATTAACTATTCTTAACTTAAAGATGCGAACTCTATTAAACTTAGTAGGGTTATACTTCTTAAATTTAAAAACTTCTCTTATAATAAGACCGTCAATCTCCTACTTATTAAATGCTTAGAAAGGAGCTCCTAGAGTTATAATATAGCCTTCCTTTTAAAGCTATTTTATAAGCTTAAAGTCAGCCTTCTCTTTAGCTGTTATAAAGGCCATTAATAACTTATCTCTACTCTTAATAGCGGTAACAAATTACTCTTTAAAATTAATAAGGTGTTAGCAATTTTATAATCCCTTTAGGCAACCTCTACCACGTTATAGTTACAGTATATCTGCTATAATTACATTAGGATTATAGTTGCCTTCTAGAGTATATTAATTATAGTTCTTCTTTAGGGTATCCTCTAGGGCATCCTATAAAGGCTTAGAACTATTATTTCTATAGTAAGGCTTAACAATAGTTAAGCGGAATTAAGTGGGTCTATAGGGCATTTAAAGAGTATAAGTCTAACTATTAATTATAATAAGTTTATATAGGCCTAACCATCCTCCCTTTTTACGCTATACGCGTACCTTAAATTAGAGTGGCAGATTAAGCGTAGTTAAGGTATTTAGGCCATTTCTTATTCCTAGTGCATCATTAACCTAGTGTGTGGCGTAGAGACGTCGCACCTCTTTTATTACTTTGTGAATAGCCTCCGCTCGTTATATAACAGATAGGGATAGTGGAGAATTGTTAGTTATTTAAGGGTAGGCGCTAAAGACTAGCAATATAAGTATAAGCCTATCTAGGCTAGTAGAATTATTAACAGCCTTAACAGCCATCTATAAGATAAGCTCTTTACTAGCGCCCTCTAGTTCTAAAGAAATAATCTTATATACTTATTATAATGGCGTGTAATATCGTTCTACTTTTCTAATACTATTATGTGCTTTAATAGGGACTTCCTTAACCTTAATTTCCATTGCCTTTACCTATTACTAAAACTCTGTAAATAAGAAGTTCCTTTCTATATTATAAATAACTTAATTAGGGGGTCCTAGGTAGATATTAATCTAGTATAATTAAAGAGTATTCCATACATTCCTAGCTAATATATCCTTTAAAAAACGTGCGGCTTAGAGGGAAGTTAAGAGGTTAATAACTTAAAGTACTAGCTTGCCGCTAAGATATATAACGTTAACAATAATATAGAAGTTAAAGTTGTAGTTATCTTTAAGGGTGAACTTAAATTAGCTAGGGGATTTCTGGTTTATTTAGCAGTAATAGCAGTACTTTATAAGATACTTAATTGCCTTAACCTTAACTTTATAGCCTACTCGCTGAAGAACCCTAAGCAATTAGTAAATAGATAGGTGGCCAAAACAACAGTGTAGTTGACATAGCTCTAACTTGGCTAAGTGGCTCTAAGCAACGCTCTTTTTTAGTTAATAAAGGAGCAACCAAGGGTAACCCTATTTGCGCATAATGGGCACCCAATTATCTCCCTAAACAAGCATATTCTTAAGGTTATTAAGTTTAATGCCTAATTTATCTATATCTCTAATGTAAAATAGAAACGGGGTGTTTGCGGGAACAATATAGAAAGTAATATACCCTAAGGGGGTTTTAACCTTAATTATGCCAAGAGAGATTACAGTACCCTTACTAAAACAAATTATATATTGGCCTACCATTAATTAGTTGATCTAAATAGAGCTATTAAGCTACTAAAGAGCTTAAACTTAAGGTTCTCCTACTATAGATACTCCTGCGGCTCTAGTATCTGGCATAATACTATAAAAGATGTTTGCTGAGTATCTATTATTAAAGGAGAACGCAGAACTTTCTTTTAGCTTATTAAAGATATCTAACTTTATAATAGAATGGAGCGTAGATTGGTTATTAAGGACAATAATAGTTTATATGCCATTTACCTTACTATACTTAGTAAAGTATTAATTAGGAGAGTAGTCCTTAATTTCTATATCTATAAGGAGCTGTTCGGCCTTATTAACCTTACCCTTAAAATCTTCTTTGCCTTTATATTAAACCAGGAAGCTTTAGAAGTAGGCTATAATAACCTTACAATTTCTAACGTTTTATGCGCTCTAGCGAAACTTATTATATACCTCCTTTTATCTATTAAGAGGGTGCCTAGTTAACTAGTAATTTGGCTTCTTATAAATATAGCATTTCTTCTATTAATTATTTTAAGATAAACCTCTATAAGGACCTCTATAATTGCTTTATAGTCGACATTAATTATACCCTCTGCTGTATCCCCTACCCTAGCCACCATATGTTTAATCAGTCCAGTTATAATTATATTAGTTAGTTAGGTCGATCAAAGTAGGTTAAAGTTAGGCATTAAATTGCTATACTTCTTAAGAGCGCAGAGTGGTGCTAATAAAGGATCTTAATTAAGCACACACTCCTTTATAAGTATTTGCAGGATTAAAAAGGGTAAGGTTATATTCTTTAACACCTTAGCATACGCTAATAACTTAATTATATAGGCTAAAGTCCTTTTAATATAATTTAGATAAACTATGCTGAATTATCTAAAGTTAATTAAAGAGCTTTTGAAGATAGTTAAGTTAAGAGGTATCTAGGTTTATAGTAATAATTCTTAGAAAGGTAGTCTCTCTCTACTCTAATATATACTGCTGCTTATTCTCTTCTATTTTAAAGTAGCATCTTATCTTATATATTATTCGGTTAAAATTGTATCCTTTTCCTACTAAATAATCATAATAGAAGGTACTAGTGCGGCCCTTAAGTATAACAGAATAAGTGTTATAATATTGGTTAGGTTCCAGTCCAACCTTCTAGTAATAGTTATAAAAGATACGCAGCTTTAAATTAAGAATATTATATAGTTTCCTGCTAAACCTCTTCTCCTGGTCTAAATAGAGTTTTATAAGCTCTATAAGCATTTTTAAGGTGCCTTTAAGCGGTATTAGGCTATGTTAAAATTGTATTAAAGATTAAGGTGGGGATTGCTTTATAGGCTGCAGTAGAGATACAGAGCTTAATAGAACATAGCGTAGTACCTAATCTTCCTATAGCAGAGTTTAAAGGTTATTAAATCGCAAAGTAAGGGGGTCTTACGCTTGCTCTTAGGGGTTAGTAGTTAAAGTTATAGGTTAAATTAGTGGGAGCAATGGGTACAGTATATAAGAACTTATACCTAGAGCAATAGAATTAGAACGTGTCTCTATTAGTATATTATTTAGATTCTATTATAAGTTAAGCTTCTTTATATTATATAATTAGTGCTCAATCTCTTATAGAGTCCATTTATGCTCTTCTTTTACGTTAACAACTTGCTCCTAAATATTGTCTTTAATAGTGTCTCCATTTATAGGAATAAATACTCCGTTCTCCTAAAGGAAGTTACGGAAGTCTTATATAATATTCTTCTTCGTAAGGGCCTATGTTTCCTTTATCTATCCAACAAATTCCTTCTTTATGCAATACTATAGCATAGTATCGTTGTATTTGCTGTCTATGTATTATGCTATACAGTATAATAAGAATCCGTTTAGGTCCTGTTGCTTAGCGTTTATAGGGTTAATATCTTTATCCTATATCTCTAGGTTAATGTCGTTCTTATACTTCTTTGGGTAGGTCAATGCTATAATAGGAGTAGAGTTAACGGGGTGTCGTACATCAAAGGTAGGTAGGATTTTCGGCTTTGTAGGATCTCATAGGTTTACTATTAAAAGGTAGGCAATTTAAGGCATAGTCAACGCGTTTCAGACATTAACTTAGGACCCTAGGTTTAGTAACACTTCTAACCTAAAGTACTTAACCAAATCTTCATAAACGCGATTATTCTGCGTGATGGACGCAACTTGGTATCTCCCAGTACTTAGTAACACTTCTGTTACTAGTTTTCCGCAAGCCTAAGGTAGCATAGTATTACCAGGAACCCCTGCACGAGACTGTCTCTTCTATTAATAACCTAGCTACTCTATAGTTAACTATGTATTCAACTACTAATTAGTGTTGGTTATACAGGGTGACTTACTAATAACGACTACTCGAGTAGGTTACAGTAATATTGGTTAATAGCTTCTTTTTATTAGAATAAGGAAGGGCAAGGAGCTTAAAACTCCTCGCCACGCTAGTGCCGCGGCGTCACGTGACGACCACTTGCCTAATTCCCGACAACTACTGCCAAAAAGGTAGTATACTAGAAAAGATAGCTATTAGGAAAGCCGTTAAAGGTATATTTTTTTCTTAGTGGCTTTAAAAATATACTAATTCTATTTAGGAGGATTAAAATAGACTTAGAGAAGAAGTTAAGGTAAGAAATATTAAATTTTTTCTTAGTTTTTTATTTTATTTTAGGGCTGGTTTCTAGGGATATAAGGATATAGATTCTAGATGCTATACCTACCATATCTAAAATACTATAAGTTTTTACTATTTTTTAGATAAGAAATAACTATATAAATTAAATTATCACATATTCCCATAGATTGCTATAATATTCTTTTAAATATATTTATATTATAACTATATAAAATATAGAGCTATCTATTTAGGAAAGTCTCTCGCAGAGGCTCTAAATTATTAATTAGCGGTATTTGCCTGCCTGCCTATCTGCCTACCTGCCTACCTACCTGCCTGCCTACCTATGCCAAACGCCTACCTACCTATGCCAAACGCCTACCTATATATGCCTACCTATCTATACCTACCAATTTATACCTACCTATCTATACCTACCTGTCTATGCCTACCTGTCTGTGCCTACCTGTTTATGCCTACCTGTTTGTACCTACCTATCTATACTACCTTTAAATGGTGGTTGTCCGGGGTGCCTCTATAGGAGGGCTTGATTTGATTCGATTTGGTAATAGACTAATAATAAGGCTCTGGTTTGATTCGATCAATTGAATCGTTTAGTGTTTGCTGGCTAGGTCGTTTGAACGGTTGTCAGTCGCCTAGCTCTGGCGACGGTCGTCTGGCTCTGGCGACGATTGTCTAGCTCTAGTGACGGTCGTCTAGCTAACGACTGTCGTCTAGCTCTGGCGACGGTTATCTGGCTCTGGCGACGGTTGTCTGGCTCTGGGGACGATCGTCTGGTTTTGGTGATAGTTATCTGGTTCTGGTGACGGTTATCTAGTTCTGGCGACGGTTGTCTACTAGCTGCCGTTCTGGTGCCTCCCTAGGTAGGGAGGATATAAGGAAGGAAGGGTAAAAAATAAGGTGGCTACCTAGGTATAATAGGGGGTATACTTGGCAGAGGTATGTGTAGAGGCTATTAGGAATATAGCGGGGACCCAATAGTAATGTATGTTATGCGGAGCTTCGTGTAGAGCCTTGGTACGCAGAGCTTCGCGTAAAGCCTTGTGCAGAGCCTCTGTACATAGAGCTTTGTGTAGAGCTTCGTATAGAGCTTTGTGCAGAGCTTCGTGTAGAGCTTCGTGTAGAGCTTCGTGTAGAGCTTCGTGTAGAGCTTTGTGTAGGGCTTCGTGCAGAGTCTTAGTAGAGCTTTATGTAGAGCTTTATGCAGAGCTTCGTGTAGAGTTTCGTGTAGAGCTTCGTGCAGAGGTTTGTGGTATTTTTATTGCAGCCAAAAATTAGGGTCTGCTTAAGTCGCAATTTGTTTTAATTTGCAGTAATTTGCAGCAATTTGCCCCAAATACACAGACAGGGTAGGCGGGTGTAGAGGTAGCCTGCGTATTTATAGCAAATTGCCGCAAGTCGCCACAAATCGCTGAAATTGCGACCTACGCAGGTTTTGCAGACCCCTATTTTCGGCTACAATAACGTGGCCAAAAAAAATTCCGTAATGTATATAAATACTACAGCTATCTTTATAGTAGTCTCTATAGCAGTCTTTATAATAGCCTTCTTAATATACTTATAAACAATATTCCATATAGGGTAGTAATAAGGTAGTAATAGTAGTAAGGTAGTAGTAGGGCAATTACTTAGTTTTAGGAGGATAAATGTTACGAGCGCTTTAAGTACAATATTACAACTACTTAGAGAAGAGTTGGAAGAAGCTAGTTAGTTAATAAAGGTATAGTCTAGGATAGAACTAGTGGAGCTATGTAATAAGGAATGATAAGTAAGGATATATAATATAATCTATATAATCTGTAGGATCTATAGGATCTATAATAGAGCATATAGAGTAGATAGAGTAGATAGAGTAACAACTTTCTTAGAAGTATAGATGTGTATTTAAAGGACCATAGTCCCTACCTTGATAGTTCCTTTCCTTATAGTAAATCTTAGAATATAATTAGAGTTAATCTGTTAGGTAATTACTCCACCAGTTGTTATCTATTTATTATATTATTAACTTCCTATTTACCTATATACCTAGCCTATTAGTAAGTCTACCGTAGTATTTCCCACAAGGTGTTGTTATATATTTACTACCTAGCTATAGTATTAATAAAGGTAAATAATATGCTACTAAAAGCACTAGTTATGACGCTATCTATAGTAGCTACAACCTTAGGGTTAGGAGGAGATACTAGTATAAGAGATACTAATTCGCAGTTAGTTACGGTGGGTTATTTATAGGAAATGGTTAATTAATTAATAGATAATAATTAAATACTTAAAGACCAAATTAATGGAATTGGAGCAGCTAGGATTAAGCTACTATCTATTAAGTAATTCTTAGGGGAAAGGTTAAAGCTTAAGGGATTTCTTGTATAGATGCACTTTAAGGTTATATAAGAGGGAGTAAAGCTAGCAATACTTATAGACTAAGTAGCGTATATAGGATTGTTCCTAATAGGAAGAGCACTTAAGTAGTTTAAACTTTACCTTACCAAAATCTAAACAAACAGAATAATAACTACTAATTAGGAAGTATGGTATATATTTACTAATTAGAACAGATTCTTAGAAAGGTTAATATAGATATTTAGGGTTTTAGAAGCAATAACTATAGTAGAGAGAAAGCTTTAAAACTTAGTATAACGCACTTTAGTAATTAAGTACATAGCACAGTTTTAGATACTCGTAATGTAAGTTAAGTGGAATAATAAGGCGCTTATAGCACAGTATAAATAGGGACTTAAGGCTAAAGTCTAGGATGTAATTATCTTAATAGAAAATACGGAAACTCTAAAAGAGTTAATTAATTAGTTAATTAAAATTAATAATAGAATCTATTAAAGGGAATAAGCTAAGAAAGGGTAAGATAGAGTTTTATAGTTATATAAGGCGTAAAGTATATAATAATAGACACAGAGTTATAAATTATGGAATGGTGGACTGGAGCTAATAGACCTAAGCGGTACTAAAGAATTTAGAAGACGGAATAAGAAACTATAGAAACCTAGGGGTTAAGGATTAAGTAATTATAGGACTAAGGAGCAGAGGCCAAACTAGGGATCTTAGCAGTAGAAGATGTTTAAGCGAACTCTATAATAAGAAGAATGGTTTAAAAAAGGAGTTTGCATAAATTATAGAAAATAGGGTTATTTTGCTAGAGACTATAAAGGTGGTTAGAGTAACTATATAGTAAAGGGCATAAGGTTATTAGAGTATAATAATATAAATATAGGTGTATTGTATAGGACCAAGGAGTGTTTAATTAAGCACTTTATATTTTGTTATAATAACGTATACCAAATTTATAAGGACGCCAAGTATAGCGTAAGCTATTAGCTATAAGAGCTAGAGTTACAAGAACTTAAAGGAACTAAAGAGTTAGATAAAGAATAAGATCGACTCTATAAGCTAGATTAAGATATTACAGAAACGTACAGATAAAGATTAGTAGAAATAATAATAGAGTTAGAGTATTTATTAATTAATAGTAACAAGGAAGAAGAAGAGGCTAACTAGGGGCGCTTAAACCTTAATAACGTAATAGAAGTAGAGACTAAGACCACTATAAAACGCGGTTTAGTAATGGGTATTATAACACCGTTAGATACGGCATCTATTACTTTATAAGATAGAAGGAGTAATATCTAAAAGGGATTAAGCAAGTGGACAACTGCTAGTACTAGCTTACTACTTAGTAAAGGTAAAAGGCTATAGGCTTAAGATTCTTAAGAAGAGATAAGAGACGCTTAAGATTCTTAAAACGAGATAAGATATACGTAGGAACCTATAATAGACAACAACTAATAGGAAAGGGTAGTAGCTTAGTTTAAGGACAAATAAATGAGTATAGGATGATAATTTTTAGGGAACTAAGATTTCGAAGAATAAATAAGGTCTATAGCAATCCTAGGTGAATATAGTGTTTAGCCTAAAGGTTAAAAAGTTAACACAATAATTAAAAAGTTTAATAATATTAAAAACCCATTTATAAGATGTAACGGAACGGAAAGTATAGAGGAGTTTAGATAATAAATTCTCGCAAGGTAAGAATAGAAGCTAAATTAGAGATTAGCTATGCTAAGATATATAGGGAATAGAGCACCTATATGGAAGGTTACTAATAGGCTAAAGGTAGGTATACTAAGAGCTAAGTAGCTAAATAAACTGGAACAAAAAGAGGATTTAGAGATTCTAATTAGGTTCGCAGAATGGTATATAAAGGGTTATAACGATATAGCAATAAAGAGATGCTTCCTTATAGATAGATTGTATATACTCACAGAGCTATACTAAAAGTGGTATTAATAGCGCGGAAACAATAAGTAGGAAGATTTCTGTATATGGCTAGATAAGAAAGTTATACTGGATTAAGCTATATTTTTTATTATTTTTATTTTTTATATCCATTGTATTATACTACGTACAATACTACACATACAGCCTCTGGGCTATGGCGCTATAGTTCTATATATATGAATCCTTTCTAGGCAGCTTAATATGTACTAGTAGCTATGTCCTAGTAGTTTATAAACCTCTAGACTAGAGGTTTACCGCTCCCTAGTAAATTACTAGGTTACGACAACTATTAGGTA
>Ga0307507_10001377_pt1 | contig 54536 bp, 17 predicted proteins | sample 7_EM_MG_FD_207223 | JGI IMG/M metagenome (GOLD analysis project Ga0307507, IMG submission 207223) | Populus trichocarpa ectomycorrhiza microbial communities from riparian zone in the Pacific Northwest, United States - 7_EM | ecosystem: Host-associated > Plants > Roots > Unclassified | place... | reverse complement strand
TTATAAAATATAAAGCCATATTAGTAGAGTTATATGGGGTGCATCGTTTTGATAGGGGAGATGCGCGACGTTCGCCTCTAAGCGAGTTACCGATATTATTGAAACGACTGTAAGAAAGCGATAGGAAAAACTATAAGAAATCCTAACATCTGTCCCTATCCTTTTGCAATTTATTTCTATTCTTTTGCTCTTTAATATCTTTTAACTAAGAGCCTAGTAGGAGTTACCTCCTTCTAGAATCTTTTTTATTTTATTCTTTTATAGAATTTTCTGCGCTAGTACCCTGCACTAGTTTAGCTGCTTTAAGAGTTTCGCAGTCTTTACTATTAGCAAAGTGTTTTTCTTTATAATTAATGCAAAGAGGGGTAGTATGCTTGCAAGGCTTGCCTATTATTATATAGGTGGGACAGGCATGGTCTTTAAATAGATGTGCAGCCGCATAATATTTAGAGCATCTATCTCCTATATAGTCAAATTTTTAGCAGCTAGTGCACTGCGTAGTAGGAGAGATTTTGAGGTATTTTACTACCTTAGTAGCTATACCTGCAATCGAAATCTCTTTTTACTTAAGGATTTCTTGTCTTTTTTTTCTTATTCTCTATAGTAAAAACTATAGAGCTAAATCCGGTCTGTGGATTATGTTTTTTACACTAAATAGGATCCATCTAGGTAGTCCTTGTATTCTTATAGGATTAAAGGTCTTAACTTCTCCTTTTAGAAGCTTAGAGCCTCCTTCTCCTAAGAAAGGCAGGGTAGGAACTCTATAGGCTATAATTTAAACCTATGGTTCTAGTTTTTGTTCTCTTTAAAAGGTAAAGTAGTTATACCAGATCTCCTTATATTTGACTAAGAAATCTACATTATACTCTTCTATAGTCGTAAGGAGAATATTTTATTTTCCTTTAGTTCTAGCTATAGACGCTAATACTAGCTTTTCTACTTGCAGTTTTAATAAAAATAGTTAATTGACTTTATTTCGTATAGAGAAGGTATCTAGGGGTTAGTCCTTTTGGTCTATAATTAGGACTAGCTTCCTTTCTTATAGCTGCTTTTTCTTACTTCTAGTAGAAGTAGAAGAGGTAAAAGATGGTAGTGATAAGGAGGGTAGGAAGGATGAAGAAGGGAGGTCCTTCTTTAGCCTCTCTGCGTAGGTTTCTTTAGTAGGGCCTACCTCCTTACGAAGAGCTCCTATCTCTTTAACTAGTCCTTTTAGGACCTCTTTTGTCTTTTCTTTTCCTTTTATAAAGGGATTTTCTCCTACTAGGATACTATGTGTATAGTCCTCTAACTGTTTAACTTATTCCTTTTTTTCTTCTTCTTTTTCTTCTTCTAGCCCTTTATAGGCCTAGGTTAGGCTTTCTAAGGCCTTTTGTAGGTATTGTTCTGAAGAAAGGGGAGGGAAAGATATACTAAGTATACCAGCCGTAAAAGTCATTAATTTTGTTATCTCTTTTGCAGGTTTGTGGTTTTCTTTTTTTAGAAGAAGACGACTAAGGATGTTCTCTTTTTTCCCCGTCCTAAATAAGCCAGAAGAAGAAAAGGGGGTAGAAAAAGTAAATGTAGATATAGACTTATTATCACTTATTTCTATAGGAGATTTCTTTTTAGGCCTACTAGGCCTTAGCATTTTGTATCTTATAAGGGGGTTTCCTAGTTTTCACAGTAGATAATAACCTCCTTAGGTCTCTTATCTCCTAGTCCTAGAGGTAAAAAACTAGGCAAAAAGCCTTGCTAGTTTTTACTATCCTTTTGCGCCCTTTCTCCTTACTAATCTTACTAAAAGATTTCTAGGGAGATTAGGCTAAAAGGTAGTAGAAAAACTAGCTAAAAAAGACTAGTATGGTTATTTTCCTTTTCTATTAGAAGTAAAAAACGTTATATATCTTCGGCTCTGAAGCCTCTAAGGCCTCTAAAGTCTCTAAAAGCACCTTCAGCCTAGGAGTTCTATTTAAAATTCTTTTAAGCGACGTAGTATATACATAATAGCTTATTAGCAGTAGTTGCGCAGCCTCTAGAGGCTTTAGTAGCTTTAGTAGCTACGCAGTAGGCAGCGGTGCTGATTAAGGATATTAAGGACGCTTGGCTAAGTAGCCAGACTAAGGATATTAAGGACGAATTAGGAGCTGTTTTTAAGGCCTGCGGTAAGACTGCTAAAGATAAGGCAGATAAGGTAGATAAGACTAAACTACCAGAACTATTAGCTGAAGAAGTTATAAGAATGGGCCTTTTTACCATTCCTACTTTATAGGAGCCTATAGCCGCTATTCCTAAGCTAGATCTTAAAATTATTACCCTTTTAAATAAGTTAATATTTGCCGCTTAGCGTACTAGTAAGCCTATTAGTGGCTTTAACGCGGGAAATAGATCTAATAATCTTCCTAACTAAGTTAAGGATAGGCGCTCTGCTTACTATATACTAGTAAATATAGATATAAATAGGGCCTACCGATTTAAGTATTTCTACTATTTTTTAGTATTAGTATATTTAAGAGGCTTGCTATTAACATAAACCTATATATAGCATCTTAAAATGCTAGTAGATATTACTAATTAGGATAATATACGGGTAAATAATTATAGGCGTAGAAGGAGACCTCTACTAGCGAATTAATAATTTAGGTAGGGCTTATTATCTATATAGGCGTCTTTAAAGGTACTTAAGTGCGAGATCTTTGGGCTATAGATTCTAAATATCCTAGATACTTAATTAGCTTATTTATGGGTTAGAAAAGATAGAAGTAACTTAAGCGTTTCTTTTATATCTTACTACCTCTACTAGAGGGCGTTAAACATTAGGTCTTTAAGAAAATTAAGCCGTTAATAACTTCTTTAGGCAAGGCGTTTAGAAAGTACGTTATACCTAGATTTATAGTTAGCTTTAATAAAACAATAGTAAGGTTTACTAGACAATCTATAGCTATAATTAAATTGCCTAATAAACTAATACCTAAGGGCTTTAAGATAATAAGCCTTTATTAATATAGATATTACTATATCTTTATATTTACCTTACCTGGCTACTTTTTTAGGCTTCCTTCTTAAACAAATTATTAAAATATCGTTCTCTTAAATACCTTTAAGTACGTCCTCTACTATAAGGGCGTGAAGAGGCTTCGGGGAAGATTCAAAGGAATAATATAAATTCTATCTAAATCTAAGGATATATAGCTCTTGCAGAGTACAAGACGTTATATAAGGAAGAGAAAGAAACAACAAGAGAATCGTATAATTTAAACAGTTAGGGGTTTTAGTGGTCGACGTATACGCACGTGCATATGCGGTCTTCAACGGACTTCGGTGTTACGGCGCTAGTGGAAAACGGTGGATTGTGGCAGACAATTATAGACAGTCGCAGACAGTTATCTGTCAAGTGTTTTACCAAGACATTCCTACTATAACTAGGCTAGTCCCGTTAGAGTACCCCCCCATTTTAGCTAAAGGTCCAAAACAATTTAATTTAGTCAAGACTTATAACTTATCACGTCTTATATATTCACGTTAGGTGGCGGTGTAGAGTTTTACCAGTTCTAATTATTAAATAGACCAATTAGGATTTTCCATCCCCAGAATAGAAAATTGCTATTAGCTTAGTTAAGGCGGTAAGCAGAACTAATATCTTTATAGTAGGTCTTGGTAAGGCAAATCTAACTAATTAAACAACTTAACCGCTAGTTAAAGTTCTTTAATATCTTGCGTATTATATAACCATGTTATAAACGTTGTAATGCGTTTTAAGTTCTTTTTAATTTTAAGTTTCCTGCTATTGTGTTTTATATATTTATATTAGGTAGCAATTATTTGCCCTTATATCGTGTCTATTTAGCCAGAGCAGGCCATAAAGGATAGTCTTTATAAAATTCTTTTACTAGGGAAGGCGCGTTAGCCTTAATCTATTTATAGGTTTCCTAGGTTTATGTTTTATATCCTTTCCACTTAATAAGAACTTTAAATCGTTTAGATTATATTTTATATTATATATCATTAATTAAGTTAATAAAGTATAAACTATTGCCGTTGTTAATAACTACAGGAGGTGGCGGCGGCACTCTATAAGTTATAGGATTATCTTTTAAAGGTTGCAATAAGCTTATATAAAACGTTAGGTGTATTTTTATCTTAGTTAGTAGTTTAAGCTTATAGGCGTACAGGCTTAGTTTCTTTTTAATTTGGTATAGGCCCATAAACTTCTAATTAAGTTTCTTTAAGGGCCGTTAAGTCTATAGGTTTTATATATTTAGGTAAACTATATTACCTTCCTTAAAGTCCTATACAGGAGCTTGTCCTTTATTCATATGCCATTCCTATACTATTTAGGCGTATATTAATTTACTTTATAATAGTTCCATTAACTGCTTTATTTAATTAGTAAAGTTATATACATCAATTAACTAGATCCGTTTAATTGTGGGTTCTATTATATCAATTTTAGGTTATAGTTTAAATCCAGGTTAAGGGTCTTATCTATAAGTTATATAAAACGGCATCACGTCTATTAATATATTTATCGTATTATTCGCGGTAAACTTAGCTAAAGGCAGCCATTTTTCCCAGTCGTTTTGCAGGTAGGAGCAGTACATTTATAAGTATTGTTCCATAATCGCGTTTATAATTTTAGTTTAACTATCTGTCTCCAAATAAAATGCGGTTAAGAGTTATATTTAAATGCTCAACTATTTATATAGAGCTTGCCAGAAGTCTAAAACAAACTAGCTTTTATGGTTGGATATTATCAAGTTAGGAAGCCTATATAGCTTAAAGACATACTTAATAAAACATTCAGCTACTAATATTGCATTAATTAAGTCTATAGGGATTATATATTGCATTTTTATAAGGCGGTTAACAACTACTATAATATTTATAAACCTATTACTGTTAGGCAAGTCAACTATAAAGTTAATTAAGATATCGCGCTATTTTTATATTAGAATTGGTAGCGGTTAAAATACTCCTTACTTCTTTATATAAAAGGTCTTTCCATATATGCATATCCTGTATACTTAAACATATTTTCGTATATAGTCGTGCATTATAGGCCAGTAGTATGCTTGTTAAACAATTTTATAAGTCTTTACATAGCTAGGATGCCCTACTATAGGGAAGTCATATATAAATTTAAGTATCTTAAACCGTAAAGGTTCAGAATTCGGAACTACTATCTTTTATTAATAGTATAATCGGTTGTTTTAAATCTTATATTTACATCGGGAAAATATTCACAGGATAAGATTCAAGTAGACTTTGATTTTCGCGTTTCGCGTAATTGACATGCAATTTGACCAACTCGACACACAATTGACTAACTTGACACGCAATTGACCAACTTAACACGCAATTCAACCAACTTAACATGCAATTGACCAACTTGACACACAATTCAACCAACTTGACATATAATTAACTAACTTGACAACTTTAAAAGCTAACTATATATTTCTTAACACGCAATTAACCTACTTAGCAACTTTAAAAGTTAAATAATATACAGTTGACCTACTTAATAACTTTAAAAGCTAACTGTATATTTCTTAACACGCAGTTAACCTACTTAGCAACTTTAAAAGGTAACTATATATTTCTTAACATGCAATTAATGTAAAGTTATATGCTATATATTTAACTATTATATATTATCTAATATAATCTTATACAATCTTATATAGTTTTATTACTTGGAGGCTCTGCACAAGGCTCTATACAAAGCTCTACACAAAGCTCTACACGAAGCTCTACACGAAGCTCTATATAAAGCTCTACGTATAGAGGCTCTGCACAAGGCTCTACGCAAAGCTCTGCATATAGAGGCTCTACACGAAGCTCTATATTGGGTCCCCGCTATATTCCTAATAGCGTCTACACGTATCTCTGCCTATGTAGCCACCTTATTTTTTACCCTTCTTTCCTTCCTTACATCCTCCCTACCTAGGGAGGCACTAGAACGGCAGCCAGCAGAGGACCGTTGCTAGAACTAGATAACTATCGCTAGAACTAGATAACCGTCGCTAGAACCAGACGACCGTTACTAAAACTAGATGACTGTTGCTAGAGCCAGACGGCTATCGCTAGAGCCAGACAACTGTCGCTAGAACTAGACGACCGTCGCCAGAACCAGACGACCGTCTCTAGAGTTAGACGACTGTTGCCAAAACCAAATAACTGTCGCCAGAGCCAGACGACTGTCGCTAGAACCAAACAACTGTAGCCAGAGCTAGACGACCGTCGCTAGAACTAGACGACCGTCGCTAGAGCTAGGCGACCGTCGCTAGAACTAGACAACTGTTGCTAGAACTAGACGACCGTCGCTAGAACCAGACGACCGTTACTAGAACTAGATAACCGTCGCTAGAACTAGATAACTGTCGCCAGAGCTAGACAACCGTCGCTAGAACCAGACGACCGTCGCTAGAGCCAGACGATAACGACTAGCTAGCGAGCACTATAAACAATTCGATCGATTAATCGAATCAAGGTAGCACAGATAGGTAGGCATAAATAGGGAGATGCTAACGGGTAGGCAGATACAAACAGGTAAGTAGATATAGATAGGCAAGTAGATACAGATAGGTAAGCAGATACAGACAGGCAAGCAGATACAGACAGGTAGGCAGATACTAACAGGTAGGTAGATACAGACAGGTAAGCAGATATAGATAGGCAAGCAGATACAGATAGGTAAGTAGATATAGATAGGTAAGCAGATACTAACAGGTAGGCAAATATAGATAGGTAAGCAGATGTAGACAGGTAAGTAGATGTAGATAGGTAAGTAAATACAGATAGGCAAGCAGATATAGATAGGTAGGCAGATACTAACGGGTAGGCAGATATAGACAGGTAGGCAGATACAAACAGGTAGGCGATACAGATAGATAGGCAATATAGATAAATAGGCAATGCAGATAGGTAAGCAGATATAGATAGGCAAGCAGATATAGATAGGTAGGTAGATACTAACAGGTAGGCAGATATAGACAGGTAGGCAGATATAAATAAGTAGGCAATACAGACAGGTAGGCGATGTAGACAGGTAGGCAATATAGGCAGGTAGGTAAGTTAATAGGTAAATAGGTAGAAGAGAACCATCGCTATATTATATTAAATTATCTAAAATAATATTATTTATTTTGCTAGCCTTATAAATAGCTTTAAAGTAGCTTTTATTTATTTAAAATATGTTATTAGTATAAAAGAGGTAAATATAATTATGGTTACCAAATACATAGATTACTAGTAGGTTGCGCGCAGGTTGCGCGCAGGCTACGCGCAGGCTGCGTATTAAAAAAACACGACATAGGCTAGTCGGTCGAGTTGCCAAATGACCTCAACTGCGCGCCAATTGCGTCAACCACCAACCATTGAGGCCATTGAAAGGGTACCATATTTTGCTGATATAGCAAGTATAATATCCTTATACTGTCGTTTTCCTATTTAAATCACTTTCATTATATCTATTATCCATACGTCGTTCTTATATTCATATTCTATTAGCTTATTAATTTCTATTTCCCATTTATTAACTTCTAATTTATTTCTATTAAGTTCCGTATCTAGGAATATAGGACGTAGTTTTTTAAAACATTTAAGAGGCAATAAAATCCGTAATTAATTTATAATCCATTTATCTATAGCATTTGCAGGTAAGTCCTATAATTATTATATTAATGCATTAGGCTTCTAATTAAGCTTACCTGGTTGGTATATAATTTTAAAGTTAAATTATAAGAGGTATTCAGCCTAACGAATTTAGCGCTGCGTTAATTACTTTATAGTTATAAAGTACTATAGGTTCTTATAGTCCGTTAATATGCATATTAGGAACAAAGATCCTTTAAGCTTAGAACACTATTATTTAAAACATCTAATAATTACAAGTAGTTCCTTATTGTATATCTTATAGTTTAATTTAGTAGGGGCGAGTTTCTAGGAGAGAAAGGCTACTAGATATAGCTTACCATTCTTATTATATTACAATAATACTCCCCTTAGCGCATAATTGGATAAGTCTGTTTTAATAATATATTTAAGATTAGGGTTAAAGTAGGCGAAAATTAGAGCAGTTATAAAATAATACTTTAGGTCATTAAAAGCTTATTCGCATTTAGTGGTCCATTTAAATTTCATATTCTTTTTTATTAGGTTTACTAACGGCTAAGCAGTTTTTAAAAATTAGTTAATAAATTAACAATAGGAATTTGCAAATTTTAGAAATCCTTAAATATCTTATACATTACTAGGACTTTTCTAGTTTATAATCACGGCGACTTTCTTAGGGTCTATTTTAATTCCGTTATAGGATATTATTAAGCCTAAGTACGTAACCTCAAACGTATAGAACTTATATTTCTTAATATCGCATTATAGGCCCGCATCTTATAGGTGTTTAAGGACCATTCTAATATATTTCTAATATTTAGAAAGCAAGGATAAGTAGATTAAGATATTATTAATATACGCGGTAACAAATATATTAAGGAATTTATAAAGCGTATTATTAATATATTACTAAAATATACTGGGACCGTTCTTTACGCTAAACGGCATTACTAGGTATTTAAAAAGTCCCTATTATATATAAAAAGCTATATACTTCTTATCTCCTTCACATATACGGATTTTATTAAAGGCGGCAATTATATTAAGCTTTATAAAGTACCATACCTTTACTAAACAGTTAAGCGTCTCTTAAATTAGGGGAATTGGATATTAGTTTTAAATTATAATTATATTTAAAGCTTAATAATTAACACAGAATCTTAAGCCTCCTCCTAGCTTTTTAATAAATAGTATAGGTAAGGCAAACGGAGATTAACTAGGGCGAATAAATCCTTTTTCCAAATACTTATTAAGGTATTATTACATTATAAGCAGTTTTTCTTATAATATACTATATAGCAGACCGAACTTTAGTGTTATACTAGGCTTAAGTTCTATTTTAAAATCGTGTTTATCTTAGTATAGGGCTAGTTAGTCTATAAATTATTTTTTAAACTCATTAATTAGGTTACAGTACTCTTTAGGTATAAGAGGTTAAGGATTAATATACTATTTTGGTTCTAATGCTTTCTTAATATCTTCTATAGTTATAGCAAAGATTTTATAATCTTATCTTTTTACTAACAAAATAAAGGGTACGGCTTGTATTATATAAAATTTAAAAGGTTTTAACAAAACATCTTCGCATTCTTTACTATAATTAGTAGTCGTGGCTTTATTGTCTTATTTTAAGGTTTATAGCAAGGGTAATTTATATTATATTAAATTTAAATAGTTGTGTGCATATTTATAGAGCATATGGTGTTTTAAGCAATGGCTTTAGTAGTAAGTTATATAGAACTTTAGTGTTTCTTTAACCTAACTAATTAAGGGGTTGTATCGCTTTAGCTATCTATATCCAAGTATAACTTTATATTGCTTTAAGGGTATAATAAATAGGGAGACGTGTTTAAGGTATTCGCCCATCCACATTTTTACTAGGGCATAGTATATTATTTTGCTATATATTAAGGGTTTGCTATTAAAGCCTTATAGGCCTTAGGGCTTATTAAGTTTCTTTAATTTTAGGCGTTAAGTTTTTGTATAGTTTATATTAATAAAGCCTATGCTAGTAGCTCCACTATATATTAGGATTTATACCTCCTTCTATTTTCTAAGTATTTAAATTTTGCTAAGTATATTAAGGGAGTTGTGCTATATATTAGCGCTAGAAGAGCCTAGACACTTATACTCTTCCACTTTTTATTCTAAGGCGCAACTTAGCCCTAAAATAATTTATTTTCTAAGTTAACTAAAGGCAAGGTGCTTTATAGCGTCTAAATATAATTTATAAAGCGGGTACAATTTAAGGAATAAGTACAACTTGGGAAATAGGTATGGTTTAAAAAATGGGAGGAACTACGGCGGACCTTTTTAAAAGGGTAACTTTGGCAATGCTTTTAAATATATCCTTTTTTACCGCATCTAAAGCATTCTCTATTTATAGCTTAAGTTCTTTGTTTATTGGTTACCAAGGGTATATAGGATTGGGTGGCATTAAGGTCCATAGGGTTATATATAGGGCTTTTAGGTCTCGGAGAAGGATCGCACTTTAAAGCATATACTAGTTTTATAGAGTTTTAAATATAAGGTATAGTTAACTTCAGAAAATAAGTCTATTTGTTATATTAAAGGTCCTTATTAATTTGTTAACAAATTATAGCAAATTTAGATAGGTTTTTAGCAGTTCTTTACCTACTAACTAGGCTCTAATTTTATCCAAAATAGCTTACTAAAGGGCAGCAACTCTAGCGGCTTTATTCCAATCTAGCTCGCTAATAAGGCCTAAAAATTCTAAAAAAAAGCTAGTAAAGTATCGGTTCTGTTGTCATAAGTTTTTAAGTTTAGTAATAGCTATATATTCGCAGCTGGCGTTATTATATGTTCGTTCTAGCAGAGAGATAAAGATTTTAAAATTAACAAAGGTGCCGTTACGGAAGAATGGATCCATAGTATATATAGCATCTTTACTTAAATAAGACATTCCATAGCTAACCTTACTGGCTTTAGTAGGGTATTAGTTATAGTTTATTAAAAGTTTAAGACGGAGCTTGGTTATAAAGGGATATAGATTATTTTAATTTCTATTAAATATTAGAGGATTAAAGAGCTTTTTAGATCTCATAGTAAGTATTAAATTTATTACAGCTATAGGTTAAGTTATTATTACTAGTTTAGAGTTCGCGTTTAAGGGGCTAGGTTCTAATACAATTATTTTAATCTCGTTTATAGGTATTATTATTAGGGTCTCTAATATAAGTGCCTTAATATTACAAAGTTCTTTACGGAGTGCTTCTATTAATTACTAATGCTAGGCTTTTAGTACAGCCCACTACTAAGCTAAGGCATCTATAAAGGACTGTTATATTATGGTTAACTATTCCCTAACTAGGGTTATAATACTCATAGTTATTAAAGAGGATTTGGGTTTGTTTGCCATTTTAATAGTAGTTGTTTTAACGCAACGTAATATAAGGGCGCGAAGAGGCTTTGGGGAAGATTTAAAGGAATAATATAAATTCTATCTAAATCTAAGGGTATATAGCTCTTATAGAGTATAAGACGTTATATAAGGAAGAGAAAGGAATAATGAGAGAATCGTATAATTTAAATAGTTAGGGGTTTTGGTGGTCAATGCGTATATATATACGCATGCGGTCTTTGACGGACTTCGGTGTTACGGCGCTGGTGGAAAACGGTAGATTGTGGCGGACAATTACAGACAGTCGCAGACAGTCATCTATCAAGTGTTTCACCAAGACATTCCCACTGTAACTAGGCTAGTTCTATTACATCTACTTTACCTAACAGCTTCCTCTTTAGGCTTATTAATTTTGCCTATTTTTAGATAACTATTTTATAAATATTCTATTACTCTAGGTGCTTTAATAACTTAGAATTACTACAGCTGGTATAGCTTAATTAAATTTAAAGGACTATTTAGAGGTATATAAAAGGGTTAATAAAATAAAGAAAAGGTTACTGTTTAATTTTATTATAAAAACAGTCATCGGCGTAATTAATCTAGTACTTTTAATTATATAGCAGGATAAGAATTTAGTACGGTTTTTAATAATAGCTTACTTATATAGTAATAAAGACGTTAATAAAGTTAATTGGCGTTAACCGCGGGTATATAATTCCTTCCTTAAGAAGCTAATAGCTAGTATATAGGGCAATAATCTAGTTAAGAAGTTAACGCTTCCTAGGGTCTTTATTAACTATAATAACTAAATAGGCGGCATTAATATATATAATTAGCTTTATACTACCCAGATTACCACTATACATAACTAGCTACCCTTATTCTTTTAGGCGCTTAATATGGCTATAATTAATACCTATATTATTAGTAAGAAAATCTTCTAAATATTAAGCAGGCCCTTCCTTTAAAACCACTACTATTTCAGTATATAATTAGTATAAAATCTTATTGTCTGTACAAGTAGAGGTTGTAAATTGCATTACGCGCAGAGCGTATGCGGCAGGGGCCGTATGGCGTAGCGTAGGTCACCTGACCACCCACGGCCCGATAGATAGCCCGACCTTTACTACCCCTTTCTTTCTCTTTTGGTAGACAAGAAGACACGAATGAATTAAGAACCAGTTACCTTATATTGCAATTGCAGTACCCCCCCGGGTGATACCGACACTTATTATTATAGGTAGTTGGTAGATAGGCCTAAATAAGTAAGATACTAAGCGTCTTCTTTATTAGGGCTTACTAAAATATAGGTAATATCAACCTAGTATTAGGCCTGGCTATAGAAATATTAAAACAAATTAAAAAACTACCTATATTACTGCTAAAACCCTACTACCTATAATTTGACGATATAAGACACGGACTTACCGTTCTATTAAAAGATTTATAAAGAAGTAAGGTTATAAGGGCCCACTAAGGTACTAAATATATAGATAAAAGAAGGCAGAGAAGCTTATAATAAAGATAAGACAAATAGTATATAAATGTGAGGTTTGTAGGCTTCCTCTATACCTTTAATGCTTTAATAACTTCTATTTAGTAGGTGACAACTAGGTAACTATTTTAAGCCCTCCACTTTCTTACGCCCCTAATATTAAGACTCTAAAGCTAATTAAGCCTTTAGTGCAGCATCCTGCTTAGCCTCCCTTAAGTCCTTCTCTACCGCCTTTAATTAATTCTCTATACTAAATAACCGCTAACTAAACCGTTTAGTAACCTGTAGCACTTAATATATCTTATTTAATATATACTGTACGTCCTCTCTTATAACCTTAAGCTGGTCCTTTACCGGCTTATCTTTATTAACGTTAAGAATGTATATAAAATATATAGGTAGTAGTAATTTAGTAAACTTTAGTGGAGGATTTTTCTATATAATCAGCAGCTGGTTAATAGAGGGAGGGTAGAAACCTACAGACATGACGTTATATATTACGACTTTTTGCTTAACTTCCTCAATATATATATATATATATTGGTGTTTTTAGTGGTGGCTTTCTGCAGCATTTTGTCGGCATCGCAATATTAACGTGTTTAGTGGGACTTGCTAGTAAAATCGCGCTAGCTAGGGTGCCTGCAGCATGCTAACCCGAGCAAAAGCGCCAAAAGCGCCCAATACGAACAGTGACTTCTGCCGCACGAAGGGATGCTGCCGCTGGAGTAAACTGGTAAGGCTGAGGGAGGAAGTCGTTGACCTCTACGGAGGTCGTTAACAAAAGTTCTTGCACCTTCCTAATTAGGAAAGTATGGCTCACCTGTTGGAATTACAAGGTCAGAAGATCACAGCGGAGCAGTCTTGAGGGTCTAATTGATGATAGAGATGACGCAGACGATGAATATTGATTGATTTGTGATGCAGTAGATACGGTTGATGTCTGTCTAGATTGACATGCAAAGCTCACTCTCGCGACGTGTCCAGAGCTTAGTTAGCATCTCTCGCTTAATTCTGACACTCCCCTATGCTGACGACGCTCTCCTCGTCTGTCCTAAATAGGCAATTATAAAGCTATTCCCAAATACCTTGCAAGTGCCATTTGGCCTACGTATAGAGGGAAAACCTATAGTAGGCAAAAAACCTCCGTAACTTGCTCCGTCTCCGTCCGTTACCGTCTCCGTCAGTTACCGATTTCTAGCATTACACAGTGCTTCGTAAATTGGTTAATTGGTAGCTGTTTTATAAGCATATCTCCAGGTTAATTTTTACCTAGTATATATACTACCTTAAGTTAATCTTTCTGAACTATATTGTTTTGTACGAAGAGGTATCGAATCTCGATATGCTTGGCTTTTTAGTGGTATTTTATATCGTATAAAAGGTTAACTGTACCCCTATTGTTATAGTAGAGCGTAGGGATAAAAGGGTTGTTGTTATCTCTCTCCCCTAGATCTCTTGTTAGCTTTTTAAGCTATACTACTAACCTTACTCCTTTTAATACTGCCATAATCTCTGCTTTTATTAAACTTAATGCCGTTAACTTCTGCCTTTAAGCCATCCAGATTACCACTCCCCTATAGCATATAACTGCCATGCCCTAGAATAATATCCGATCGTATTCTGTTCCCTATATAGCGTTAGTAAAGATATTATAGCTAGTAGGTAGGTTAGTTAACGTAAGCTTATATAGAGGGAGGTAAACTACTTAATTTAAGTAGGTAATTCCGGTTTCAAGAGTGCCATTTAGATATTATAGTAGCTGCTTACTTAAGCGGTAATGCGATTCTCCTAGTACTACCATAAATCTAGCTAACTAACCAACAGCATAGCTAATATTAAGACGTGTGCAGTTTAAAAGGTAGATTATAGAGCCAATAATCTACCAGTATATCGTCACATTATTGTACTTAAGGGGACTTTTAATATCCGCTTTTAGAATAGTACCGGCTAGTATTAGTAGCTTAGCCAGATTATAGTTATCTATTTTTAGCCGTTTAAGTAGCTTCTTAGTATATATCGTCTAATATAGCTTAAGGATTTGGTTTGTACAATCTCACTTAATTTAGAAGCCTATAAATACCTCTATACGACCTAGGTCTTTGCATCTCCATTCTCTTAAAATTCTTGTCTTTATAATATTAAGGTATTAGCGCTTTTCTGCGATTAGTATATCGTTAATAAATAGCAAGATATATACTTCATTTCCTATAAAGAGATTGGGGTTAGCATTAGCTGCTTTTAAACCTATACTTTTAAAGAACTTCTTAACCATCTAAAACCATTCTCTTAGTGCCTGCTTTAGGCCATAAAGTAACTTATTTAGCTTTAAGTAGACATTTTTTACACCCTTAAGCTTAGGCTTAAAGTCTCTTAATAGGTTAGAAATCTGCATATAAATCTATTCTTATAATAGCGGGTTTAAGAATACAGTTTTAACGTCAATATAGTTAAGCTTAAGGTCCTTAGCTGCCACCTTTGCCATTAAAAACCTAAAGGTGTCGTATTATACAAAAAACGCAAATGTCTTAAAATAATTAATATTAGGGGTCTACTTGTCTCCTTAAATATATAGTCTTACCTTCTTGCAAATTACTTCTCCCTTAGCGTTATACTTGTGCTTTAGAACTAGCTTGCTTAGAAGTAATAACCTTCCTTCTAGTACTCTCCCCCTCATAATAGTATAGGTATGCATTCTCTTAAGAGAGAGAAATTCTTTAAAGATAGCTTTTATCTAGCCAGGAGTGTCCTCCCTTAAGGCCTAATCTAGCTTAATAGCGTTAAACGGTACTATAGGTGCTTCTAAGGAGGTAGTATTCTTAGCTTCTAGGTAAATAGCTTTTATAGCTATTACTAACTAAGCCACCATATTATTAAAAACCCTTATATTTAGTAACCTTCCAGACCTTGTTCTTTGCGCATAAGGAATGCGTATTAACGTGCTTTATATAGGTATCCTATCCTTAGTATTACCTTAATTTAAGCATCTCATTTAATCTTAACCTAGGCTTCCTACTTAATTAGAGCAGCCCACTTAGTCTTAACCTGGGCTTCCTACTTATTCGGAGCGGCCCACTTAGTTACTATCTAGCCTACTTATAGTTCTCGCAACTAAAGTCTCTGTTAGCGCGTTTAAGGTAGTAGGGGGAGGTATAGGTTAGTTCGCGGCTTAGCTTATAGCGTGGTTTAAGCGTCCCGCTTAATCTTAACCTGGGCTTCCTACTTAATCTAAGCGGCCTACTTAGTTACTATATCTCGTAGCTTACACCTAAGGTGCTCTATAAGGAAACCTGTACTTATTCACTTTAGCATCTCCAAATAGCTTAATTGCTTAGGTATACAGATTTATTATCTTAAATTAACTACTCCCTTTTAATCCAATAAAAACGTAGTTAGGTTTTATTCTTAAATTATACTTCCTAGGGTATTTCTTAAGCGTATTAATTAGATTGGCGTGACACCTAAAGATAACTAAATTCTTTAAGTTAGGAACTTGTTAGGTATATGCCTTGTAGGGTATAATAGCACCACTATACTCGTCGTTAAATGGAAGTGCTGAGGTGGGTACTTAATTCTTAATCCAGACAGTATACTTAACTGCGTAGCACCAGAGTTTAACTAGTATATTTCCTTGAAATAGAAGTGACCTTATTTTATAGTTAACTCTATAGATCGCGCGCTCAATTGCGCCATTATATAAGTGCTTATATAGCGGATAAGGTTTAAAGTTAATACCCTAGGGTATTAGTTCGTCTTAAAATCTATAGCCAAACTCCCCCTTTCTATTGTCCGCTTAAATCTATGCAGCTTTATTACTAGTAAACCTCTCTACCCTTATAATGATCTCTTTAATATATAGCAGTACCTCTTTAGTTTAGAGGGTTTTAAGAGGAATAACCTAAGTATACTATATAGCGTTGTCTAGGGCTAGTAGGTAGTAGTTATAACCTCTAATTAATATACTAATTTGTCCTGTAGTATCTAGGTATAGCCCTTAACTAGGTATCTTCTTACACTTAGTTATCTTCTTACTTAGTATTTCTTATATCTTTCTAGCTAGATAAGCTTTATATATACTTTTACTAACTAGTACTACTCTCTTCTTAAGCTTTATGCCTAGTAAAAAGTACTATAACTTAAACAGGTCGCTATAATTTGTGTATCTAGTTCGGTGGTACTATAGCTTAGTATCTATTTTACTAACATTTGGTTGTAAATTATATACTTATACTATTGCATTAAATACTTCCTAATGCTCTTATAGTACGTAGAGGTTGTTCCTTATAATAGCCTTAAATGTTATACCTAATTTATGCTTACCAGTAGCTTAATTATCTAGGTTAAATATAATTAAGTAGCCTTTCTAAGTAAGAGTCTTTACTAAGATTAGCTTAATTAACTTAAACAAAGGTATAAGCTAGACGTCTTTTAGCTTTAGGGTACCAATTTAAGCTTAGCTATATCCTATAGCAGGGATAACAATCCCATTTACAGTGTGGACCTATTATGGCGTATTCCATCTCTTTAAGTATATTAGGTCTAATTGGTTACTAGTAAAGTACTTAGTTACACCTAAGTTAAGAGCCTAAGCTAGAGGTATTGTTATAAGTATAGCATGTTTAGGGTTAAGGTTAGGGTTAAGGTAGATTAAATTACTATTAAATTCTTTCTTAGCTATTACTATATTTTCTACTTCCTCTATTTTAGGAGCACCTTAACCTATCTTCTTAGCGTTATTAAATTGGAATTGTTTAAGTAGGGGATAGTCTTTCTAGTAGTAACCTTTTTAATAGTATACTCTGCATATAACGGAACCTTATAGCAAGAACTACGGTAGGTCCTATTATTAGGCTAGGTATGTAAATATAAACAAGTCAACAACGTAACAACAACTGGTAGAGTGGTTGCCTAACAGATTAACTCCAATTGTATTCTAAGATTTACTACAAAGAGAGAACTATCTGGGTAGGGACTGTAGTCCTTTAAATACATAACTATACACCTAAGAAATCCCTTCGCTCTATAAGGTATATATGCTCTATCTGCTCCATTATAGATCACACAAATTATATAGATTATATAGATTATATTACGTGACCTTGGCTACCATTCCTTGTTATATAGTTCTACTAAATCCATTCTAAACCGTGCCTATATTAACCAACTAGCTTCCGCTAACTCTTCTCTAAGTAGTTATAATATTATACTTAAGCTATCTATAACACTATCTCCCTCCTTTTTATCTTTATCCTTAAAGATTCCTAATATCTCCAAGTCGTCCACTAGAGGTATAATGTCCGTTTAATTAATCTAGTTAATATCCTTACTTATTATACCTAAAGTATCTTCTTTTTCTTCTATAGCCCGTTAGTCTCGTACTATTGCTACAATACTGTCTTTAGGTAAGATAATGCCGTCTCCATATTCTTGTTGTGTGAAAGAGGGGTTAGTCTATATCGCGCTAGTAAGTCCTTTATCTTAACAACATTTTTTTTACTTAGAGTGCACTAAAGCAAACGTTTAATTATCCTGTAACATTCGCTTTATCTCTAATGCTAAGTATACGCGTCCTATAACTCTTAACAGTCTTTAGGTTCCCTAAGTAACTTATTATAAGGTCTTATATTTAATCTGCTACTAAGAAGCTTAACAGTAAGCTAGCCTCTACACTGCTTAAGGTTTAACGTGTCTCCAAAGAGTCTATACGTGTCCTTAAAGCCTAGCGTCTAGCTTACGCTTATCTTTAACGCCTTAAACGTATTTATAAGAAGGTTTGTTCTAAGGAGTAGAAACTTATTTAATAGGGTCTATCTAAGCTAGGTAACAAAAGAACGGACTCTCCTCCTATAAGGGAAACAACTCCAAGTAGCTTAGCAATTACTCCTCTTAGGTCCCCCTTAGGTAACTTATTCTTTAGCAATCCTTCTTTATTAATACTACCTAACCTACTTTCTTTTAATACTCCTATACCTTTCCTATAGCGTTCTTTAGGTTACTTAGTAGTTCCTAGGTAGTCTTACTATAGCTTATCTACTTTACTTTATACCATATTTTATTATCTACGTCCTTATAACTAATAATCTTTAAAACTTACTATTTATCTTCTTCTTGCCCTCTATACATATCTGCCTTGTAAACTAGTAGTTTAATATTCCTATATACTGGTTCTAGTATTACAACATGCTATATAGGGTAAAATTTTATTTTAGCTAGTAGGTTTAACTTAAATATAACTAATAAAATTCTCTGCGTGATTTTAAAAGGTCCTAGTCTAACATAGTCTAACTTTTTACTTAGTTATTAACTCTTAAAATTTTTATATAGTAGCTACACTTTATCTCCCTCCTTAAGATCTGGTCCCTTAGATCTCTTAGCGTTGTAGTACCTTTTTATTTACTCTTATACTAGTTTAGCTATTTCCTTAAGGTCTGCATAAAGATTTATTAAAGTCTCTATTCTTTCTTTAGCTATGCTACTCGTCTTCTTTACTTATTATAGCGATAATAATAATCTTGGCTTATACCTATAGTTCGCCTTAAATAGTAATATTCCTATTCCTTCTTATAGTGTTATATTATATATAAACTGTGTAACTAGTAATAATAATACCCAATTATTCTGTGCATAATTAATATAGTGCCTTAGATACTGTTCTAGTGTCTAGTTTAATCTTTCTATTTATCCATCCATCTGCGGATAATACGCCGTTAAGGTTACTACGCGAACTCCTTATTCTACCAAGAATACCTCCTAGAATACTACTATGAATCTTAGATCTTTGTCTAATATAATCTTAATTAGTGCTCCATATCTTATAAATACTTCCTTAATATAGATTCTAGTAATATCTTCTACTAACATTTCTTCTATACACGCTATAAAGTATCCCCACTTTATAAGCTTATCCACTACCACTAAGATTATATTGTAATCTTATCCTATAATAGGATCTTTTAACTTTAGTAACTTAATAATAAAGTCCCATAATATAACTTCTCATAATCTTTTTGGTGTTTTAATAGGTTATAGCTCTCCGTATGGCTTATGCCTTATTAATTTATTTCTTTAGTAATTTAGACATTCTCTTATAACTTATCTCGCTAGTCCCTAGATTCCTTAAATAATATACTCCTCTTAAAGCCTTAATACTAAGCCTATAGCTCTACTGTGCCCTTAAGTTAGTCCCTTATAGAATAACTTAACAAACTCTTTTATAATAGACCTTAGAACATAGGTTACTTCTCTATTTTTATACTATTCTATATCTAAATCCTCTGCCTATGCTTCTTAGATTCTCTATATCCAATTACTCTCTAGTAATTTATAGATCTAGCTTTCTCTTATTACTGCTATCTTAGGATAATTATACCTAATTAGTCCATCCTAATCCCTTTATAATAAAGCCCCTAACAGCTTTTTATTATTTTATAGTTTAGCCTTCCTACTTAGAGCATCTGCTCGTGCATTATCTGTACCCTTAGTATACTAAATTTTAAAATAGTATTCTATAAGCATTTCCGCCCATCTAACCTATCTTTAGTTAAGTTCCTTTATTATTAGAAATCCTATAAGGTTCTTATAGTCCGTTTTAACCATAAATAGTTTCTCTATACCTTATAAGAATGCTTTTTATTTCTTTAACGCTATAACTATACCTAATAACTCTTTGTTATAGATATCATAGTTTAGTTCTAGTAGTGTTATTTTTTAACTATAGTATGTTACTAGATACTATACGTCCTAATACTTCTATAGTAAGTATGCTCCTAGTACAAAGTCTAATATATCTGTCTTAATAACCATTTCTAACTTTGGTTTGTAAACCTTAAGGACTAGTTCCTAGGTAAATAACTCTTTAAGTTCTTAGAATAGCTTCTTCTACTTACTACCCTAAACCCATAGTTCCTCCTTTTTTATTAACCTTATAAATAGCTTAATACTCTTTAACTATTGTGCTATAAACCTCCTATAGTAATTACAAAACCCTAAAAACGATTTTAACTATATAACATTCTCTAGTTCTTGCCAACTCACTATAGCTTTAACTTTCTTTGGATCTATACTAATTCTTTCTAGTTTAATAATAAATCCTATAAAATTGGTCTTTTTTATAAAGAACTCGCATATCTTAATTACTACTAGCATCTGTTCTTCTTATAGTCTTTCTAAGACCTATTTAACGTGTTTTCTATGTTCTTTCTTACTTTCTAAGTAGATAATAATATCATTAAGGTATACCATAACAAACTTATTAAAGTGTTCTCCTAATACACTATTAATTCGTTTCTAGAATATTACTAGTGCGTTTATAAGCCCGAACTGCATAATTAATGGTTTATATAGCCCTTTCTTTAACCTAAAAGCTGCTTTCTATTTGTCGCCTTCCTTAATCCTAATTTAATGGTACGCCTATCTTAGATCTATCTTTATAAAGATCTTTACGTTACCTATCCTATCTTAGATTTTGCTAATTAAGGGTAAAGGATACCTATCCTTTCTAGTAATACTGTTTAACTATCTATAGTCTATACATATCCTAAGTTTTCTGTTTTTCTTTAGGATGAACAGTACTGGATATCCTACTAATAACTGCGACGGTCTAATATATCCCTTTTATAAGTTCTCTTAGACAAACTCCTTAAGTGCCACTAACTCTGTTTTAGTAAGTTTATAGATTAGAAAGAATCTTAGACTAGTTCCCTCTTCTAACTCTATCTTATAGTCCCATACTATATATTCTAACAGCTTTTTACTTTCTAGTAACTATAACTTTTTACCATACTTATAGTATCTCTTTAGTACATAACTTAAGCTTCGCTTAGTCTCTTTATATATTACTCCAACTTAGTACTATACCAGCTTAGTTTACTATTACGCTTTGCGTTATTAAGTATCTCTAATATTAACCTAACCTATAAACCAATCCACTTTTAGATTATATTCCTATAACCAAGGCATTCCTAGTATTGCCTTATTTTTTCCTAATAGTAAGATATTAAAAGACATTCTAACTGGTCTCCCTTTAATAGTTAGCTAAATAGGTCCTGTTTTAAAATTAATAATACCTCCTTTATAGGCTATCTAATCTCCTAAAATTGTTATAAGTAGATATGGGTGTTCTTTTTATCTATATAGTAACCCTATCCTCTCTACTGCTGCTAGTAATATATGGTTTCTTATTACTCTACTATCTACCAACACTTTAAACTGCTAATCTTGCTACTTAACTTGTAAGTTTAGGTATTATCCTTAAATTCCTTTAAGGGTCTAAGGCTCTACTACTAGTTCCCTGTAGTCCTATAGGCCTCCCCTTTTCCTAACTATTAGCTGCTAGATTCTATTTATACTTAGTCCACTTTTAGCCAATACTTAGTTCGCTTCTTTTTCTCTATATACCACAAATAAGTGCTCTCTAGGCAATCCCACTACTATTATCCCTCTAGGTATTCTTCCATAAGGAATCTTCTAAGTTAAAGTATTAGGTCCCCTTAACTTTATACTTCTACTAGGTACCATCTATATATATACTTAGTATCCCTAAACCGCTTTTCCTCTAGTGCCTAATATATTCTTACTAGGTATTTCTAGTTCTTATCTTTTGGTGCCCTATATATATTATACACGTCATCCACATAAGCTATCTACGATAGTGTATAATACACTAGGTGACTTAGGTTAACTCTTAGCTTATATCTATCCTTAAGTTTAAACCTATACCTAGTTAACCTAACCACTAGTATTTCTACTATGGGTACTAAGATTTATTATTTACTTCTCTAGTCCCTAGATCCTTCTTTTAGGTTCCTTAACATTATAATCAACGCTCCTTTAATATAATTTATACATTTTTCCATAATAGGTTAGTCTTAGACAACTTTTTTATCCAGCCATATATAAAAATCTTCCTACTTATTGTTATGTCGTTGCCTATACCACTTTCTATACAACTGGTTTAGTATATATAGTCTATCTATAAAAAAGTACCTTATTATCGCTGCGTTGTAACATCCTTTAATATATCTTTCTTTAAATCTAACTAGAATATCTAGATCCTCTTCTTATTCCAGTTTATCTAACCATTTTACTCTAGGTGTCCCTATACTAGGCCTATTAGTAACTCTTTATATAGGTGCTCTATCCCTTATACAACCTAGCATAATTAACCTTTTATCTAGCTTTTGCTCTTACTATATAATAATTCTTTATCTAAACTTATTTATAGTTTCTTATTTTCTATATCTTGCAGCTAGATCCTTAAAGTTACTTTGCTTCCTAATCTTAGTACTAACCTTTTAGTCTTTAGGCTAAATACTATATTTACCTAGAACTGCTATAGTCCTTATTTATTTCTTAAAATCTTAGCTTCCTATAGACGTTCTTACTTATTCCCTAAACTTATGGTTCTTAAACTTACGTCCTATACTTATTCATTTATTATTAAACTAAGTTGCTACTCTTTCCTATTGGTTTTTGTCCGTTATAGGCTCTTAAGCTGTCCTTATCGCGTCCTATAAGTCTAAAGCCTTCCTTATCTCTTCTTAAGAATCTTAAACCTATAGCTTTTTGCCTTTTATAAGTGGTAAGCTAGCACTAGCAGTTATCTGCTTACTTAATTATCTCTAGATATTGCTCCTTCCGTCTTATAAAGCAATGGATATTATATTTAATAGTATTATAATGCCCGTTACTAATCCGCGTTCTATAGTGGTTTTAGTCTCTACTTCTGTTATATTATTAAGGTATAAGTACTCCCAGTTAGTCTTATTTTCTTCCTTATTACTATTAATTAATAAGTACTCTAACTCCATTATTATTATTGCTAATCTATATCTATATATTGCTTTAACATCTTAATCTAGCTTATAGAGTCGATCCTATTCTTTATCTAACTCTATAGTTCCTTTAAGTCCTCTTAGCTCTAGCTCTTACGGCCAATAGCTTACACTATATTTAGCGTCTTTATAAATTTAGCACGTGTTATTGTAATAAAACACAAAGTGCTTAATCAAACACTCCTTGGTCCTACACAACATCCCTATATCTACGTTATTGTACTCTAATAACCTAGTGCCCTTTACCGCATAGTTACTCTAACCACCTCTATAGTCTCTAGCAAAATAACCTTATTTTCCGCAATTTATATAAGCTCTATTTTTAAACCATCTTTCTTATTGTGGAGTCCACTTAAATATCTTCTACTACTAAGATCCCTAGTTTAGCCTCTGCTCCTTAGTCCTATAATTACTTAATCCTTAACCTCTAGGTTTCTATAGTTTCTTTATCTATCTCTTAAATTCTTTGGTACCGCTTAGGTCTATTGGCTCTACGCCATTCTATAGTTTTTAGCTCTACGTTTACTAATACGTGCTCTATACCTTATATGACTATAAAACTCTATCTTACCCTTTCTTAGCTTGTTCCCTTTAATAGATCCTATTATTAATCTTTATCGCTTAATCTATTAACTCCCTTAGAGTATCCGCATCTTCTATTAAGATAATTACATCCTAGACTTTAGCCTTAAGTCCCTATTTATACTATGCCATAAACGCCCTATTATTCCATTTAACCTATATAGCTAGCGTTTAAAACTGCGTTATATACTCTATTGCTAAGGTTCGTTATGCTAGGTTCTAAAGCTTTTGTTTTACTGTAGTTATTGCCTCCAGGTCTCCAAATATCTGTGTTAACCGTTCTACAAACCTATTCTAACTGGCAAATATATACCATACATCTTAGTTAGTAGTTATCATACCATTAGCCTATATTTTAGTAAGATAAGGTTTAAACCACTTAAGTGCTTTTCCTATTAGGAACAATCCTACATATGCCACTTGGTCCAATAATATTGCCAACTTTACTCCTTCCTATATAACCTTAAAATGCATCTGCGTAAGAAATCCTTTAAGTTTTAACTTCTCTCCTAAAAACCGTTTAATTAAAGGTAACTTAACCTTTACTACTCTAATTCCATTAATGCGTTCCTTAAGTATCCTATTATTATCTTATAAGTAATTAACTATTTCCTATAACTAACTTTGCGTAATTAACTAAGAATCTGCCTCTGTTATACTGGTATCTCCTCCTATACCTAAGGTCGTAGCTGCTATTAATAGCGTTATAACTGGTGCTTTAGGTAGCATATTATTTAACCTTATTTAATACCGTAACCGTAGTAGTAAATATATAACGGAACCTTATAGTAAGAACTATGGTAAGTCCTATTATTAGGCTGGGTATATAGATATAAATAAGTTAACAACATAATAATAACTAGTAGAGTAGTTGCCTAACAGATTAACTCTAATTATATTCTAAGATTTACTATAAAGAGAGAACTATCTAGGTAGGGACTATGGTCCTTTAAATACACAACTATATACCTAAGAAATTCCTTTACTCTATAAGGTATATATGCTCTATCTACTCCGTTACAGATTATATAGATTACATAGATTATATAGATCACATCACATAACCTTAGCTACTATTCCTCATTACATAGTTCCACCAGATCCATCCTAGACCGTGCCTATATTAACTAACTAGCTTCCGCCGACTCTTCTCCAAGTAGTTATAACATCGTACTTAAGCTGTCCATAATACTGCACTTATCTCTTTCTAGTTATCTTGGCTCTTTACTTACTTAAGACGATGAGCTTTAGCAATAACATAATAAGAAATAATTAAATCTATTAGCATAACCTCTGCCCCTTATTTAACCTTAACCTTGGTTTCCCCTTCTTCCCCTAGGTTTGTCTTTCCTCTTATATACAAGTACTGCGGTCTATACTTGTATAGGGAAAGCAGTCTCTTACTCCTAAAGAAGGGTAATGCAGCTCTTAAGGTCTCTTTTGTCTTATAGGCACTAGGTCTTTATATTCTACTATATAACATTACTTAGGAGGGCCAAGAGAAGCTGCTCTTTAATATCAATGTTAGTAAGTGCTTAAGGTGTTAAGGCTAGATTAATCTTAAATCAATTAAGTATATAGAGGAACTTAATAATTTATATCTTTATAGGGTTAAATATAGTGCTATAGAACTCTCTATAAAGTCTAGAGATATAAACCTTATTATTAGCCTTATTAAACTTCTTTATTCCTTCCTATATTCCTTAAATATTATACGCCTTTATTATTATATATATCTCTTCCTGACGGTCGTCTCCTATTAAATTATAGATAATCTTATTTACTTCCCCTTATCTTCTTCTTCCGTTAGCTAAATTAACTTAATTTAGGTTCTCTATACTAGTAACAAAATCCTAGCCCTCTAATATAATTAGGGCTGCCTTATAGGTGCGCTCCTAGTCTGCAAAGCTATCTCCATTAAAAATAACGATTTTACCGGCCTTGTGATCATATGTAGGTGTCGTTGAGGTTAAGGTAGAGGAGGTTATTTTCGGGGTTAATTTTTGAGTTAGGAGAGGTGTCGCTACCCAGGCTTATAACCTGTTGGAATTACAGGGTCAGAAGGTCATAGTGGAGCAGTCTTAAGGGTCTAATTGATGATAGAGATAACGCAGATGATGAATATTGATTGATTCGTGATGCAGTAGATGCGGTTGATGTCTGTCTAAATTGACATGCAGAGCTCGCTCTCGCGACGTGTCTAGAGCTTAGTCAGCATCTCTCGCTTAATTCTGACATCACCGCCTACTAAAAATCCTGAATTTGATCGCAAAGGCTTAAAAGTCACTTAAAAGGCTTCAAATAAAAGCTAATATAGATGCGATTAATTGACTGATCAGTAAACTATGTATTTTGAAGGTCACGGGCTCTGCGCGACCGTATAATCCTGCCCTGTACCGGCTCCTCCACTGGCCCTATAAGGTCCTCCGGCTGAGAAGCAACCTCTCGTCGCTGCCTTCTTCCTGTTTTCTTGGCAATTGTTTGTATAGACGTTTGGTGTTTTGGAGGCTCTGGAGGCTCTAGACGACGATCCGCGGGCGGCTCTATAGACCTCCTATCGACTAAGCTGCTAGTAGAGGCTCCATTATTACCTATAGCCTCAGTAAAGGCAGCGGCAGAGTCCTTTTGCCTTACTAACTTCCTTGTAGATTAATTGATTATATGCCACCTGACATTCATTGCTTAGTGTTGATCCTCCTGTGGCTGCCTAATTTAAGGCTTAACAAAGCTGACTTTGAACGCTGTTCATGCCCTTTATATTCGGTCGATTTTGAAGCTCTCGTAGTTAAGGAGAAGGAGGCTCGATGGGCGGTAGAAGTTTAAGAAGAAGCTTCTCGGAGGGCGGCTTTGACTGAGTAGGCTTCTCGGAGGAAGGCTTTAACTGAGTAGGCTAGTAAAGGTCCTATTTGGCTCGACGTCAGCGACGCTGCTTTAGATCGTAATCGCTATTTAGAGGCTCCAGATCTGGAAGCTAATTCGGAAGTTAAGGTCCTATTTTTATACGCTCTAGAAGCTCTAGTTCTTATGGCTTACTTATTAGAGGCTCTATAGGATTAACTCAATTAAGGCTTAAAAGCACCTGCTGTCGCATATAAGCAATTACATCGTAACGATATCGAGCTATGCGCTTAAGAGCCTTCTAATCACGAGCAGAGTTAGCAGCTCCTTCGACGTAGTCATTAACTCCTCCGCAACGGACTACCTCTTTAATATGTCGTAGTATTCGCTTCATCCAAGCTTGTATTCGCTACTGTTTAAGCTCCTCCTAAGCCTTCCGCCATACTCATTTAGCTTCTGCTCTAGTCCTTAGCGCTCCCTTCTTTATAGTAACTCGTTTAAGGTATAGCTAAGCTAGCTTAATTATATTTAGATTAGGTAAATTACCGGGCTAAATAAGGCGCTAGAGGCATACTACGTTAAAGTAGATCTGCTAGTAATACAATGTATAAGCCGGAGCCTTATCCTCCTAAATAATAGTATCTAGGCAATTAATTTAACATTTAATACTAAAAGGAATAAGGATTAGCAGGAGGATTGTAGTAAGGTAGTAGTACTATTTAATTCCGCCTTTTTTACTATTTCTTTAAAAAGCACTGTTCTCTTCTATTATACCGGATTAAGGCTTTCTACCTAGCTTATTACTGTGATGGTGCTAGAGCGCATTACCTGCTAATTTGCCGTTTTCTAGGCAATCTGCCAAATTCTGCCAAATTCTGCTATGTTCTGCAGGCACTACTTATAGAGCCAACCAATTAGGATTTTCTATGCCCGGCATAGAAAATCGCTATTGGCTCGCTTACTACTAGCGCCTTAGCGACCCCTTTATATCCTACTAGTCTCTACCAGTCTTTTTTTCCTCCTTAGCTTAGTATTCTTATATAATAGTAATCCATAAGCTTTGGTTTAGAGGCAATTATGCGAGCCCGTTATATTATACTAAGCTCTCCCTACACAACCTAGGAAGGCCTCTATAATATTCTACCCTAAAAAGAAACTTCGTTCGCAATAACGTGTTAATACGTTATACTTGGATACTAAATACCATATACAGCCTGAGAAGGCCCTAATAATATCCCCCCTTATAGGCCAGACTGTACTTAACCTACCCCCTAGTTTTAAAAACAAATTATATAATACTAATAAACCCCTAGGTAGCTAATAATAGTACCTAAAGTAAGCTTATTTAAGAGAGCCGCCTTTACTTAAGAGAAATATAAGATTTAGTTAGGATCGGAAATTAAGGATAATAATAACACCCTAAGCATGCGCGAGTAGATTTATAATCTTGCGGCTAAGTAGGCAGCTAATTGCCTTATAGCTAAAGCTGCGTAAAAGACTCTAGATAAGATCCTAAAGAGCCTTATAGCCCTATAAAATAGCTTAATCTCCCCTACTAGGAGCCCTAGCCTACCTATTTACTCTACTAAATATAATACCCTAGGTAGTATAGATATAGTAGTAAAGTAATTAAAATCTATTAAGCTCTTTAACCCTTAATAGCTATTTAATAAAATAGACCCTACCTTTAAAAATTAGAGGATTTAAGTATAAGGAAACCTCTGTGTTAACTATAACTATTTCCCCTCTAAAGAAGCTAAAATACTCTACCTCTTTAGTTAAACTATTAGGGACGCTTAGTAATACCTCTAGGCCAAGTTTAAAGATAAGTTACCTATTAAGTTTATATCTGTTAATGAGATAATATAGTATCTGGCTATTATTTATATTAATCCAAATAAAGTACGAGATGCCCGTTATAACTATAACTGCCTAATAATAAAATTAAACTAATTCTTTACTAAGTTTTAGACTTAGTTCTTATACCTAGTAGGCAAAGGCTAGGTTCCCCCTAAGAACTACTATTTAGACCTATATAATAAGCTAATAGTCCAACTATAAGAAAAGATTATAGTAGTCTTAGACAACCTACTAACCTATTAAAGACTTATAGCCTAATATTTATTATTAGATTTAGAACTAAAACAAATTAATACTTATTTTAATTAACTAAAGCAGCTCTATAGTAATTGGAATTTATCTGCTATACTAACGGGAGCTAGTGTTAAAAGATAAACTATAATCGCCCTTATACCTAAAGCAGTTATAACTGCCTACCTATAAGCCTTACCTAACCTACTACGTACTACACCCTTAGCTAATGCTCGCTGTATTACCCTAATTAACCCTACTATAGTTACGTGCTTTAATTACGGAAAGGATAGTTACTTTACCTTATCCTATCTAAAGCTAAAAGATATAGGTAATATTAAAGAGATAAAGAAAGAAGAAATGTCTAATAAGTTAAAAAAAGAAAAACCCTAGGGAAAGACTCCCTCCTAAGGTATTCTATTAATCTTAAGGATATTAATTTAAGTTAGCTAATAGGTGGAAAATACTTTATAGTTTTATATCTAGTATCTTAAAATAGATATAGAGTTAATATAACTGCCCTTATTAACACTAAAGTAAATAGCTTTGCCTTTATAAATACTACTTATATAAATAACGTTGCTAAGTTTTAAATATAAATGTTACCTAACTTAAGAAGCCTATTTAAGTAAAAGGCTATAATAGCTAAGCCGGTAAGCCGGTTACTTATATCTTAAAGCTATATATTGCTATTAATAGATGGCGCTAATTTAGTATCCCCTTTTATATCTTAGACCTAGGGTTCTATAATATAATCCTTAGCCAAAAATAGATATACTATTTTAATATTTGGCTAAATATTTAATAAAGATAGTTTATCTGGCTAGAGAATAGACTAAAATTACCCTTTTTTATAAGAGAGATTTGGACTAACTATAAGATATTAGCCGCGAAGGCTAACCCTATCTATTAATAGGATATTAGGGACCGCGACCTAGCCTTTACTTAAAAATATGCCCACAGTAAGGCCTATAGGAACTCTATACCAATAATAATACTCCCCTAAAGCACTATAGTTAAGAAAAACTCTATTTATAGAAGTAAAATAGATAGTAATATAGACGATTTCTAAATTATAAAGATCTGGCTAATATAGAAGAGGATATACTAATAAGATATAAAGGATAGCCTTAGGAAGATATAATGAGAGCTAAAAGGAGTAAAAACAATACTAATACACTAAAGGCCCTTAAGGCTATAGACACCCCTACTATTATATAACCCCCCTATAGTAGATATTACGGTAACTAGTACTATAGGTTTCTACTTTAATATATATTAAAAGGATAATAAGGTCTTTATAACTAGCTTATATAAAATTAACCAGATTATTAATAAGAAAGAAAAAAGGGCTAGTAGAGAAAACTAATAAGGAGCTAGTTAAGTGCCTCCTTTCTACTTACCTCTTAGACCATAGAGACGCGTTCTTAAAAGTAGCTTTAAATATACTACCCCCCTACTAAACCTATAATTATAAGATTGAATTAGAAGCCGATAACTCTTTAGGCTATAACCCCCTTTACTAACAAACTATAGAGGATGTCACGGAGTGAGTACAAGCGACGATAATATATAGCAAAGTAGATATTATTAAGCTACGTACATAAACTATGTAATGAAGTCAAGACGTTGCGTAAGGAGAGAAGGTAAGGAAACGGGAAGAAAGGGTATATATTATTAGTTTAGTTGCTTGGTCAACACATACACGGAGCAGAATAGGATTCAAGTAGCGGTCCTAGCAGAACTTAGCAGGATTCGTTGGACTTGGCAGAATATAGCAGAATGCGGCAGATTGCCGTTAGATTGTTATCTTACGGTCAGTCTCTTCTTGCTGCGTTAGTAGAAACAGGTGGAAATAGGTAGGAACAGGTAGACGTGTATAAGGTGTCACGGAGGTGTCCCATAATAGTACCCCCCCTTTAAACTCGAGCTTCTGCGAGATGGGGCTGTGGTAGTTCTAGGTAGAGTTTATAAAAGTCTTCTACAGCTTATATAAGTCCTACAGAGTTAACGGGTTCCTATAAGGGCTCAGTAAAGCCTCTCCATTTTATAAGGTATATATATTTGCATTTCTATTTGTCATACTTAATATTATTAACTCTTTTAACAAGGTACTTATCCTTACCATCCACTTTAACTGGTGGGGGAGGGTCTTAGATCTGTCCAGGTAGGGCGTCTAATATAGGGGCAGTAGGGTGGAGGACTAACATATAGAATACGGGGTGGATTTTAACCGTATTAGGGAGCTTTAGTTGGTAGGCATAAGGAGAGACAACTTTTTTAACCTTATAAGGGCCGGCGTTCTTCTAATTAAGTTTTTTAGTAGGTTGTTTCGTGTTTAGATTTCTTATGTCTAGCTAGACAAAGTTACTAATTTGGTAAGCCGGTGCTAGGGTTTAGTTCTTATTTGCTACAGCTTTTTAGACAAACTGGGCCCATGTTATTTTATTAGTAAGGAACTCTTATAGTTCTTCTATCTTTTTTATGAATTCGTTTGCTTCTGCAACTTATAAGGCCTAATAAGCTAGGCAAGGAATATTACTAAAGGGTTCAAAACCCATTCGCGGGTGCTAGCCATAATTAGCCAGGAATAGGGAGACCTTTATAGTTTCTAAAATAGAGTTATTTGCAGTAAATTTGGCAAATGCAAGCCAGTCTATCCAGTTATCCTATAAATACGACGTGTATATCCGAATATACTGTTCTATTATAGCATTTATATGTTCCGTTTAACCATCCGTTTCTGGGTAATATGCCGTAGACAATAGTGCTTTAATGCAGAGTTAGGTAGTTAGTTCTTTCCAAAACACTAAGACAAACTAGCGGCCTCTATTAAAGACAATTATTTTAGGGAGTCCGTAAAGTTTCTATATATAATCTAGGAACAGTCAGGCAACGGCAGGTATTAATATATTAGGGCAGGCGATTAAGTATCTTATCTTAGATAGTTAGTCTATAACTACTATAATATTCATGCAGCCTTTACTTATAGGGAGATCAACAATGAAGTTAATTAAGATATCCTTCCATCTTTGGTCCAGAACAGGCAGTGGTTTTAGGAAGCTGTTATATATCTTATATAAAGCTTTAGCTCGTTAGCAGGTATAGCAGCTAGAGACGTACTTCCGTATTATATTATATATGTTCAGCCAGTAGTACTCCCGTTAGAGTAGTTCTAGGGTTTTTCCTCGGCCTAGGTGGCCAGCTACTGGTAGATTATATACATGTTTAAGAAGCTTAAGCTTAAGTTTATTATAATTAGGGACAACTAGGCGGTTCTAGTAGTATAAGCGGTTTCCACAGGCTTCGTATTTACTTAGAGAAATCTTTTTAGAGCGTCTAACACCATCTTAAATTAGCTTAAGCGTCTCTTAGATAAACTCATTATTTAGATATTCGTCGACTATAATCTATTTAATAGTTTAATTGGTTATTTTAAGGACGTATACCATAAGATCTTTAGTAGGAGGTTTAAATAGCTTAGGGCGGAGTAGGGTCTAATTGTGGTAGAAGCGCGCTTCTTCTTAAGCTAGTACGTCCTATAAACGTCGGGTTAGGGCATTAGGCTTCTGGCCTTAAACGCCTAGGCGGTACGTAATTAAGAATCGGAATTAGAACAGATATTCTAACCAACGGGCTTAACGGTGGCTTAGCTGTTTTATAGTTATAAAGTACTGCAGGTTTTTATAGTTATTAAGAACTTTAATTAGGAATCTGGCTCCTTCTAGTTCTAGTTACCATTGCTTAAAGCATCTAATAATAGCCAGCAATTCCTTATCGTAGATCTCGTAATTGCATTTAGCTAGGCTTAGTCATTTTGAAAAGTATGCTATAGGGTACAATACTCCTTCCTTATTATATTAAGACAGAATGCCTCCAGTAACATAATTAGATAAGTCAGCTTTTATAACACTTATTTAGTCTGGGTCAAAGTGTTAGAGTATAGGTGTAGTGGTAAATATAACCTTTAAATAAGCAAAGGCCTTCTTACATTCCTTATTAAAGACAAAGGCTTTGTCCTTTTAGGTTAAGGCTATAAGGGGTAAAACCAAGGCGGAGAAGTTATTAATAAACCATTAATAGAAGTTGGCGAAGCTTATAAAGGCCTTTATATCCTTAACGTTCTTAGGTTCTTGCCAGTTTACAATTACTTTAACTTTCTTAGGGTTTATTTATACGCCGTCTATAGAAATAATAAGTCTAAGGTATAGGACTTCCGTTTTATAGAACTCGCATTTATCTATATCTAATTATAAGCCGGCTCCGCGCAAGGCTTGCAGGACCAATTTAACATATTTTCAGTATTTAGCTAGATTATTACTGTATATTAAGATATCGTTAATATAAGCAGTACAAAAGACGTCCAGGTATAGGCGCAGGGTATTATTTATAAAGTATTAGAATAAACTTAGGGCGTTTATAAGGCCGAATAGTATTACTAAGTATTTAAATAATCCGTATTAAGTACGGAATGTAGTGAGCAATTCATCTCCTTTCGCGATACAGAGGCGGTTAAATACATGGATAATATTAAGCTTTGTATAAAAGCAAGCCTTACTTAATCAGTTCAGTGTCTCTTAGATTAACGGGATTAGGTATTAGTTCTTAACAGTAATAGTGTTAAAAGCTTAGTAGTCTATATAGAAGCGCAGACCGCTACCAGGTTTCTTAATAAAGATTACTAGTATAGCTATAGGTAAAGAACTTGCTCTAATAAATCCTTTATCTAGATATTTGTCTAAGTACTTCCATAGTACCTAGAGTTTATTTTAGGACATTCCGTATAAGGGTCTAAATCCAGGATGTTTTCCTTCTTTAACTACAATCTTATAATTATATAGACGGCGTTCCAGTAGCTTATTAGCTTCCTTTTATAAGAATACATCTAAATAATTATGGTATTCTACTGGTACTTTTATAGCCGGGTTAGTGTGCTTCTTTAGTGCTAAGGCCTTCTTAATATCGGCTATTGTAACGGCGAAGATTGTGTATTTAGGTTTCCTAGCAAGTCGTACTAACAGGGTAGCTCCAATTATATAGATATCTAAGGTATTAAGTGGGCTTAGATCATCCTTAGTTTCTTACATAGTTTTAGGTTCAGTATTGGGTACAAAGTCAGCATTAGATTTAGGTTTGGGTTCTTTAAGTATCCTTTTTATAGTAGAATACCAGTTCTTCTGGTACCTTTATATATTAAGCTTAAGCTTCTGCTTGGTTCGGGGTACAGCGGTTAAAGTTAGTTTGTGTAGTTTAGTATAATTTCCAGGTTCTTAGTGGACGTCAGTAGAATTCTTATATTGGTGGAATTCGGTAGAATTCTTAGGTTAGTGGAATTGGGTGGACTTTTTAGGTATAGGGTAGACGTTAGTGGAAATTTTAGACTAGTAGATCCTAGTAGATTTTTTAGATTTTGGTTTAGGGTCTAAGTAGCAAGTTATAAGGCACTTCTGCTTACAACGGGAGGTGGTAAATAGAAGCTTAAGGTTGTCCTAATTAATAGTTACCTTATATAGCTTCATCTAGGGTTGTTTAAGGATTACTAGGTAACCTAGGGTAGTTATAAAAAGCTTAATTAATTCTTTGTTGTTTAGGTATTAGAGTCTTAGGGCCGCTATATAAGTAATACGGCCCAAGATAGTGCGTTTGCCATTAAATCTAAATACGTTAATATGTTAGTTAAGGGGTATTAGGGTAAACCTATTATCTTATATAAAGATCTTGTTAATAAATCTTATGCCGCTAGCTCCTGTGTTAATTAGGACTTAAGCATTAGCCTATTAACTTTTCTGCCAAAGACGGCAGTTAACGGTTATACTACAATCCTAAGAGTTGGTTTGCAACATCTATGCGTTTAATAAGATCCTGTGACATAGCTATCCTAGAGAGCGACTTAACTCTAAAACATGCCTTTTAGTGGCGAGTGGGAAGGGGTTCCTATAGAACGTTAGTTATAACTTCGTCCTTATAAGTGGTGCTTACTAGATATAGGGCTGGAACCAGGTAAAGATTAGGGACGGTAACTAGAGAATTGTGTGGTAAACGGCTGCTAGTATTAACCGTTCGTAAATTCTTTCAGAAAGGGACGGAGTAGTAGCTAGAGATATAAGCGTCGCTTCCGCACTTAAAACAGAGGCCATATTTAATGCGTTACTCTTATTTAGCGGATCCTTTTAGGGCATAGAAAAGGGTTTTAGTGTTAATATCCATAGCTTCTAAGTCCTTACGGGTCTTAGGCAGCTAGGGGGCAGAGTATTAAGGTATATATTTTAGGGCAAGGCGTAGTAAGTCGTTATACAGGCTATTAATAATGTTAGCGCAGGCGGTAACAGTACCTGGCAGTTTAACTCCTATAAGAGATGCTTTTAATTCGGGGTTTAGAGACTCTACTAGGCAATTAATTAAGGCGGGTTCGTTCTATTCAGTCTCTTTAGCGTAGCGGTAGAATTTAGCAAAGTATAATAGGAAGTTCTTAGAGCCCTATATTATCTTATTTAGTTTCCTTTATAACATGGCGACTTAGTTAGGGTCGCCATAAGATACTTCTAATATAGTGACTAGTTCCTCTACCGTACTTAGTTAAAACGGGTATACAGTGTCCACAGCATCTCCTTTTAGGCGGCTTATAGTGTAACGAAGCTAACTGTCAGGGGTAGGGTAGCGGTTAATATTGCCGCTTAACTTGTTCTAAAGTTAGTTAACAAAAGAGCGTAGCTTACTCCTCTTACTAGAATAGGTGGGAGAATCAGGGAGACATTTAAATAACTTTTTTTTAGGGGCATTAACTAGCGAATTTGGGGTTAAGGAGTTAGTTTTAGATGCGTTCTTCTTATCCAGTGTTTATAGGTCAATAGTAGTAGGGACAGGTAGGGGCGACGGTATAGTAGGTAGTAGGTTATAACAAATCTCTTTAACTTCCTTTCTTAGGGATTGGATTATCTTATAATATTAAGTTTCTTATTGGGCAAGAGCGTCCGTAAAAGCCTCTTAGAGACTTCTTATTTGTTCGGTAAACAGGGTGCGTAGATCGTTTATAGATATGGGGGTTTCCAGGTTGTTCTACATATTAGTTAAGGCAGGACGGAGTATATAGTTTAACACAACGTAGTATTACGGAGTAAGTACAAGCGACGATAATATATAGCAAAGTAGATATTATTAAGCTACGTACATAAACTGTGTAATAAAGTCAAGACGTTACGTAAGAAGAGAAGGTAAGGAAACGGGAAGAAAGGGTATATATCGTTAGTTTGGTTGCTTGGTTAACACGTACACAAAGCAGAATAGGATTCGAGTAGCGGTTCTGGCAGAACTTAGCAGGATTCGGTGGACTTGGTAGAATATAGCAGAATGCGGCAGATTGCCGTCAAATTATCGTCTCGCGGTCGGTCTCTTCTTACTGCGTTGGTAGAAACAGGTGGAAACAGGTGGAAACAGGTGGAAACAGGTGGGAACAGGTAGACGTATATAAGGTATCACAAAGGTGTCCTGTGACAGAGGAACTAAAAGTAATAAAGTAGTACTTAATTAATAACCTCTATAAAGGGTTTATTAAGCTAAGTTAGGCCCCTTTTACTTCCTCTATTTTATTTACAAAGAAGCCTAATAAAGGCCTTAGTTTCTATATTAACTATTAAAAATTAAACGCCATTACTTAGAAAGATTATTACCCTTTCCCCCTAATTAATGAGACCCTTATATGTCTAAGCTAAGCTAAGATTTTTACTAAGCTTAATATCCGCTAAGCTTTTTACTAAATTAGAATGGACCCTATATTAAAAGACCTAATAATATTCTGCACCTGCTACGGTTTTTATAAATATAAAGTTCTTCCTTTTAGACTAATAAATAGGCTAGCTATATACTAACGGTATATAAATTATATTCTTTTTGTTGGGAATGAGGCAAGCAGTCGTTACGTGACGCCGCGGCACTAGCGTGGCGAGGAGTCTTAAGCTCCTCGCCCTTCCTCATTCCAAACAGAAGAAGCTTTTAACCAACATCACTATAACCTACTCGAGTAGTCGTTATTAGTAAGTCACCCTATATGACCAACACTGATTAGTGGTTAAATACACAGTCAACTATAGAGCAGCTAGGTTTTCGAACAGAAGAGACAGTTTTATATAGGGGTGCCATATGCGCTTATATAGAATGGATCCCGGCGATACTGTGCTACCTTAGACTTGCGGAAAACTAGTAATAGAAGTGTTACTAAGTACTAGGAGATACCAAGTTATGTCCATTATGCAGAACAACCACGTTTACGAAGATTTGGTCAAGTACTTTAGGTTAGAAGTGTTACTAAACCTAGGGTTTTAAGTTAACGTCCAAAACGTGTTAAATAATATCTCAAATTGCCTACCTCTTGACAGCAAACCTACGAGATTCTATAAAACCGAAAACCCTACCTACCTTTAACCTATTATGGCGTTAACCTACCCAAAGAAGTATAAGGAAGACATCAACCCAAAGATATGGAATAAAGACATTAACCCTATAAACGCCAAGCAAAAGGACCTAAACGGATTCTTATTATACCATATAGTACACTATATAGATAGCGAATACAACAACACTATGCTATGGTATTGCATAAAGGAGGACTTTGTTGGATAGATAAAGGAAACATAGGCTCTTGCGAACAAGCTTATTATATAAGACTTCCGTAACTTCCTTTAGGAGAATAGAGTATTTGTCCCTATAGATAGAAGCGCTATTAGAGACAATATTTAGGAGCAAGTTATTAACGTAAAAGAAGAGCACAAATGGACTTTATAAGAGATTAAGCACCAACTACGCACTATAAAGAAGCTTAACTTACAATAGAATCCAAATAATATACTAATAGAAACACGTTTAAATTCTATTACTCTAGGTACGAGTTTTTACATTCCATATCTATCACTTCTATTGTCTTTAGCTCCCTAGGATCCACTAATTTAACCCATAACTTTAACTACTAAATAAGAGCAAGCGTAAGATCCCCTTGCTTTACAATTTAATAACCTTTAAACTCTATTACAGCAAGATTAGGTACCATGCCGTGTTCCATTAAGATCTATATCTCCACTATAGCCTATAAAGCAATCCCCACCTTAATCTCCAATGTAATTTCAACGTAGCCTAATACCGCTTGGAGGTACCTTAAAAATGCTTATAGAGCTTACGAAGCTCTATTTGGACTAGGAAAAGAGGTTTAGTGGGGAACTGTATAATATTCTTAATTTAAAGCTACGCATCTTTTATAACTGTTACTAGAAGGTTAGACTGGAACCTAACCAATATTATAACGCCTATTCTATTATGCTTAAGGGCCGCGCTAGTACCTTCTATTATAATCGTTTGGTAGGAAAAGGATACGATTTTAACTAAATAATATATAAGATAAGATGCCACTTTAAAACAGAGGAGAATAAGCAGCAGTATATATTAGAATAGAGAGAGACTACCTTCCTAAGGATTATTGTGATAAACCTAGATGTCTTTTAACTTAATTATCTCTAAAAGCTCTTTAATTAACTTTAGATAATTCAGCATGGTTTATCTAAATTATATTAAGAGGACTTCAGCCTATACAATTAAATTATTAGCGTATACTAAGGTGTTAAAGAATGCAACCTTGCTCTCTTTAATCCTGCAAATACTTATAAAGGAGTGTGTGCTTAATTAAGATCCTCTATTGGAACCACTCTGCGCTCTTAAGAAGTATAGTAATTTAACACCTAACCCTAACCTACTCTAATCAACCCGGCTGACTAATATGATTATAACTAGACCAACCAAACATATAGTGGCCGCGGTAGGGGATACGGCAGAGGGTACAATTAACGTTAACTATAAGGTAATTATAGAGGTTTATTTCGGAGCGATTATTAGAAGAAGTGCTATATTTATAAGAAGCCAAATTGCTAGTTAACTAGGCACCCCTTTAATAGACAAAAGGAGGTATATAATAAGTTTCGCTAGAGCGCACAAAACGTTAGAAACTAAAAGGTTATTATAGCCTACTTCTAAAGCTTCCTGGTTTAATATAAAGGCGAAGAAGATCTTAAGGGTAAGGTTAACGAGGCCAAACAGCTCCTTATAGATATAGAAATTAAGGACTACTCTCCCAACCAATACTTTACTAAGTATAGTAAGGTAAATGGCACATAAACTATTGCTGTCCTTAATAACCAATCTATACTTCATTCTGTTATAAAGTTAAATATCTTTAATAAGCTAAAGGAAAGTTCCGCGTTCTTCTTTAATAATAGATACTCAGTAAACGTCTTCTATAGTATTATGCCAGATACTAGAGCCGCAGGAGTATCTATAGTAAGAGAACCTTAAGTTCGAGCTCTTTAGTAGCTTAATAGCTCTGTTTAGATTAACTAATTAACGGTAAGCTAATATACAATCCGCTTTAGCAAGGGTACTATGATCTCTCTTAGCACAATTAAGGTCTAAACCCTATTAGGATATATCACTTTCTATATTATTCCCGCGAACACCCCATTTCTATTCTGCATCTAAGATATGGATAAGTTAGGCGTTAAGCTAGATAACCTTAAGAATATGCTTGTTTAGGAAGATAATTAAGTGCCCGTTATATATAAGTGGGGTTACCCTTAGTTGCTCCTTTAATAGCTAGAAAGGAGCATTGCTTAGAGCCATTTAACTAAGTTGGAGTTATATTAACTACACCGTTGCTTTAGTTACCTATTAGTTTATAAATTGCTTAGGGTTCTTTAGTAAGTAGGTTATAAAGTTAAGGCTAAAATAATTAAGTATTTTATAAAGTACTGCTATTACTGCCAAATAAACCAGAAGTCCCCTAGCCGATTTAAGTTCACCCTTAAAGATAACTACAACTTTAACTTCTGTATTATCATTAACATTATATATCTTAGTGGCAAGCCAGTACTCTAAGTTATTAACCTCTTAACCTCCTTCTAAGCCGCATGTTTCCTGAAGGATATATCAGCTAGAAACGCATAGGATACTCTTTAATTATACTAGATTAATATCTACCTAGGACCCCCTAATTAAGTTATTTATAATATAGAAAGGAACTTCTTATCTATAGAGTTTCGGTAATAGGCGAAGGCAATAGAAATTAAGGTTAAGGAAGTCCCTATTAAGGCACACAATAGTATTAGAAAAGTAGAATAATATTATACGCCATTATAATAAGCATATAAGATTATTTCTTTGGAACTAAAGGGCGCTAGCAAAGAGCTTATCTTATAAATAGCTATTAAGGCTGTTAATGATTCCGCTAGCCTAGATAGGCTCGTACCTATATTACTAGTCTTTAGCGCCTACCCTTAAATAACTAACAATTCTCTACTATCCCTATCCGTTACGCAACGAGCGGAGGCTATTCACAAAGCAATAAAAGAGGTACAATATCTCTACGCCACGCGCCAGGTCAACGACGTACTAGGAATAAGAAATAGCCCAAATACCTTAACTATATTTAATCTGCCACTCCAATCTAAGGTACGCGTATGGCGTAAAAAGGGAGGATAGTTAGGCCTATATAAACTTATTATAATTAATGGTTAGACTTGCACTCTTTAAATACCCTATAGACCTACTTAATTCCGCTTAACCGTTATTAAGCCCTATTACAGAAACGACAGTTCTAAGCCTTTATAGGATACCCTAGAGGATACCCTAGAGGAGAACTATAATTAATATACTCTAGAAGACGACTATAATTCTAATGCAATTATAGCAGATATGCTATAACTATAACGCGGTAAAGGTCGCCTAAAGGGATTATAAAATCGCTAACACCTTATTAATTTTAAAGAGCAATTTATTACCACTATTAAGAGTAGAGACGAGTTATTAATAGCCTTTATAACAGCTAAAGAGAAGGCTAACTTTAAGCTCGCAAAATAGCTCTAAAAGAAAGGCTGTATTATAACTCTAGAAGCTCCTTTCTAAGCATCTAATAAGTAGGAAATTGACAGTCTTATTATAAAAGGAGTCTTTAAATTTGAGAAGTATAACCCTACTAAGTTTAATAGAGTTCGCATCTTTAAGTTAAGAATAGTTAATAAGATTAAGGGCAAAGCTACTAACACCCTATTTAAGAAGTCAAGACTAGTTATTTAAGGTTATAACGATAACAGTAAGGAAGTAATTCTTATATAATCCCCTATAATTTAACGAGCTAGTTAGCGAGTTATTATTGCGCTAGCTCCCTCCTTAATAAAGAATAGAATAGCGGTTTATTTATAAGATATTACTTAGGCCTATACCCAATTAGAGACGCGCCTTTAGCGCTTAATACTAGCATACCTTTTAGAGCAAATTCACTACCAATATCCTAAAGATACAATTATGGTTATACTTAAGCTATTATATAGAATCGCAAAGGCAGGAACTTATTAGTGGGCTACCTATAGTAAGCACTATAAAGAGAAGCTTTTAATAACTACTTCTACATTTAACCCATACTTCCTTATCACAACTATAGGAACTCTATTTGGAATCATCGGCATATAAACTAATAATATAATTATCTTAGAAGACAACTAATTCTTAGCTCTTAAAGAAGATAAGCTAGTAAAGGCAAATCTTATAGCAAAGCTAAAGGAAAAGCTTAATTTAATAACACTATTACTTTTTAATAGATGCATCCTCTCCCTAAACAAGGATTCTATTGCTTTGCGCTAGAAAGATTAAGGTAAGAAGATTAATATTATTAATGTTAATTCTCCGAAGTAAGGATACGTGGAGTAACGCGCTTATAGAGCTTATATTACTTCTATCTATTAACCTAAGGCTTTATTTAATCTCTCTATTACCACCCAACACTAGAAACTAACTAAGAATAACGTCCTTACCCTAAATAAGTGTCTTTCCTAGCAAATAAACCATCTCGATTGGGGACTACTTTACGTGCCTATTAATCTTCCTACTACTAAGCTCTTTGTATTTATTAATAGATTGTTTATAAATAACAAAGATTTTAGCTCCTAGCTAGAATATAAAATTATTATTACAAACAAATCTACTAGAGAGAATAACTTTACGATCTACGGCAATCTTATCTATTAGAGCTTAACTAAGAGTAAGCGCATTACCTAAAGCGTTTTAGCATTAGAGATATATAGAATGGTTAGTAGAGTTAACATAGCAATTACAATTGGAACTACCCTAAAGATAATTATAGATTAACTTAAACTCCCTGTTATCCCTATAATTATATGCACTGACTTATATTCCCTCTATAAGTGTTTAGTTAAGCTTAGTACTATAAAGAAGAAGCGCCTTATAATTAATATTATAGCACTTCGGCAATCCTATAAACAGTAAGAACTCTTTAAGATCTAATAGATTAATGGCCAAGACAACCTAGTAGATGCAATAATAAAGGCAAACCTAAATAAGGCTCTAGAAACGTTTGTTAACACAAACACTCTATATATACGGGTTAAAGGTTAGGTTAAAAGGGAGTAGAAGCATAATAATCTGCAAACCCTAATTCCAACCAGCTAATTAGGATTTTCCATCCCCGGGATAGAAAATCGCTATTGGCTTGCTTATAACTAGCGCCTTAGCGGCCCTAACATAATATACGCCTACGACTCCAAGCAAGAAAGCACCACGTGCTAAAATATAAATTTTAGGACAGCAAAACTTATATTATAATAGCAATAGTAAGTAAGGAGGATTAATATTTATTACGCTAGCCAAGCAGTATTTATATATAGATGGCAACCACAAAAGAAGAGTTGCCAGTGTTGGGAATAAGGCAAGCGGTTGTCACGTAACGCCGCGGCACTAGCGTGGCGAGGAGTCTTAAGCTCCTCGCCCTTCCTCATTCCAAATATATTAAGTAATATTAACCAACATCACTATAACCTACTCGAGTAGTCGTTATTGGTGAGTTACCCTATGTGACTAACAGCTAGTAAAGGCAAATCTTATAGCAAAGCTAAAGGAAAAGCTTAATTTAATAATACTATTACTTTTTAATAGATGCATCCTCTCCCTAAATAAGGATTCTATTGCTTTACGCTAGAAGGGTTAAGGCAAGAAAATTAACGTTATTAACGTTAATTCTCTAAAGTAAAGATATGTAGAGTAACGCGCTTGCAGAGCTTATGTTACTTCTATCTATTAACCTAAGGCTTTATTTAATCTCTCTATTGCTACCTAACACTAGGAACTAACTAGGGATAACGTTCTTACCCTAAATAAACGTCTTTCCTGGCAAATAAACTATCTTAATTAGGGACTACTTTACGTACCTATTAATCTTCCTACCGCTAAGCTCTTTATATTTATTAATAGATTATTCATAAATAATAAAGATTTTAGCTCCTAGCTAGGATATAAGATTATTATTACAAACAAATCCACTAGAGAGAATGACTTTATGATTTACAGCAATCTTATCTATTAGAGCTTAACTAAGAGTAAGCGCGTTACTCAAAGCGTTCTAGCGTTAGAGATATATAGAATGGTTAGCGGAGTTAATATAGCAATTGCAATTAGAACTACCCTAAAAATAATTATAGATTAACTTAAACTTCCCGCTATCCCCATAATTATATATACTAACTTATATTCCCTTTACAAGTATTTAGTTAAGCTTGGTACCATAAAGGAGAAGCGCCTTATAATTAATATTATGGCACTTCGGCAATCCTATAAACGGCAAAAACTCTTTAAGATTTAATAGATTAATAGCCAAGACAACCTAGTAGATGTAATAACAAAGGCAAACCCAAACAAGGCTCTAGAGACGTTTATTAACACAAATACTCTATGTGTACGAGTTGAAGGTTAGGTCAAAAGGGAGTAGGATTCCACCGCAACTGTCCACCAAGTTCTACTGCAATCTGCGGACCCTAACTTTAGCCAGCTAATTAGGATTTTCTATCCCCGGGATGGAAAAATCGCTATTAGCTCGCTTACCACTAGCGCCTTGGCGGCCCTCGTAAGATGTCTACCTACGGCTCCTAAATAATTCCTCCTCTTCTTCTTTTTAGCTTAGTATCTTTATAAGATAGCATTCCACAGACTTTAGTTTAGAGACATTTATACAAGCTATTATACTGGTAAGAAAGCACCACGTGCTAAGGGGCAAATTTTGGGACAGCGAAACATATATTGCAATGGCAATAGTAAGTGAGGAGGATTAATATTCGTTACGCTAGTTAAGCAGCGTTTGTATATAGATGGCAACTACAAAAGAAGAGTTGCTAGTGTCGGGAGTGAGACAAGTGGTCGTCACGTGTCGCCGCGGCACTAGCGTGGCGAGGAGCCTTAAGCTCCTCGCCCTCCCTTATTCCAATCAATCAAGCATTATTAATAATATCACTATATCTACTCGAGTAGTACTGGTGAGGGAGTTACCCTGTGTTACCAACAGTAACTATATATAAATAGCCACTATAGCGCGTAACGCTGCCCATAAGTGTTCTAAGGGAGCTTTAGAACCTACCTAATAATAATATAGAGAACAAACGCGACCCTAATTTATTAAATATTCTAGTAGGCCTAAGGGACTTACTAAGGGTATTTTTGGGTAGGTAAGCTAAAGCCCTTTTATAGAACTTAAAATACAATTATATAATTAATCTAGAAGAAGGTAAGTAGCCGCTAAATCCTTCTATCTATAACCTCTTTTATAAAGAGCTTAAGATCCTATAGAAGTACCTTAATAGCTTACTAGAAAAGGGATGGATATAGCCTAGTAAGTCACTAGCAGGCGCGCTAATCCTCTTTATCTCAAAACTAGATAGAACTATAAGGCTATACGTAGACTACCACGGCCTTAATAAGATTATAATTAAGAACCGCTACCTACTGCCACTAGTTAGTAAAATGTTGGATTAATTATCTAGGGCGAAGATCTTTATAAAGCCAGATCTATAAGACGCCTATTATAGGCTCTATGAGGATAAGTAAAAAACTACCTTTAAAACCTAATACGGCCACTTTAAGTATCTAGTAATGCCTTTTAGGCTAGCTAATACACCTACAACATTCCAATTGTATATTTACAGAGCCTTAGGGGGACTAGTTAACCGCACATACGTTATCTATCTAGATAATATTCTAATCTACTTAGAAGATAAGGATTAGTATAAGCAATATATCCGCGAAGTGCTGGAACGCTTAAATAATTAGGGCCTCTATGCCAAGGCGTTAAAATATATCTTTAATATTAAGCAGGTTAAGTCTCTAGGTTATATTATAACGCCTATAGGCGTAGTTATAGACCTAGTACGGGTGTAGATAATTTAAGAGTAGCTGGAGCTAGAGAGCTACTAGGATGTTTAAATATTCCTAGGCTTTTCCAATTTCTATAGGCGCTTTATCTATAACTACTTAGATATTACCTAGCACCTATCTAACTATATTGCTAAAGCTTCCTAAAACCCAGCCTAAGAAGTAAAAGGCTTAAAGGCAGGAAGGAAGAAAACTAAAAAGGGACTAACTAAATAGTATAAACTATGGACATGGCCTGGAAAGGTCTAGGAAGCCTTTTAGGAACTACACATAAAGTTTATAGAAGCTCCACTACTATGGCATTTTAACCCAGATTAGCTACTAATAATGGTCACTAATATATTAAATTTTGCTCTTGCCGGTATCCTACTACAACTTAATAGGCATCCGGACACTACCTAGCTCCATTAAAGACCAGTAGCATTCTATAATAGAAAATTCCAGGGACCTAAAGTTAGGTATTATACCCATAATAAGGAACTACTGGCTATAGTTAACTACTTTAAATAGTAGCGACACTACCTTAAGCACGCAAGCTATACCACTTATATACTCTTAGATTATCACAATCTACGCTACTTTATAACTATAAAGGAGCTTATACCTTAATAGGCTAGATAGGTAAAGGAGCTCGCGCAATTTAATTTTAAGATTAAATACAAGCCAGGGGAAAACAACCCTACTAACAGACCGTTATAACGGCCAGACTATGCCAAAGGCTTTAAAATAGGAGAAGGAAAACGGATAATAGATATTTTACCCCCTATATTATAGAACAAGCTTTAGGTATAGGATGCTTAAGTACCTATAGCTCCAAGCGCCAAATCTTAGGCGATATAAACCCCATTGGCTTCCACTAACGTTCTAGCTAGTACCTAGTCTATTGCTAATAAGGGTCCGAATATACCTAGACAGGACATCCCTAATACACTCTTAGAACCTAGTAATATATTACCTCTAATTGCTAAGCTGTCCCCTTAAACTAAAAGTAAAGCTATAAAGTAATTGGAACCTAGAGCCCTGTAAAAACCAAAGGACTTTAACCTTATAGCGGCCTTCCTAATATATATGCACTAGAGAGTTATAAGATCTATAGTACTATCTAGTTACGTACTTAGAGCAGTATAAAATAAAACAGCTTTTACCTAGGAACTATCCAAAAGGTTAATAGATCTTATCCATAAGGTGCAATAAAGGGACGCCTTCTATGCTATCTTTAATGCGGAAGTAGACCGGAAACATAATAGAAAGGAAGCTGCTAGGCGCCACTATTAGAAACTGGACCTAATGGGCCTACTACATAGATATGGCAAGGTTTGGGTGCTATAAGAAGTAAATCTACGTTAGAAGATTCTTATAAAGAATTATAATAATCCTCTAAGCGGCCACTATAGTTAAGCTAAAATAGTAAAATTACTTTAACGTAAATACTATTGGCTAAAGCTTAAGCAGGAAGTAAAGGAGTATATCAGCTACTATAAGAAGTATTAAGTATATAAAATCTAAAGGCACAAGCCGTGGGGTTTACTTAAATCTATTTCCCCTACCAATAAGCTATAGCAACATTACGCTATAGATTTTATTACGGATCTTCCACTATTAAAGGATAAGTAAGAATAAATATACAATGCAGTCCTGGTACTTATTAATAGGTTTTTGAAGTACATCCAATACCTTCCTATTAATAAGATAATTAATATATAAGTGCTTACCAGCCTAATTAAGGAGAAATGCTTTCTTAAAGTAGATTAGCCGCACTCTATTATTACTAATAAGGGCAGCGTCTTTATAAGCCAGTACTAGTTAGATCTATGCTTTTATTTAAAAATAGACCACCGTTATAGTATAGCTTTTTATTTATAAATGGACGGGCAAATAGAGCGCCAGAATTAGGAACTGGAGTCTTACCTATAAATGTATTTAAACTACTAGCAAGACAATTAGTACGAGCTACTTCCGTATATAGAGTACGCCTACAATTTAAAGCAATATATATTGCATAAGTATATACTAATTTAGATTACCTACGGTATCTAACTATCTGGGTTTAATGGTATACCCAGCAATCACTAGCTAAGGCCGCATAATTAATTATAAGATCCTACTGGAAAGTTTAAGGATATCTACTAGAGAGTATAAGGATACCTTTAGGAATAAAAGGAGTAATAGAAGCATATAAAGTAGAGCCTATAAGATACCTAAGAGCAGTAGAGACTCTAGTATAACCGCAAATACTAGGACAAGTATTTTGGAGTAAGCGATCAGGTTCTATTACATTTAACAAATATTAAAACCCATTAACTATTAAAGAAGCTCAATATAAGATACCTAGGTCCCTTCTAAATTAAAGAATAAATTAGCAAGCTAGCCTACCGTCTCCAGTTACCCCTATTTATAGCCCGTGTATATTTAGTATTTTATATAAACCTACTAGAGCCATAGCATAGACCACTACTAGAAAAGAACTTCTATTTAGGCCTAATTAAACACCCTAAAGTGGTGGGCGAGCAGTGTAAGGTTAAAGCTATACTACGCTATAAGTCTATTAAGAACAAGCTTTAATATAAAGTTAAATAGCTAGGCTGGCCTACTAAGGACTCTATATAGGAACCAGAAGATCACCTTAATTATTGCAAAGATATTCTAAAAGAATATTAGGACTAAGGTCCGTAATCTATAAGGCATAGAAAGCGCTCTAATACTATAGTATTATCGCAGCCTATAAAGAAGACTTACGCAAAGAGTAAGAAATAGGTTAAATTAGATATAGAATAGATAGGCTCTAGAAACCATAAGGATTAATTAGGGCTACGGCTAAGGCAGGACAGGTCCTTAGCCTTTTTATATATATAGCATAGAATTAATAGGGTATTTTGCTAGAAGTATATTCCTATACCTTCCTAAATGCCTTATAAGGCCTTCCCAATTGCCACTATATATAAGAATTAATCCTAAATACCCAAATTAAAAGCTACTATGCCTTATTCTTAGGTACAGGATTAGTATCTATTGGCCCACTAAGTAATGGCTAACGGGAATAAGATCTAGATCTAGATCCCTTAGTAGGAGTATAGGTAGGCATAAAAATAGAGGCAGGCTAATAAGGTGTAGATAGAGCAGAGATCCTTAAACACTTAACACTAATATTAGGCCTAAACCAGTACCAACGAAGTTCTTAAGGCGTAAGCTTATAGTTAATAAAGATATACTTAAGCCCAGAATAAATAGAGATATTAGCTGGCTAGTAAAGACCAGAACCACTAAGACCTTACTATAGTAATTATTAGTTACCTATCCACTAGGTACCTAAAGGGTAACCTACCTAATACCGCATTATATTATGCTCTTTTAAAACTTAACGTGTATACGCGAACTCCTTCTTATAGTAGATAACAACCTTCTTCTTATTACCCCCATCCTTTACCCTATCCTTAGTATACTAACCTTACTCCCTTATTAGGCGTTACTGGCTAGCTTACTAGGAATTATAGGTGGTATAGATAGCTATGGCATAGTCTTAAATTTAACCTAGCCATTTAGCATTGGCGCTGGAATAAGAGAGAGCCCAGGCGATATAGTAGTTAAGAATATTAAAGGATCGTCGCCACTTAGGCCTAGGCTATATTAAAGCCTAAAGTTAGTAATAGAAACCTATTAAGGATAGGAAAGCTTACCTTAACATAACTACCGCTCTTAGTACGTATGCATTAATTATAAGGACTAAAGGTGTTAAACCTTATATAGTGGGTCTTGTTACAAGCATCGAGAATCTTCTTATTAGATTTCTGGTTTTTTAAGGACGTGTATATAAAGTTATTTAGGTAGGACTAGTACTAGTTGCGGGTTAGTAGAGGTTGGGGTTCTATATATAGCGGTAGGGCTAAAATACGCTATAGAATTGGCTTAAAAGAGCAGTTAGTAGAAGAATAAAGAGGTATATTAAATTAATAATAGAAAAGAAGAAAATCTTAATAATATATTAAAGATACGTCTAAAATTGGACAAAGGTTAATAATGGGAGCGAGGTATTAAAAAAAAGGACCAAGCTTAATAAGCAAAGTGTCTCTATACTTTACCTTCTAATACCCTTCTAGTATATAGCCGCAGCCTTGCCAATATAACTCCGTTATAATAGCGCAATCTAGAAGGAAGGAAATACGTATATATGCTATCTAGCCATCACTTCCTTATAAGAAAAACTAATTACGCGGCTAGGGAAGGCAATTAAGACGTTAATTAAAGACGCATATAGGTTAAATTATACCTAAACAATACTACGGTATTAAAAGAATAATATTATAAACATTCTTAACAATCGTATAATAGCTAGAGGCGCTATTATAAAGTGTCCCTCCTATTTACTAGGTAGTAGAGCTATGCTAAAATATAGTACAGGACTATAAGAATAAGAAAGGATTATAGATTAATATCTTAATAGTCAGGTAACGGCAAGCCAAGACTCTGTATATTAAATCCCATACCAAAAGGTTCTATAGAACTATACTAGAACACTAAATTACCTATAATATTTATAATTGATTATAGACTGGCATAAAGGCTTAGAAATAGAGTTGTATAAAAATCTTTATATTAGCCTAGGTAGTTACTAGTATGCTTCTAGTAGGCCTCTAATAGGTCTCCTAGCAATCCTTATAACTTTTCTCTAGTTATGTTTTTTTCTTATTAAGGTTTTTTAGGAGTTTAAAGTAGGGGTTATATAGATAGATAATATACAGTAGCATACTAATATCTCCCTAATATGTCTCCAAACCCCTTCTAGGATAAGCCCTTATAATCTCCCTACCGTAAGGTAATAGCGATTAGGGGCTAACCGCAAGAAGGGGGGGGGTAATATAAGGGATATTATTGCGGTTACCTTAGGTTACCCTTAGGACAACCTCCGGGCGCCCCTTAGATAGTTGCCGGTTACATACTGGAGGCACGTGCCTATAGTATATAGTCTCTATAATCCTAGAGGCCTTACCTCCTTAAGGATTCGTCTCCCTTACCAATTTATTCTGTTCCACAATCGTGTCCTTATAGCTCCCTGTCTATAAAGTCCCCTTATACCGGATCTCCGCAATTTAGAAGTTATCTATATTACTATCTATTCCACTTCTATAAGTAGAGTCCTCCTTAACTGCAGTGCTTTAGGGGGGTATTATTATTAGTATAGAATTCTTACTGGCCTTATAGCGGGCATCTTCTTAGGTAAAGGCTAGGTTGCGGTCTCTAATATCCTGTTAGTAAATAGGGTTAGCCTTTACAGCTAATGTCTTATAGTTAGTCTAAATTTCTTTAATAAAGGAGGGTAGTTTTAGTCTATTCTCTAGCTAGACAAACTGTCTTTATTATATATTTAACCAAACTCAAATTTTCGCGATTTTATATAAGAGACACTTTTACCTATATATTTAACTCCCCATTTTACTAAGGAATACTTCAAAAGGAGCTCTTGCTGCACCTGGCCCAAAAAGACTAAAACTAACCAAAAGAACCCTAAAAAACACCTAGAGAATCCCCCTAAGATACATATATTGCAGGGAAGGCACATATTAAACGACAGTGGTTCGCACTTACGCGCAACCGCCAGAACCACGCCTGGCAATAGCCCTCTATAATAAAGACGGGCGAATACCATACTATAAAGCGGAAATACCTCTATTAAGAAGGCATCTAATAAAATATAAAGCCTATTAAACGCGTTTAGTATCTAGGATTGCAGGGGAGTAACTATTAGCTATAATAAACTAATACAGCTAGTAGAATAGCTCCGCCAGTCTAGTAAACCTTAGGCGCCCCTCTAGCAACCCCTTAATTAAATCCTCTAACGGCTAAACAAAATTAAAAATAAATAAAATCCCCCCTTACTAGCAAACCGCACCTAGGCCGCTATAGCTATATTTTTATAGCATAGGGAACCTACTCCCCTTAAAATAACAACTAGGCATATAATTACAATATAACCAAATATAGAAAAAGTAGAGGGGTTTAGGGGATAATTAGAAACAGAAGTCCTTATAGAGATTTATAAAGAGGTCTATAACACTGTTATAGTCTAATACCTTAGGAGCAGGGATATTAGAGTCACCCTAAAGGACTAATAGGTAAAGAAATAAGCTATAAGGGTAGGGGATAGGCTAGAAGAATATATTAGCATAAAAGTACTCCGTAAGGATTACCTAGTTAAAGTCCTAGCGGTTTCTATAAGCCTTAGGGTAAAAAAGGGACGCTAGGCGGACAACACAGCAATTATATAAGAGATAGTAAGACAAACAGAACGCCTTATACTAGGACTTAAGATTACCTAAATCTAATAGCTTTAATAGGAAAATGCAAACTAAGTATATAATAAGAATAATAAGAGGATATAAGGGTTGCTAGAGACCTACTAGGGAGATACTAGCTAAACGCATAGCTCCCTTATTATTAGTACACTTATACTAGAAATGTAAAAACTCCTTATCTAAAAAGGAATAATTATAAATGGCCTTATATATAATATAAGGCTCTATAACTATAGACTACGCCTAAAATAATATTATTACTATGTATAATAGGGACACACCCAATCCATATACGCAGTATAGGTGTGCTACGGCCACTGTGCAGGCCCCTATAATATAAAATGCGTAAACTGCTACTAAAGTACATATAAGGCGTAGGCGAGAGAAGACTGCATTAAATACAGGAGATAGAAGGTAAGGGCTTAATAGCTACGGGAATAACTATATGCTAGGTTATATAAATAGAAATAATAAATAATAAGCTAAGGGGATATAGGTGCCTTCCTAGCGTTTCCTACCTTTAATACTAGGGGGCTAGGCCAGCTATCCTAAGCCTTAATAGGCCAGAAGTAACGCCGCGTAATATTACTAGACTAAATAGGGATATAAGGATTATAGGGGATATAAGGGAGATGACGCCCTGTAGGAAGACCCCTATAGATAGCTATAGTAAGCTTAAGACTAGAATAATTAAGAATTAGACTTAACGCGGCAAATATAACATTTGCAGCTAACCTATAAAGGGTATATAGCCAACCAGTAAGATTAGGGAAAGAACTAGAGATAATAACAGATTTAGATATAGAAGCGCTAGTAGGTATATAAGATATAGAAATAGAAAGCTTTATATAAAATAAGTAGCGACTAGGGTGCAGATATAATAGATAAAAGTTCTGAAAATTCTAGAGAAAGTAGAAATAGAAGAAGTAAGAAATAAAGAAGAGATAAAGGACCCTTACTAGGGGTCCGCTACCTATCTATTATATAGTATAACTATAGTAATATAAACCACTATCTTATAAGGTCCCTACTAAACAGTCTAGATCTAGAGAAACACTACGGAGGCAGCGTTCAAAAGTTTCGATCGCCTCTGCGCCATCAATAAGCCACAAAAACACCCCCAAAAACGCCATGTCACTATGCCTTGGCGTCCTAATTAGGAAGGAAGCTGGAGTAGCAGATGGATTTTAGCTCTCTATGACGAGAAAGTGTAGATAGATAACATCATAATTGATACCTAGTGTAGTGTAGATATATAGGATATATACAGCTACTTCTTCTACCCACCACCTCATTGCCGTATGTTGGAATTACAAGGTCATAAGGTCACAGCGGAGGTGTCTTAAGGGTCTATTTAATGATAGAGATAACGCAGACGATGAATATTGATTGATTCGTGATGCAGTAGATGCGGTTAATGTCTATATAGATTGCCTGCAGACTTTGACCTCACAACGTGTCCAGAGCTTAGTCAGCATTCCTCGCTTAATTCTAACACTCCCCTATGCTGGCGACGCTCTCCTCGTCTGTCCTAAATAGGTAATTATAAAGCTATTCCCAAATACTTTGCAAGTGCCATTTGGCCTACGTACAGAGGGAAAACCTATAGTAGGCGAAAAACCTCCGTAACTTGCTCTGTCTCCGTCCGTTACCGTCTCTGTTAGTTACCGATTTCTAGTATTGCACAGTGCTTTATAAATTGGTTGATTGGTAGCTGTTTTATAAGCATATCTCCCGGCTAATCTTTGCCTGGTATATATACCACTTTAAGTTAACCTTACTAAACTATATTGTTTTGTACGAAGAGGTATTAAGTCTTAATATGCTTGGCTTTCTAGTGGTATTTTATATTATATAAAAGGTCGACCGTACCCTTATTGTCACAGTAGAGTATAGGGATAAAAGGGTTGTTATTATCTCTCTTTTTTAGATCTCTCGTTAGCTTCTTAAGCTATACTGCTAACCTTGCTCCTTCTAATGCCGCCATAATCTCTGCTTCTATTGAGCTTAATGCCGTTAACTTCTGCCTTTAAGCCATCCAGATTACTGCTCCCCTATAGCGTATAACTGCTATGCCTTAGAATAATATCTGATCGTATTCTGTTCCCTATATAGCATTAGTAAAGATATTATAACCAGTAGGTAACGTGAGCTTATATAAAGGAAGGTAGACTGCTTAACTTAAGTAGGTAATTCCTGCTTTAAGAGTGCCGTTTAGATATCGTAGTAGCTGCTTACTTAAGCGGTAATGCAATTCTCCTAGTGCTGCCATAAACCTAGCTAACTAACCAACAGCGTAGCTAGTATTAGGACGTGTGCAGTTTAAGAGGTAGATTATAGAGCTAATAATCTACTAGTACACTGTCGCATTGTTATACTTAAGGAGGCTTTTAATATTGGGCTTTAGGACAGTACCTACTAGTATTAGTAGCTTAGCTAAATTGTAGTTGTCTATTTTTAGCCGTTTAAGTAGCTTCTTAGTGTATATCGTCTAATATAGCTTAAGGGTTCGGTTCGTACGATCTCGCTTAATTTGGAAGCCTATAAATACTTCTATAGGACCTAGGTCTTTGCATCTCTATTCTCTTAAGATTCTTGTCTTTGTAATATTAAGGTATTAGCGCTTTCCTATAATTAGTATATCGTTAACGAATAGCAAGATATATACTTTATTTCCTATAAAGAGATTGGGGTTAGTATTAGCTGCTTTTAAACCTATACTTTTAAAGAACTTCTTAACCATCTAAAACCATTCTCTCGGTGCCTGCTTTAGGCTATAAAGTAACTTATTCAGCTTTAAGTAGACATCTTTTACGCCCTTAAGCTCAGGTTCGAAGTCTCTTAATAGGTTAGGAATCTGCATATAAATCTATTCTTATAACGGCGGGTTCAAGAATGCAGTTTTAACGTTAATATGGTTAAGCTTAAGGTCCTTAGCTGCTACCTTTGCTATTAGGAACCTAAAGGTGTCATATTATATAACAGACGCAAATGTCTTAAAATAATTGATATTAGGGGTCTGCTTATCTCCCTAAATGCATAGTCTTGCCTTCTTGCGAATTACTTCTCCCTTGGCATTATACTTATACTTTAGAACTAGCTTGCTTAGGAGTAATAACCTTCCTTCTAGTACTCTCCCCCTTATAATAGTATAGGTGTGCATCCTCTTAAGTAAGAGGAATTCTTTAAAGATAGCTTTTATCTAGCTAGGAGCG